>Ga0181535_10006206_pt1 | contig 12475 bp, 8 predicted proteins | sample PEATcosm2014_Bin_44_FD_119774 | JGI IMG/M metagenome (GOLD analysis project Ga0181535, IMG submission 119774) | Peatland microbial communities from MTU Mesocosm Facility, Houghton, MI, USA - PEATcosm2014_Bin17_30_metaG | ecosystem: Environmental > Terrestrial > Soil > Wetlands > Peat | place...
AGCGCTTCCAGCAGGAAGCCCGCGCCGCGGCGGCACTGAACCATCCCAATATTTGCACCATCTATGAGATTGGCGAGCATCAAAGCCGCCCATTCATTGCCATGGAGCTGCTGGAGGGGCAGACGCTCAAAGAGGTTCTGGCCGAAGGGCCGGTGGAACTGAAGGAACTGCTGGCGTTGGCTCTGCAGATTGCCGGAGCGCTGGAGGCGGCACACCGGCGCGGCATTGTGCACCGCGACATCAAGCCGGCCAACTCTTTGTGACCCGGCACAGGCAGGCAAAGATCCTGGATTTCGGTCTGGCAAAGCTGCTGTCGGGACATTCCTTAAACACGGTCCACTCGGGGCCGGTGGAAGAAGCGGTTGAGATGGCAGCCCCGCGGCAGACAGTCGCGAGCTCTCCCGCAGGCACGGTGGCGTACATGTCGCCCGAGCAGGTGCGCGGTGAGGACATGGACGCGCGTTCCGACATTTTCAGCCTGGGTGTGGTTCTTTATGAAATGGCTGGCCGCAGGCGGCCTTTCGGGTGGCAGGTCGTCGGCGGAGACGATGGATGCGATCTCAAAGGACGATCCGCCCACATTGCCGCTCTCCGTGCCGGCGGTCCTGGACCGGGTCGTGCGCCGCTGCCTGGAGAAGGCGCCGGATCGCCGGTTCCAATCCGCCGCGGATCTCGCCTTGGCATTGGGGTCGCAGAAGGCATCGACCGCATCCCCTGTGGCGCCCAAGCCCGCATGGTCGAAATGGCCCGCGCTCGTGGCGGTCTTGACGGTGGCTGTCGCCGCTGGTTCCGCCTTGGGTATGTGGTGGCAGCGCTCGCGGGAGCCCGGCATGTCACAGACCAGCGCCGTTCGCTACCTTACCTACTCCAATCACGATCATTCCCCCGCCGCCTCGCACGACGGCCGCCTGATTGCGTTCAGTTCCGATCGCGACGGCCGGCGGCGGATCTGGCTGAAGGAAATCGCCAGTGGAAGCGAGGTCCCGCTCACGACGGGGATTCCCGACGACTTTCCGCGCTTCTCCAACGATGGCTCGATGATCGTCTTCACGCGGGGCAACTCGCTTTACAGGATGTCGATCGTGGGTGGAGAGGCAAGGAAACTGCTCGACGATGCAATTGCCGGCGACTGGTCTCCCGATGGGCGCGAAATCGTGTTCATGCGTTGGAAGTTCAGCAATGGCCTCACCAGCACAGCCATCGGAACCATGCGAGCCAGCGGCGAGGGGGCGCACGAGATTGCAGTGGTGCCGAACCATACACTGAACTTCCCTCGGTGGTCTCCCGATGGCCATGCCATCGCGGCGGTGGATTTGACAGCGCCATTGACTGCGGCATTTAGCCACTTGAGCGCCACGGAGAGAGAGGTTCTTATCGGCCGGACTGGAATCCCGTCCGCCATTTTCCTGATCGGCGCGGACGGAAAGGCGATTCGCTCCGTCGCTCCGCCGCCCGGCGGAACGGCCATATCTTCCCTCGCTTGGCAGGCGCCGGATGTGGTGGTCTACTCCTCTGCGTCGCGGAGACCTCCGCCCATACCTCGCTCTGCCGGGCACTGGCCATCACGGCCCACTTCATCTGTGGGGAGGCAATTGCACTTGGAGACGCTTCAAAAGCGGGTACTGGCTCGTTGCCGCGCTGGGTCCACCGTCCGTGCTCCACGCAGAATGCCGTCACATTAACTCTGCCGGATGAGGACGGCAGGATGATATCATCCTTCAGAACTCGATCCTGCAAGCCGCCCTTTACGATCTCGCCGGATTGGATGTACACATCCTCACTCGACAGGTTCTCCACTTGCAGTTGATTGACACTTCTGGTCTCATAGACCACCACCTTATGTTGCTCCATCGCCTCGGCCAGCGTCAGGTATTTCTTCTGGATCCGGTCCGCTCCGTGGACCAGGTAAATGGAAAGATTGTTGTGCGTGTACGGGCCACTGATGCGCAGTTCGGCTCCGTCCGCCGCGATCATGCATGCCGCAAGGGCGGCTAAGCAGGTTGCAGTAATTCTCATGGCGTTCATCCTTGCCCTGGAAATGCCCCCACTGCGCTAGTCCTTTCACCGCGACAGCGCCCGCCGCTCGAAGCGAGGCCCAGGCGCATGGGGGGCGTATTGCGGGGGCAAAGGGGCAAGTCATTCACGATTCCGCGGCAAGGAATGCGGGTTTCGCGCCTCGGCGTGGACGTTAATCCCGTCCTCCGTTCGCGTCACGTCGAAGTTCCCGATCAGTCGCTCATCATCGGCAAACAGCGCGCGCTTACGGGCGATAAGTTGTTCCACGAGCACCGCCGCTTCGGGTATGCCGCCGATGAGGCGCCGAACCTCATCGAGGTGCCGATGATCATTGAGCACATCCGCGAAAACCACGGCGTTCCAGACCGTACAGGCCACCGTTAATGCTTCCCTGGCTCTGCGCTCAGGCGCTTCGCTCGGGAGAGCCTGAGGGGTGAGCCTTGCGAAGTCCAGAATCGTCTCGGAGATTTTGCGGTCGGGAAATCTTGCCGTCCGTTTGGCCATCTTGCCCTCAGCGCCGAAATCTCATTTTAGGCCTGACCGTCGGCGCGCGGCCACTTCACCAGCAAGGTAGTCATTATTGCCTACCTCCGGCGACAGGCTGAGCCCGAGACGAGGCATTTCGTGCCTACCTCGGCTGGCGCCTCTACCCCCTGAGCGGGACGCGGCCGAAGGATGAAGAACATCTGCCACAGCCTTCATAACGAGTCTTAGGTAACCGTCGGTCGAAGCGCTCATTCGATCGCCTCCCCGCCCGGGCCATACCTTCGAGGTGCTCGCGACTGGGTTCCCTCAGACCGTAGCCCACGCGGTGGCTATGAGTCGTGGGGGCAATCGGGCGCCTCCGACGAGGGTGCCCGAAAGTGTGCCCTTGCTGGGGGGATTCAAAGGGACACGGTGTGAGTACCGTTATTGAAGACACTCTACTTAATAGCGCCCAGTGCCCTGTGGTAACCTTTGGAGGGGTTCCACTCCCACTAGCTTCCGCCAGACGAATCTGTTTCATGAAAACCCTCACTATAGCGGTGATCGCGGGCGACGGCGTCGGGCTGGAGGTCGTCCCCCAGGCCAAGCGCGTGCTCGAGCATGCCGCCCACAAACACGATCTCAGCTTTGCGTTTCAGGACTTCGACTGGGGCGCATCGCACTTTTTCCGCTGGGGCAAGATGATGCCCTCCGGCGCGCTCGATCTGCTGCAGCCCTGCGACGCCATTCTGCTGGGCGCGGTCGGGCATCCGGACATTCCCGATCACACCACGCTGAACGGGCTGCTGCTGCCCATCCGGCGGGCTTTCGACCAGTATGCCAACGTGCGTCCGGCGTATCTCTATCCGGGCGTGAAATCGCCGCTGGCCGGGCGCGAGGGCGGCCAGATCGACCTGGTGGTCGTGCGCGAAAATACGGAAGGCGAATACGCCCAGGTGGGCGGCTTCGTCTACATGGCGCAGCCCGAGGAAGTGGCCCTACAGACTGCCGTCTTCACCCGCCGCGGCGTGGAGCGCATCGTGCGCTATGCCTTCGAACTGGCCGTCAAGCGCGCCAAGAAAATGCGCGTCACCTCGATCACCAAATCGAACGCGCAGGGTTACAGCATGGCGCTATGGGACCGCACCTTTAACGAAGTGGCCATCGAGTTCCCCGGCATCGAAACGGAATCGCTGCTGGTGGATGCCGCCGCCATGAACTTCATCCGCCGGCCGGAGAGCTTCGACGTGGTGGTGGCTTCGAACCTGTTCGGCGACATTCTGAGCGACATTTCAGCCATCGTGGTCGGCAGCATGGGGCTGGCGGCCAGCGCCAATCTGGACCCCTCGCGGCGCTTCCCGTCTATGTTCGAGCCGGTGCACGGCTCGGCGCCGGACATCGCCGGCAGGGGCGTAGTGAATCCGTTGGCGGCGATCCTGAGCGCCGCTATGATGCTGGAGCACCTGGAACAGCCGGCGGCGGCGCGCGATGTGGAGCAGGCCGTGGCCGCGGTTCTGGCCGAAGGCAAGGTGCGCACGCCGGATCTGGGCGGCGCAAACACCACGCAGGAGGTCACCGATGCGGTCCTTTCTAAAATGGCTTAGCGTGAGCATTTTGGCAACGGCAACCCTTATGGCGCAAACCAAGTGGCATCATCGCTACGCCGAAGTGAACGGCGTCAAACTGCATTACGTGGAGCAAGGCAAGGGCGAGCTGATCCTTTTTCTGCATGGATTTCCGGAATTCTGGTACGAGTGGAAGGACCTGATTCCGGAGTTCGCCAAGGACCACCACGCGGTGGCGCCCGACATGCGCGGCTACAATCTTTCCGAAGCCCCGGCGGCGGTAGAGAGCTATCGCGTGCCGCTGATCGTGGAGGACGTACGCGCGTTGGCGGTGAAACTGAAGGCGCGCAAGTTCGTGCTGGTGGGGCACGATTGGGGCGGCGTGATTGCCTGGGCTTTTGCCGCGGCGCATCCGGAGATGCTCGACAAGCTGGTGATCGTGAACGCGCCGCATCCCACGGTCTTCGCGCGCGAGCTGGCCGGCAATCCCGCGCAGCAGAAGGCCAGCGCGTACTTCAACCTGTTCAACTCTCCGCAAGCGGAAAAGGTCTTGGGACAGAACGATTTCGCGGCTTTGCAAGCGCTGATGAAGCCGTGGGCGTCGCCGGCCGATCTCAAGGAGTACGTGGCTAACTGGAGTCGCGGCCTGACCGGCGGCTTGAACTACTATCGCGCCGCGCGGCTGCGCTCCCCGGTGGATGGCGCGCAAGGCACGCCTTCCAACGAGCTGCCGCCCATGAAGCCGATCGAGACGCCGACGCTGGTAATCTGGGGCGAGAAGGACACGGCGCTGCTCACCGGCAACCTCAACGGCCTCGACGAGTATGTGAAGAGCCTGACCGTGCGGCGCATAGCGGACGGCACGCACTGGGTGATTCACGAGAAGACCGCGCAAGTGATTCGGGATATGCGCGAGTTCCTATAGCGCCGGCACGAACGCCCGCGCGCCCTCCATGTACTCGGCGACGATCCCGTTAGCCAGGCGGAGCTTGTCGAGCACCGGGATCGCCAGCCGATGCTGCAGCATCATGCAGACACTCAGCACGTCGCCCGTACCCGTGGTGTTCACTTGTCTGGCGGAAGGGCAAGCCGGCTCGACGAGGAACGACTGGCCATCGAAATAGCCGGCGCCCGCCGCGCCCATGTGTACCACAATGGCGCCCGCTCCCCAGTCCACGATGCGGCGCACCGCGACTTCCAATTCCGCGCAACCCACAAACTCGTTCAACTCGCAGACATTGCCGTGTACCAGGTCGACCCATGGCAGGACCTCGCGAATGGACTGCTTGCGCCGCTCCACCTCGCCCGCGGACGACACGCCCCATTGCGGATCCCAATTCAGGTCGATGGAGATGGACATGCCCACCTCTCGCGCCGCGCGGAACAAGCGCTGGTTGCCACCGCATAGCATGCGCTCGGAGAACCATACGTCCGTGCGCGACAAGTGGTCGTAACCGGGCAACACCGAGAGGTCCAGATCTTCGAAGGTCAGCGATTCGTTGTTCGCGAGACAGCTTACGAAGTGGCGATGCCCGGTGTCGTAGACCAGGTTGATCGAGGTTCCCGTTGCCGCCGCGGGGTCCCGCCTCAGATGCGCATCGACGCCTTGTTGCCGCAAGGCCTCTTGCAGTCGCAACCCGAGCGCATCCGCGCCGGTCTTGCCCAGGAAAGCCACCTTCGCACCCAGGGCGGCCGCGGCACAGGCGGTATTGGCTCCCCCGCCTCCCGTGGTTTCACGAATGAATGGCACGGACGTTTCGCCATCCTGAAAGAGATAGGCGCCCGGCGCGACCGGAGCGATTCTGAGATCGCGGTTCAGGTTGCCGATTACGCACAGGCTGGCGAAGGCGAACGGCTCTGCGGGCGTCATTGAGACCAGCATACTGCGGAAGGCATTCCGCTTGGAAGATCGACTATCGAAATGGGGGACTTTGAGCGACTGGCAAGCTCGAAGTGGCGGCCAAGTATTGCGAGATAATCCCGGGCGTAGCGGTACTAACCAGAGAAAGCATTGCAATGTCCTCGGCCGTTAACTACATTGTTGTCAAGAGGCGAGTCCATGAAACACACCCAATGCCTTATTAGCGCGTCATCCCTGCTCCTTGTCCTCCTAAGTGTGATTCCGAGCGCTACGGCCCAGAAACGAATACCCCGCGCACAGACCAACGCTTCAGGCAGAGCCGTGGGCGCGGCCTCCGCCGGCCCTGTATTCAGCACAACGCAAAATTCTCCCGCGGGTTTCGGGGGAGCTTCCCAATCGGTTACAGCCGACTTCAACGGCGACGGCATACCCGATCTCGCGGTCGTCAATCCCTGCAATGCGTCCGACTGTGGCAGCGGCTACGCTTCGGTGGCAGTCCTGATCGGCAACGGCGATGGCAGCTTTCAGGCGCCGGTGAACTATGCCACCGGCTCGTATGGGCCTATGTCACTGGCCGCTGGCGATTTTAACGGAGACGGAAGACCGGACTTGGTGGTGGCGTCTCAGTGCGCCGTTAGCGCCAATTGCGCAACCGGCCTGGTAAGTCTGCTTTTGGGCAATGGCGACGGCACCTTCCAATCGCCCGTCCCTTACTCGACCGGGGCGGGCAACAGCTACTTTGTCACAACTGGCGATTTCAACGGGGACGGCAACCTGGATCTGGCGGTGGCCAATCAGATCGGCCCAAGCGCGAACAGTGTAATCGTGATTCTATTGGGCAACGGCGACGGAACCTTCGGGGCGCCCGCCAGTTATACAACAGGGGCTGCAACCGCCGCCTCACTGGCAGTAGGCGATTTCAATGAAGACGGCGCGCCCGACTTGGCGGTGGCCAACGGCGCAGCCGATTCGGTCAGCATCCTGTTGGGCAATGGCGATGGAACTTTTCAGGCCGCGGAGGTCTACGCGTCCGGCGGAGCCTTTGCCAACTCCCTCGCGGTGGGCGACTTCAATGGCGACGGTGCGCCCGACCTGGCGGTGGCCAACGGATGCGCGAGCGACAATAACGCCGTGGGTTGTTCGGCGAGCGGCTCCGTAGCGGTGCTGTTGGGGAACGGCGACGGCACTTTTCAACCGCCCGTCGCGTATGGGTCCGGAGGAAATAACGCCACCTTCGTAACGTTGGCCGATTTCAACGGCGACGGCAATCTCGATTTGGCCGTGAGCAACCTCGGTCCTTCGGCTGGCGGCAGCGCCGGTGTGATGAGTCTGTTGCTGGGCAATGGCGACGGCACCTTCCAGCCGGCGGCCGGCTACTCTTCAGGGGGCAGCCTGGCCGCATCCGTCTCCGCGGGTTACTTCAGCGGCAACGCCCAACCCGACTTAGCGGTGGTCAACCAGTGCTCCTCGTCAGGGAGTTGCACCAACAGCTTAGTGGGCGTGCTATCGAACACAGTTTCCCCGTTCCAGTTGACTGCAAGCTCCACCGTGCTGACCACTTCGGTCAGTCCGGCCGGGTTCAACCAAGCCATCTCTTTGACCGCCACCATCGCACCCGGCTTCAGCGGCGGAGCGCCCACCGGCAGTGTCACCTTTTACGACGGCGCCACCGCTCTTTCCACGGTGGCCGTTTCCAGCGGGCAGGCTGCGTACACCGCTCGATTCACCGCGGCCGGGCGGCACGCTCTTCAGGCCATTTATTCGGGCGACACGAATTATGCCGCCAGTTCCTCGGCCTTCTTGAGCGAAACGGTGGGTACTCCGGTGACATTAACCTCGTCGGTGAACCCGTCCCCATCGAATCAAGCTGTCATCTTCACCGCAACCGTCGGTGGGGGCAGCGGCAGGGCCACGGGTTACGTCACCTTCATGGACGGCGCTAGCTCGCTGGGAACTTACAGTCTGACTAATGGTAGTGTCTCCGTTACCGAAACGGCGCCGGTCGCCGGCAACCACCCCATAACGGCTGCCTACAGCGGCGACGCGAACTTCCAGCCGGGTCTTGCAGCCCTGACCCAAGCGGTCAGCCAGGCCACGACGACGACTCTGGCATCCAACGGCAATCCCGCCAACGTCAACCAATCCATCCTATTTACCGCGACTGTAACCGGACAGGACGGCAGCGCGGCAACCGGCGCAGTCGCTTTCCTCGCAGGCAGTCCGCCCACAATTTGGGGCTCGGCGCCGCTGGTGAACGGCCAGGCCAGCATCGCGAACACCTTCAACAGTGCCAACACCTATCCAGTCACGGCGGTGTATCTGGGCAGCCCGGATTACCAGAACGGCACGGCGGCGGTATTCAGTCAGGTGGTGAACGGAAGCCAGGGCGTGACCACAACGACTTCACTAACGTCGTCCGGCACACCGACCTTCGTCGGCCAGCCGGTGACATTCACGGCGACAGTCAGTCCGGCATCCGGCGCCATACCTAACGGCGAACTCGTCACTTTCTACGACGGAAGTAACACGCTGGGATCGGCCGCGACGGCCAACGGTATAGCCACTTTTACCACTTCGTCCCTGCCGGCGGGCGCCAACGCCATCACCGCCAGTTATGCCGGCGACGGAACATACCAGACCAGCACGTCGCGCACGTTGTACCAGACTGTTCAACTGAACCCAACTACGATGACCTTGTCATCCAGTCTGAACCCGTCCACCTACGGGCAGCCCGTGACATTCAGCGTAGTGGTCACGCCTCAATCGGGAACGGGTACCCCCACCGGCAACGTTTCCCTTAAGAACGGCACAACTCCCTTTGGCTCCGTCGTGCTGAACAACGGCGCCGGGACCATGACCACGTCGGCGCTGCCAGCCGGCTCGTTATCGATTAACGCGTTCTATAACGGCGACCCAAACTTCTCCACCAGCTCCGCCACCTTGCCGCAGTCTGTCAATGTGGCATCCACGACCACGGCGTTGACTTCCACGCCCAACCCATCGTCGCTGAATCAAACAGTTACCTTCACTGCCACAGTGACCGGACAATATGGCGGGACGCCGGGCGGCACGGTAACGTTCACCCAAGGATCCACAATCCTGGGAAGCGCCGCGCCGAGTTACGGCAGGGCTATCATAACGGCGGCGTTTTCCGCTACCGGCACATACCCGGTTATTGCAACTTACTCTGGCGACGGGAGCGACGGCGCCAGCACCTCCGCCGCATTGAATCAGGTGGTGACCAACATCGCCACAACTACCACCCTTACTTCTTCCGGCTCCCCCTCGCTGGCCGGACAAACCGTCACGTTCACAGCTACCGTAACGCCTAACTCCGGCGCCATACCGGATGGCGAGACAGTTACGTTCAACGACAGCGGAGCCGCCATCGGCACAGGCGCCACGAAGAGCGGCGTAGTGACTTTTGCCACGGGCGCTCTGCTCGCGGGCACGCACGTGATCACCGCGGTCTATGCGGGCGACGCCAGCTACCAGACCAGCACATCGAAAGCGCTCCTGCAGGTGGTGAACCACAATAACAGCGCAACCACGCTGGTTCCGAGCGCCAATCCGTCCGTGTATGGCCAGGCTCTGACGCTAACGGCCACTGTAACTCCAGTGACAGGTACGGTTGTGCCTACCGGTAACGTGACATTCAAAAACGGCTCCAGTCCGATCGGCTCGGTCGCGCTGGTCAACGGTTCCGCGCCTTTCACCACATCGGCCCTGGCAGCAGGCTCTCTGGCGCTTACGGCCTCCTACTCCGGCGACGCTAACTATGCGGCCAGTTCCGCGGCGTTGACTCAAGTCGTGAGCCAGGCTTCAACCACGACCGCGCTCACTTCGAATCCGAACCCATCGTCGCTGAGCCAGACCGTCACCTTCACCGCCACGGTCGCCGCGCAGTATCAGGCGGCCATAACCGGTTCGGTGACGTTCATGAACGGATCCACAACTCTGGGCAGCGCGCCCATCGCGAAGAACAAGGCGACTTTCACAAGCGCTTTTTCCACTGCTGGAACAGATCCGATCACCGCGGTTTACACGGGCGATGCCAACAACCTGACCAGCAGTTCCCAGGCGTTAAGCCAAGTGGTGACCAACGCCCCTACAACCACCACGGTCACCTCGTCGGGATCGCCGGCGTTCGACGGACAGCCGGTAACATTCACGGCCACGGTAACATCCTCCTATGGCGCAATACCCAACGGCGAGTTGGTCACGTTCTACGATTCCGGTACGCGCATCGGCGCCGGCAACACCCAGGGCGGCGCGGCCACTATGACTACATCGTCATTGACAGCCGGCGCGCATACCATCACCGCGACGTACGCCGGCGATTCTTCGTTCGAGGCAAGCACTTCCAAGGCCATCAACCAGACGATTAGCCTCAACACCACCACTATTCTGTTAACTACCAACGCGAATCCCGCCGCTTACGGCCTGCCTGTCACCTTTACCGTCACCGTGAGCAGTGTGCTTTCCGGCGGACCCACGCCTACCGGCACCGTCACGTTCAAAAACGGCACGGTCGCGCTAGGCGTGGCGACGCTCAACCCGCAAGGATCGGCTACCCTGACTACAGTGACTCTGGGCGCCGGAGTCTATGCGATTACGGTCGCGTATAACGGAGATACGTCATCTGCGAAGAGCACATCCGGGACCCTGAACCAGACCGTGAACGCGGCCGCGACCACCACCCAGCTCGTTTCGTCGGTCAGTCCGGCGGCGCTCGGCGAATCGGTTACCTTTACGGCGATCGTGAGATCTGCCACGGCATTCGCCACCGGATCGGTGACTTTTGCCGCCGGCTCCACGGTTTTGGGGACCGCGACCCTGGCCACCGGTTCGGCCAAGTTGGCAGTCGCCACGCTGCCGGCGGGCGCCAGCACTGTTACGGCCACCTATACGGGAAGCGCCAACGTAGCGGGCAGCGCCGCATCCATGATTCAAAGCGTGGAGTGACGCCTGCCGGAACGCGTTGCTAGAATGAACTGCTTATGGATGGTGTGTTACTTCTGGTGCGCCTGTTATTGTCGGCCACTTTCGCCCTCGCGGGCATCACCAAGGCGGCCGATCCAGCGGGTACGCGGCAATCCGTCCTGGATTTCGGTGCACCCGCGTTTCTCGCGCGGCCTCTGGCGCTCTTGTTGCCACCGGCGGAGCTGGCCTGCGCCATCGCTCTGCTTCCCGCCGCCTCGGCCGTCTGGGGGGCTGCCGGAACTCTCGCGCTGCTTCTGTCGTTCATCGTTGCAATCGGCATCAGCCTGGCCCGGGGCCGCCGGCCCGATTGCCATTGTTTTGGCCAACTGCATTCCGCCCCGGTAGGTTGGACTACCCTCGCGCGGAACGTCGTCCTTTCCGCCATGGCGAGCCTGGTGATGCTCGAAGGCGCGCGAACACGCCCTGTGAGCTACCTCGCCTGGTTCGGTAGTTTGAGCCGTTTCGAAGCTGCCGTGCTGGCGTTCGCGCTCGGCGTTGCGGCGCTGACGCTGCTCTGGTTCGGGTCCTTCCTTCACCTGCTGCGCCAGAACGGCCGCCTGCTGTTGCGCCTGGAAGCCGTAGAAACCGAACTCGGATTGCGCCCGCCGGCGCCCCCGCCAGGCCTGCCGGTCGATACTCCCGCGCCGCCCTTTCGACTGGCGGCGCTCGATGGCAGCGTGGTCACATTGGACTCGCTGCGCCAGGACAGCGACTCACTCCTGCTGCTGTTCATCGAGCCGGGCTGCGGCGGCTGCGATGCGCTGATGCCCGAGGTAGCACAGTGGCAACAGGTACACGCGGACCGCTTGTCGATCGTGCTCATCAGCCATGGCGCCTTGGAGACCAATCGCGCCAAGGCAGCCGAGCACCCCCTGCGGAACTTCCTGCTGCAGTTGAACGATGAGGTTTCGCGAGCCTATCGGGCCGAGGGAGTTCCGACCGCCGTGCTCATTAAGAACGGCCGGATCGCCAGCCCGGTTGCTGCGGGCGCGGACGCCATTCACTCCCTGGTCGCCAATGCCCTCATGCCGCCGCCACTGGCAAAGGGAGAACTGGTGCCGGAACTCGCGCTTCCGGATTTGAACGGCGAAACCGTCGACTTGCGCGCCCTGCGCGGCACACGCCATTTGTTGCTCTTCTGGAATCCGGACTGCGGCTTTTGCCAGCAGATGCTCGAAGATATCAAAGCGTGGGAGCGCGATCCCCCCAAGGGCGCGCCGCAGTTGCTGGTGGTCTCCACCGGCGCTCCGGACGCCAATCGCGCGCAGGGTTTTCGTGCGCCCATGGTGTTGGATCGGAACTTCCATATCGGTAAGTTGTGCGGCGCCACGGGCACACCTGCGGCCGTACTGCTGGACGAAGAGTGCCGCGTAGCTTCCGAAGTGGGTGTGGGAGCCCAGGAGGTTCTCGCACTGGCGCGTGCGGCCTGCGACACCGTGGCCATAGCTTAGCCGGATGCTGAAAAAGGCATAAACATCGCTCATTCGGGCCACAGACTAAAGTCTGTGCCACCGGTTCTCAATGACTTAGCGGCAGTTGGTGGCACGGCTTTAGCCTGTGAGAGCCTTTTTCAGCATCCTGCTAG
>Ga0181535_10006207_pt1 | contig 12472 bp, 14 predicted proteins | sample PEATcosm2014_Bin_44_FD_119774 | JGI IMG/M metagenome (GOLD analysis project Ga0181535, IMG submission 119774) | Peatland microbial communities from MTU Mesocosm Facility, Houghton, MI, USA - PEATcosm2014_Bin17_30_metaG | ecosystem: Environmental > Terrestrial > Soil > Wetlands > Peat | place...
AGTCCGACACTGCTTTGCCGACGGATTCGATGATCCCGGCGGCTTCGTGTCCCATCACTAGTGGGGGAAGTCGTCTGCCGGTGCTGCCATCGTAACCATGAACATCGCTTCCGCAGATGCCGCAAGCTTTGATCCGAATAAGCAGCTCATCTTCACGGGGTTCAGGCGCAGGCAAATCCACCAGATCTAGTTGGTTGTATGAGGTGAGCAAGAGTGCCTTCATTTCATCTCCAGAGGATTGATGGGCAAAGCGGATTCTGCCCGGAACGACTGAAAAGCCTATCGATCAGGGTACCTCATTCAGGAACTTGGAGCGTGCTTCAGCGGCTCGATCCTGCCCAACAGAAAAATATAGGCGGCGATCCCAATCACAAGGTAAATTGCCGATGCGCCAAAGACCCAGGTATAAGAGTGCTGCGCAGAGACGATGTATCCGGTGATGATGGGCGCTGCGATTCCTGAAACCTGGTTTGAAAAGTTCATGATGCCGCCGACCTTGCCGACGTTGTTTCCCGTAGCAATCAGGGAGGGAATTGACCAGCCGACGGGTGACGCTGCGGAAAGGCCGCCAATGGATACGCTGATCCAGATGAGCGCTTGTGCCGCCGTGTGCGCGTGAGCGGCGCCAAGAATTCCAAGGCCGAAGGTGGTGCCACCTATCAGCATGATCCTGCGCACCAGGCCGGCATTCGCTCCGCGCTGAATGAGGAAGTCAACGAACCATCCACCCAAAGCCAGATCTGTGAACGTAGCGAACAGCCATGGGACGCTGGTGTAGAGAAACGAGTGAAGCAGATCGATGTGCAGCGCAAAGGAGAGATAACTGGGCAACCATGTGAGCAAAAGATAAAAAACATAGTTATAAGAGCCGAAGCCAATGGCCAACCCGATTACCTTGCGCTGTTGCAGAAGGTAGACAAGTGACGACGGCTCCGCCGGCATGCGCTCCTCGGCGTCATGACCGGCAATCTTCTCGCGAATGTAGTCGCGCTCTGCATCGCTGAGCATGGGGTCTTCACCGGGGTCGCGATAGCCCTTCCAAAAGAGCAGAAAATAAAGGAAGCTGAGGACGCCGGTTAGTGCAAAACTCCAACGCCACCCAATCTTGATCAGCACAATGCCGATAAGGGGAACTCCAACCGCAGAAGCGAATTTGGCCGCGCCATCGAAGAGGGAGGTCGCGAAACTGCGTTCTTTTGCTGGGAACCAATAGCCGATGGCCTTGGCATTTGCGGGAAAGGTTGGCGACTCTCCTACCCCGAGTGCGAACCGTGAAGCAAACAACCCGCCGAGTCCAGGGGATGCCGCGGCGCCGAATGAAGCGATGCTCCACAGAAATGTGCTGATACGTCCGATGCGCCGAACGCCAAACTTGTCTAACAGAACACCAATCGGCAACTGGCAAAACATGTAGGTCCAGTTGTATGCTCCGGAAAGATAGCCGAAGGCAATATCGGAGATTCCAAACACCGCGAAGAGCGACGCGTGTGAGACGGAAAGATTGACTCGGTCGAAATAGTTGATCAGAACGCCGAGACCCAGCAGCCATGCAATGCGCCAGCGGCGGCGGGGCAGACGTACGGGAGTGCTGCGTTCCAAACTCGTCAACCATCACCTCTTAAACCAAGTTGATGGTATCGGAGTCAGGAACGCCTGCGCCTCAGTATTTCTGAACAGACGGGTCGATTTCGTCAGACCATGCAAGAATGCCGCCGGCGAGATTGACCACTCTCGGATAGCCGGCCTGCTTGAGGAACTCAGCGATGCGCTGGCTGCGCGCGCCGCTGCGGCATTGGACGATGACTTCGCGGTCGCGATCGATTTCAGCCAGCCGGTTGGGCACGTCGTTCTGTGGAATGAGCTTGCCGCCGATCTGGGCGATCTGGTACTCGTATGGCTCGCGGACGTCGATGATGTACGCATCCTCGCCGGCGTCGATGCGCCTCTTGAGTTCCTTGACCGAGAGCTGCTCGACTCCGTTTTTCACTACTTTGCCTCCACTGGTTTCTGGGGCGGTTTCAGGCACAATGCCGCAGAACTGCTGGTAGTCAATCAGCTCGGTCACCGTGGGGTTCTCGCCGCAGACCGGGCACTCGGGATTCTTGCGCAGCTTGAGTTCGCGGAAGCGCATGTTGAGTGCGTCGACCAGAAGCAGGCGACCGACCAGCGTGTCGCCCTTGCCCAGAATCAGTTTGATGACTTCGGTGGCCTGGATGACACCAACCAGGCCGGGCAGAATCCCGAGGACGCCGCCCTCGGCGCAACTTGGAACCAGGCCAGGCGGTGGCGGCTCTGGATAAAGGCAGCGATAGCATGGGCCGGTTTCGGTGGCAAAGACGCTGGCCTGACCTTCAAAGCGGAAGATGGATCCATAGGCATTAGGCTTGTTGAGCAGAACGCACGCATCGTTCACCAGGTAGCGCGTAGGGAAGTTGTCCGTGCCGTCAGCGACGATGTCGTAGTTCTTGATGATGTCAAGGGCATTGGCGCTGGAGAGCATGGTATCGTGCTTGATGATTTTGATGGCAGGATTCAGCGCGGTGAGCTTCTCGGCAGCGGAGTCGAGCTTTTTGCGTCCAATGTCTCTGGTGGAGTGAATGATCTGGCGCTGCAGGTTGCTTGCGTCGACCACGTCGAAGTCCACCAGTCCCAGGGTGCCAATGCCAGCCGCGGTGAGGTACAGGGCGAGGGGCGAGCCAAGACCGCCGGTCCCGACGCACAGCACCCGCGCGGCTTTCAGCTTCTGCTGTCCTTCCATGCCCACTTCGGGCAGGATCAGGTGACGCGAATAGCGCGAGAGGTCGTCGGTCGAGAGATCGGGTAGCGTGGAGAGGTCAGCGATGGTGTTCATGGTTGCCTTCTTGGTGAACAGTGGACAAGTCAAAAAGTGAAGGAGTTAAAAGTGAAGAAGCGATCGGCTAATCTCCGCCGGCAATCGAGGGGATAATCGAAAGCTGATCCGCGGAAGTTACCGGTGTATCCTCCTTCGCAGGCAGGTAGCGCACGTCTTCATCGTTCAAGTAAAGGTTAACAAACGAGCGCAGCTTCCCCTCGGATGTGAACAAGTGCTGGCGCAGGTCTGGATACCCCTGTGTGAGGCCTTCCAGCGCCTCTGAGACAGTGCCAGCACTCACTTCGACTGCATCCTGGCCGGCCGCGTACAGCCGCAGTGGTGTGGGGATGAAAATGGTCATTGCGTCGGGTTCCTCGCCTGCAGTCTTATAGATGATGGCCGGGGTGGATTGGATTTAGGGAAAGCATTCGCTCCGACATGGCGATGTCTGCGCAAACGCAAAAGCCACCATAATCATTCTAATGGAGTCGCCTGGAACGCGTGGTGATCGGTGCGCAAAAGCAACGGCCCCGGAGAAACCGGAGCCGTTGACGCAGGTTTCAGTTTGTTCAAGGTTAGATCAGGGATCGAGCTACGGGGTCTTCTTTTCTGCCGCTGCTGGTTTCGCCATTGGCGCCATTGCCGGCTTGGCGGCTGTTTTGGGGGCCCAGAATTCCGGGTCGGCCTTGATAAAGTCAGGGCTCACATAGCTTTGCTTTGGATTGATTGAAAACAGCTGCGAGTCGGAGGATTCGACCGTCGCCGCAAAAAGCTCGTCGAGGGCCTTCATTCCTTCCTCGCCGCCTGCAGCTTCGCGAAATGCCTTGTCTTCTGCGTAGCCTCTGTCGATATCGGCCATGGAGTCATCGGCACTGAGGACCAGGTAAGTGCCGTCCGGGGCTCCATAGGCAATCTCGAACGTGGCCCAATGTGCGTGGGTTCCGGCTTTGTCATGGGCGTCCTTCACCATCTTGGTCAGCCGCTCCCAATCCCGGTGATGTCCGGCACGAACGTGGAATTCAGAAACCTCCATGTAGCGCGCGTGGGAAAGGTCCGCATGCGGTTTGTAGCTCAGGTCGTCGTCACGAACAAAGACCCCGGAATCGACGCCTTCAAGCAACTCGCCATCCGCAACGCTGGCGCGCTCGAGTTCTGCCGCGAGACCCGGATTCTTGTCAACGAGCTTGTTGTCCTTTTCCCAATCGGCAAACGAATCGTACTGGGTGAGGAACAAGGCGCGAGACTTGCCGGACATCGAGTCAAGGCCGAGGTAATATGCGGGGAACTTGGCCTTGGTCATCGCGGCGAGAAAGGCGCTTTCGGTCTTGTCGTGTGCAGCGCCTGATTTGTAGGGCTTGATGAATTCACGGGTAATCTGCAAAACCTTGGGTAACGAAGCAGTTTGCTGTGCCGCGGCCATCGAACTGCCTGCTACCGCGAGAGACAATCCCAACAGAATGGGGCTGAACTTGTTCATGTACACGTTCCTCCTTGATTTGGCCGCAGAGCGCGCACAATGGAGGGGGCAAGGACAATCCGGAGGGAAGAGCGCGGCGTTCTGAGACTTGGGGATTATGCAGCCTTAAACGTCCGTGTGTAAAGACTCTTTTGCGACATTGATCGAAATTAAACTCAGTCGGTCAAAGCGAACTTCAGCTTAGCCATGGCCAGATAAAGTCTCATCGTGCCCGATTGGATCGTCTTCTATGTGGACTGATTCCTTCTCGAACCGCTTGTCTTCTTCGCTGGCTCCTTCGAGAAAAAAGGAGTTGGTGAGGGCGGCCTTGCCCTGGAGGACGCTGGTTATGACGTAGCTGCATCCCAGCCAATGAGCCTCGGCAAAGTCGGTGGTTGACCACTGCGCAGGATGATCGGGGTGTGAATGGTAAAAGCCCGCAATGCCCATGCCCAGTCGACGCGCCTCGCGTTCGATCTTCACCAACTCCAGAGGCGAAATGTTGTAGCGGTTGTGTGCGGAGTCGATACGCGTATTTCCGGCTTGCACGGCTTGCTTCACCAGCCAGCCACCCGGCGAGCAAACGCCGAGCAAAGCACCGCAGCACTCGTTGGGATAGGTCTCTTCACCGTGAGCACGGATTTGCAGGTAAACCGTCCTGGGAAGGCGCAGAGTTTTCAAGCTTCCTCCCAGAACCGCTCAGTCAGGTATTTTTCACCGGAATCTGGCAGGACGGTGACAATGACTGCAGGCCGGCCTGCGGCGAATTCTTCACGAGCAATCTGCAGGCTGGCAACCACGGCGGCTGCGGCGGATATGCCAACCAGGAGTCCTTCCTCGCGCGCGAGCTGTTTGGCCATCGCGTAGGCGGCTTCCGTTTCGATTTCCTGGGAACAGTCCGCCAGGTGCGGGTTATAGATCGCCGGCACAATGGAACTGCCCATGTGCTTGAGCCCTTCGAGCCCGTGAAAGGGAGAGTCGGGCTGAAAACTGACTGCCTGGAGCGTGGGATTCAACTCCTTGAGTCGCCGTGTGGTGCCCATAAAAGTGCCGCTGGTGCCCAGGCCGGCTACAAAATGAGTTACCTGCCCGCCGGTCTGCTGCCATATCTCCGGCCCGGTGGTCCGGTAGTGGGCCAGCCAGTTAGCGTCGTTTGAGTATTGATCGACGTAGCAATACCGATCCGGTTCGTTTCCGGCCATCTCGCGAGCCCGTCGAATGGCGCCGTCGGAACCTAGGTCAGGGTTGGTCCATTCCACTTGGGCGCCGTAAGCAGAAAGAATTCGCTTTCGTTCTGGAGAGACGTTCGAGGGCATGGCCAATTGAACCGGAAAGCCGAGCGCGGCGCCAAGCATGGCAAAGGCAATGCCGGTGTTTCCGCTGGTGGCGTCGAGCAGGGTCTTGCCAGGTTTCAGGAGGCCGCGGTCGCGGACATCGGCGACCATCGATGCCGCGGCGCGGTCTTTCACGCTGCCCCCGGGATTGGCCCACTCAGCCTTGGCCAGCAATGTGATGGCTGGATGGCCGCGCAACGACTTGTCCGACCGAATCAATTGGTCCAGGCGGATGAGCGGCGTGGAGCCAATGCGCTCAGGGAGGGCCGAGCCGGGTTTGGCTTGCGGCGCGTTGGTTTCCATGGGGAATTGCAGCCTGCGCTCCGGTTGTGCGACATTGAAGGTACGAGAGAAATATTTCGCGAACCCTATTTCATCATCCTCTCAGACAGGAACCGGTCATGGCCCGAAAATCCCGCAATCCGAACTTCGATCAGATGCTGGAGATCCTGCGTGCGCATTGTTTTGATGTTGCACCATTCGCCGGAGTTTCAGGCGGGGTTCTGGTGAGCAAGCATGGCGCCGGGGCGGTGCTGGTGGCTACGGGGGAGAAGCCGGCCCCGGCAGCGTTTGCGGAGAGCCCTGGTGCGCTTGTTGGGGGCGAGGTGGCGCGGCTTCTGGATCGTGGCTACCAGAAATTCATTAAGACCCCCAAATTTGAGCTTCCGGCGTCGGCCAGCCAATTGCAGGGGATTCACCTGTTCAGCGAAGAGCTGAGGCAGTTGACCGGCGCAATCAGCCTTTACAACGAATCGTTGGGTACGACGAGCGACGTATATGAATACGATCGATTGAAGGGCCGTGAGCCTGCGCAACCGGCGGCGCCGCGTCCCTGGGAGCTGACCGCCGGTCACTGATTCAGTGTTGAATCTGGTGGAGCGGTTGATGGATGCGGGAAGCGCAGGCCGGGATTCAAGTTGCCAAGGAACCGGACCATCACCGGACACGCCCACGAATTGCGGTGGATCAAGATGCCGTCCTACTTTTGGTAAGTCATGGCCTGCCGGTGCAGTGCCGGATCGTGGACTTGAGTCTCGAAGGATGCCGGGTCAGTAACATTGCGAGGTTTCCCACTGGGCCGGGGGTTCATGTTGAAGTGACCTTCAAGGTCAATGGGATCGCCTTCAGATTCGGTGGCTCAGTGCAGTGCGGGCTTGGAATTCACTTTGTCGGCGTAAATCAGCCCCGACGAGAGGAATTGGCCGAAGTCCTCGACGAGGTCGAGGGGGATGCTGCTGTGCGAGCTGCGAAGGAAGCCGCGGAAAAGCTTGCCGCAGAACTGAAAGCCGCTGCCGCGCTCGCCTGCGCAGAACAATCCGCGAATGTGGCGGAATCGTCTGACGATAAATCTGAGGGAAGCTGAAAGCGGGGATTGATGCGCCTTGAAATCCCCGCAAGCTGGGTTAGTATTGTGCCCTGGTTCGGCTGGATAAACTCCCTGGAATGTGTCTGGTACGGTGGCCGCTTCAGGCGCGGCTTCGACCGGCCACCAGGTTGATGACCAGCAGGATGACCGCCAGCACCAGCAGAAGGTGGATCAAGCTCCCGGCGACATGGAAGGTAAAGCCAAGAAGCCATAGGACCACCAGAATCACAAAGATTGTCCAAAGCATACTTTCTCCTTTCCGCCGAGGGCGCCCGGGTATTCAACTACTTTTTGGGCGCCCCGCGGCGGTGACAAAAGAGCCGATTCAACTGAATTGGACCGGGTGGTGGTTAGTTGGAGGCGACTGCCTGTACCTTTGCGTGCATGACCGCGTCGAGGAAGGCGTGGGCCGAGCCAGGCACAGGAATCTCGCCGTGCAGGATGCGACTTGTGGGTACTTTGTGGCCATAGATGGCCTCGGTGGAACTATCATCGCGGCGAATGGAGGAGCCATCGAGCGTTATTCCGGCAAAGGCGCCCCGGGCTCGTGAATAGGTGAGGACCTCAGCATTCATCTTCCAATCGGTGTCTGCTGAAGCGTGGCGTCCCACCGGTCCGGCTGCTGCTGAGGCATCCGCGCCGATTTCGAACTTGCTTCCCATCAGATCCTGCATGCCGCGCTCGTTCTGAAGGATCACGACCAGGTCAATGCCTTCGACCCCGATCTGAGCTCCCCAGCTGCCGCCCGTAATTGTGAAGAAGGCGGGTGCGCTCCAGCCGTTGGCTGTCCGGCAGGTGGCTACTCCTCTGCCGTTTTCAGCGCCGAAGACAAAGCCACCCTTGAGCAGGTGAGGCACAACGGCTATGCACCGCGCATGTTCCAGAACTTCTTCAGGGATTCCCTTGTCAGGAGCAGCCATGATCTCGTGCAGGACGGCCCCTGCGTGGTCCATCCGGTCGATTGTCGCTTCGCGATCAGATCCTGCCCAGGCGATGCTGGTCAGACTCAGCAAAGTCACAAACGCAAAAATCTTTTTCATCGGTCTCACCCTTTTTTCCATGCCGGCTTACCACCTCCACACGCATGTGGTTACTTGGCGCACCGGGCAGATTTGGTTAGGGTCATCGCCGGCCCCGCATGAGGAAGGTGATCAAGGGGAGCGATGGCAGTTGAGCGTTGAAACAGAGTCGCTGGCAAATCAATCTGCCGGCGGCATGCGATTTGAGAAAGAACTGAGTTGTTGTTCTCGGTAACCGAAGTAGCACAAGGATGGCCGTTCAGACGCTATTCAGCCTGGCCTGCGCCTCAGTCCGAAGCGGCCCCGCACCTAACTTCTGAAATTCGATGGCGATACGTTGATGCCGGGTTGCCTCTTCTGAATCGATATTGTTGGCAATGTAGCCCGGAGCAGAGCAGTCGCGAGCCTCAAAACGTGCTCAAATCACTTGAAAAATCACCGAAAAGTGAGCAAAATTGAACAGATCGCCTTTTTCTCCAGATGCGATTCTGTTGCAAGATGCGAAGGCGAGTGCGCGCCCGATGGGCGCTTTTTGATGGCTGATTGCCTGGCTGAAGCAGGCAGACAGCTTCAGCCACATTGGAAAGGTCTTCACGCATCGCCAACACTCCATTTTCAAGTTGACAGTGAAGCAGGTGCGGCTGACCTGCAAGCTCCTTTATGAACGCGCTATGGAGAATAAGGACCTGAATGGTTGAACTGGAAAAACCCACATTTGATGCTGCCAGCTTCCTGACCAATGCAGGCCTGGGGCGCAGAGTGGTGCAACTGGCGCCCAAGCAGCCCTTCTTTTCCCAGGGTGATCCGGCCGATTCTGTCTTCTATCTGCAGAGAGGCCGTGTGCGCATTACCGTCGTGTCGACGGCGGGCAAGGAAGCAACGATCACATTGCTGCGCGAAGGTGACTTTGTGGGAGAGGAAGCGCTTGCGATGGCTGGTGGCAAGCGACTGGCCACGGCAAAGGCCATTACCGCTTGCACAGCGTTGAAAATCAGCCGTGAAGAAATGATTCGAGTGATTCATGATGAGCATGGATTCTCAGCCTTGTTCCTCAAGTTTCTTTTGGAACGCAGCATGCGCATCCAGGCGGACCTGGTGGATCAACTTTTCAATTCAAGCGAAAAGCGCCTGGCGAGAGTGCTGTTGTTGATGGCCGAGTTTGGGAAGCCAGTTGAAGTCGGCGGTGAAGGGCCCATGCCGCCGGGGAGCGAATCGGAACAATACATTCCCAAGATCTCTCAAGAGGCACTTGCGGAGATGATTGGCACCACGCGCTCTCGGGTAAGCTTCTTCATGAACAGGTTTCGCAAGCTTGGGTTTATCGAGTACAACGGGCGGATCAAGGTACACAGGTCGTTGCTCAGCGTGATTCTTCACGACCAATTGCCGCACCCGGGCGATCAGCCGGCTGGTGCACCGAGCAATCAAGGGAAGTAGCTCGAAGGGCGGTTTGCGTCCCGTTGAGCGTGATTCTCGAAATCCATTCCCAGCCCTCCTCAGCACCCGCTGGGATTAAATTCCTTCGGCCGCTCCACCTCTGTCGAGAAGAGAAAACTGCGACCGCAACCAAATCCCCCACGACTGAATCCTCAAGAGCGGGCCATCGAAGAGTCTCAGTGATCCTGTCCGAAACTGATCAGCTTTGAAATCTGTCAAGTGGGATACTCGCTTCAATTTCCGAAATGAATCTTCCGGAGGGCGCGAGATGAACGAGGGAAACAGGACCCAACTATCACGCCTTCTGATTGTGGACGATGAGCCGTCGATCCGGTATTCACTCTCGTGCATACTCACTGAAATTGGATACAACGTTCGGTCCGCTGAAGATGGAATTTCCGCATTGCTTGAAATCGGGAGCGACGTGCCGGAGATTCTCCTCTCCGATCTGCACATGCCGGGGATGTCCGGCTTCGAGTTGTTGTCGGAGGTTCGGCAGCGGTTTCCTGAGATCCAGACAATTGCCATGAGCGGCGCGTTCCTCGGTGATGAAGTTCCTTCTGGCGTCGCTGCCGACGGCTTTTATCAAAAGGGCAGTAGCACGGGTTCCCTGTTGCGAATTATGAGCAGCCTTCCCCGGCGGGAACGAAACCATCGTGACCAGCCTGACCAAACATCGCAGACTGTTTTGCAAGATTCCAGTCGTGAGTCGAAAAGGGCGAGCATTCCACAGTTTGCCAATTAAGAAAGAGGTCCGCGGTGCGTCGTATTGCTGCAATGAACGTACTTGTGCGCGAGCAGATTGAATTGCCTGTTGGCTTCAAGTTGGCCACAGAGGAGTTCCGCGAAGGATGGAATTTCGTACGTTCCTCGGACGCAAAGCGGCTCAAGAAGAAGATCCACACCCAGGGATGGAATTTCATCAAGATTGCCGATGGCGCGTTGCGCAGCGGGGTGGGGGATACATCGCAGGAGGCCATTGCCAGTGCTCTCAAGCTGGCGCTTCGCAATGTGAACGGGAGATTCAACGCTGCGGAGGTGAAGCATATTGAGCTGACCCATTATCCGTGGTTCTTTCTGGCCCGGGTGAAGGTAAATTCATACCGGGTGCAGCAAGGGGCAATGTTGCAAGCGATGGACCAGAATCCTCCGCAACCCGGTGTTGCGAGACAGCGGCGGTTACTGCCGCACGCGTTGAACTTGCTTCCAGACTTTGCTTGCGCGGTCCCCATGCTCAAAGAAATGTTGGTCCGCTCCAGAGGTTCTGAGGAAAGCAAACAATGACAATTGAGGATGCGGCGATGGTCTGGTTTCCATCGTGATTTCAACGCGCCTTGCGCGTCCTTCGAGAGCCCGTGTTAAGCCGCGCTCTCTCCCTCTGCAATTCCCGATAAAGGTCGCTTTTTGATTGGCCTAGTTCCCGGGCAAGGCGCTTGAGAGCTTCCTTCTCGTCAATGGCACATTCAGTCTGAAGTCGCGCAATGCGTTCATTCAACTTTTCATGCGCAGGATCTCCTGGAGTCGCGCCGTTGTGGTTGAGCGCCCGAGGGTGCGCTTCAACAACCAAGGTGATTTCGCCGCGGATGCGATCGCGGGCGGCAAGCTGCTCGCGGATGTGCATTACTGTTCCGCGAAGGAACTCTTCGTGGATTTTGGTCAGCTCGCGGGCGACAGTCACGCGCAAGCCAGGTCCCCAGACAGACTCCAGATCGGCCAGTGTGGCAACGATTCGATGGGGAGCCTCATAGAAGATGATCGTTTGCGACGTGGTGAGTTCTGCCGCCAGGTCTTCAAGGCGGCTTCTCCGGGCGCCTGCCTTCTCTGGCAAGAAGCCCAGGAATTGAAACTCAGTTGTAGAAAGCCCAGAAGCTACAAGGGCGCTCAGTGCGGCATTGGCTCCAGGAATAGGAATCACTGGCACGTCAACTGCGATTGCCTCGGCGGCCAACCATGCGCCTGGATCGCTGATCCCGGGCATTCCGGCGTCGGAGACCAGTGCGACGCGGCCGCCCGCCTTTAGTGCGTCGATGAGCTCGCTGGCACGCTGACGCTCATTGTGTTGGTGACAGCTTACCGTGGGAGTTGCGATCTGAAAATGATTCAGGAGCTTTTGTGTCTGGCGGGTGTCTTCGCAAGCGATGCGATCCACGCGTCTGAGCACTTCGAGGGCCCGGAGTGTGATGTCGCCGAGGTTGCCAATCGGGGTAGCTACCAGGTAGAGCCCGGGGGCAAGCGGCGTTTCATCGCTGGCGGGCATCATCACTCTCAGTCCTGCGCTTCCTCGTTTTCAAGGCGGCGCTTCTCGGCCAGCAGAGACATGGAGCTCATCAGATTCTGCACGCTGACGATGCCGACTACCCGGCCGCTTTCAGTGATGGGGATGAGGGCGAGGCCGTGGCCCGCAGTCAAGCGACGAATGGTGGTTCCAAGCGTATCTTCAGGGCAAGCCACCTGGAACGCTCGGGACATGACTGATTGCACGTATCCATTGCCGTCGTTGCGCAGAGCGTCGACAATGCGCTGGCGCGAGACGATGCCGACGAGTTGCGGGCCACGGACGACAGGGAAGTCTTCCTGAAGAGAGTGAACGCAGCGTCCGAGAGCATCGGCCAGCGTGTCTGAAGGTGAGAGCGTGGCAAAATCTGTAAGCATTACTTCGCGCATCTGCACCGTATCCACGACCGACTGGAAGAAGACACCCTGGTCTTCAATCTGCGCGCCGATCATGATGAAGAAACCGGCGATGCTGAGCCAGTAGTCATGCAACAACATGCCTCCAACCACTGCGGCGAGGGCGATCACCTGTCCCAGGCCGGTGGCGGCACGACCAGAAAGCGCCAGGCCATGCTTGCGCGCAAAACTTCCGCGGATGAGCCGGCCGCAATCCAGCGGATAAGCGGGCAGCATGTGCAGCAGGCCGAGGAAGAACTGCATCCAGACCGCGCTACGCAGCAGGTAGGCGGAGGTGATGAGCGGCTGGTCGAAGAGCCGGACATTGCCGCTTGCGCCCAGGATGGCGGCGGCCAG
>Ga0181535_10006211_pt1 | contig 12467 bp, 9 predicted proteins | sample PEATcosm2014_Bin_44_FD_119774 | JGI IMG/M metagenome (GOLD analysis project Ga0181535, IMG submission 119774) | Peatland microbial communities from MTU Mesocosm Facility, Houghton, MI, USA - PEATcosm2014_Bin17_30_metaG | ecosystem: Environmental > Terrestrial > Soil > Wetlands > Peat | place...
AGGGCTTCAACGTAGTCTGTACCACCTATCGCCTCACCGAGCACTACCACTACTGGACCAAAAACAATCCCATGAACGTAGAGCTGGTGCCAGAACCTTTCGTAGAGATTCCAGTCGAACTGGCCAACGAGATGGGATTGCGCGGCGGCGAGAAGGTCAAGGTCAGCAGTGCACGCAGTCACTACATCGCCAAAGCGATGGTGACGCGGCGCATTAAGCCAATGATGATCAACGGTAAAAAGACGTACCAGATCGGCATACCGATTCATTGGGGCTATCGCGGAATCGCGGAGGACGAGGGCAAGACCGCGCATACCCCAGCGAATCTGCTCACGCCGACGGTGATTGATCCCAACGCCTACACACCGGAATTCAAAGGCTTCCTCGTAAAAGTCGAGCGGGCCTAGAAAGGGGGCACGAGATGAGCGACAGGAAGACACTTCAGATAGTGCAGATCTCAGGCCACCCTGGACCGGTAGCCGGACGAGGGGCTCAGCGGGACCTCGAGGTCTGCAAACTTGTCGACACCACTACCTGTATCGGTTGCAAAGCTTGTGAGGTGGCGTGCGTTGAATGGAACGACATGCCGTTCCAGCCGACGACCTTTGACAACACCTATCAGACCATGCCCGAGACGAACTGGAACTACTGGAACCTCATCAAGTTCAACGAGCACCAGCGCGAGGACGGGGCACTGATGTGGCTGATGCGCAAAGATCAGTGTATGCATTGCGCCGATCCAGGGTGTCTCCGCGCCTGCCCAGCCGACGGCGCCATCGTGCAATATGCGAATGGGATCGTCGATTTTCAGCAGGAGAACTGTATTGGCTGCCAGTTCTGCGTTTCGGGGTGTCCGTTTAATATCCCGAAGTTTAATCCCCAGACCAAGAAGGTTTATAAGTGCACCCTCTGCTCTGACCGCGTGGGGCAGGGCTTGGAGCCTGCCTGCATCAAGGCATGTCCCACGGGTTGCCTGCATTTTGGCACCAAGGAAGATATGAAGATGATGGCGCAGAACCGAGCCAAGCAACTGCAGGAGCACTCCGGGTTTGCGGATGCAGGCGTGTACGATCCGCCGTCGGTCGGCGGAACGCACGTGATTTATGTTCTGCACGACGCCAAAAATCCGGAGAGATATGGCGGGTTGCCGGCAACCCCGACGATTCCGCCCAGTTACACCATTTGGAAGGACATCTTCAAACCGTTGGGGCTGGCGTTATCCATGCTTAGCTTTGTCGGCGTTGTCCTTCATTACGTGTTCGAAGGGCCCAAACCGCCGCAGCCTGGTCCACAGCTCAAGCAGGTTGAGCCGCCGAAGACAAGAAAGGAGGCGTGAATGGCGACCTCACTGGAACGCTTCGACGAGGGTAAGGCCAACGCAATCGATCGCATGGGCCACACCGTCGTTTACGAAGGAGAGTTGCCGCGCCACCGCGTCTATACGCGTTTTTTGCACTGGATGGCAGGGATCTTTTTTTTCCTGGCGCTACTCTCAGGATTTGGCATTTACCTGCCGTGGATCTTTCGCTGGTTTACGCCCTTGTTTGGCGGTGGGCCGATGACGCGACTTCTGCATCCGTGGTTTGGTGTGGGGTTTGTGATCTTCTTTGGCCTGCAGCTCTGGAATTGGCGCAAGCTAATGAAGTGGACCGAGTCCGATAGCCGCTGGATGCGCCGCCTGAAAACGTACATTCGCAATGAGGAAACTCTCGAGCCGGAAGACACGGGGTTCTTCAATGCCGGGCAGAAATTTCAGTTCTGGGAAATCGTCGCCGGCTGCATCGCATACCTCATAACCGGTGTGATCATGTGGTTCCCGGAGATTTTCGGACGCATCGCCGTTGCGGTCAGCTATGTCGTTCATGACATTTCCGCGCTGATCATGCTCGCCGGAATTTTTGTCCACGTCTACCTCAGCACGGTTGGCGAACCACACACATTTCAAGCCATGACCCGGGGAACAGTAAGCGAAGCCTGGGCATGGACGCACCATCCCGCATGGTATCGCGAGGTCACTGGGCGCGACCCACGCGAGGACTTGGAAGAGGCGAGGCGACGCCTCGCAGAACGAGAACGCAACGGGATCTGAGCGTGCCCCCGGCCACTATCGCTGGGAGGGCGGCTCGGCATTGCGCAAGGAGCCGATACCTGCGCCCGTTCAAAAAACTGCCGAAATGGTGTGTTTATCGCAGCGGCTTGATGTGGAGTCCAACTATGCATCGCAGCAGTGATCCCAAGTCGGTGCGGGTGCAATTGACAGCGGGAAGCGGTCTCGAGATCGAGTGGATGGACGGCCATCGCAGCCATTACACGTTCCGCTTTCTGCGCGACGCTTGTCCGTGCGCGGAGTGCAGCACGCAGCGTTGTCGCGAACATCGGCAGCCCGGTGATCCGCAACGGTTGACACTTGAGCGAATGCTGCCAAGGCTGCGCCCTCTTCCCAAAGCCGTAAAAGCCGAGCCTATGGGCCGGTACGGCATTCGCCTCGGTTGGGACGACGGTCACAGTCACGGCACTTATTTGTGGGAATTCCTGCGGGACGTGTGCCCTTGCCCGTCTTGTGCGGGCAAGTCTCCTCCTAGCGCGGTTACGCCTGTCGGTGTGGGGACTCCGGTGACCACGGATCCGGTCCAGTAGGCATCGTGATCCGACGCTCTGGACGTATTGTCGGCCACCGGAAGCTAGAAACGTGACTGATAACTTCAGGGTTGCTCGTGATTCGTCAACTGACCCCGGCTAAGTTCCCAGAAGGGCAGATCTTCAGTACTGACGTCGCATTTCCGCTGCCGCAAAGCAATCTCGTGAGCAGACCGGTAATTATCCACCACCCGGGGATGGTCGACAGAAATGTCCGCCGCACTTTGATCAAGATCGGTGACGGGATAGCCACGAGTCTGCATTAAGGAAGACACCAGCTCATCGGCTTCTGTTACCGTCCCCTTCGGGCAATCGACAAAACGAGACTGCAAGGAGAGCCACTGGCCTGAAAAGCGTTCGCGTTCTGCCGGATCAAGATCACGGATGTGAAGTTTTTCGACCGATTCTCACGATCCACCAATTTTGCTTCCAGCCCGTCGCCGGCAGATTCGCGCGCTGAAGGAAGCAGCGGAAAACCCCAAGCAACCGTCCGGCACCACCTCTGCGTGTACCTTTTGAGCCCATTCCTGAGATGGTCAATTCTGCTCAGATTTCAGACAGCCGTGAGGGTACAAGAGTAACTGTAAAAGCCACACCCGGAAGAACTAAGCCAATGTCAGCGTCTAAGATTGCCCGTGTCATCTTCGTATACATCCTCGCAAGCTTTGTTTCTGGACAGTTGGTGCCTTGCCTGGCGCAATCGCAACCACTCGCATCCGTTCGTACCGCCAAGCGCAAGGTTCATAGAAGAAACGACACACCAGAGACATTGCTTGGAGAGCGTCTCTTTCTCGAAACCCGGTTCGCGCAGTACTTTGCGGCGCACTCGATCGGCGACGTGAATCGGCCGTTGGCACAGGGCGATCCTGTGGTTGCCCACGTCTGGAATCCACGCGCAGCTGTGTCTTATCCCTCGCCTTTCGGCGGAAAGTCGAGGAACTGCCGCTCCTGCCACTTAATCAACGAGTTTTCGTCGTCGATGTTCATTGACGGAACGAACCGCGCGTATTGCGATTTTTTGCAACGCAGCCCAATTCCATACCGTGGCGACGGCCACATCATAAACACGAGAAACACACGAAATTTGGTGGACGATTTCACTCCTCGGCACGCCGGCATCCTGCTCCATGGCGATGGCGAGTTTTTGACTGTAGACCCCTTGATCAAAAGTTCGCTGACAGGAAGATCTTTCGGCTGGCTGCTTGCTGAACACGATGAGGCAGTCAGTCACGTTGCAAGAGTTATTCGCGAGGACGATGGGCGGGACGCACTGGGCCAACAATACGGAGGATCCTATGCGAAGCTCATGCTGGGAACCGCCAGTGACCTGCCGGATCAGTTTCGACTTGCAAGTGATTTTCGCATCGATGTGACGACTGCGACGGATCGGCAAATCGTCGATGAGGTCGCTCGACTGATCGCTGCCTTCTTGAAGACATGCCAGTTTGAACACACGGCGGAGGGCATTCACAGCGGCTCAGCGTATGACATGTTTCTCGCCAAGAATGGTCTTCCCGCCCAACCAGCCCAGGGCGAAACCGATGCGGAGTACTCGCACCGCTTGTTGCAAAAATTGGAGCAGCTGCAAAATCCCAGGTTTGTCCTGCCGTATGAACGGTGGTTGAGATTTCATCCGCACGTCCGCGAATTTGGCGATCAGGAACTCGCCGGGCTCAAGATATTTCTCCGGCAGGGTGCTCCATCACCACAAGAGTTCTCTGCAAAACGCGTCTCTCCTTCAGCAGAGCGCGGGCCGGCTGCCTCAAACTCCGTCTCTCACGCGGGAAACTGCTTTGTCTGCCATGCCGCTCCGGACTTTACGGACATCCGTTTTCACAATACAGGTGCGGCGCAGGAGGAGTATGACTCCCTGCACGGCGCGGGAAGCTTTGCAAGGCTGCCAGTGCCATCGTATGCTGAGCGTAGTCACTACCTGGATCGATATCTTCCCGCCACGCCGAACCATCCCCACGCTACAGGCGTCTTTCGCTCGCTGCCTGCCATGAGCAATCCCTCGGCGACCGATCTTGGTATGTGGAATATTTTTGCCAACGCGGATTTTCCGGGCGTGCAAAGCGAGATGCGCCGTCTGCTCTGCGACACACGCCCCTGCGATCCGAACGTGCAGTTGCCGCGAACGATTGCCTTGTTCAGAACTCCGAGTCTGCGCGACCTGGGGCACTCCTGGCCATATCTGCACACTGGGCGCATGGCCGCCGTGGAAGATGTTCTCCACTTTTACATTCGTATGTCCGCGCTTGCCAGAGCCGGCCAGCTTCGCAATGGAGACCCCGAACTCACTCGAATTTCTCTGGACGAACAAGACGTTGCTGCGCTGGCGGCGTTCTTGCGTTCTCTCGACGAGGACTACAACGACGACTGAACGTAGCCGCTTAAATCATTGCGCGTAAGCGACGCAAGGGACGAATACCTGAATAAGCGGTTGTCCAAGGAGTTCCACCAGGTAACTGAAGTCTACAGTGTCTGGCACATCCACCTATCGCGTTCCACTTGAGATCGGCTGTAGAGGTTAAACCTGCCTAATTCTTAGCCGACTGTGTGTTCTATGATAGGCGCCGACTTTCGGCTCCCGTTGATCTCGTGCTAACGCTTTGCTCAGACACTGCGTTCTCGACACCTAGAGCGTTCAGTTTGTTGTTCGTCACACTTTAGAATATCTACCTCGTCGGCGAACAAGTTCTTGAGTCGGTTCCTCGCATAGTGCAACAGATTGGGAAGATTCGTCTCATACCAGCAGCACTCGTGCATGCGCGGCGAAAATCCACAAAGCACTCGAAGCTGGCTCTGGGGCACGTTATCGCATTCAAGGAGAGCGGCAGTGAGCCTATGGTTCCCTTCCAGAATCGTGAGCGCCTTGCTCTCGTCCACACCAATCAGCAATGCACAGCCAAGGTCGTCTCCACGGCGCAAACGGTGACTGATGGCATGCACCTTAGTGACGCATTCTTGAACACTTTCGGCAAAGAGCCGTGTCCGGATGCATTCGGCAACGTCGAGAAGCAGAAAACTGCCGTTAGCGATCCGCCTCCATTGCGCGCGCGCGAAAACGCGGATGAGTTTCAGGTCCTGAGGCTCGATCTGCACTTCCCACCACTCAATATCGGCCGGCAGTTCACGCCACATGTGCCCGCGACGACGATACAGAAGTGCCTGTCGCAGAACGTTTTCTGCTGCATTTGTCACGTCAGCGTGAAAGACGAGGCGTTCGAACGTTTTGTGATAATGGTTAAACTCGTTGTGATGAAACTCGCCCTTCAAGAATTCGGCGATAACTTCCTGCTCCGTGATTCGTTGCAGCCGCCGCATAATGCTCTCCCAAACGTTGGCGTGGTCGCCAGCGCATCTTGCGTCATCTCACGTACTTTCGAGAACTGTTCACGGTTATGACGCTCGGCATCCTTGCGAGTGTTCCAGAGACTCTGTAGCAAACACATGGTAAGGGGTCGGTGGTTGACACAGCGATAATCTCGTCTAAAACCTTTTGCTGCTTTTTAGAATAGGCAGCTTCGTATCTCTGGCCCGGCCGAGGGCGACTGGGCCTGCAACCTCGCGGTTATTGCATGGCGGCTGGGGTGCAGGTCCCTCCTACGGCGGGAGGAACAGGGATGCTGTTGACCGGCGGTGGAGTCGCCCAGGGTATGTTGTTGAAGTCGAAGAAGTCCAGTAGGTTCGGTTGCGCAGCGTCTCGCGGGGTGAGGTACTTCCCGTCCCCGATGAAGCGATCTTCCACGAACTTAAGGATTGCCGTGTGATCCATCGGCACGTGCGAGACGTAATGCTTACGTGTGAATGGCGAGATGACCATATTGGGCAGACGGAAACCCAACTGGGCTGCAAATCCTTGCACGGCAGGCGCATCGGTGGAATGAGAACCCGGGTCATTGGAATCCAGATCACAGTGCAGCGTGAGGGCTCCGCCCGGTGGAACGCAAGGTTCGTAGCTGTCTGCGTTGACGGCAATAGTACTGATGTCCGGGATGTTGCCAAGGGGGAGATAGCCCATGCCTGCGATGTTGGTATTGTCGTTCGAGTGCCCTGGAACCGGGGGCACGTGGTCGTAAGGGCCTCCGTCTTCGTCGTAGCTCAGGAAGAAAACCGAATCAGCCCACGAAGCTGATGATCCACCATTCGCGTTGTACATGAACTTGCTGAGAATGAGTGCCATCTCCGCCTGTCCTTTGAAGATCGACTGGCCGGAGCCCGGATGCTCATCATTGACGCCGTAGCCGGCTTCAATATAGGAGAAGCTGGGCAGCGTTCCATTGGCCGCATCAATAAAGAACTGACTCAGCGGTGCGATGTGTGCCGTGTCGATGCAGAAGTCGTTGGAGGGATCGCCCACAGCTTGTTTTGAGCCGGTCGTAGGGGCCACGCAGGTTCCGGGATTGTGATAGAGGTATTTGCCGGAGTAGGCGAAATCGGAAAAGGAGGTTACCGGAAGATAGTCCGAGCCCGGATTGTTCAGGTTGCCGCAGTCTCCATCTACCTCGTCACATTCGTTTATCAGCAGCGTGTAGTAGATCTTCCAGGAGACAGCCGGGCTGGCGGAGTCGAGTTTTTGGAAGATGGTCGGTATGGTGAGGGTGGCTTTAAATTTGTCATCGACGAACGGATCGAACACCAATCCTTGCGTGGATCCGCCGGTCAGGGTTGCAATCCGGTTCGGCGTACTTTTGCTGGCAACAGGTGAGAACCATCGGTCGGAAAGTGCAAACTGCGACGCCATGTAGTAGTAGAAATTCAATTGGGGGGCGCCCGAAACACTGGTGTCGCGGTAGTACGCCATGGCGCGTTGCCCCGCCACATCGGTGAACGCTCCATCCCCGAGGTCGAGCACCGCATAATTTTCGGCGGTGTGAACGAAGCCATCCATCAACATTTTCCGCGTGGTGCTGAAGTCGTACCGGTTTACATCGCCGTAGCTTTCGACCCAGGAAGATGTCATGTCGTCAAGACAACTGCTGACGGTATGAAACAGCGGGAATGACGCGCCCTTGTCGTTCACGTTTGCCGTAGTGTTCAGCTTGTCGTCAATTCCGTCCACGTTGTAGGTGTTGCCGTCGTCGCCAACGTTCCACGTGTTGGCTTGCCGATATGGATTCAACATGCCGAAGTAGCTGTCGAAGCTGCGATTCTCCTGCATCATGAAGATGACATGGTTAATCAGGGCTACGGTGCCCGTCGCATTGACGGTTACGTTGACCACTGCTGTCGCGATGTCTCCGTTTCCGTCGGTAGCCGTCGCCGTATATATTGTTGTGGCAGTCGGGCTGACAGCCTGTGTACCCCCGGTCCCGGCCAAGGGGTAAGTCGTGCTGTCAACGCTGTCCGAGATCACTATCTGCGTCGCATTAGCGGCCGTAACGGTCAGGGTAGTGGCATTCCCTTTGACAATCGTGGGAGGAGCGGCCATGATCGACACAGACATTACAGTGATCGTGACCTGGGCTGTAGCTTGCTGATTGTTCGCTCCGGTCGCAGTGACCGTATAGGTCGTCGTCTGAGCCGGATTTACAGGAGGCACCGCCCCGCCGCCTGCCGGAACAGAAATGCTCGTGCTGTCCACGTTGTTCTTGATGAACACTGAGTTTGCGTTCGAGACGGTGACAGTCAGAGTCACGGGCTTCCCGGCGGCACTCGTCTGCGCACTTGCCGTCATGCTGACGGTCGTCGCCGTCGAACCAGTCGGCGTAGTCTGCGAACCTCCATTGGGGCCGCTAGAGGAAGATGAACCGCTTCCTTTACCACATGCCGAGAGGAACGCAAACGTGAAGAGCATCACGCACAGAGTCAAATACCCGTAGCGGCCAACGGCGAATGATTGCATCATGACAGCTTCCTGTCCACTTCAACAGCCTTTTCAGAGGTCTTTTCCGTTCTGTCGGCTTTAAGGATAAGGCGCAACTTCAAGCGCGCCTTATGAAGCTGAGATTTGGTGTTGCCGATCGTGCAGCCCATCATCTCAGCGGCTTGGTTATGCTTGTAGCCTTCTATATCTAATAGCACAAAGACGTTCCGATACCCGGATGGAAGCTCTCCAATCGCTCTCTCCAGAGTGATGCGGTCGATGGACCCTGCCAGCAAGTTGTCCCGAATGCCAAAATATCGTTTTGGACCGTCTCGTTCCACTTGGTCCAAAGGCTCGTCTAACGAGACTGTGAGGAGTCTGTGTTTGCGAAAGTGCATCAGCACGACATTGACCGCTACCCGGTGCAACCATGTGGAAAATTCCGATTGCCCGCGAAAGGTCACAATCTTGCGGTAGACCTGGAGGAACGCTTCTTGCGTCAGATCTTCGGCTCCGGTTTCATTGCCAACCATCCGAAGGCACAGAGAGTAGACGCGGCGTTTATGCAGGTCATAAAGAGTCGCGAAAGCTACGCTATCCCCCTGCTTGGCCCGCTCAATCGCCTCCGCCTCTGACATGCTGAAGGCAGTAGCGTTCATCTGAGAACCATTGCTGCAATTCAGCACGGCCCCAGTTAATCCTTGCGTTGGCAGGCCCGGCTCGATTCTGGGATTGGTAAAGCTGTTCATAATTGTCCTCAATCTGACCGAATGTTGCCGGTCTGTTTCTGATTCGACAAGGTTGCCGTTCACGCGCATTACGGAAGCGTCGCGGATACTCTCTGTCGATCAGTACCAACTACTATGCAGCGCTAACCATGTTAAAGCGATGCTCCACACTGGACATGCGGTGATGACTCTTTTCACTTCACCGCGACAATGCTCTTAGGCCGATGCCACTGAGGAGTGTCGATCGCGGCGCCTGCCGTGAGTTGATCCCGCTCTACTTGTGTTTTCCTCATTGACTCTCTGCAGCGCGGCATAGAGCTCCTGCGCAGCAGCGGCGGCACGACTTGCCAGAACGGAAAGCGACAGGATCCCCTCCAGTTCGTTTTCATCATTGACCACGACCACGCCACGGGATTGGGATTGTGCAAATTTAGCCAGCACGGCATAGGCATCATCCTCTGGATGGCACACCGCTGGTACGCGAGCCATGCACGCTCCGGCAGGAACTGTGGCAGGATTGCGTCGCTGGGCTACCACCTCCAAACAAACGCTCCGCTCCGTAATCACCCCTAAGACTTGTCGTGATAGTTCGTTCAGTACGGGCACTACACCGCAGTCGACTTTGCTCAGCAAGTGTGCGACAGTCTCGACCGTGCAGGATTCCGCGCAACAAATTGGATCCTTGATCATCACATCCACAACTCGCATAAGCCCCCCAATCAAATCGGCTTCACGCACGATGAGAGTTTCTGCTCAAAATTGAAATCTAAATGCTGGTACTCGCAATGTCTGTCCTCTATTGCTCACTTTCGCATAACTTAATTGCGCCGAGTACCGTCCCATCAAGAACCGGCGATCTCGACGATCGATTTGCCCTTTTGTTGTCCAAAGCGTTGTCGAGAAGAGGCGCTGCGATGGATGGGCAAAGAGAAAGGAGAGCCCGCTGGATACGGGTGTGTTCTTTATCGCGCGGTTGCTAAGGTCAATCAATCGTCAAAAAAGGTGCGCGCGAGTCGCGTCAACATTGCCCCTGCCGCGCGAACTACTCATCGGTGCAGGTTCCAATAGTAATGAGCTGTATTGAGCAGACGTTGTGAGTATCTGGCTTGTAGATTACAAACTACCCGAGGAACTCCGAAGGTTGAACGCATGTCAGTTATATTAGAAAGTCTGGGCCCACATGAAGATATGTTTGGTGAGCGCATTCCCGCCGAGTAGGGGTGGATTGAATGAGTATGGGTATCACATAGCCAAGGAATTGCAGCACAATCCGTTGCACAGCCTTACGGTGTTGGCGGACGAACTGGAATCGCCTCATCCGGAGCTGCCAGAGTTCGACGTGGTGCGATGCTGGTCCTTCAACAAGCTATCAAATCCCGTGCGCTTGCTAAGAGCGATTCAGGACATTAAGCCGGATGTAGTCTGGTTCAACCTGTTGTTCTCTACTTTCGGTAACAATCCGATAGCGGCCTTCGCCGGACTTACGGTTCCGGCGCTGATGCGAGTCTTAGGCTATTACACGCATGTCACATTGCATCACCTGATGGACAACATCAATCTTAAAGATGCAGGCGTGCGATTTCCGCGAATGTACCGCGTGGCTGGGAACGTCGCGACTCACGTGCTGCTGATGGCTAATTCCGTCTCGGTGCTGCTGCACGAATACCGCCGTACGCTGATCGAACGATACGGCGGAGACGACGTTCATTTTCGCGCCCACGGTATTCTTTCCGCCAACCCGGATCCGCCCGATTTCAACCAACGCGATAGTCCGTATCACCGAATTCTCGCATTTGGAAAATGGGGCACCTACAAGCGCCTCGAATTGCTACTCGAATCGTTCCGAAAGGTACATGATCGCATTCCCGAGGCCAGGTTGGTCATAGCCGGGTCGAACCATCCTCAGGCTCCCGGCTACTTAGAGTCTGTGGCAGAGCGCTATCGCGGCAACCCGTTTATCACTTTTCATGGTTATGTAAAGGAAGAGCAGATTCCCGATCTGTTCCGCACCGCATCCGTGATGGTGATGCCATACTTGTCCGCCGCAGGAGCCAGCGGAGTAGCGCATCTTGCCTGCGAATATGGCCTGCCGGTGATTTGTGCCGATATATCGGACTTCCGGCAGATGGGCGAAGACGAGCAACTGGCGATTCGCTTCTACCCGACAGGCAATGCGGAAAGCTTGGCCGAGTGCCTATGCGATCTGATTGGTGATCCTGAGCTGCTGCGCGAGATGGGCGCACAAAATTATGCGGCGGCCATGGGCATGACCATGCCGCAGATCATACGGCAGTACCTGCGTTCCTTTGACATACAGACAAATCAGCGGGCACTGGCGCGGCTTTCTCGTTTTCGCCGAATTCCGGTATGGATTCCGGCGCGCTCGTCTCTTTTCCATGTTTGCTAATCCCGTGATGGACGCTCTGGACGTGAGAGCAGATCTGGTACTTCAGAAGGGAGCCCTGAATCTACTTCTCAAGGCATGGGATAGCCACGGCCAAATCGTTGGCGCCGTCACTCGGAGCGTGCAAGTGCAATAGTCATAACTCCGAAATGGAAAAGAAACGCCAAATGAATGGAACCCGCTCGCTTCGTCGAAGTGGGCAGGACTATCCAGCGAAATCACGTCTGATTGTGAGTTCCTATAGAAAGATCCGGTAGTGGGTCAACTGACCCACTACCAAAATTCCCCTTACGGACGAGTTTTCCTTCGGTCATCGTCATCAGCTGAGAATACGAGGCACTGCCCGAAATAGACTGCTTGCAAATGCCTTTTTTTGCAACGGGACATTGCACCCCAGAGCTATTTCCGAAAGGCGTGACGGAGCGAAGAAGGCATCAGGGTTTATCACTTGCTGCCTGCCCCGGGATTTTCATCGCGAAGTTGCGGTGGCAATCAAGGCAGTACACCTTGGATTCGGCGTGAGCGTGATGGCACACCGTGCAGGCGATCTCGCCTAAGTGGGAGTCATGGGGATTGCGCTGCGGGAAATCTTTCGGCCCGCTCCTGGCCGCGAGCTGAGCCTGGGGACCGTGACAGGCGAGGCAGCGGCTGTTCTCCACCGTGGTGTCCAGCAAGGGCGCGTCCTTCCCGTGGCAGCCTGCGCAGTCGATCATCGCTTTGGCGTGCAGATGATCCGTATAGCTGGAGTTCAGCCAGGAGGCGAACACCTCCTTTATCACAGCCATATCTTCATCTTTCGGGGCTCCCCAAGAGATGCTTTGACCAATTAAACCGAAGCTCTTTCCGGGAACATAACTATGGCAGGAGACACACTCCAGATGAAGCTGCG
>Ga0181535_10006212_pt1 | contig 12467 bp, 9 predicted proteins | sample PEATcosm2014_Bin_44_FD_119774 | JGI IMG/M metagenome (GOLD analysis project Ga0181535, IMG submission 119774) | Peatland microbial communities from MTU Mesocosm Facility, Houghton, MI, USA - PEATcosm2014_Bin17_30_metaG | ecosystem: Environmental > Terrestrial > Soil > Wetlands > Peat | place...
CAACCCACTTCATTACAAAAGGCAGGCCGACAGAATGGGATTGATCGAATCGAAGTCGATCGGCGAAACCAGACCAATGAGAATGAGCCGCTTTGCCGCTGCAATAAAGCGGCTCATCGACATCCTCGGAAGTGCCTGCGGGTTGGTCCTTCTTTTTCCACTCTTCGTCTTCCTGGGCCTCCTTGTGAAGATCGACAGTGATGGGCCGGCCATTTACCGAAGACGAGTGGTGGGACCGAAAGGAGAGTTCGATGCCTTCAAATTCCGCTCCATGTGCAACAAAGCCGAAGCAAAACTGCAAGCAAATCCACGATTGCTAGCGGAGTTTGCAAAGAACTATAAGCTCGTCAATGATCCAAGAGTTACTAGGGTAGGAAGAATCCTGCGCATCACCAGTCTGGATGAGCTTCCGCAATTGCTTAACGTGCTTCTGGGGCAGATGAGCCTGATCGGGCCACGGATGATTACCCTGGCAGAACTGAGTAAATATGGCAGATACAGCGAGATTATGCTCTCAGTGCGCCCAGGAATGAGTGGTTATTGGCAAACTGAGGGACGACAGAAGACCTCTTACGAAGAGCGTGTTCAGATGGACCTGTTCTACATCCAGAACTGGTCGCTAGCTTTCGACATGAAGATCTTGGCCAAGACTCCATGGAAGGTTCTGAAGAGAGAAGGAGCGCATTAATGTCAAATGTTCTTGTTACTGGAGGGGCCGGGTATGTGGGCTCAGTGTGCAGTGCCGAACTGATAGCGCAAGGGCATCATGTGGCAGTTCTTGACGACCTTTCGGCTGGCCACGCTTGCGCTGTGCAGGCCGAGGCTGCGTTCTACGAAGGAGATATCGGCGATACCGCCCTGCTGCGTCACATCGTCAACAAACACCAGATTGAGGCTGTATTTCACTTTGCCGCCAAGGCATTAATTCCGGAGTCGGTAATCAATCCGGCAATCTTCTTTCAAGTCAATGTAGTCGCCGCATTTGCAATGCTTGAGGCATTGCGCGCAATGGATGTGCGCAGGTTTGTATTCTCATCCACGGCAGCGGTCTACGGAAATCCCGTGACGATTCCCATTGATGAAGATGCGCCCAAGACCCCGGTGAACTCCTACGGTGAAAGCAAGTTAGCCTTCGAAAGAATACTCGCTACTTATGCTCGCGCATATGGGATCAATGCCGTTTGCTTCCGTTACTTCAATGCTTCCGGTGCAACGGATACGCGTGGCGAGGATCATCGCCCGGAAACGCATATCATTCCGCTTCTTCTTGAGGCAGCGACCGAAGAGCGCCCGCACTTCACGATTTACGGGGACGATTATCCCACACCGGATGGGACATGTCTCCGCGATTATGTACACGTGCTTGATATCGCCCTGGCGCACATTCTCGCGTTGAAAGCGATGACTGATCCTGGTTTCACCGCCTATAACATCGGAACCGGACTGAGTTACTCGGTCCTCGATGTTCGCAAGGCGGTCGAAAAGGTCACTGGAAGACCTGTGCCAATACGTATCGGCGAACGTCGCTTGGGTGATCCGGCCATTCTGTGCGCGAGCCCTGCGAAGTTGATGCGAGAGTTGGGTTGGGTACCGGTCAACTCTGATTTGCATCACATCATTGCGACAGCGTGGCAACGCAAACCACTCCGTCAACCCACACTGCTTTCATCAGCGGACTAGCTCAAACCAGAAAGGAGTTCGCCAATGCGAAGCAAACGCATCATCCTGTGGTTGGTCTTAACGGACGGGTGCGGCGCTCTGTGGGCATTGTGGGTGGCATCGCGTCAGAGTTGGCTGAACAATGGCCGGGAGTTTTTCGCGATCGAGTGGCCCGCTGCAGTCTGGTTTCTGACCTTGATGCTGCTGTGGGTCTTGGCAAGTGACCGGTTGCAATTGGATCAATTCTACGCGTTCCGCTCTGAGTTGATGGCTCGGATCGTCGTCGCGATGGCCATCGCGAGCATAGGCGTCATGTCGCTAAACCTGATAGTTGGCGTGCAACAGTTTGCCTTGCGCGTTCCTGTGTTTGTTGCGCTCTTCTTTGCAATTGTAACCATTGTGCGATTTGCGAGACGGGCAATCTTTGTGCGGACGCACCTAAATCCCGGCAAGCCCCATCGCACAGTCATTATTGGAAGCGGTCCGCTGGCCCGTGAACTTGCAATCGCGCTCAAACAGGATTCATCGAAACGATATGAAGTAATAGGATTCCTTGCGCCGGAGATGGAAGAGATGGCGACTCTCTTTCCAAACCTGACCACAGAAGACACCGTTACAACCATAGGAGTATCCGATTTCCTCACCAAAGCAAACGTGGATCAAGTTTGTCTTGCATTGCCGAACGGCGCCGATCCAGACATTCTGAATCTTGTAGCTCAGTGCCGAGCGGCGGGGATTGCTGTATCGTTTGTACCACACGCATACGAGTTGCTTGTCACACGCTCTGTGCTGCGCAATATTGGCGGAATTCCCCTTGTGGCAGTTAATGAGCGGCAAACTCATAGTAGCGGAAGTCACTGGAAGGCCGCCGCAGACGCGGCTGTTGCCGCGTGTCTGCTTCTTTTCACTGCACCATTGATGGTCGTTGTCGCAGCTGTGCTTTGGAGGACGCGCAGATGCGCATTTCGTAGCGAAGCGCGGTGCGGAGTCGGTGGAAAGCCATTTCACATGCATCGGTTCAACATCGAGCGCGGTAAGAATCCTGCAAACGTGTTTGAGAAATGGCTTGAGATCACTTCTATTTCAGAGTTGCCACAGCTTTTCAATGTGATACGCGGGGAGATGAGCATCGTTGGGCCGCGACCTGAGACTGCGGAGCGGGTGAGGCTATACTCCGAGTGGCAAAGGCAGCGATTAGACTATAAGCCCGGGATTACCGGTTATGCTCAGGTTTACGGATTGCGCGAGAAGAGTTCTTCGGAGGATAAAGCAAGACACGACCTCCGGTATCCGACCGGATGGTCGCCCTTGCTGGATCTCACGATGATTTTGCAAACTCTTTGGATTATTATTCGTCGCGGCTCGAAAGCTCTTTTGTCTATCCCGCGGTCAAGTCTGAAGAGCGATGCAATTCTGGTCAGTATGGAGGTATCCAATGCTAACAGTTCGGAGTCCAGTGCGGATTAGCTTTGCAGGAGGCGGCACGGATTTGCCTTCGTATTATGAGCGTCATGGCGGGATTGTGATCAGCGCCGCAATCAATAGGTATTTCTATACTGTGCTGCAAAAGCGCCGGGACAGCAAGGTTCAGGTGATTTCTTCCGACTTGCGGTTGAGCGAAACCTGGGAGGATCTCGCAACTATGGACCTCTCGCGAACCTCCTTGGCAATCCCTTTGGCGGTACTGAAGGAGTTGGGTTGTAGCGGGCTGGCGTTCGATATGTTCATGTCTTCGGAGATACCTCCCGGAACAGGCCTTGGTTCTTCGGCTTGTGTGTGCGTTACTGTGATCAAAGCGCTGACCACCTACCTCGGCATCTCAATGTCGCGATATCGGCAGGCCGAACTCGCGTTTCACATTGCGCGGAATGTGCTGAAGAAGCCCGTTGGGAAGCAGGATGAGTACGCATCAGTTTTTGGAGGGCTGAACAGGATCGAGTTTTTTCGCGATGATTCGACGGAAGTCACCCGGATTGAACTGAGTTACGAGTTGCTCAAAGAATTCGAAGCTAATCTGATGCTGTTTTTCACCGGAGCGTCCCATGACTCGTGGAGCATCTTGAAACATCAGGAAGAGTCGAGTAGAAGCAACGAGCCAAGAGCGATCGAATCATTGCATCGCATTCGGGATCTGGCTTGGGAAGTGCTTGAATCATTCAAGCGTGCAGATATTTACCGTGTGGGAGAATTGCTGCACGAAGGGTGGCTGGCAAAGCGGAAGATCTCTGAGCACATCTCGACTTCGCGGATTGATGACCTCTATCGGCTCGCACGATCCAATGGCGCTGTTGGAGGAAAGATTACGGGAGCGGGCGGAGGAGGGTTCTTGCTGCTTTTCTGTGAACAGAAGCACCAGCAGGCAATTCGTGAGGCTTTTGCACGCGAGGGAATCCATGAGATGAGCTTTCAGTTTGATTCCCAGGGATCGCATGTGATCGTCAACGACCCGTTTATCGACGGGGACGACCGTTGCGGAAAACGATGGACCTTTTATTCAAATCGCCAATTCGCCCCGCGAATGTGAACCTCGCGCCGCGCGCAAAGTGAGGAGTCATGAAGGCATTCCTTTTAGCGGCAGGCAATGGGACCCGTCTCCGTCCGTTAACAAACACGATTCCGAAATGCATGGTCCCAATCCATGGAACCCCGTTGCTCGGAATCTGGTTGGAGTGGTGCCAACTTCACGGGATCGAGGACGTTCTGATCAACGTGCACGCGCACTCAGATGTTGTGGTCGCATACCTGGCCGGCGACTTCGGAGTGAAAGTTACGATCTCGCGAGAGCAGGGACTCCTTGGTAGTGCTGGAACCTTGTTGGCCAATCGAAAGTTCATAGAGGGCGAAGAAGAGTTTGCCATCCTCTATGCCGATGTCCTGACTAATTGCAGTTTTGATGAGATGCAGGCCTTTCATCGGGCGCGCCGATCGCTGGCGACGTTGGGGCTTTATCGCGTCTCAAATCCTTCCGCATGCGGCATTGCGTTGATCGAAAGCAACTGCCGCATTACTGCATTCGAAGAAAAGCCGGTTAATCCTAAAGGGAATCTGGCCTTCGCCGGTCTCATGATAGCCACTCCAGCAGCGCTCGACTTAATCCCAGACAGACTACCGTCTGACATTGGCACTGACTTACTGCCACATTTAGCAGGGCGGATGGACGGATATGCAATTAGGGACTATCTCATAGACATTGGATCTCATGACAAGTACGCTCAGGCCCAGCTCGAGTGGCCTGGCCTCAATCGGATGGTCCCGGCACAGCAATGATAGGCTTGCCGTGATCATCTTGCGAATTGCCGCTGAAGGCCCAATGGCTGTGGCGAATTGCAAGCGTTATAGGTGTAAGAAGGAGGATCGAAGGCGATCGACAGGGCTTTCGACCCTCCTTTTGCTTTTGCGGGCGGTGGTCTGAACTTCCACTCAGGAGTGGGAACAAATGCAATTGAAATCTTTGTTGTTGCCCGCCGTTGCGAGCGCATTCATCGCCGCTGTTTCGCAGGCTCCTTCGCCCGCCCCCGTTAGCGAAGCACCGCCACAAGCCGCTGGCTATAGTCTAGTCTTTGAAGACAACTTTCACCCTCTGGATCTCAGCGCCGATGGACGTGGCGATCATAACTGGTATAACGGGGTCTGGTTTCGCCACCAACTTCCTCCCAATTCAAACGTCGAGACAACCCACGGCTATCTCTCCATTCATTGGAAGCGAGAGCAAGGCACCCCGGAGACCAGCATCACCACGCTCTCCCGCGATCTTCGCCACTTTCGCGCCTGGCGTTATGGATATTTCGAAGCCCAAATGAAGTGGAGGCCGGTTCGTGGTTCATGGCCGGCATTCTGGTTGATTCCGGTCCAAGACGCCCAACGCACCAACATGTACGGCAGCACCAGAGAGTCGGGAGAAATCGATATCTTCGAGGGACAGGGGGAAAGGACGCATGATTATTATGCGACGATTCATGATTGGATAAACAGCAAAGATGCCCATAATAATGGCGGCAATAACCGCCTTACACTTCCCTCGCAGACAGACTATGCACAGTGGCATACCTATGGACTACTTTGGACGCCTGGCAAAATGACATGGTACTTCGATAATGTGCCTATTCATTCCGAGTCAACTTATGGAGTTTTTGACATGCAGGATTACTATCTAGCTCTGACCGAACAAGTTGGCCCTAACTGGAAATACGGAAGCACGGTTGGGGTGGATGAGAACGACATGAGTCTGGACGTGCGATGGGTCAGGGTTTGGCAGCAACGATAGGTCGATGCACTCCTTGCCGGCAGCATTGCTCATGCTCGACTTGTGATTGGCTGACGCACCGCAAGAGCTTTGCACAGTATCCGCACGTTATGATCAATCACAGTCGGAGAACGATTTTGCGATTTGTTTGAGGCCCAGCTCTGTTCGCTAACATGGTCTGGCTAACATTTTCATGGAGGTATTGCCTCGACGTCTTCTTGATCCTAGTTAGCCGGAGGCGCATAAACGTGCACCCATTGTACTTGCATGTTGAGCGGACTGACTTGTCCTGGACACGGATTTGCGCTCCAGTTGCATCCAGCCTGGTCGCTCAGTATGAGGAAATACGATTGCGACCCACCAAAAACTGAGTTGTAGGAAGCTGAAGTTGTGCTCAAAGTTTCCATCAGTACATTATTTAGATACCAGGAAATTGAGGTGGGTGTCCATAGCACTCCGTAGTTGTTGTAATCGGCAAAGTTTGTACCTGCCGGTACGATCCAGCGACTGGTGCCGGCGTTATTGACAGGGTCGGCATCATCCACCCAAACATGAGCGGTGCCATAAAACGTGGTAGGCGCCTGGCTCTGCCATTCGAACATGTCCAGCTCGCCATAGGCGATGCCGTTTGAGCCAGACGCCACCCCTATCTCTGATGTAGGAAGCATCCATATCCCAGGAAAGCTTCCGGTGGCGGGGTTGAATGCCATGCTCACTTCAAAATAACCAAAAGTCCAGCTATTACTGGATATGCCGTACGGCGAGGCCGTGCTGATGGTGGTGCCGTTCGATTGACCCTCAGTCCACTGTAAGTTTACGTACGTTCCGAGAGGATCGGAAACTTCACCCGGCGCAGGCTCCCAGGAAAGGCTTGGGCTATACCAATTGCAATCTGGCACGCTTGGTGCGCAAACGTTGAGTGTTGAAAATGTATCCTGCCAAGCTAGATTGTAGCCTGCCGCTTGGGGCGGTACCACCGTTATGCCGGCCGATGCAGATTGGGTCGGAGCGGCTGCACTGGTCGCCGTAATGGTGACCGTGGCAGAGGATGGCACAACTGGAGGGGCCGTATAGACGCCACTCGAAGAAATCGTTCCGCAAACTGTTCCGCCGCAACCTACACCGGAAAGCGTCCAGGTCACCGCTGAATCCGACGTTTCTGTGACAGCAGCATCAAACTGCTGAGTGGCTCCCGCAATAACGGACGCATTGGGCGGAGTGACTGTGACAACCACCGCCTGCGCCAAAATGCCGGTGCCTGAGAGACCTATTTTGGATGCACTTCCAGTCGAGGAGTTACTCGTAATGGTCAATTGACCGGATGCCTGACCCGCAATGGCCGGATCAAATTGAATATCTAGCATCACTGCCTGGCCAGGACTCAAGGCGGCCGGAAATGAGGCACCTGACAATGTGAAGCCCGCACCGGTCAATGCCGCAGTGTTGATTATTACCGGGACGTTGCCCGTGGATGTCAAGGTCACCGATTGCGTAGCAACAGTATTGACTACAACATCGCCGAACGCCACGTTGCTCGCGTTGATGCTCAATGCTGGAATCGCCGCATTCAACGTCAGTGAAAAATATTCGGAAACAGTGCCCTGAGTGGCCCTCACTGTATCAGCTTGTTTAGTTCCCACAGAAGACACCGTCGCTGTGAATGGAGCGCAAGTGGCATTTGCCGGCACGGTCACTGTGGCTGGAACCTTGACAGCTATGTTGCTGCTGGACAGGCTAACAACCAGTCCGTCGCTTGGCGCCGCTGAACTCAAGGTCACCGTGCAGGAATCCGAACCTGATCCTGTCATGGACCCAATACTGCAGGAGACAGCGCTCAATGCCGCGGCCGGAACGGCCGTGGCCCCTGTGCCACTCAGGGCAATCACCACATCATCATTGGTGGAAGGATTGCTGCTGACGGTCAGTTGACCCGAGGATACCCCTGTGGTGGCCGGAGTGAACTGCACTTCCATAACGTAACTGCCATCAGCTCCTATTGTTACAGGAAGGTTGCTTTGGCCGCTAACGAAAAAGGGCTGCCCCGAGGTATTCAGCTCGGAAACCTCGACCGGCGTCCCACTCCTATTCATGAGAGAGAGTGCGTTGGTGCTTGTTTGACCGACAGATACTGTGCCGAAATCTATGCTGTTGGGTGACGCAACGATGGTAGCCGTAGCCGCAGTCTTTGCAACGTTTGCTCCGCAACCCGAAGCGACTACAAACAGAGTACAAGACAATGCCATGAGCAGAGAGATGCGCAAGTGGCGCCATTGACAGATTTGAACATTTTTGGTTTTGCGCTGTTGAGTTAGCCGAGAAAGGCTGTCGCAAAAGAGCGCCCCCGGTACACGATAATCGCCGCCTGATGGCACACTAGCAGGTAACTCCAGCATTTGATTCACCTTTGCATACCAAGAAGTGCATTTCGACCGTTTCGGCTGCTAGTTGCCATAACCGTAGGACTTGTTAAGGCATTTATCGACGAATCTGCCTATAATTTCAATGATTCAGAACAGCGCTCACGATTAGGCCGCGCGTGCAATGCAATCACACAAGTTATTGATTCTTTTGGATGGAGATGCATGAATCAGACCTGAGTTCTTTGAACGATAAGTCCTTAAACAAGGCATCTAAAGTGAGTGGCAACAATTGCTCGGGTTGCGATTCCAGAACCTGCACTTTGGTACTGTGGCGGCGAGACACTATTGATTCATTCTGTTCCGATGCCCGTTCGTGAAAGAATAGGAGTGAACCGGGGAGCATCGATGAAACGGATGTTCGCAGCCTGCATTCTTCGCGCCGCCGCTCGACAACAGATCGCGCCTCTTTGCCTATTTCTCTTCATTGGCAATTCCCTTGCACAAGAGATCCATCCGGCTTCAATGCCACCCCAAGCCAACGTCCCGGTGCTGCTGCTTAGCGATATTCACTTCGAGCCGTTTTGGGATCCTGCAAAAGTTCCGCAGCTCGCTGCCTCCCCAGCAAGCGAGTGGAAGTCGATTCTTATCGCACTTCCCTCCCCCGATCGGCAGAAGCATTTTGAATTGCTTCAGCAAAGCTGCCACACCGGCGGAGCCGATACCTCCTTTCCACTCTTCGAGTCGAGCCTGAAAGCTATGCGCAGCCACGCCGCCGGCGCAAAGCTGGTTGCCGTCAGCGGCGATCTCATCTCCCATGCATTCGACTGCAAATACACCACACTCTTTCCTAAGTCCAGTCCGGATGACTATAGGAGATTCGTTGAGAAGACACTTGATTATGTAATTGACGAGTTATATGGAACATTTCCCGACGTGCCTGTCTATATAGCTCTAGGGAATAACGACTCCGACTGCGGCGACTATCGACTCGATGCGCAGAGTGAGTTTCTTCGAGTTACCGGCGCCGAAGTTACCAAGGGCTTTCCTGCTGCTGAACGGCCGGCCGCTGAAGAGAGCTTCGCAGCAGGGGGCTATTACAGCATCGCTCTTCCGGCCTCCATCGATAACGCCCGCCTTCTGGTTCTAAACGATCTCTTCATGTCAAAAAGCTACTCCACATGCGGGGGCAAACCCGATCCTGCCGCAGCCGAAGCGCAGATCACATGGATGCGACAGCAGCTGACTGAGGCACGCGCCAACAAGCAGAAAGTGTGGGTGATGGGCCATATTCCGCCAGGAGTCGATCTCTACTCAACCATGAAGAGACTGGGCGATATCTGCGGCCAGGATCCCGCGATGTTTCTCTCCTCGGAAGAGATGGCGGACGTGCTAACCGAGTTTAGCGACGTCATCGAGTTAGCGATCTTTGCGCACACCCACATGGATGAGGTCAGACTCCTGAAGGCAGAAATACCTAACTTGTACCCTGCTGTGCCAGGCAAGATTACCGTGGAGGCAAAGGGTTTCATCGCCGAACCAAAAACCGTCCCGGTAAAGATGATACCGTCAATATCCCCAAACCACGGCAACAACTCGTCCATAACACTCGCTCAAATTAACCCCTCCACCGCGGAGCTTGTGGACTATCGTGTAATTACCGCGTCGAACCAAACCGGCATCGATGACAGGTGGTCAGAGGAATACGACTTTGCGCGTAGTTACCATGCAGCGGAGTTCTCTTCCTCTGCTTTAAGTCAGCTTATCGCCGGATTCGCAGCCGACTCCAGCGCGAAGACTAAAGCCAGCCAGAATTACATCGAAGAATTCTCTCCAGGTCACCCATCGCTCGTGCTGCAGATGTTCTGGCCGCAGTATGTCTGCACGCTGTCGAACCATACTGCTCAAGCCTTCAGGGCTTGCGTCTGCCCCACAGCGCACTGACAGAATCATCACTCCTTGGCACCGCATAATCCCAGAATCGCCTCGCCAAATCGTTCGGCCTTGGCCGGGCCCATTCCGCTGATCTCAAGCAATTGCTTCGGGTTGGTCGGGCGCGACTGCGCCAGGGCGGTCAGCGTGCGGTCATGCAGCACCACATAGGCCGGGACTCCCAGCCGCTTGGCCTCTGCCGCGCGCCACTCCTTGAGCCGCGCCGCTAGAGCCTCGCCGTCCGCCGACAGACGGACCGGCTCGGCTGCCGCCATAGTGCCCGTCACCTTCCCCGCACCGCTCTTCGCCACAGCCTTTGCCTTCTTTGTCCGCGCTGGCGTGGGAGACCGCCCGCTAAACTCCTCGACCACTCCATCGCTGATGAGCAGTTCGATCGGTGTAGTCGCCCGCATCTCAAGTCCGGCTTGAGTCAGCCTCACTTTGCGAAAGCGAATGACCGCTCCATCCTTTTCAAACTCCGCCTCCTCAATCTCGATCAGCCCGGCCCGCACCATCGCATCCAGCAGCCCGTCAAACTCGTCCCTGCTCATCCTGCCTGCCAGATCGAGGTTTCGTTGCAGAGTTCCGGCAGCCTTATAGTCCACCGCGCGCAACTCATCGGCAATCGCCTGCACCAGCTCTCGCTCCACCGCCGTCGGTCTTCGGAAGAGCCTCAGCACCGCTCCAGCAGGATCGCATACGTCGCAGATTCCGCACGGCCGGCTCGCATCCTCCACATCTCCAAAGTGCCGCACCAAGGCCGACATCCGGCACTCGGACGATGATGTAAAGCGCAGCATCTTGTTGAACTGCTCGGCGCGGAACTGCGCCTGCACCGTGTAAGTCTTCTTCCAGCCCGGCCCGCCCGCCGTTACATTGCCGCCAAAGTCCACTCGCGCCCCGCCGTGAATCTCCAGCTTCTCCAAGGCCTTGTCGAATTCCTCTTCCTCCAGCTTCAACTCTGCCCGCAACTCTTCCACATGCCGAGGTTCTTCTCCTAGAGTTCGATATACCTGCTGCAAGTGTTCGGCCGGCGGATAGTCGCGGTTGAGAAAAAAGTCATGTGTCCGCTGGTCGGCATAGCTGTGCATCAGATAAGTCCGGCTCGGCGCTCCATCGCGTCCCGCGCGGCCAATCTCCTGGTAGAAGCCCTCCAGTGTCGCCGGCAACCCGGCGTGGATGACGGTGCGAATGTCGGCCTTGTCGATGCCCATGCCGAAGGCGATCGTGGCCACCACCACCTCCAGTTCGCCTGCCTGAAAGGCCGCCTGCACCCGCTCTCGCGTCTCCGCATCGAGCCCCGCGTGGTAAGCAGCCGCCGCAATCCTGCCCGGCCGGCTGGTTCTGGAAATCTCCTCTGCCAGCCGCTCGGCGCCCTTGCGCGATGTCGCATAGACAATCGCCGGCCGGCGCCCGGCGCTGGCCAGCAGGCCGCAGATCGCCGCTGGCCGCTCCGGCATGGAGAGTTCCACCACCTCAATTGCCAGGTTGTCGCGCCGGAAACCATGGATGAAGTGGGCTGGCTTGACCATCTCCAGTTGCGCCACGATGTCGGCCTGAACAGAAGGAGTGGCCGTTGCCGTAAGCGCCAGCACTGGCGCTGGACGGAGCGATGGCAGATACTGGCCGAGCATCCGGTAGTCGGGACGGAAGTCGTGGCCCCATTGCGAGATGCAATGCGCCTCATCGATGGCGATAAGCGCTGGCTTGCGCTTGGCCAGCATCTCGCCGAAGCCCGGCACACGCAGCCGCTCCGGCGCAATGAAGAGGAACTGCAGGCCGCCGTGCAAATAGTCCACGCAGGCCTGTCGCGCTACGCTTCGGTCGAGGCCGGAGTGAATCCGCCCGACCTTGAGGCCCAATGAGGACAGCTTTGCCGCCTGGTCTTCCATGAGCGCAATCAACGGCGAGATCACCAGCGCCGTACCGCCCAAAGCAATCGCAGGCAATTGGTAGCAGAGCGACTTGCCAAAGCCTGTCGGCATGACCAGCAACAGGTCGCGCCCGGCGATGGCCGCGCGGCAGACCGCCTCCTGATTTGCCCGGAAGCGGGCAAAACCAAAGACCGAGCGCAGCAATTCGGCCAGTTCTGTCGTAGCATCCGAATTGGCTGGAGTCGTCAAGAGAAGAAGGCCTGAGGCACAGGAATGGCGGCAACCAAATAAAGAGCACCTCTTTCAACTCTACAGGAGCGGCTTCTGCTCAGGGGTTTTGCACTCGCTGCACCTGTCGGCGATTAAATTACCTGCAAGGATTTGAAAACATAAATAGGGGGG
>Ga0181535_10006221_pt1 | contig 12451 bp, 5 predicted proteins | sample PEATcosm2014_Bin_44_FD_119774 | JGI IMG/M metagenome (GOLD analysis project Ga0181535, IMG submission 119774) | Peatland microbial communities from MTU Mesocosm Facility, Houghton, MI, USA - PEATcosm2014_Bin17_30_metaG | ecosystem: Environmental > Terrestrial > Soil > Wetlands > Peat | place...
ATCCGTTTGCGCGTCGCCGATGACCCACGAATTGCTGGTGGTATCGAAGCCGCTCTCGCTTTCGTTGGGCGGCAGGCGATCATTGTTATCCATGACGTACATGTGGTAACAAAGCTGCAATTGCTTCATATTGCCCAGGCATTGCGTGATCTTGGCCTGGCTCTTGGCCCTGGCCAGGGCCGGCAACAACAGCGAGGCCAGAATGGCGATGATGGCGATGACCACCAGCAATTCAATCAGTGTGAAAGCGTTGCTCTTTTTCATTTTTCCTTCCTTTCTCAGGGGGGCGAGTTGGCACGAACCGTGCCAGCCTCAACCCGGGGCAGATCGTCTGAGTTGTCGCCCGGCTGGTTTCCGCCAACATAGGTGAGCACGGCGGTGCCATGCCATTTCCAAAGCTCCACATGGCCATCGGCGAACGAAAACGCGCCGCCCTTGTTATGGCGGCTGGTGGGAAGATTCCACCATTCGTTGTTGTAAGGCCCGTCCGCCGCGTTAATGGCACAAGTGCCGCCGGTGACGTCGTATTCGTTCTCGTCCACAAAAACGATCTTTTTTGCGGTACCCGGATTGATGATCTGGCTGTACTTGGTCAGCGGATAAACATCCTGTTGATGGCTGCCTTCCGGATTGCCTCCGCCCAGCGCAAAGTCAACGGAGTATGTCCGCGTCTGCGGCGCGGCAGGCTTGTTTGTCGGGACCATCAGTCTGTCCGCCGGGCAAACATAAATCAGGACCGACTTGTTGTAGGGGTAGAGCATTCCCCCCTTGATATTGGTTGTTGTCACATCCGCCTGCGCGTCGCTCAGGCCAATCCACGAATTCGACGCCCCGGTGGCGGCGGTTCCGTTATTCGGCGGGATTAAATCACGGTAATCATCGCAATACATCTGGTAGCACAACTCCAACTGCTTCAGATTGTTGAGACATTGAGTGGATTTGGCCGAATCCTTTGCCCTGGCCAGCGAGGGCAGAAGCATTGCCGCCAAAATGGCGATGATGGCAATGACCACCAGCAACTCAATAAGAGTAAAACCGGCCCCAGCCCGCGTCCTACGCGGGCTGGAACCTGATTTCACTGAACATGGAATAAAATACCCCCATTGCATAATCAGTACCCAACGACCTTATAGTATGCAGCCTCGCCGGTCGCATTGGTACTACTATCAGTATACAGGGTGTTTGTCCCGGTGGCAACAATGGGCGCACCCAGATTGACCCATCCATTTGTTCCACCGCCCAGCACCGGCGCCACCTGCACCTGATAGGTGTAGCCGGACACAGATTGCCAGGTCAAAACCACATTCGTCTTCGTGCTGCTCACGCTTGTGATGCTGAACGGCGACAGCGAAATAACGGGAGGAATTCCCGCAGTATAATGCGCCGCCACCATGTTGGAGCTCATGGCATAATTGTACAGAGCCACGTCACTGATCTCCCCCACGAATTGGTCGGCCAACGTGCCGGCGGACGAACTCGCCGCCCGCGCGCCAATGTCAACCAGATCATCCAACGGGTTGGAGCCGGGTTCGACCACGCTCTTCCCGGGCTGCATGCCGAAGGCCGCAACTTGAAGCACGCCATCAACATAAAGGTACGACGCCCCGTTGCCTTCGTCGCATACCCCCACCAAATGGTGCCAATTGCCGTCGGTGACAAGAACGGCGGATTGGCAGTTGTAGATGGAAAACACGCTGTCGCGCAAATAAAACTGAAATGCGTTATTAGTACATTCCAGTATGAATTGTTCCGCGCCGGGATAGCCTTTGGCAACAATTCCGGCGCCGTTGGCCTGCGAACCGTTGCCCTTGACCCAGGCTTCCACGGAAAATTCGGCCGTGGTCCCCTCGCTGCCAAAGGATGAAAAGTCAACATTGGGAACAGTGTTGGCCCCCTGCGTATTCTCGGCGGCATAACTGTTCGGCGTCGCATAGACACCGAACAAAGCGGCCGTGGCGTCCGGATTGTTCGTCAAGTCAAAACCGGGCAAACCAAGCTCGGCGTTATTGTAATAGGCGTTGTGCTGGCCGGCGTAGTCGTGAGCAATGATTCCGTCATCACCGCCGCCTTGTTCCTTCTCTTGCAACCGCCAATAAGCCACAGGGTTATTGCTCATAATCGTCGCGCCATAAAAGTCGATTGGCAGGGCGATTCCCACCAGCGTGCCGGAAGAACTGGTGACCGAGCCGAGGCCGGTGACCGTGCAGGTATAAACATTAGTGCTGCCCGCAACCGCGATCGCCGTGTAAGCGTCATTGGTCGCATGAGGAATGGCGACCGCTGCGGCGCCGTTGCTGCTGATGGACCACTGGTACGACATCGGGAGCATGCCGAAGGCCATGACGAAAAACGTCACATTGGACCCGGCATAGACCGCAGCGTAACCAGGCGAAATATTCGTATAGAAGCTCGGCGCTCCCAAAACGACATTGGCGGACAGGGAAAAACCCGTGTTCGTTCCGAAAATGTTGCTTACCGTCAGAAAGTAGTTATCGCTGTTCTGAATGTTGCTGACCACCAGGGTGGCGCTGGTTGATATGACCTGATTGTTGTTGCCATCAACCCAACTGTAGCCCATTGGCGTTGAGCCGGACACCGCCGGAAAATAGTCCAGCGTGGCGCCGTTGTTGAGATATTGCGCCGCCGATCCCGTCTGCGTCGGGGAAACCACCAGCGTACCGCCCTGGTCAAGATAAAAGGACACCGGCTGCGGAACACTGGGTCCCACGCCTGCGGCATTGTAGTGGGCCAGCACCTGGGCCGCAGTCAAGTTGGTATTGTAAATGGCCACGTCGCTCATCGGGCAGTTAACGACGTTTAAAGTGCCGTTGGCGGAATTGTTTTGCGCGCAGCCAATCGACACATAAGCATTCGCGGCCGTCCCGGAATTGATTGGATACAAGCCGTCTCCGGTCGAGACAGTCGTCGTGCCTTCCAATTGGCCGTCAACGTAAATGCTGGCCGTGGCCGTTCCTGTGGCCGACCCGCCGGTCTCATTGAATACACCGACCAGATGATGCCAGTAGCCATCCGGAACTTTCGCGGTGTAGGGGGATGTGCCGTTGGCTTGCGCGTTGATGACGCCGCCAGCCGCATTGCGACAATAGAAACGGTATTGGTGCGTGGAATTAACGCTCAAACTGAATGCGTCGTTAGTGTTATAAAAACCCTCGGTGAGGAAGGTCGTGCTGCCGGCGAGACCGACCGGGGGTTGCGCCCAGCACTCAACCGTGAAATTCACGTTCGAGGTGTTCGGCGCGCCAAAGGGGTTGTTTGTGCCTGGGGGGAAGTAGATATTTGAGACGAAGCCGGCATAACTGGCCGACGTTTTATAAACTCCAATCTGGGCCGCAGTTTCGGTCGGGTCGGTGGTCTGCCGGTAACCCGGGGTAAAGCCCAGATTGACGTTGGTGTAAGTGGTGTAATGGCCGCCCACGTAATCATTGCAGGGCACGCCCGGATTGCCGTTATTAAGCCCGTTTCCAGGTTCGTTCAACCGCCAATACGCGATGGGATTATTGGACAAAACCGCCGCCGGATAGTTGGAAACCGAGTTTGCCGCGAGCACGTTAAATATCCAAGTATTGGAGATCGTGCCGCTGACGTTGGACACCAGAACGGTGTTGGTCAATTGTCCCGCCGGCAGACCGGTCGTGACGGGCGTAAAGCTCGAGTTGTTTGCACCCGCAACCATCACGCCATTGCTATACCAATAATAACTGAGACCATTACCCAACGCATTGATTGAGTAGGTGGGGCCGGGGGAACCGACAAACGCATACAGATTGCTGTAGGTTAAAGGCGAGTAAGTCGCGGCGGCCGGGGAACCGGCGAACACCGCGTAGAGGCTGCCATTGACGATGGACAGGCTGGGGCTGCCATTGTTAACCAAGCCGCTAATCGTCACCGTCGAAGAGCCAAAGGAGCCTCCCGCCACCACTGACGCGCCGGGGGCGTTGGAGATCAGCAGGTAACCCCCGTTGACCATGGGCGTGTATGGCGAAACATTGATGGTCACTGAAATGTTATTCAAGGTCATTGTTCCGTTGGCGACCATCAGCGGGGCAATGCTGGAACCGTTGGTCAACGACAACGACGCTCCGGAAGCCATGGTCAGGCTGCCGTTGATCGTGGCCAAGCTGGAGCCGCCATCAGTCGCCAGCGTCTGGCTCGACCCAATGGTGAAGCCGGAAGTGGCGGAAACGTCAAAGGTCGCGCCGGGAGCGAGAGCAACGCCGGATGAATTGGCAATCGAACCTCCCGCGCCGATTGCGAGCGTGCCATTGCTGACGACCGTCGCGCCGTGGTAGGTGTTCACGGCCGTAAGGACAATGGGATCGGCCCCGGTTTTAATGAAGCCATAGCCGTTGCCATTGTCGCTAATGACACCGCTGACCGTGCTCACGCCCGTGGCGTTACCGTTGCCTATCTCGGAGTAGCCGTTCAGAATCACCGGCCCCGATTGCACGCTTTCATCAAGCCGCAACGCGCCATCGCCCGCGGAGGCATAAGGGAGGCCGTAAAGATATACAGTTGCGGGATTGGTTTGCAACCCGTTGAAATCAACCACCGTGCCCTGGTAAATCTGCCAGGTTGCGGCGGGGTTTATGGGAGTGGGGACGGCGGCGCCGTTGCCGACAACGAGCTGGCCGCCACTCGCGGAGTAATTGACATTAAACGTGCCCTGAAAGTTGGCCAGCGTATTCGTGAGCCACTCGTTACCTGTGCTTAAATTGATGTTCATGGTGCTGGAAGTGCCTCCGGTAACCGACACATTCGCCAGGGTGCTGTTGCCCATGTTCACGACCAGGACGCCATTGCCGTTGAGGGTCACAGGGCCTTTGCCCGCGCCGCCGGTGGTATTCCCGCCGGAATTGACATAAAGCGTGTTGTTTGCGCCGACGGTTACCCCGCCGGTAAAGGTGCTTGCGCCGGAAAGAGTGAGCGATCCGCCGCCGTTCAAGGTCAGCGCGCCAGCCCCCGAGATGACTCCTGAAAGACTCTGGCTGTTGCCGCTGTTGTAGCTGAATGTACTGTTGGCGGCGATGACGATGGGACTCGCATAAAGGCCGTTGTTCAACAGACCCGTGACACTCAGCGTGCCCGCGTTGACAATGGTCCTGCCAATGTAGGAGTTTATGCCGCCGAGAGTCAGCGTGCCTGAACCAGACTGGATCACATTGCCGTAGCCGGAAATAACATTGTTGAAGGTCGGGGCGTCAGTGCGATTGAAGACGAGCGATGCGTTGTCCGTCACGGGGCCGGATCCCAGCGAACCGTTCGCGTCCGCATTGCCAACTTGCAACGTGCCGGCGTTGATGACGGTGCCGCCGCTGTAGGAGTTGGCCCCGCCGAAGATCACCAGGCCAGTGCCCCACATGTTCACTGACGTCGGGTTGGAACCATCCTTGATACCGTTGGCGTCACTGCTCGTGAATATGTAGATGTTGGTCGAATTCAGGAAATTAACCGTTCCGGCTCCCATGGCGTCGCCGAGAGCGACGCCGCCGGGCGCCACGTTGATGTTTGCTGTCGTCACCGGGATCAGGGTCGAATTGGCGTAATAGACATCGTCGAAGTAACAGGCATTTGTCAGCGTCTCCAAAGTGGTCAGGCTGGCGGCCGTTCCGAGAAGCGCCGAGTCAAGATTGGTGCAGAAATTCAGTGAAGTGGTATCCAGGGTGCCCGAGGCAAGTCCGTTCCAATAGCCAATGCCAATGCCAAAAGAGGCCGGGCCGAGGTCGCGAAGTTGAACGGCGTTCAGATAAGTATCGGCCATAAGGCTGGCGGTATTCCCTATTATGCTGAACGGCTGGGTATTGCCATCCGCGACGAAGGTGCCAATCGAATATTGGCCGACACCGCCGCCCGCGCCCGTTGAATTATAATACATGTTCACCGTGTTGCCGTCATTATCGCCGTAGAGATTCGCATAGTTGCCGGCGGAGCGCCCCGAACGGGAGTCGTCCGTCCAAACTTGGAGGAGATACTCATGTCCGAAGGTCAAGTTCGTCGCGGTGATGACTGGAACCGCAATAACCCCGGCCCCGCTAATGCTGCCGCCATAAATACCGTTCGACAGAAGGGTCCTGTAGCTCTGGGACAGGCTGGCGAAAGTACTCACGTTGCTGCCAAAAGTGGCGTAATGGGTCGTAAAGACCGACAGCAGGAAGTTAGTGCCATAGGTGGCGTTCGTGAGACTGGTCACACTGGCGCTGCCATTGGCGAAGGCCACGCCGTTGATGGTGGCCGCGCCGGCGTTCAAACTGTAGGCGGCGACCAATGTGCCGGTGGTGGCCACGTCCGTGTCCGCCGCAATGTATTGAGGGTTGCCCCAGGTGATGACGGCGGCACGAGCCGGAATCGCGCACAGGAGCGATGCGGTGGTGAGAGCCGCGAGGACAACGGTGGTCAGCTTTTTAGTTATCATAGTTTGTTTATAATTCATGGTTGACGAGGCGTCCATTCGAAGCCGGACGCGACTATTGGTATCGCGGAAATTCGACAACTGCACTGCGCAGAGAGATTGATATTGCTTTGTGACTCACAAAAATATTTTTTCAGCCGGCGGCTGACTCACTAAATCTCCAAAACGTCTCACTTGTTTCCGGCATGGTTTCCCGTGCCCCGTGCGTTCTATGCAACCTGCCAATGGATGTCAAAAGGAAAAGGCGCAACATCATTCGACCGAATAGCCTGCCAGCGAGGTAGTTAGTATTTTTGCAGTGAGTTTGTAACTTTGTCGTCACACTATTGTCACTCGTGCGAATTGGTCCAACACACCTAACGGAACAATATATTTTTCTTGGTTCACGACACTCACAGCGCCACGGTTTCCGACCGGATCGGGCAACCAGTCTGTTCAAGACCGGGACTGGCCGCCAGAATCGTGAAATCCGACAACCGCCCTCCACACAGAGAGATTGATATGTGCAACGTTCCACAAAAAACCTTCGCCAGCCACATTGTTTGCTAACGCATTAAGCCGTTAACGCACCAAGACCAAAAACGCCCCCATGACTTTTTCCCATTTCTATCACCACCCTACGTTTTCTTGCCGATGATGTCAATGGATTTTTTTAATTCAAATTAAACCAATCCGCTATTGATGGAACGGAAGCCCCGCCTGGTAGCGGCTCAATTCGTCGATTATATGCGACGCCAAATCCTGTTGTCCGGTCGCTTGGGCAATTTGGGCAGCCTGTTGCGCGTTCCGCACGGCGTCGCCAAATCGCCCGGTCTCGGCCAAGGCGGCGGCCAGGGTGCGAAGAAAGACCGGGTTCTTCCCGCCGGTCTGTTCAGTGGCTTGCCGGGCCAGTTGCACCGCTTCGTCGCCATTGCGCAGTGATGCCTGCGGGCTGGTGGCCAGAAGCCAGGCCAGATTATTTTGAATGGTTCGATTGGCCGGCGCCAGTTTCAGGGCCTTCTGATAAAGGGCGATCACTTCAGCCACATTCCCATTTTGCAGAAGAGCGCCGCCCAGGTTGATCTGCGCTTCCACGAACCCGGGTTTGATTTGCAGCGCCTCGCGGAAGCGGGCAATGGCCTCGTCCACCCTGCCCTTTTGCAGGAGGGCTGCGCCGAGATTGTTATGGGTCGCCGCCAATGCGGGATTGATTTGCAGCGCCTTTTCATATTGGGTAATCGCATCGTCCACCCGCCCCGTTTGGAAAAAAATGTTGGCGAGGTTGTTATGGGCCTCCACGTAATCAGGATTAATTTGCAGCGCTTGTTGGTATTGAAAAATCGCATCATCCCATCTTTTCCTGTCACGGAAAATGTTGCCCAAGTCGCAGTGGGCCACGTCATTATCCGTGGTGCAGGCCAGCGCGTGGTTCCACAGGGTCTCGCTGTTCTTCCAATACGCGGTCTGTTTCCAAGCGCAGAACATCAACACCGCCAGCACGCCGGCCATCAAGCCCCCCAAGACCCGGCGGCTTGCCCGCCACTCTGCCGCCAGCCACGTCGCCGCCACGACAATCCCAATTTGCGGCAGGTAGGTGTAGCGATCCGCATGAGCCTGGCGGCCCGCCTGGATAATCCCCAACACCGGCAGCAACATCGCCAAATACCAAACCCATCCAATCAAAAGCCAGGGCCGCGTCCGCCGCGCTTTCCAAGCCGCCACCGAAAGGCAGGCCAGCAGTGTGCCGGCCAGCGCCACTTTCCACACCGGCGCGCCGCTGGGTGGAAAGGGATAAAATACCGACAGGCCCGCCGGATAAACCAACTGGCCAAGATACCCCGCGCAGGCCGTCACCGCATTGCCCAGGCGGTGCGACAACGAAAATGAGCCGCCCGAGCGGATGACCGCGTGTTGGGCCGAAAACGTGACCGCGCAGGACGCGGCGGAAAGCGCCAGCAACGGCAATTTTTCCACTATTAATTTCCGAAGCGATTCCACCCGTTGCAACGGCCAATAATCCAGCAGCAGCAGCACGACGGGCAGCGTCACCAACATCGGCTTGCACATCAGTCCCATCGCGAACAGGAGCATGAGCAACCCATAACGCCCCCGCGTCCCGGGACGGCGCGCATACCACGCATAAGCCCCGATGGTCAGCATGAAAAACAAGCCGCTCAACACATCTTTGCGCTCCGCCACCCACGCCACCGATTCCGCCCGCAACGGATGGATGGCAAAGACAGCCGCGACAAATGCGCTGCGCCAAAGGGCGCCGGTCATCTGCCGCAGAACCAGGAAAAGCAGGATGACCGTTGCCGCGTGAAGGAGGACGCTGGTGAGATGATGTCCTCCGGAACCCAATCCGTATAATTGACAATCCAGCATGTGGGACAGCCAGGTCAAAGGGTGCCAATTGCCCGCATGCGCCTGGGTCAACGCCCAAACCGTCCCGTTCCCCGTCAAGCCCTGAACAACAACCGGGTTGTCATAAACATAAAGATCGTCGTCGTAGTCAACAAACTCGTGCCGCAACGTCTGCCCGAAAACGGAAAAAGTGATCGCGGCCAGCGCAGCACAAAGCCCCGCCACCCGCCAGAACGAGGCCGGTTGGGATGCCCCCCTGCCCTTCGCCGCATGGTATCTGTCGATTGGCGCGCTCATTCCTTCGCAGCGTGGTCCATTCCCGTTGTTGATGCAGGCGTAATTCCGACGGCAGATTCCCGCAGCAGCGCTGTGTCATCCAACTCTTGCATTCACTCATTAAATGCCTTCCCGGCCCGGAATCCGAACATTCTTTCTGCAACCTCTAAAATCAGTAGCGGCGCATGGCTGTAATCCGTGAAACCGGGAAGGCCGACTCATTTTTTCCGGCTGGCTTCCGGGCAGGGCTTTTACCTCGTGGTTCGGCAAGAATTCGCAATTCGTTCCTTGGTTGGCGCAAAAGAGGGTTTGCCCGTGCTTTTAAATTCGCGCGACGTGTTACGGCGGCGTTATGATGGGCGCCGTGCCTGAATTGTTTTATAGGCTGCCACGGAATGCCATTGCGATCTTCAGCGGTCGCAACCTGTTGTGGCACATATCAGCCATTGCCCTGACGATTGTAATCGTCACCTCCGGCAGTGATTGGGCCTATTATCGGGGGACGCGGGCAGCGGCGTTTTTTATGCCGGCCCGCCCGGCTCTCTGGCTCGGAATGTTCATGCCTGTCCTGGGACCTTTGGTCATCCTGGCTACCGGCGAGGCCGCAAGGAACCGCCGCCTCATCTCGACCGCCTGGGCTTTGGGGCAGGCCGCCCTCCTCGCGTATTTGATTACCACCTGCTACAAGGGCATCACCGGACGTCGCCCGCCGCCATTTCACGGCCACGTTGGAATGCTTGCGCAGAACGGCTCCGCGCTAATGGACTCCAGCCACGGCTTTCAATTCGGTTTTCTCAAAGGCGGCGTCTTTTGGGGTTGGCCATCGGGGCACACCACCGTGGCGTTTTCCATGGCGCTCTGCCTGACGATGCTTTACCCCAGGAACAAGATAATCGTCTTCGGCGCGTTGCTTTACGCATTTTACGTTGGGATCAGCGTTTCCGTGACCATTCATTGGGTTTCCGAATTTGCGGCCGGAGCCATCATCGGCAGCGTGATTGGAATGACGGTTGGACGAAGTTTCAGAACCAAGCTGCTTGATTGTGACGGCGATTCGCATCTCGTGTCCCGCCCAATATGACCAGCGGAGGAAACCCCATGACCGGGGCGCGACCGCCGATTTACGCCGGCGTTGACGATTTGTCCAATACACTGTCGGCCGAAGCCGTCCCGGCGGAGCGTTGCTTCTTGAACCATCGGGGGACGGCATCGCCCAGGACGATCAGCAGGCATACAATGATCACGCCGGTAAGCGACGCGTTGATGATCCCCTGGATGCGCGTTGCGGCTTCCAGCATCTGCGGAACATAAATGTTGGTTATATTCTCGAAGGCCGCAATCAACGTTGTCACCCCCACAAAAATCATCGGAACCACTGTAATGGCGGCGTACTTGGCCTTGCCGTGGTTGATGAGAAAAGAGGTTCCCACCGCCAGCGCCAGCGTGGCCAGCAATTGGTTGGCAGCGCCAAACATCGGCCAGATCGTCGCGATCGTGCCGGTGTAGAGAAAATAACCCCAGGCAAAAACCACCAGGAAGCTGGCAATCAAGTTCCCGGGAATCCAAGTGGTTCTGGCGAACGGCTGATAAACCTTGCCCAACGCCTCCTGCAAAATAAACCGCGCAATGCGCGTTCCGGCGTCTATCGTCGTCAAGATGAACAGCGCTTCGAACATGATGGCGAAATGGTACCAATAGGACATCAGGTGTCTCAGCCCCGATATGGCGGAAAAAATCTGGGCCATGCCCACCGCCAGCGAGACAGCGCCCCCGGTGCGCCCGACGATATTTTCATTCACCGTGGCTGACAGGCTGGCCAGGTTGCTTTGCGTAAAACCCATGGCCTGCAACTGCGGCAGAATTTTTGCGAACTTGTCAGCCGGAACGTTGATTTGAAAATAGTCCAAGGGAAACAGACTGGAGGCCGCAATCAAGGCCAGGACAGCGACGAAGCCCTCCACCAGCATCGCGCCGGCGGCCACAGCCTTCATGTGCGACTCGGCCATAATCATTTTGGCGGTGGTTCCAGAACTGACCAAAGAGTGGAAGCCGGAAATGGCGCCACAAGCGATGGTAATGAACAAATACGGATAGAGCGTTCCCGGAATGATCGGCCCGCCACCATGAGCAAAACCGGTGATCGCAGGCATCTTCAACTCTGGCGCCACAAATATCACCCCCACCCCAAGCGCTCCCAAAACAGCCAGTTTCATAATGGAGCTGAGATAACCCCGCGGCGAGAGCAGCAGCCAGACCGGCAAGGCCGCCGCAAAAAAACCGTAGCCGGCCAGCAGGAGCGTCGAAGTTTTGTGATTGAAGGTAAAATAGGGCGCCAGGCAGGAACCGGGAATAAACTTGCCGCCAATGACCATGCCAGCCAAGGCTATCACTCCGAAAATCGTCGCCCCGGTCGTTTTTCCCGGCCGGATGCGAAACATCCACAACCCCATCGCCACCGCAATCGGAATGGTGGAGGCAATGATGAAGGTCACCCAGGGACTTTCCGCCAGCGCGGAAACCACCACCAAACCCAATCCGGCGATGGTCAGTATAATAATGATGACAGTCACTATCGACGCCGTGAAACCGCTGACTTTGCTGATCTCTTGCTTGGCGATCTCGGCCAGGGATTTGCCATCGTGCCTGACCGAGGCGGCCAGAATGACCAGATCGTGGGCCGCGCCGGCGAAGACCGCGCCCAGGACAATCCAGAGGAAGCCGGGGAAAAAGCCGAATTGAACGGCCAAAACCGGACCGACCAGAGGCCCGGCCCCCGCGATGGCTGCGAAGTGCTGGCCGAAGACGACGGCCTTGCTCATCGGCACATAATTCTGCCCGTCATATAAACCGTTGGCGGGGGTTTGGCGGGTGTCACTGACCGTCAAAACTTTTGCAACAATAAAGCTGTAATAAAACCGGTAGGCCAGGGCGAAAACCGCCGCCGCCCCCAGAACCAAGGGCAAGGCGTTCATTTACTTATCGCCATATTGGCGGAAAAACTCAGCATAATCGGCAAAGGCAGCATAACCGTCCGTGTTGGGATTAGAAAACAAATTCCGTTTAAGGGAAGGAATTGGAGATGGAGGCGAGGGTCGGAATTGGCGACCCTCGCCCTGGCGTTTTAAAATCCTCACAGCCGTGTTTTCGCACAACACCGGCGAACTTCTCCAGAACTGCCCTTGATCCACCCTCGTGCTCATTTGCCGGCACTTTTGCCGCAGTTTTCTTGACGCTTTTTCATGCGTTCAGCGATGTTTTTGACGCGACTGGATGGAGAATCCGTGCGGTCTGGCTATCCTATTGACGCAACCAAGCACAAGCTGTAGTGTCGCCTGGTGTTGGAAGATTATCCAAGATCCCTGCTTGACCTTGAGCAACGCTTTGCCAGCGAAGAACAATGTTGTC
>Ga0181535_10006224_pt1 | contig 12446 bp, 12 predicted proteins | sample PEATcosm2014_Bin_44_FD_119774 | JGI IMG/M metagenome (GOLD analysis project Ga0181535, IMG submission 119774) | Peatland microbial communities from MTU Mesocosm Facility, Houghton, MI, USA - PEATcosm2014_Bin17_30_metaG | ecosystem: Environmental > Terrestrial > Soil > Wetlands > Peat | place...
AACCACTTCCTGACCCCCAAGACGCACACCACCGCCACCTCGGCGACGTCCGCGCAACAGGAGGTCCTGCAAAACCTGCAACAGGCCGCGGTCAACGCCGTGCTGTCCCTGGTCGCCCAGCAGATCAGCAGCGGACTGTCGCAACCCAATGCATCCGGCAGCTACAACATCGCCGGCGAGCTGATCAACTTCCAGACCGTCGGGAACCAGATCAACATCACGCTCACCGACTCCACGACAGGCGCAACGACCACAATACAGATTCCCGTGCCGACTTTCTGACGTGCCGACCGGCTAATACAACGTTGGACGATTGGTGTGAAAACAAGACGCGAAGTCTTGATGGGATTACTTGCCCTTGGCGGGTGCGCATCGTCGGCACGAACCTTTTCGGGTTCGCCGTCGCTGGCCACGAGGGAATCGTCGCTGGAGGACCTGCTGGCGCTGCCGCCGCCGCGGCAGAAGCTGTATGTGGGCGTGTTCGCCTTCCTCGACCAGACCGGACAGCACAAGCCGGCGCAGCCCACCCAGGGGTTCGCCGACTTCTCCTTCGCGGTCACCCAGGGCGCCACCAACATCCTGATCAATGCCCTGCACGATGCCGGCACCGGGTCGTGGTTCCATGTGCTGGAGCGCAACCGCCTGCCCGATCTGTTGCAGGAGCGGCAGATCATCCGCGCCAACCGGATCGAGTTTCCGGCGCCGGGCGGGGCGCCCATGCAGCCGCTCGGTCCGCTGCTGAATGCCGGGATCATCCTGGAAGGCGGCATCGTCGGATACGATTCCAACACGGTCACCGGCGGGCTGGGCGCCAACTATCTCGGCATCGGCGCCACCACCCAGTACAGCAAGGACACCGTGTCCATCTACATCCGCGCCGTCAGTGTGCTGACCGGCGAGATCCTGGCGTCGGTCACCGCCGACAAGACGATCTATTCGGTCAGCCTGGACGCATCGATCTTCAAATACGTTGGCTACAACAAGCTGCTGCAGGCGGAAGGCGGGTTCTCGACCAATGAGCCGGTCACGCTGTGCGTGAAGCAGGCGATCGAGCTTGGGGTCTACGCCATCATCATGGAGGGGGCTCTGAAGGGCCTCTGGGCTTTCGCCGACGGGGACAAGCAGAAAGAGCTGCTCGACGACTACCGGCAGACGCGCGGCGGGATCGTGCCCGCGCCGGTCGCCGCCTCAATGAAGCATTCGTAGGAATTCCAGACGCTCCACCCCGGAAGAACGCCTGGTGCCGATCGGCCGGGAAAACAAGAAGAATGGAGGCTAAACTGATGTCTCGTAAACTTCTCGCATCGGGCGTCGCAGCCATCGCGCTGTGCTTCGTTCTGCCTACTCTGGCGCTGGCTGATTCGGCGACGATCATTCAGCAGAACGAAACCAATGGCTACGCCAGCCAGGACCAGCCCGGCGCATATCCGGCTGGACCGTCAGGTCCGGCTGGATCGTGGGGCAACGTCGCCTATATCTCGCAGTCGGGCGGTGACGGAGACGTCGCAACCCAGGAGCAGAACCGCTCGCAATTCGCGTTGCCCTATCCTGACAACGCGGCAGGTGGCAACCAGAGCATCACACAAACCAACAACGCCGCGGCCCAGGCGTCGCAGACGGACAATTCGTACGCCAGCGTTCAGACGATCAACCAGACCGGCAATACGGGCTCGGTCAGCACCACGGCCACGCAGACCATCAACGCACCCAATGGCGGCATATCCCCGCCGGACTGGAACCCGGCAGGTCAAACACAGACCGCGACCCAGACCAGCAACCAGGGGAGCAGCATCTCGCAGGTCATCGGGGTCAGCAACGATCCTCTGGCGGTGACGTACAATAACCAACAAACAGCGACCCAAACCTCCCAGGTTCGCTCCTCGATCGCACAATCGCTCGACGGCGAAACCGCCAACGGCAACGCGCAGACCGCGGAGCAGACCAATGGCGGCAACAACGCGATCACGCAGCAGGTCCTGCTGAGCGGCGTGAACAACACCCAGAATGCGTCGATCGACAACGGCAACGCCAACACGATCGGCCAGTCGCAGAATGGTGGTTCAGGCAACACGCAGACGGCGTCAGTCAGCGGCGGCGACAGCAACGTGCTCAACCAGACTCAGAACGCCAGCTCGACCGGCGTGCAAACGGCGTCGGTCAGCAATGGTTACTTCAACTCCGTCACCCAGGCCCAGGGTGGCTCCAATAACGCCCAGACCGCGTCGATCAGCAATGCTAATTCCAACACTGTCAATCAGTACCAGGGCATCGGCGGCGCGAACATCCAGACCGCCACCGTCTCCTACAGCAACGGCGGGCTGATCGTGCAGCAGCAGAACGGCAGTTCGTCCAACGGCCAGCAGACCGCCTACCAGCTCAACAACCCCGGCGCCAATCAGATCACCCAGATCCAGAACACCAGCGGCAACGTGGCCACTGTCACTCAGAGCAACAGCTCGGGCAACGTTGCAACCCAGAAGCAATAACCCTGACACGGCGACCGTCGGGAGGGGGCATGGCCTCGTCATTTCGTGCCTAGAGACCTCTCCCGTTCGGCCCATCAGCTTTTTTGCAAAATCGCTTGGAACGATAACAACAAGGAAGTCTCAACCAATGACACGGAAACTTCTCGCGTCGGGCGTCGCAGCCATCGCGCTTTGCTTCGCTCTTCCTGCTCTGGCAGCCCCTGGTGGCGGCGCTGGGGGCGATGATTCGGCGACCATCGTGCAGACCAGCGAAACGAACGGCCAGGCCAGCCAGAACCAGCCCGGGAACATGGGTAACGTCGCTTATATCAACCAGTCCAACGGTTCCGGTGACGTTGCCGCTCAGCAGCAGAATCGCCAGGGCTTCCCTTACGGAACGGACAGCTCGCAGGATGCTGCATATGCAGGTATGCAGTCGATCACCCAGACCGGCAACCAGAATGCGGTAGCGAGCCAGGAAGACAACTCAACCAACGCTACCCAGACGATCACCCAGACCGGCAATACCATCACCGGCAGCTCGGTCACGCAGGCTATCAACGCTCCAGCCGCCTGGAATGAATTCAATTCGCAGTCCGCGAACCAGAGCGGCAACGTCGGGAGCAGCATCGCACAGACGATCGGGCTGAACCCCCTCGACGCAGCCTCGGTGGCGGCCGGGAACGTGCAGACCGCCAGTCAGACCAACCAGAACGGCTCCTCGATCACGCAGACCGTCGACGGTGACACCGCCCTCAACAACAAGCAGACCGCGGAGCAGACCAACGGGAGCAGCAACGCGATCACCCAGCAGGCCCTATCGAACGGAACGGGCAACACGCAATCGGCGTCGATCGACTATGGCAACGGCAACACGATCGGCCAGACTCAGAACGGTGGCGTGGGCAACACGCAAACGGCGTCGGTTACCGGGGGCAACTCCAACAACGTCAGCCAGTACCAGGGCATCGGCGGCTCCGGCAACGTCCAGACCGCCTATGTCTCCAGCAGCAGCAACGGGACGATCCAGCAGACGCAGGCGAACGGCGTGTCCAGCGGCACGCAGACCGCCTACCAGCTCAACACCTACGGCGCCAACCAAATCTATCAGACCCAGAGCACCAGCGGCAACGTCGCCACTGTCACCCAGAGCTTTGGCTCGGGAAACGTTGCGATCCAGAAGCAATAACCCTGGCACTGCGAGCGTCGGGAGGGGCATGCCCCCTCCCGATTTCGTGGCGCAAGACTGTTGTGGTTCAACCAATCCGCGTTGCATGGAAAGGCAACGATCATGGCGTGGCGATGGCTCCTCCCGTTCATCCTGGCAGCCGCGCTGCCGGCCCGCGCCGACGATCTGGTCAGCACGAGCCAGGTGGTGGCGGCGCAGGCGGCCGGGGCGCTGCCGGCGAACCTGCTCGGCAACGCGTCGCCACCAGCGAACCTGTCCGGCAACGTCTCCGTGATTGTCCAATCCGGCTCCGGCAATATCGCGCAGACCGACCAGACCGGCACGGCGGACTCAGCTGCGATCACCCAGTTGGGCAACAATTTCAGCGCGTCGATCACGCAGACCAGCCAGCACGACACGGCCACGATCACCCAGATCGGCAACGGCGCCGGGTTGCAGCCCATGACCATCACCCAGACCGGCCCGGGCCAGTCGATGACAATCACGCAGCACCGATGAAATCCTTGTTCCGCGCCGCCGCCCTGCTGGTGCTGATGGCGGGTGGGGCATGGGCGCAATCGGATGCGCCACCCGCGCCCATCCGCACCGGCGATCATCCGGGTTTCGGCCGGGTGGTGTTCGACCTCCCCGCCGGCGCCAGATGGACCCTGGACCGGATGGGCGAGCGGCTGACCGTGCGGTTTTCCGGCGCCGCTCCGGTGGCCGGGGCGCCGCCGCCGCGCAATGTGCGCGCGCTCACCGCCGCTTCGGGCACCGCCGAGCTGTCGCTCGTGCCGGGCGCGCAGGTGCGGTCGATGGTGCTGGGCAACCGGCTGGTGCTGGATGTGCTCGACCCGGCCGCGGCGCCGGCGGCAACACCGCCGGTCCAGGGCGCCGCCGCCGGCGTCCGCCCCGCCGGCGCTCCGCTCGACCCAGTGCAGGCGCGGGTATTGCAGCAGGCCGCCATGGGCGACCAGTTCGGCGGCCGGGCCATCCCGCCGGACATCCTCAAAATCCTCGCCGACCCGCGCATCGAGCCGATCACCGCCTATATCGTGTGGCAGGCCGCGCGCAAGCCGCTGGAGGAATGGACGGTGCAGCAGCTTCAGGACATCACGGCGGTGCTGCCAACGCTGGCCGAGACCGGCATGCCGATGCCGCAGATCCAGGCGCTGTACAAATTCCTCGAGCTCGACCCGGATGATGTGTTTCACCCGCAATTCGGCCAGGACTGGCAGACCCGCTCGACGCGCTTCGACCCGAGCAGCGGGGCCGCGGTGGCGGCGATCTCCTCGGCCGACTGCCAGGCCGATCCGGGCCAGATGACGGTCGCAACCCTCCAGTCCTGTCAGTCGGGTGGGCAATGATGCGCAGCAGACTTCTGACCCTGGTTTTGCTGACGAGCCCGGCGCTGGCCGCCGCACAGGGCCTTGAAGCGGGAGGCGGCAAAGTGGATCAGGGCACCGACAACCTGCAAACGGTCAACCAGCCGGCCGGCGACCGGTCGGTGGTGCGGCAGACCGCCGGACCCGGCAGCAACGGCAACGTGCAAAGCGTGACGATCGCCTCGCCGGGCGAGCCGGTGAACCGCGCCACGCAAGAGACGCAGGGGGCGGGCAACACGCAGAGCATCGTCCTGTCGGGCGGCTCGGGCAACGTGGTGGACCAGAGGACCGGGCCGGGCAGCGCGGGCAGCGTGCAGTCGGCCATCGTCACCGGCAGCGGGAACACGGTCGTGCAAACCCAGGGCGGCCGGGAGAATCATCAATCGGTGGTGCAGACCGGCGGCGGCAATGTCGCGATCCAGACGCAGCGCGGCAACGGCCTCAGCAGCGTGCTACAGCAGCACGGCGGGCAGACCGACGAGCAGGTGGAGGATTCCGGCCCGACGAAGTAGCGCCGCCCGGCCGGCGTCAGAACGCCGGCACCAGCCAGGGCTCCAGCGCCGCGCGCCAGGCATCCGTGATCGGCACCGCCCGACGCGTCGTGGTGTCGATCACCGCGATCACGGAGGCGGCGCGGGCCACCAGCGTCGCGCCCTGGTGCAGGGACTGGCGCAGTTGAACGCTCTTGCGGCCGACCCGGTGAACCGCCGTCCCGATCAGGATCTCGCCCGGCCAGTTCATCTCGCGCAAAAAATCCAGTTCCAGCCGGGCGATCACCACGCCGTGGCCCGAGGCGGGGTCGAGCAACCCCGCGGCCTGCATCAACTCGGCCCGGCCGGCCTCGCACATGACGCTGTAGATGGCATTGTTGACATGGCCGAGCCGGTCGGTGTCGCAAAAGCGCAGCTTCTGCGTGGTCACGAACGGCTCGCCCATCGGGCGCGCTCAGCGGACGTCGTAGGGCGGCTTGTGCAGCCCCGCCGGCGAGTAGGTGAACACCTCCACGCCGTCCTCGGTCACCCCCAGCATGTGCTCGAACTGCGCCGACAGGCTGCGGTCGCGGGTCACCGCGGTCCAGCCGTCGTCCAGCACCTTCACCTCGTAACGGCCCGCGTTCACCATCGGCTCGATGGTGAAGAACATGCCGGGCTTCAGCACCGGCCCCTGACCGGGCTGGCCGAAATGCAGCACGTTGGGCGCCTCGTGGAACCTCCGCCCGATGCCGTGGCCGCAGAAGTCGCGCACCACGCTGAACCGGTGCGCCTCGACGTAGCTCTGGATGGCATGGCCGACGTCGCCCAGCGTGGCGCCCGGGCGCACCGCCCGCACGCCGAGCATCATCGCCTCGTAGGTCACGTCCATCAGGTTGCGCGCCCGCGTCGAGGCGGTGCCGGCCACGAACATCCGGCTGGTGTCGCCGTGCCAGCCGTCCAGGATGACGGTGACGTCGATGTTGACGATGTCGCCGTCCTCCAGCCGGCGCTCGCCGGGGATGCCGTGGCAGACGACGTGGTTGATCGAGGTGCAGATCGACTTCGGAAAGCCGCGGTAATTCAGCGACGCCGAGATGGCGCCGTGGGCGTTCATGAAGTCGTCGCACAGCCGGTCCAGCTCGCCGGTCGAGACGCCGGGCCGGACGTGCGGCTGGATCATGTCCAGCGTCTCCGCCGCCAGCCGGCCGGCGGCGCGCATGCCGGCGAAATCCTCGGGCTGGTGAATGGTGATCCTGCGCGCGTCGGCCCCGCCGTCCATGCTCTTCACTCTCCGCCCGCCGCGTGACGGGCTCGGCCCGGTCCGGCAGTTCCTGCGATCCTGACCGGCCAACATGCGCATCCCGCGGGGCCGGTGCAAGGGCAAGCAGCAGACCGGGGGAAGACCAGGGGCGCTGACCCCGCTTTCCTACCGGCTCGCGAGTTGGCCGCCTTCGGACCGGACCGGCGTGCAGGGGATCTTGTGGCGGGCCAGGGCGGCGCAGGCTTGGTGGGCTTCCGACGGGCTGAAGCCGGTGAGCAGGGCGCGCCAGGTGGTGCGGCCGTGCACGGTCACCGGTTCGATCCGCACGTCGCCATCCTCGGCGGTGCGGCGGGCCTGGCTGGCGGCCTGGCGGGCGGCGGCCTCGCTGGCGAAGGCGCCGACCTGGACGCTCCAGCGCGCCGGCGCGACACGGCGCGGCGCCGGCGCGGCGTTGGCGGTCGACACCATGCTGGGCAGTCCGCGTGCATGGCCGCCCGACGGGCGGCCTTCCGGGTCAGCCGGCGCGCCCATGCGCTCGAAACCCTGATTGAGCAGGGCGGTCATGTGCACGTCGCGTTCGCCGTTGGAGCCGGCGCCGAGCACCACACCGACCAGGCGCACGTCGCCGCGCACGGCCGAGGTGACCAGGTTGTGGCCGGAGGCTTCGATATAGCCGGTCTTGATGCCGTCGGCGCCCGGATAGCTTTGCAGCATGTGGTCGTGGTTGGGGATGGTGTAGCCGTGCCAGGTGAAGCTGGGGGTCGAGAACCAGCGGTACTCGGCCGGGAAATCGCGCACCAGGTGGCGGGCCAGGGTCGCCATGTCGCGCGCGGTGACGACCTGCTCCGGGTCGGGCAGCCCCGAGGCGTTGCGGAACGTGCTGCGGCTCATGCCCAGCGCGCGGGCCCGCAGCGTCATCATCTGGGCGAAGCGGTCCTCGCTGCCGCCCAGCAGTTCGCCAAGGGCGGCGGCGGCGTCGTTCGCCGAGCGGGTGACGATGCCGAGGATGGCTTGCAGCACGGTGATCCGGGAGCTCGGCGTCAGCCCGAGCTTGGACGGGCTCATCGAGGCGGCATGGCTGGACACCGGCACGAACTGGTTCAGCGTGATGCGGCGGTCGCGCAGCGCCTCGAACACCATGTACAGCGTCATCATCTTGGTGAGGCTGGCCGGGTAGCGGGATTCGTCGGCGTTCACCGACGACAGCACGTTGTCGGTGGCGACATCGATGACGATGGAACTGTAGCGGTCCGAGCCGACCTGCGCCCGGGCCGGCCCTGCCACGAAGGCGATGGCCAGGAGGGCGGCGGCCAGGCGCAGGCTCACGGCCAACACTGAGTCGCGAATACGGCGCGTAGCAGGCATGCAGGCGTGTCTCCAAGCTCGGCCATGGCGACCATACAGACCGTTTCGTGCCCCTGTCCAGCGATGTGCCCGCACGAAAGCGCGGCCGTTTTGAAGGGGTTATTCCGCACTGCTCATGCATCCTCGTGAACGGGGCGTAAACGGGGCGCCCGGATTTTTTGTGCACTGCACAAAAAACGCCTTGACCGGGTGGGGAGGGCCTCCCTATATCGGCCATGCTGCAGTGCAGCAAAAATTCAGACCCGCGGATTGTCCGGGTCGCGACAGGCCCGGACCAGTCGGTCCGGCCCGAACAGTGGAGAGCGGAATGGCGAAGAAAATCGGGGAGACCGTGGCTGCCGCGCCGGAGGCGTTGCAGACGATCGAGACGACGAGCGAGGCGACCGCGGCCGGCCCGGAGGCCGGTCTTGAACAGACCCAGGCAAAGGTGAAGGCGAACATGGACAAGGCGATCAAGGCGACGGAAGAGCTGGTGGCATTCAGCCAGGGCAACCTCGAGGCGTTCCTCAGGGCGGGTCAGATCTGGGCCGCCGGCGTGCAGGACCTGTCGAAGGCGGTTGCCGCGACGGCCCAGGCGCAGCTGGACGAGACGCTGGCGACGGTGAAGGCACTGGCCGGGGTGAAGTCCTTCAAGGAGGCCGTGGAGCTGCAGACCACGCTGGCGCGCACGTCGGTGGAGAAGGTTGTCACCGAGGCCGGCAAGCTGACCGACGCCAGCCTGAAGCTGACCGAGCAGACGCTGGCCCCGCTGACCGCCCGGGTCAGCCTGGCCGTCGAGAAGTTCAGCCACGCCGCCTGATCGGCGGCTGGTCGTGCCGTATCCGTCCCGCGCGCGGGACGGCGGTGAAGGAAGGCCCGGGTCCCCACCCGGGCCTTCGTTCGTTTGGGGGCCGGCCTCGCCGGACGGGCGTCATTTGCCGCCAGTCCACGCGATGCCCTTTTATCCGCGCCGTGCTTTCCGATATGTTGAGGCGTCGGGGCTGCACTGGGCGACCCGGACGCTGCCGGAGGTTGGGCGGTCGTAGGCGATGAGCGAGAACGAGCAGCACTGGACGATGGCCGTTCCGCCGGGCGACGGTGGGCGCGGCAACGACGACGGCGGTGGCGAAGGGCCGAACACCAGCGTGGTGGTGAAGGCCCGGCCGAAGACCCGTAAGCCCGCCATGTACAAGGTGCTGATGCTCAACGACGATTACACGCCGATGGAGTTCGTCGTCCATGTGCTCGAGCGGTTCTTCCAGAAATCGCGCGAGGAAGCGACCCGCATCATGTTGCACGTGCATCGCCGCGGGGTCGGTGTGTGCGGCGTGTTCACCTACGAAGTGGCGGAGACCAAGGTGACGCAGGTGATGGATCTGGCCCGCCAGAACCAGCACCCGCTGCAATGCACGATCGAGAAGGAATAGGCCGCGTTCGGGGAAATCGCGGTGTCGTTTCATCCGGTCCGATGACCGGCGTTTCGACCTTTCCTCGAATTAAGTCGGCACGTGCCCATTTTAATGGTGCGGCCGGACGCCAATCGAGAAAGAATGACGAGACATCGCGGCCGCCGCGGTCGCATCGTCCCTGCCCGATCCGCGTATTCCGATGACTTGCGGGAAGATGCGGAGCCACCGACGACCCTGAGTTGAGGAGCGTTGCCACATGCTGTCACGAAACCTCGAGCAGACGCTCCACCGGGCCCTGTCGCTTGCCAGCGAGCGCCGCCATGAATACGCGACGCTGGAGCACCTGCTGCTCGGCCTGACCGACGACACCGACGCGGCCACCGTGCTGCGTGCCTGCGGCGTCGATCTCGACAAGCTGCGCGCCGACCTGACCGAGTTTCTCGACAAGGACCTCGCCGGCCTGGCCACCGACCGTCCCGGCGATCCGAAGCCGACGGCGGGCTTTCAGCGCGTGGTCCAGCGCGCCGCCATTCACGTCCAGTCTTCCGGCCGCGACGAGGTCACCGGCGCCAACGTGCTGGTGGCGCTGTTCAGCGAGCGCGAGAGCCACGCCGTGTATTTCCTGCAAACCCAGGACATGACCCGGCTGGACGCGGTCAATTTCATCAGCCACGGCATCGCCAAGGCCCCCGGCCGCGGCCAGCAGCGCCCCGTGCAGAACGGCGGGCCGCCGGCGGAGGGCCACACCGAGCACGAGCGCGAGGAAAAGCCGTCGCGCCGCGGCCAGGACGCGCTCACCAACTACTGCGTGAACCTCAACAAGAAGGCCATGGCGGGCAAGATCGACCCGCTGATCGGGCGCGAGAGCGAAATCGAGCGCACCATCCAGATTCTGTGCCGGCGCACCAAGAACAACCCGCTCTATGTCGGCGACCCCGGGGTGGGCAAGACCGCCATCGCCGAGGGCCTGGCCAAGCGCATCGTCGAGGGCGATGTGCCCGAGGTGCTGGCAAAATCCACCATCTACGCGCTCGACATGGGCGCGCTGCTGGCCGGCACCCGCTATCGCGGCGACTTCGAGGAACGGCTGAAGGCGGTGGTCACGGAGCTTGAGGCGCTGGCCAACGCGATACTGTTCATCGACGAGATCCACACCGTCATCGGCGCCGGCGCCACTTCCGGCGGTGCCATGGACGCGTCGAACCTGCTGAAGCCGGCGCTCGCGTCCGGCAACGTCCGCTGCATCGGCAGCACAACGTATAAAGAGTTCCGCAACTACTTCGAAAAGGACCGCGCCCTGGTCCGCCGGTTCCAGAAGATCGACGTCAACGAGCCGACCCTGGAGGACTCCGTCAAGATCCTGCGCGGGCTCAAGGCCAACTACGAGAAGCACCACAAGGTGCGCTACACCGACGAGGCGATCCGCGCCGCCGTCGAGCTGTCGGCCAAGTACATCCACGACCGCAAGCTGCCGGACAAGGCGATCGACGTGATCGACGAGGTCGGCGCCAGCCGCATGCTGCTGCCCGAGCACAAGCGGCGCAAAACCGTCACCTTGCGCGACGTCGAGGAGATCGTGGCGAAGATCGCCCGCATCCCGCCGAAGTCGGTCTCGGCCGACGACAAGGAGACGCTGCGCAACCTCGAGCGCGACCTGCGTTCCATGGTGTTCGGCCAGGATGCCGCGATCGACGCCCTGTCGGCGGCCATCAAGCTCAGCCGGGCCGGGCTGCGCGACGCCGAGAAACCGATCGGCAACTACCTGTTCAGCGGACCCACCGGCGTCGGCAAGACCGAGGTGGCGCGCCAGCTTGCCGCGACGCTGGGCATCGAGCTGATCCGCTTCGACATGTCGGAATACATGGAGCGGCACAGCGTCTCGCGCCTGATCGGGGCGCCGCCGGGCTATGTCGGCTTCGACCAGGGCGGCCTGCTGACCGACGCGATCGACCAACACCCGCACGCCGTGCTGCTGCTCGACGAGGTCGAGAAGGCGCATCCCGACCTGTTCAACATCCTGTTGCAGGTGATGGACCACGGCAAGCTGACCGACCACAACGGCAAGACGGTCGATTTCCGCAACGTCATCCTGATCATGACCACCAACGCCGGCGCCGCCGACATGGCGAAGGAAGCGATCGGCTTCGGGCGCGACAGCCGGGAAGGCGAGGACGAGGACGCGATCAAGCGCATGTTCACGCCGGAGTTCCGCAACCGGCTGGACGCGGTGATCGGCTTTGCCGCGTTGACGCCGGAGGTGGTCGGCCGCGTGGTGGAAAAATTCGTCATGCAGCTGGAGGCGCAGCTCGCCGACCGCAACGTGACCATCGAGCTGTCCAGCGCGGCCAAGGAATGGCTGGCCGAGCGCGGCTATGACCGACTCTATGGCGCGCGGCCGCTGGCACGGGTGATCCAGGAGCACATCAAGAAGCCGCTCGCCGAGGAGCTGCTGTTCGGGCGGCTGACCCGGGGCGGGGCGGTGAAGGTGACGCTGAAGGACAAGAAGCTCGAGTTCGAGTTCATCGAGGCGGCGTTGCCAGCCTTGCCGCGCCCCGAGGGCGACGGCGACGAGGGCGGCTCGGAGAAGGAGCCGGAGACCGCGGAGTAGCCGACGGAGCATGGTTGCGCGCGGCCCCTGGCCGGCGGACGTGCGGGCGCGTAGTTTGGCCGCGGTCCGCTCCACGGGGAGCGGTCAGCATCGACGAGGCGCACCATGACAACCACGATCCACGGCATCGCCCGCTCGCGCGCGGTCCGCACGCTTTGGATGGCCTGCGAACTGGGTATCCCGTTCGAGCACGATCCGATCGGCTTCGGCGCGGAGGGATGCCGCTCCGCCGCGTTCCTGGCCATCAACCCCAACGGCCACATCCCGGCGCTTTCCGACGACGGCGTGGTGATCTGGGAATCGCTCGCCATCAACCTCTACCTCGCCAAGAAG
>Ga0181535_10006225_pt1 | contig 12446 bp, 10 predicted proteins | sample PEATcosm2014_Bin_44_FD_119774 | JGI IMG/M metagenome (GOLD analysis project Ga0181535, IMG submission 119774) | Peatland microbial communities from MTU Mesocosm Facility, Houghton, MI, USA - PEATcosm2014_Bin17_30_metaG | ecosystem: Environmental > Terrestrial > Soil > Wetlands > Peat | place...
GGGGTCCTTGCGGTCGCGGTCGTTGATGGTGGACTTGCCGGAGACGAAGGCGTCGATCGCAGCCTGCTGCGCGCCGAGGACAATGTCGTAAATCTCGCGTTGGCGCGGAGTGAAGCGGCCATTCGCCGGGACGGTACGTGTGATGTCGGCGGCGTACATCGAGAATTCGCAGGCTGCATCGACTACGACAAGGTCGCCGTTTTGGATGGTACGGGAGTTCTCGGCGTAATGGAGAACGGTGGAGTTGATGCCGGAGCCGACGATGGGTGCGTAGCTGGCTCGCTCACAGCCGTTCTCGAGCCACGCTGCGGTCATCTTGCCGGCGATGGCGCGCTCGGTGACGCCGGGCTCGACGGAACGCATCATGACGAGCTGGCCGGCGATGGAGGCCTCGGAAGCTTTCGTCAAGAGGCCGAGTTCGCCTGCGTCTTTGACCATGCGCAACTGGGCGGTAAGGGTGGTGACATCGCGCGTGGGAGCGGCTGTCGTGCCGAGTGTGGCCGCAGTGAAGTTTACGAGCGCGCTTGCCTGAGGGGCGGTTGGCTGCGTCCAGATGTTGTAGGCCAGGCCGCGGTCTTTGTCGAGGATTGCGTTGAGTGCGGCGGGCAAATCAGTCATCGGCTGAACGGCGTCAAAGCCCGTTGTCTGCGCAACTCCTGGCGTTGCGGCGTCGAGCTTGACGCCGGTGTACTTTTCCATATGGAGGTTGCGGGTGGGCAGGAAGAGGATCTCCTTATAGGCGGGAGGCGTGTTTGCCTGTGGGTTCTCATCGAACAGAAGCAATGCGGCGCCCGGCTCGGTCCAACCGGTGAGGTAGTAGAAATCGGAGTCCTGGCGGTAGGGCATGAAGTCGAGCAGCGGTTCCTCGGCGGCGAAGAGCACCGCAACCCCGCCGTGCAACTTGGCGGCCAGCGCGACGCGGCGCGCCCGGTAGGCTTCAGTGGGCTGCTTTTCAAGGGCGCGGAGGGAAGGAATCGCCGTCGAAGTGAGAAGCAGACACAAGGCAATCAAACGGGACAATTTCATTCCGCTATTGTCGCCCCTTGCGGTTCCTGGTGCAAAAGGGAAAAGCTCTTGCGTCGGTTAGTGCTGCGCTTGCCGCAAATACGGACGTTTGCCAGTTTGCGGAAGCCTGAGAGAAGGAGTGCTTGAAATCATGGCCTAAATTGGTTAAGCTAATTTAGCAGGATTGGAATTGACATGATTAAAGCAAGCATCTTCGAAGCTAAGACCAACCTTTCCAATCTGGTAAAGCAAGCGCAGAAGGGTGAGGTGGTTACGATCACTTCGGGTCGGGGTAAGACGCCGGTGGCACGGCTTGAGGCGATTCAGCCAGTTATGAAGAAGCGGCTTGGTGCACTGGAGACCCCCGGATTCATTCTCTCTGAGCAGTTCTTTGAGCCATTGCCGGAAGAGGAACTGAAGCTTTGGGATGGGAGCGGTGAGTGAAGGTCCTGCTGGACACCTGCACGGTGATTTGGGCAACCCTCGCTCCAGCCTCCCTCAGCGAACAGGCTCGAGAGGCGATCTCGGATGAGGGCAATGTGGTTCTGGTCTCTGCAGCATCGGCGTGGGAGATCGCGACCAAGGTCCGCTCCGGGAAGCTGCCGGGCGCGGAGAAGCTGGAGCGAGATTATCTCGAAGTAATGGAAGTGGCGGGGTATACCCAGCTTGCCATTGACACAGAGTCGGCGCTACGCGCGGGGAGACTGGTTGCTGAGCACCGCGACCCCTTTGACCGCATGATCGCGGCGCAGGCGCTGGCTTTGGATGTGCTGGTGCTGAGCCCCGATGCGCAACTGGATCAGTTTGGGGTGCGGCGGATTTGGTGAACCGGGTTACGCGCGTTTCAGTTGCGCTTCGGCGATGGCGGCGGAGATGACCTGATCGGCTATCCCGTGCTTGCGAAGAGTTTCAGCGATGACCTGAACCTGCGAATTCTCAAGCCGGGCCTGATCTTTGCGCAGCCCCTGGCCAATGTAGGCGCGGATCAAGGGCTGATAGCCTGAGAAGCCGAGGGATGGCGCAATGTCTTTCAGCTCATCAATCACGTCCTCGGGAACGCGGAGGCTGATGACCGCCATGCGGCGGTCCTTCTTCAAACGCTGTAACACTCGTTCACTCGCCGTCTTCATAAATCCTCCGTTCTTGAGCAGTGGCCGGACGTGCCGAGATGATGCGGATTGTTTCACCTTCACGCAAAATGTGTACGACAAACAGCGAAGTCCAATCTTCGGTTAGCCCAATGGCCGCGTCGCGATCTTCCCCGGCTGTGCTGGCGTCTTCCAGACGAATGAAAGGATCGAAGAAAATCTGGCAGGCGACTTCAAAACTGACACCGTGCTTGCTCAGATTGGTGGATGCCTTTTTGGTGGACGCCTTTTCCGAGTCCCACACAAAGCGCAGCCGTGGAACAGGAAATGGATATCCATGGCATCAGTGTATATACATTGTATATCTTATTGTCAAGCGCTCTCAGAAGACGACGTGCGCACGGTCGGCTGACTGCTGATTCGTAATTCAGACATCGGTCTCCAGTTCTTAAGCTCAGTCTCCGTTGACCTGTGATCATCGCTGAATTTCAATGCCCCGTCGCCGTTCCCCATTGAATTTCCGGGCAAATTCGCCTATGCTAAGGATGCAGACGAATTTGTCCGTCATGAAACTACCGTGAACGCACCGGATGGCGGAGAGATGAGTGGGCTCATAGCCCACTTTTTATTTGCGGCAAATTTAGCGGGAGAAACACCCGCAAGAGGCCGCTAAGTGACGGCAAGGACAAGGGTTCTCCGACGGGCGGTTTTTGGCTGGTTGGGGCGTGGGAACGATGGCAGTCAAGCTGGACGAAATCCGATCGGCGGCAGCACGGGTTGCCGCTTCGCATGGGCTGGACGTGGTGGACATGGAGTTCATTGGCCCGGCGAAAGAGCGCACTCTGCGGATTTATCTGGAAAAAGACGCCGAGGGACGGCGGAAGCTGAAGGCGGCCATTGCAGAGGGAATGGAAGGGCTTCCGGAGCGGCTGGTTGAAGGGTCGCTGAGCGTGGAGCAGTTGTCGGGCGTAACGCATGAGGATTGCGCCGCTTTCAGCCGCGACTTTGGCGTGCTGCTGGATGTGGAAGACTTGGTTCCGGGAGCGGAGTATACGCTGGAAGCCAGTTCTCCGGGTTTGGATCGAAAGCTGAGCCGGGCAGAGGATTTTGAACGGTTTCAGGGTTGCCTGGTGAAGGTGCAGACCTTTGAGGCGATCCGCAACAACAGGCACTGGCAGGGACGGTTGATAGCGGGCGCGGAAGCCGGTGCGAGAAAGACAATTACGCTCGACCTGAATGCGGTGAAGCAGAACAGCAAGAGCAAGAAAGCCGGCGTCAGCACCGTGGAAATCGCGCTGGCAAACATTGAGAAGTCGCAGTTGGTGCCGGAGATTTGAAGGTCATTCATTCCCTGGTCTCAGAATCGAGACCCTGGGGCACCCTGGCCTGAGAGTTCGATAGTCGGCGGGCTGAGGATTGTGATAATCCGGCCATTCCGTAAAAACAACTGAACCGATCGGGGCGATGGATTGACCCGGCCGCAAACGATCAACGAGTCAACAAGAGCATAAGCAAAGAGAGTAAGCACAGTATGGCCACCAGCGTTTTGTATCAAAGCATCGAGCTTCTCAGTCAGGAAAAGGGCATCGACCCCGCCATTGTTGTCGGCGCGGTGGAAGAGGCCATTGCCCTGGCGACGCGCAAGTACTACAAGACCCAAGAGAACATGCGCGGGGAGCTCAACAAAGAGACCGGCGAGATTACGGCTTACATCTACAAGACAGTTGTGGCGGACGCAGAGCAGGTGGAGGATCCGCTGAACCAGATCACACTGGAAGAGGCCAATGAACTGGCCCCCGGTGTTGAGGTCGGCTCCGAGATTCGCATGTATCGCGACACCAGCCCGCTGGGCCGGATCGCCGCACAGTTGGCTAAGCAGGTGATCTTCCAGAAGGTGCGCGAGGCTGAGCGCGACACGGTTTTCCAGGAGTACGCGCACCGCGAGAAGGAAGTACTGAACGCCACGGTGAAGCGGATCGAGGGCCAGGACGTGATCTACGACCTGGGCAAGGCGGAAGCACGCTGCCCCAAGCGCGAACAATCGCGGCTGGAGCAATTCTCGATTGGTGAGCGTGTTCGCGTGGTGTTGCTCAAGGTTGATCGCGCAGCCAAGGGACCGCAGGTGATTGTTTCCAGGGCAGCGCCGGAACTGGTGTCGAATCTGTTCCAATCGGAAGTTCCTGAGATCTACGACAACACGGTGGTGATCCGCGCTATTGCTCGCGAGGCAGGCGAGCGCACGAAAATTGCCGTCCAGAGTCGCGACAAGGATGTGGACCCGGTGGGCGCGTGCGTGGGCATGAAGGGCATGCGCGTGCAGTCGATCATCCGCGAGCTGCGCGGTGAAAAGATCGACATCATTGAATACAGCGACGAGATTACGACCTTTGCGGAGAAGGCGCTGCAGCCGGCCAAGGTAAGCCGCGTTTCGATCACGGACCTGACCGAAAAGCAGTTAGAAGTGATCGTCGACGATACGCAGCTTTCGCTGGCCATTGGCAAGAAGGGACAAAACGTCCGCCTGGCCGCCAAGTTGCTGGGCTGGAAGATCGACATCAAGAGCGAAGAGGAAAAGCGCCAGGAAGTCGAGCAGCAGATGGGCTCCTTTGGCGGCGGACCTTCGACACCGATCGAGCAGGTCACCGAGCTGGGCGACGGCATTATTCAAAAGCTGGTTGCCGCTGGCATTACGACGGTGGAGGCTCTTGCGGACATGACGCCCGAGCAGCTTGAGGAGATCCCTGGCATCGGCGAAAAGACGCTGGAGAAGATTTCGGTCGCCGTGCGGCACTACTTTGGACACTTTGAAGAGGGTGAAGCGGGCCACGTTCCTGAAGGCGCGGTGACGGAAGAAGCTGGCGCTGCGGAAGGAACATCTGAAATCGCCGAGCCCTCTGAAGCCGGCGAGTCGACGGAAGAAGCCGAAGCTGAAAACTCCGAGGAAGTGATTCAAGAAATGGAAGGCGTTGCCAACGTGGAGGCGGAAGCCGAAGCCGAAGAAGTGGATCAAAACGAAATCGATGCAATCGGCGCCGGAGTGGTACCGGAACCGGGCGCCAATGAAACCGAAGGCGCAACAGAAGTGCCGACGGCTGAAGAGGATGGCGTGTAAGATGCGCCGAAGCCTCCAATGCCGATCGAATCAACAGGGCAGTTTGAAAAACATCCATTGCCACGAGGCAGCTATGAGCGGCTAAGTGCATTGGAAACAGATTCTGAAAAGAGGCGGATGAGTAAGGTTCGTATCAACGATCTCGCGCGCGAGATGGAAGTCAAAAGCAGGCAGGTTCTTGACATTTTGGCGGAACTCGGCCTGGGCGCAGGAAAGACCCACTCCAGTTCACTGGAGTCGGATGAGGCGGAGAAGGTGCGCGCGCATTTTGAGCGTGGAAGCCGCTCGGCCGGCCATGCGGGCGCTGGTTCGTCGCGCGCTCCGCAGGGCATAACGCCGAAAATCGACCTCTCGCATATCTCCAAGCCGGGTGACGTTCTCAAAGCGATCCTGGCCAAGAAAAAGGAAGACGAGGAAGAGGCGCGCCACGGGCATGCGCCGGCCAGGCCCGCGAAGACTCCCGCTGAGCCAGTGGCCCACGCCACGCATGCGGCTGCTCCAGTTGTTGCCGCGGCGCCTCCGGCAGCCACCCCGCCACGTCCGGAACCGCGCAAGATCGTTCCGCAGCCGCGCTCGGCGCCACAGATCATTTCGCAGTCCGCGCCTCCAGCCATCGCGTCCAAGCCGCCGGTTGGTGCGATCGTGGCCAAGGCGCCAGCAGGCGCCGCTCCGACACGACCCGTAGTCGTGGTTGCGCCGCCTCCGGGCACCATTGTCGTGAAGCCGCCCGCAGCGCCTGCCAAAGACGGTGCCGAGAAGCCGGCCCCCGCAGTCAAGCCCACGATCAAAGCCCCTGTCGCCGCACCTGAAGCTCCCGCGGCGGTTGCACCCGTCGTCGAAGCTGTTGCAACGGAGCCAGTCGCTGAGCCCCCCGCGGTTGCCGCGCCTCAAAGATCAGAGGCTCCCGCTGAGAAACCGGTGGCTGAGGTTGCGATCTCATCCATTTCCGCCGAGTCCTCCGTCGCGACCGCCATCCCCGCCAAGCCATTGGCGCCGCCCGCACCGCCCGTGCGACGGATGGTGATGCCGCAGACTGGTCCGCGGCCGGTTTACAAGGCGCCCATTTTGCCACCCGCCTCAACAGAAGTTGGAACGGGGAACCTGGCCCCCGGCGCGGGAATTCAGCGCGGCAAGCCAATCTTCGATCGCCGCCCTTCGAGCGGCCCTGGCAGTTATCCGCAGCGTACGCCCGGCGGCCCTTCAGTTCCAGGACAGTTCCCTGGCGGACCGCGGCCAAAGCATCCGACGCGCACGCCGATGGGTCCTGGCGGTCCAGGTGGACCCGGCGGACCGGGAGCACGACCCGGATTTGGCGCACGGCCTGGATTTGGCGGACCACCCCGTCCCGGCTTCGGCGCTCGACCCGGCGCAGGCGGGGCAGCGCCAACCGGCGAAGCGCCTCGTCCGCAACGCGCTCCTTCGCGTGGACGCGGTGGACGCCCGCAATATCCGAAGACCAAAGAAGGCCCAATGAAGGGCTTTGTGCCGCCTCCTCGTTATGGTGGCGTGCAATATGGCGGCGAACCGCTGCCGATCACGCGTGAGATCACCGTGACCGAAGGTATCAGCGTGAAGGATTTGGCAGAAAAGCTTGAAGTCCGCGCCAAGGACCTGATCGCTACCCTCCTCATGACCGGCGTCTTTGTCACTGTGAACCAGTCGCTGGACGCCGAGATGGTCAAGGACGTCGCCGCCAAGTTCGGCGCCGCCGCCACCGTTATCAGCTACGAAGAAGAGATTGCCAACCAGGCCATCGAAGAAGTTCTCGAAGCTGAAAACACTGGAGAGCTGGAAGTTCCGCGCTCACCTGTTGTTACGGTTATGGGCCACGTCGATCACGGCAAGACATCGCTGTTGGACGCGATCCGGGAAACGGACGTAGCGGCGGGCGAAGCTGGTGGCATTACTCAGCACATCGGCGCTTACAAGGTGAGGTTCGCGAAAGAAGGCTCGCCTGCTTCTGGACGCGAGATCGTGTTCCTCGACACCCCGGGCCACGAAGCCTTTACCCGCATGAGAGCGCGCGGGGCCAAGGTCACGGACATCGTGGTGATCGTGGTTGCCGCCGACGACGGCGTGATGCCGCAGACGCTTGAGGCGATCGACCATGCCAAGGCCGCCGGCGTACCCATCATTGTGGCCGTCAACAAAATCGACAAGCCGGAAGCCAATCCCGACCGCGTGAAGAAACAGCTTGCCGACCGCGGCCTGATTCCGGAGGAGTGGGCGGGCGCGGGACAGGAAAGCACAGTTTTTGTTGAGGTTTCGGCCAAGAAGCGCAAGAACCTCGACCTGCTTCTCGAAATGATTTGCCTGGTTTCCGACATTCGCGCACCCAAGGCGACACCGGGACGCAAGGCTGTGGGCTCGGTGATTGAAGCCAAGCTCGATCGCGGACGCGGCGCTGTGGCCACGGTCCTGGTGCAGGACGGAACGCTGCGGCTCAACGACAGCTACATTGTGGGCAACACCTTCGGCAAGGTCCGCGCTATGTTCGACGATCGCGGGCGGGCCATTGAAGAGGCCGGCCCATCGACGCCTGTGGAAGTGCTGGGTCTGGAATCGATGCCTGACTCGGGCGACACTTTCCTGGTGGTGGCCGATCGCGACAAGGCCAAGGGGATTGCCCAATACCGCAAGATGAAGGAGAGGGACGCTCAGCTGGCCAAGAGCTCGCGTGTTTCTCTTGAGGGATTGGCGGAGCAGATTCGCCAGGCGGGCGTAAAGGACCTGCCGCTGATCATCAAGGGCGACGTGACTGGATCGGTGGAAGTGCTGGCCGACTCGCTGGTGAAGATGTCGACCGAGAAGGTGCGCATCAAGGTCATCCACTCCGGCGTAGGTTCGATCACCGAAAGCGATGTGCTGCTCGCAACCGCCTCCAACACCATCATCATCGGCTTCAACGTCCGCCCCGAACGCAAGGCCGCGGAGTTGGCGCAACAGGAAGGCATCGAGATTCGCCTGCACTCGATCATCTACGAGTTGCAGGATGAAATCCGCCTGGCGATGATGGGACTGCTGGATCCGACGTTCAAGGAGAACTACCTTGGCCGCGCGGAGGTGCTGAACATCTTCCGGATTCCCAAAGTGGGTACGATCGCGGGCTGCCGCGTTCAGGATGGCGTGATCCGCCGTGATGCGGAAGTGAAGGTCATGCGCGGAGAAGAACAGGTCTTCAAGGGCAAGATCAGCTCGCTCAAGCGGTTCAAGGACGATGCCAAGGAAGTGACCAACGGCATGGAGTGCGGCATCGGCCTGGCCGGATTCAGCGATCTGAAGGAAGGCGACCTGATCGAGGCCTTCTCGACAGAGAAGCTGGCTGCCGATCTGGGTGCGCTGACCTCCGCCAAGGCGTAATTCAACTGTTTCATTGAGCCGGTTCGCTCTCCATCCCCAGGGAAACGAACCGGCTCCAAGTTACCTGATATCGAACAATTCCGCGCGCACCGCCGGATGCCACGATCGCGTGTGCGTTCTCATGGTAAGCTGTTGACCTCATCGCGCGAGGCTCCTTCCAATGTCCGATAAGATAGTCGCCCTCTTTCAATTCTTCGAAAACAGCCTGGGCATGCATCCAGCCACGGTAGCCGCTAATGCCCTGCTGTTCGCCCTGGTTTTCGCTTTTCTAGCGGTGTTTCTTTTCTTAAAGCTCAGAAGCGCGCGGAAAGTCGTCCACCTGCTGGCGGAACGCCTCGGGTACGAGCCTCCCTATGGAAGTGGGAATGAAATTTTCGAGGAGGAAACTCAAAAAGAGACCGTCGAGCGCGACCGCGAGAAGGCAATCGAGCAGTTGGAGCGGCACATTGGAGATCTGAAGGCCGAGGGGACAAGCAAGGACGCCAATGCGGCGGCGCTCGAGCAGCGCGGCAAAGGTCTTGAGGAGCACTTGCAGCAGGCAGCGCTCCGGCATGATGCGGACACAGCACAAGCCGATGAGCAGGCGCGGGCCCACCAGAAGACCATAGAGCAACTGGGACAGCGCATGCGCGACATGGAGGCCGAGAGCCAGACCAATTTGGCTGCCGCCGAGCAACGCGCCAAGGAGCTGGAAGACAAACTGCATCAGGCTAACCTTTGGAGCGACAAGGTGACCGCACTGGCGAACGACCAGGCACAGGCGCATCAGAAGGCCCTGGAGCAGTTCGAACTGCATACGCGTGAGATGGAAGCCAATCACATTGCCGATTTGACCGCGGCTCAGCGCCGGTCAAAAGATCTAGAGGAGCAGCTGCAGCAGGCGGGGCTCCAGAATGAGCGAATTAAAGCGCAGGTTAGCGAACAGGCACAGGCGCATCAAATCACTGTGTCGCAGTTCGAGGAACGTATCCGGCAGATGGAGGCCGAGGGCAATGCCTTTGTAACCGCACTGGAACGGCGATCAAAGGAACTGGAGGAGCAACTGCATCAGGCGTTCTTCCAGAATGATCAGTTGTCGGCACATGCCGAGGAACAAGCGAAGGCGCATCGGGCGGCCGTGGAGTTGCTTGAGCAGCGGATGCGCGGCATGGAAGCCGATAGCAATGCTCATGCAAGTTCTCTTCAGCAGCGCTCGAAGGATCTTGAGGAACAACTACAGCGGGCGGCCATGCGACATGAGAGGGTAACGGCTGAGGCAGGCGAACAGGTCCAGGCCTATCGGACAACCGTGGAGAAGCTGGAGCAACGCGCGCACGCGATGGAAGTCGAGTGTGCCGCGATGGCGGCGATGCAGCAGCACTCTCACGAACTTGAAGAGCAACTGCAGCGTGCACACGCGCTGAATGAGCAGGTCGCTACGCAGGCTGACGAACAGGCGCAGGCGCATCGGGAGACCGTGGAGCAGCTCGAGCAACGCATCAGCGCGATGGAAGCCGAGGGCGTTGCAGCGATGGCGGGATTGCAGCAGCACTCTCACGAACTTGAAGAGCAACTGCAACGGGCACATGTGCTGAATGAGCAGGTCACGACGCAAGCCGGCGAGCACGCGCAGGCGCATCGGGAGACCGTGGAGCAGCTCGAGCAGCGTATGCGGGCGATGGAAGCCGAGGGCGTTGCAGGTATGGCGGCATTGCAGCGGCACTCTCATGAACTTGAGGATCAGTTGCAGCGTGCACGCGCGCTGAACGAGCAGGTCACGACGCAAGCCGGCGAACAGGTGCAAGCGCATCGGGAGACCGTGGAGCAACTGGAGCAGCGTACGCGGGCGATGGAAGCCGAGGGCGTTGCTGCGATGGGAGCACTGCAGGAGCGCTCGCATGAACTCGAGAATCAACTGCAACAGGCGCACGCGCTGAATGAGCAGGTCACAACGCAGGCTGGCGAACAGGCGCAGGCGCATCGGTCAACCGTGGAACAGCTCGAAGAACGCATCCGCGAGATGGAGACGGCGGGCGTTGCCGATCTGGCTGCGCTCGAGCAGAGGTCGAAAAAACTCGAGGACGAGTTGCAGCAGGCAATTGTCCGAAGCGAAAGCGAGAAGTCGAGCGCGCGGCAGGAGGCGCTGGAACTCAGCTCCAACGCTGAACGATTGGAACTGCGCATCCGGGGCCTTGAAGAAGAAAAAGAGGCCAGGGAGTCGCATTTGAAGACGCTCGAATCGCAAGTCAACGAGCTTGAAAGACATTTGCAAAACGCTGCGAGCCAAACGACAGTGGAGGACGCCAAAGCTCCAGCGAATGCTTCAGAGCAATTCATGCGCCGGGCCGAATGGATCACAGCCTGCTCAGTGGGCACGATTCTTCCCTACGGATTGGTTGCAGCCGAGGCGTATGCCTCGGCTGCGCTGGTTGCGAATCCGCAAAGCACCGATGCGCCGCAGTTGCTGGCCGAGTTGGCGCGAATTCACCGCGCTTATCCGGAAGGATTGCCCTCTGTGGTTGAAGCGTTAGCGACGTTCGACGAAAGAACGGCCGCATTCTTTGCAGCGAATCTTGCCCGCTCGGCCGATATTGCCGAGGACGAGGCACAGCGGCGTTTCCGGGCAGGGCTGAACAGGTCGGCACTGCTGGTGGCGAACGTGGCTCTTGAACTCCGATTGAAATCGGAAGGCAAAGACAGCCCTGGGACGGTGCGGTTGCGGGAGATGAAGGACACATTGCTGGCTCGTCTTGGCAACAATCCGCTCTACTCGGATGTTGCATCGAGATTCGAGTCGGAGTAGGAATCCAGAGAGCCTCAAGAAAGTTGATGGCCGATCTCGAACGCACCCAACCTGCGAACCCGGTGCTACAATTTGTCCGGATTGGCGGGGAAGAAGACAACCGCGCCTGGAGAAACGAATGAGTCGTCACAAATTCCGTAGCTCTGCTCGCTTTCTGGTAAAGACTTCAGCTCAAATTGTGCGGACGCACGGCAGCCTGCTGGGCCTCACGCTGCTTGCCGCGGCGCTGCCTGCATCGGCGCAAACTGTCAATCTGTTCCCTGCCGACTATCAGGCACAGTGGACGCGGGTTGCCATTCCCCCGACGCATCCGCCGACGCAGATTCCCCAATGGCACATTGATGCAGCGAAGCGTGAGATTCTGTGCGATGGAAACGGCGGACATGACTGGCTGCGTTTCAACAAGGAGTTGGGCAATTTTACGTTTCACGTGAAATGGCGTTTTACCCCGGTGCCCGGCCCACCCAAATACAACAGCGGCGTCTTTTTCAGGAATGACGCGGAGGGAAACATCTGGCACCAGGCGCAGACTTCGCCGCAGGGCGGCTACGTTTTTGGCGTAACGCCCGTCGACGGGAAACTTACATCCTTTAATGAGATCAAGGAAATGAAGGAGAATCGCGTAAAGCCGGCAGGGCAGTGGAATGTCTATGACATTCGCTGCGCGGGAGACATCTGCACGCTTGCCGTGAATGGTGAAACGGTGAACACCGTTCATGTTGGTCTTGAAAAGGGTTATATTGGCCTGGAATCCGAAGGTTACCGAATCGAATTCAAGGATTTGAAAGTCAAGGAACTGCCCTAGAAGCTCGCGGACGGCAAACTCTAAAGTGGATATCGTTCCAATTGAATCGCTGCTTTGGCGACGGTCCGGCTCATTGCGACAACATTGCCGGGTGTGAAGCGGGCCAGGCGACGCAGAATTGCCAGTTGGGTGCGCAGCATGTCTCCCTCGCTACAGGCGGCGAGCACGCGCCTCGCGGCTTGTTCGGCCAGCGCCATGGTCTCGTCGGCGAGCAGGCTGGTCATGGCTGCCACCACTTCCGCTGAGCTCTTGCGGCCCTCGGCGAGCTTTTGTGCGCGCAGCAATGCCGATTCA
>Ga0181535_10006231_pt1 | contig 12438 bp, 8 predicted proteins | sample PEATcosm2014_Bin_44_FD_119774 | JGI IMG/M metagenome (GOLD analysis project Ga0181535, IMG submission 119774) | Peatland microbial communities from MTU Mesocosm Facility, Houghton, MI, USA - PEATcosm2014_Bin17_30_metaG | ecosystem: Environmental > Terrestrial > Soil > Wetlands > Peat | place...
CCAACCCCAGGGGTCGCCGGAAATCCATGTCAAGCCCATGCCGCCGTACGAATTCCACATGCCATAGGTGTAGGGCGACCAACCCGCCGGCGCGTAGGGCGACCAGCCGAAGCGATTGCCGGGAAGCGTAACCCACTCGCCGTAGGTGTTGAGGTCACTCCAGCCGTAGGCAGGCCCGGTGGGGTGGACGGGCTCATCCTTGCCGGTGAGCTGTGCCTGGCGATCGCGAGCCTCCGTCCACTGGTCCCAATCGTCCTTGGTAATTCCCTTCTCGGCGTTGGAAGCCAAAGTGGTACTGGCGGTTTCCTGCACCCAGACCTTTCCTTCGTCGAGCCTCCTCGACTGATTATCGGCGGCCACCTCGACCGAGCCCTTGAAGACCTCCACTCGGTAGCGGTCCTCGGCCAAGTCCGTCCGGAACTCGCACTTGCCCTGAGCGTTCAGGATGGCGTTGGCGATCTTCACCCGATAAGCGTCCTGGCCGCCCGACTGCAAGCCGACAGCGGCATTGCGTTCGTGTTGGTTCGCCGGCCGCCGTTCAGGAACGAAGTTGAACGTCCCGTATCCCTCCTCAAAGGTAATGCCGTTCAGCTTGTTGCCGTTAGCATCAAGCGCCAGTTGATCGAAGAGCAATCTGGATCGTTCGCCAACGCGTGCGGTCGAACCGTTTTCGAACTCCGCCTCGGCATAGCTGGCGCCGCCAGTGGAGAGCTCGAAGCCCTCCTGGATGGGCGTGTTCAGCAGCGCCTTTTCCTCTTCTGGCGAGCCAGGCCGCTTGAGCATGACCGCGCCGCTCAGGTAACTGAGCCGAACCACGCGCGCGTGCGACACCGCTGCCATCGGTCCGGCGGAAGGGTAATACTCCAAAAACTTCCCCTTCCCCAAAGTCTGCGAGCCGGAATGGGCGGAGACGGCCAACGAGCCCTCCAACACCCGCAATCCCATTTTCCCTTGGCTGAAGCCCGCTTCGAACTCAGCCCGGCCATTCGGAAAGATCGTGGCATCCGCAATCTGGAGCCTGTAGTCATCCCGTTTGTTTGAAACGAAACGGAAACGGGCCGCACCCTGCTGCAAGGTGACGACCATCTGTCGCGTGCCGCCCTGCCCCGCTTCCGTTTGCGCAAAGTCGGCTCGGGTGAGTTCGCTGAATTCTATTCTCGAGCCGTTTTCCAGTTGCACGCTCGCTGAACTCGCCGTCGAGGTCGACACTTCCGAGCCTGCCTCAATCGGCATATTCACCTGAGCTGAAACTGCTTCGGCAGCGCCTGGGCCCTTCACCATCACACTTCCCGTGAACGAACTGAGAAGCGCCCCGGTGGCCAAGGGTTTTTGTTGAGTAAAGAGAGTTGCCGGCAGGAGCAACCCCGCGACCAACACCACGAGTACACGTCGCAACTGATCGTATCTCACGGTCGGCCTCCTGGGGGGGTATTATAACCTAACTTTCCATACATACAGACGTTTCCTGTTGCAAGAAGGTTGCCGTATAAACGGGGCACGGGGTCTTGCCGGGGCGTTAAGTCAAACTGAGGATCTCAGATTTCAGATTCCAGATTTCAGACACGTGTCATTCTAAACGAAGCGAAGTCGGATTTCGGGACCCCGATGGGGTCCATCGGACCCCAGCAATCGGGGAATCCCGGCAGTTCGCGGCACGCACAGGAACCCAAAGAGCAACTACGGAGATTCTTCGCTACGCTCAGAATGACGCACGATTTCGCTCAGAATGACACACGACGGAGATCTGCAATCTGCAATCTGAAATCTGAAATCTGGAATCTGAGATCTGCGAAGGGGTTGGCAACCTCCTCAGAAATTCCATTCAACCGATCTCCCGATCACTACGGCCTTACGGTCACGATGACGGCGGCGTGGGGCGCGACGGTGGCCGTGAAGGAACCCGTCATCGTGCCCAGGTCTTTATGCTGCCACACATCGTGCAAGGCGGCCGAAAAGTGCGCCGGGTATCCGATCTCTTCCCACTTTACGGTAATCTCCTGCGGCGTGGCGGCGCGGTTCAGCAGTGCCACGGCGCGGTTCCCGCCCGCGAGTTCGCGCGCCCACACTTCCTTGCCGACCTCCTTGCGCACCCGGCTAGCCTGCTTGCCGAGCGGGTCCTGATCGATGGCGATGACCTCTTTGTTGGTAAGAACTGCAAGCGTATCCGCGTCCATATGGCGCAGGTCGTTGCCGGAGATCAGGGGCGCGGCCAGCATGCACCACATTCCGAAGTGGGCGCGCGACTCGTCCGGGGAGAGCTTGCCATTGCCGACTTCCAGCATGTCCGGATCGTTCCAATGCCCGGGCCCGGCGGCGTACTCGAGGCCATCCATCAGGTCGAGGATGGTAACCACGCCCAACCCGTCGTCCTTTTTCTCCTGGCAGTCCCAGCAATTTTGGATGTCGCCGGTGGCGCGCCAAAGGTTGCCGACATCCTTGGCCCACTGCCAGGGCTTTGTGGAGCCCCACTCACAGAGCGAAAAAACGATGGGGCGGCCGGCGGCTTTGAGCGCGTCGCGCATGAGGGAATAGGACTCGAGGGAGTTCTGGCCCTCGGCATGGCACCAGTCGAACTTGAGGTAATCCACGCCCCAGGTTGCGTAGGTAAACGCATCCTGAAACTCGTGCCCACGTGCCCCGGGACGGCCCTCGCAGGTCTGCCGGCCGGCGTCGGAGTAGATGCCGAACTGCAGCCCCTTGGAATGCACGAAGTCGGCCAGTGCCTTGATGCCGTTGGGGAAACGATCGGGATCGGCAACGATCGTGCCGTCCGGGTTGCGCTTCACTTGCCAGCAGTCGTCAATGACCACGTATTGGTAACCGGCATCCTTCATGCCGCTGGACACCATGGCGTCGGCCGTCTCGCGGATCAGCCGGTCGGAGACGTTGCAGGCGAACTTGTTCCAGCTGTTCCACCCCATGGGCGGCGTCTTGGCCAGACCATTGTCCAGGGCGCTCGCAGGCGCCACACAGAGGATCAACAAGAAGAATGTGCATATAAATCGCAACCGCATCGCGGGAACCTCCCATGCAGGATTCAACCGGAATCTCGATCTTGGAAACCGGGCACATGGAAGAATACACCCAACCACGCCGATTGCGTCCCATTTTTGCAGCCCACCGAACATCGCGGCTACGGGCACGCCATGGCGTGCCCTACCGATTCGCACCACCGTTCTACAGCGCAACTAAGCCGCAACCAAATGCAGATCCTTCGCTTCGCTCAGGATGACAGGGACTTTAATCCCCCGTGGGTGGGCCGCAGGCCCATGGACCCTCAGAATGACATGTCATCCTGAACGAAGCGAAGGATCTGCATTTCTTCGCGCGCCTCGAAGGAACTCCTCCCTAATACTGCAGTTGCTCTGCGGAGTCTGTTGGCTATAATGATGAGTCTCAAATACAGGGGGAATTCGATGGCAGAAAACAAAATTCTCGTGGAGATTTGCTGTGGATCGCTGGAGGATGCGATCGAGGCGGAAAAGGGAGGCGCGGACCGCGTTGAACTCTGCTCGGCGCTTTTCCTGGGAGGCCTGACGCCCTCGATGGGAACGATCGTCGAAGCCAAGGCACGGCTGAAGATTCCGTTCATCGCCATGGTTCGGCCGCGCGGCGGAGGCTTCTGCTATACCGACGTTGAAATGGCGGTGATGGAGCAGGATACCGTGGCGGCTCGAGAGCACGGCGCGGACGGAATTGTGTTTGGGATACTGAACGCCGACGGCAGCATCGACGAAGCAAGGTGCAGGCGCATTCGGAAGCTGATCGGGGATCGCCAGGCGGTCTTCCATCGCGCCTTCGACGTAACTCCCGACCCTTTTCGGGCTCTCGACCAACTGATCGACATGGGCATCACCCGCCTGCTCACCAGCGGCCAGGAAGATTCCGTCCCGGAGGGGGTGCCGCTCATCAAGCGGCTGATCGAATATGCCGGCGATCGAATCGAGATACTGCCAGGCGGGGGCATAAAACTCTACAGCCTCCCCCAGGTGGTTGAAGCGACGGGCTGCAAACAGATTCACCTCACGGCCTTCAAGACTCAGCTCGATCTTTCTGTGCGCGGGAGGCCCTATGTGACCTTTGGCGGGGCGCTCTATCCACCCGAAGATCAATTTCAAGTGGCGGACCGAAGCCTCGTGGAACGTGTTGTGAAAACCCTGAAGGTAACGACTAAGTAAGTCTCCGTGTCCTCAGTGCCTCCAAAGCACCAACACAGAGGTCAGGGAGGTTCTCGGTGCTCTCCGTGTTTCATGTTTGCGTCGACACGGAGGACACGGAGAAGAAAGGCGGTCCGATCATGACTGTAGATGGTCCCATTTACTCGACACTGGTCAGAGCCGGACTCTTTATCGCGGCCTTCTCGGCCCTCGCGGCATTTGTGTTTTTTGCTCATCCCGCGCGCGCACAGAGGCAGCAGATTGTTTGGACGGAGCAAGAAAAACCCATCGTCCAGCAGTTGCGCAGCCTTCGCCAGGTCCCGGACGAAAAGCGGGGGCAGGTCACGAAGGACCTGGCGCTCGAGATCCGCAAGTTGCCGGCGGCGTCCAACAAGCTGACCTTGGCGAAAGGCCTCGCCAATCTCGCCACCGAAGGCGACTTCGGCCACGACACGCTTCAGGAAGTCGCCACGACGCTGGCCGCGGCGCTCGCCGAGCAGCCTCCCCCCGGGAACGGCAACGAGCCCGCAGAGACGTACGTCGAATTGGCCACGCTCGTCCGGTACGAGCACGTGCACGCCGCTTCGGACTCGCCCCAATTCGCGGCGGCGATGTCCAAGCTTGCCGACGACGACCGGAGCCGCGAGCACGCGGATTTCACGTTGACCGATCTCGAGGGAAAGTCCTGGAGTTTACAGGCTCTGCACGGCAAGGTCGTGCTGGTGAACTTCTGGGCCACCTGGTGCCCGCCCTGCCGCAAGGAGATGCCCGATCTGGACAAGCTTTATCAGGAATTCAAAGATCAGGGCCTTTTAATCCTTGCTATTTCTGATGAAGAGATAACCAAAGTACAACCGTTCATTGCCGAGCATCACTATACATATCCTATCCTGCTCGATCCGGGTAGCAAGGTGCACAAGTTGTTCGTGGTCGAAGGAATCCCCAAGAGTTTCGTTTACGACCGAAACGGCAAACTGGTGGCGGAAGCGATCGACATGCGGACTCGGAAGCAATTTCTGGAGATGCTGGCTCAGGCGGGAATAAAATGAGTTGGCTTGCCGCCCTGAGCGAAGCGAAAGAACTCCGCAGTTTCCGGAAATGACCCCTCACCCGGCCCGCGACGGCTGATGAAGGCGCCGTCGCGGGCCACCCTCTCCCCAAGGGAGAGGGCTTCTCAACAAAGGTGCTACTTCGAAGCGCCGGAAGAGGACCCAGACGCGGCGGGATTGACTTTCTCGATGGCGTCCCGCATCCCTGTCTCCCATTTTTCCGTTGAGTCGTAGCCGACGCCCTTCAGGCGTATCACGCCGCCCGAATCCACGATCCAGTTCTGCGGGATTCCATTCACCTTGAGCGTTTCCGTCACGTAGTTGTAAGCCGGAATCACAGTGACCGCAAGTTGATGCTCCTTGAGGAAGGGCTCAACCACTCCGGGGTTCTCATCCATATTCAAGGTGATGAACTGAACGTCGGTGCGATTCTTGTACTGATCGACAAGTTTTTGTAAGCGAGGCAACTCCTCGCGACAGTACGTTCACCAGGATGCCCAGAAATTCAGGAACGTCGTCTTACCCTTAAGCGAGGCCATGTTCCAGGTCTTGCCGTTCAGATCGGCGAGTTCGAAAGTGGCCAAAGACTGATTGGCATCCTCCCAGGTCAGGGTGGCTTGGTTCGCCAGAGCGTCCGCTCGCCGCCCATACCACAATTTCCAGCCTTCGTCCGACCCGCCGAGGCTGTCCCAGAGCTGGTGGGCGTTGTCGGCCAACTCATCCTTCATTCCCGTCTCAGGCTTTTGCCGGGCATCGAGGCGGGTAAGCAAGGCATTCTCATAAAACCCCATGGCATCGAGCTTACGCCCATTGAGTTGCGCCCCGCGGGCCATCAGCCCCCAGTAAATGGTGAGCTGCTCGGCATAGGTTCTCTTGCGATCCTGCTTGTCGCCGGCGAGCGTCTTGAAGTCGTCGAGCCGCTCGTCCATCTGCGCTAGGGCGAACTGGGCCTTCTCCCGCTGTTTCAATTGCAGATAACCGTCGATTTCGAACCCCATTCCCTGCAAGCGAGAGTAAGCCTGCCAAAACTTGTTGCTGTCGAGGTTATCCTTGGTGGCATACAGATCGTAGAACGGGTTCTTGGACTCAATTTCCCATTTTTCCAGCCCCTTCTGAGCCATCTCGACCTGGCGCTCGGGCTCGACGTGTTTCTTGGAGAGCACCTCGGCGACGTTGAAGTCGTCACCAGAGTACGAGCTCTCCGGCCCGGCATTGGCCTTCATGACGTCGATCGTCTGCTCCACAGCCGCCTTCACGTCAGCCAAAGGCATATCTTCCAGGTGCTCCATAGCATCCAGCCGCCGCATCCAGATGTTGGTTGCATAGGGCCGCTCTTTGACCCACTGGGCGCTTTGCTGCAAGACACCCTTGAAGTAAGCGCGCTTCTGATCCGGCGGGGCATCGTCAGCCGGATAGTGGTGATCCTTGAACCACTTGCTCATCGCCGGCAGCGACCAATTCGTAGGAAAACGTGCCGTCTCCTGGTCCAATGCCCAGTCGGACTGTTGCTGATCGCTCACCAGCTTATAGCCCTCCTGGAGCGCCGAGTACCATTCCCGCTGGTCCTCGAGCTTGAGCTGGCGAATGCGCTCGAGGTCCTGGCCTACTTGCTTTCGCAGCTGTCCATATTCCGACGGCGGATGCAGCTTGAACTCGAGCGACCAGAGTGTCGTGTAGGCGCCAACGGCCTCGGCGTCGCTGCGGCTCGCCAGCATGGCGCGCAACTTGACTGCATAGTTGCCCTGCAGGTCCTTATCGTCGATTCCAGTCAGCCGCTCGTAGCCCTCGAAGGACGCTGGACAAGCGTCCACAAAGGCCTTCAGGTGCGCAAGGCGCTGCCCCTTATCCAGGAATACCGGCGAGCTATAGATCGTGACAAGCTGCAGGTGCGGCGGCTCGAAGTTCGGATCTTTTTGGAGAGCGCTGTTAAAGAGTTTGATGGACTCCGGCGACTGCCGGCCCAGCAACGTAAGACCGTAAAGGTAAGCCAACTGCGCGCTGTCGGGGTTTTGCTCGTGGCGCGCCTTGTAGTCGGCAATCACTTTGTCCCGATTCTTATCCCCTTCCATCGAGTTTATGTAAGCCCTCTGCACAAACACGTCGCTGGGGTACTGCCGGAGCAAGGCTTGAATGGCGGCGGTATTTTGTTCATGAAACTGCCATTCGGTCTGCGTCGGGGTCTGCTTGGGCAAGCTATCAATGGCCAGGTTAACGGCGGGCGCGGGACCACACACGGCTCCCGACTGCGTCCACCCAAGGCGCGGCGCGAAACTCATCAGCAGCATCAGGAAAGACAGTGGAACCACCCAGCGACAGGCGGGGAGAGCTTTCTGAGTTGTCATGTGAACCTCCAAGCTGCGGAGTTCCCGATTGTTCAGTGGCGCCTATTTTACCGCAATAGTCCCGCGAAACAAATTGGTCTTCAGCCTTCAGGGTGGATTATCAGCTCAGTAGGTCTGAGCGACCGCTTCTATAGGCCCGGAGGGCCGACAGAGGGTAGCCCACGGCGCAAGCCGTGGGTTGGCAGACTGCACCCTCTCCCCCAATCCTCTCTCGCCCCAGCGGGAGAGGGGTGCCAAAGGTGGGGTGCGGGCCGTTCAACCCAGGGATGGGAAGGAGTGAATAAATCGCCGGCCGAGACGTAGCGGCGGGTTTACCCCGCCATATCTCCAGCGTTTTCAGAACCGCGATGGCGGGATAAACCCGCCGCTACGATTTATTCACAGCTTCTTGCGCCCTGGGCTACACTATGCCGCCCCTACGGGGCTCCGATGCGGGACACCGCGGCGCGATCGAGCACCGCTTTTTTGACGGACCAGCGGCACGCTTGGTTAGCATTTCCTGTTCTTCAAGGGGAGGATGGAGCAGTTTTTCTGACTCCTGACTTCTGACTCCCGACTCCTGGCTTACCACTCCCAACTTCCGGCGCTGCCTTCCGGTTATAGACGTTCTCCCACGACCCGAGGGGAAAGCCCGGCACAGCCGCAGAACTCGCGTTCGCCGTGATTTGGACGATGAGGTGCCGGGCATCGGCCGACAACTGCCACTTCTGTTCCATCTGAAGTGTAGCTTTGGGGACCTCGACGGTAGACTTGATCAGCAGTGTCGCGAATTGCACGGTGGCCGTATCTTTGCTGGGCGCTCCGCCCGCCGCCCGGTTCTTCGATTCGGTCCCGTCCAGACGGTAAACGCAGGTTCGAGCTTTCCCATGCTCGATGAAAGTGGCGTGAAGGGTGCGTTCCTTCTGCACGACTCTGAGTTCGGCGGGGCTCAGTTTCCTGCCGTGACGTACTTCCGGCTCCGGCCAAGCCAGTACCCAGGCGCCAGTGAAGTTCGGTATCTCTTGCGCAAACGCGCCCAACGGCAAGAGAAGCAGAACTATTGCCGCTTTGATGGACAGTCGCATGTCGCTCCGGTGGTGTTTAGCCCTCAACCCGTGAGAAACCCCTCACCCGTCATGCTCCGGCTGATGAAAGCGCCGGAGCGCGACACCCTCTCCCCTGGGAGAGGGCGGTCAACTCTTGTCTCCTGAATCCTGACTCCTGCCTTCTCAGCTTGCGCCCCGCCCTAGCAGGACTATGGGAACCGTCTTAAGCAGGATCTTACAATCCAGGGCCAACGACCAATGGTCGATATAATCGAGGTCGAGCTCCATCCAGCGGCGGAAGCTCAAGCGGCTGCGCCCTTCGAGCGCCCAAAGGCAAGTCAGACCCGGCGGCATGCGCAGGCGGCGACGCTGCCAACTCTCGTACTTAACCACTTCTTCCGGAAGAGGCGGCCGCGGACCGACGAACGACATATCTCCTTTGAGGATGTTGAGCAGCTGCGGAAGCTCATCGAGGCTGAACTTGCGCATGAAGCGTCCTATGGGCGTGCAGCGCGGGTCGCGGCTGATTTTGAAGACCGGCCCATCCACTTCATTCAGCGCTTCCAGTTCCTCGCGGTCTAGGCCGGCATCCGGACGCATGGAACGGAATTTATATAGGGTGAACTTTCTACCGCTCAGCCCGCAGCGCGTCTGCCGAAAAAGCACCGGACTTCCGGAGGTCAGGCGGATGAGTAACGCCAGGAGGGCCATGAGCGGAGACAAGAGCACCAGCAGAACAAGCGCCAGGGCGAAATCCAGGACACGTTTCAAGAGCAGCAGGTATTCGTTCTCGGGCGTCGTGACGAAGGTAAGCAGAGGTTTCTCACCGAGATGCTCCAGATAAACCTTCGAAATCTCGTGCGGGAAAAAGGTGAGCAGGACACGGCTCTTCACGCCTTCCACTTCACAGGCCCGAAACGAATCCCCGAGTCTTTCCAGGTCGTCTTTGGTAATAGCGAAAATCACCTCATCGATGACCTGCTGGCGGAGAAGCTCCGGAAGCTGGGCCAAGTCAAAAACGGAGTACGAACCGCGCAACGGAGACTGCTCGAGCAAGGTTGACAGAGAAGCGCCGGTGCGGATAAATCCCACCAGGCGCATGCCGTGAGCTTCATGAGCCTCGATGGTGCGCGCAATGTCAATCACCTCCGGCCCGCCCCCAACCAGGAGGAAACTGCGCAGCCCGGACAGGCTTCGCCGCAATGGCCCCGCAAACTGCCGGGCCACCAGGCGGAAAAGCGTCGCGGCCACCAGGTCCGTCACCGCGTAGAGAACCAGCAGCAAGCGGCTGAGATATTGGAATTTGATGGCATAAGTGGCTGCGAAGACCAGGACCATCGCTCCCAGCCCGACTTTCAGAGGGTCCGTGAAAGCCCGGCGCAACTCCTCTTCCCTGATGTCGCGGTAAACCCCGGCCAGCAGGCCCACCAGTATCCAGATCCCCACGGAAAGGGGAACGACCCAAGGGTAGTTGGAAACTGAATATAACGGCCGGGGAGTTATGAGGTAAGAGCGGATCTCCCACGCCAACCAGAAACTGAGTAACGCCAGCAACATGTCGGCGCACAAGTAAAAGACGCCGATGATGCGGTTATGGCGGGAAAACATTAGCTAGTCCCTCGTGTCCTGTCACGCCCGGACATGTTTATAGTACCAGAACTAAGTTGAGGAGTTGAGAAGTCGAGAAGTTGAGGAGGGAAGAATGCGGCTCAGGCGGACCGAAAATCAAGAAGTCGACAACCGAAAAGGCAAGCGCGAGGGGTTTGAGGTTTGACGCTCAACTTCTCGACTCCTCAACTTCCGGACTTCTCGACTGCGCCTCACCGCCTACTCCGCCACGCAACTGTCGGTAGACCCGGCCGGGGCGGTGGCATTCATGCGGATGAGGTGTGTTTGATCCTCGTAGTAGTAGTCGGCGCCCGTTGTGCCCGCAACGATCGGGTTGGCCAGGACCGTGAACCCGTTGTACAGGCCGGTGGAATCGAGCAGGCTAGGACTGTAAGTAAAGGTGTAGCCGCTCTTGGCTCCACTCGCCAGGAGGTCGTCAATCAACCCGGCCGCGGAAGAGGTAGCCACAGCCCCGGACGGGATGGGCCCCATCGAGGCGAGAGTGGTGGAATAGCCGCTCCCGTAGGTCGCCGCATAAGTGACTTCGGAAGTCCCTATGACCCGCAGACTTTCGATGGCAGAGGCTTGGTTTGCCGCTATCTTGCTCCGCAATAGGCTGGGAATAGCTATAGCAGCAATAACTAAGATGATAGCTACCACGATCATGAGTTCGATTAAGCTGAATGCCTCTTCGCGGCCAGACATGAACTCTTTTCCTACCCTCCGGCACGGGAAAAACGAGCGAATTACGGCACTTCACCCGCCAGCGTTTTTTCACAGCACGTTTCATGCCGGGATGCAAAGGCATCTTTCCGAATTCAGATGTTGTAATAGAAGGACTTAGAAACCGTGCAGATCAGAAAGTATGCGCGAGCGGGACGCGCAACGCGTCCGCGATGGACAAAATTTGTCAGTGTGGAGTGCGGCAGCGTAGCTGCCGCCTTTCTGCCGGTTTCGAGTAGTTAATAACGGAGGTCACCGTGATAACGTGGCGCCTTGGAAGGGCGGGGGTTCAGCCCCGCCGCCTCCGGCAGCCCAACGAATTGGGCCTTTAGGCCCTGAAGCCACGTTCCTTCAGGGGCTAAAGCCCCCAGTGACGAGCCGTCCTCTGTGGCGGGACTGAAGTCCCGCCCTTCCCGCCGCTCAGCAATATGATGCGGAATTTCGTCGGCAAGTACTAGGCCACGCCTAGCGGTATCTCAACCTCCCTGCCGCGCCGCTCGGCGGAGACATAGGCGCTGTAGAGGACAGCGATTGTGTCCCGCGCCAACTGCCCTCCGCAAAGCGGTTCCCGGTCGGAAGCAAGACATTGAGCGAAGTCCTCAAACTCGTGGTGGTACCCGTGCTGCCAGTCCTCGTCCGCAGCGGGATGGTTCCACCCTTGCTTTGTCCCGATCTTTTCCGCCACGTAAATGTCCTTGAAAAGCTCTTCCTTGGGATTGTAGGTTTCCAGCGCATTCACGGGATTCAGGTTGCAGCGCGTGCGGTGATTGTTGGCAAAAACCTCCAGCCAATTGTGAACCCCGCCCATCACGAGTTCAGAGGAGAAGACGTCGGCCACGGTGCCATCCTCGAAAGTGATGTGCACCTGGCAGTAATCCTCGATGTCCTCGTAATTGGTGCGCAGGAAACCGGCATCACGGAAATTCTTCAGGCGCGTGATTTCGTGGGTGCGAGCGGAGACGGTGGCTGGACGTATGGGGTTGCGGTCCCGCGCCTCGCCCTCCACACGCTTCAGGTAGAGGATCGCCGTGAGAGGGTGGCATCCCTTCCCCACCAGCGCCCCGCCGCCGGAAAACTTCCAGATGCCATAGTAGGGTGAGTGGGAGCCGCTGTGGGACTCGTCGCCGATGACCCAGAGGATTTGGCCGCCACTCTTCTCCAGAATTTCACGCTCCTTCTGGACGGCAGGAGCATATACCCAGTTCTCCGCGTAGCAGATGCGCTTTCCGGCTTCTCGCGCCGTATTCAGAATCCGATCGCAACTGGCCATCGCCTCGCGCAGCATCACCTCCTTGCTGAACGTGTTTCCTCGAAAGTCCGGCGTTCCCGGACCGTAATATCCGGTAAACGGCTTTTCGATGATCACGTGTTTGCCGCGCAGGAGGGCTGCGATCGCCAACGGTTCGTGGGTCGAGCCCGGGGTACAAAGATCAACGACATCCACCGCCTCGCACATCTCCTCGAACGAGGCAAAGGCCTTCAACCCATGCTGGCGGGCAAACTCCTCCCGCGACTCGGAGGAGTGGGAAGTTAC
>Ga0181535_10006232_pt1 | contig 12435 bp, 12 predicted proteins | sample PEATcosm2014_Bin_44_FD_119774 | JGI IMG/M metagenome (GOLD analysis project Ga0181535, IMG submission 119774) | Peatland microbial communities from MTU Mesocosm Facility, Houghton, MI, USA - PEATcosm2014_Bin17_30_metaG | ecosystem: Environmental > Terrestrial > Soil > Wetlands > Peat | place...
AAGAACAGCACGCCCGAAAGCGTCCGCGACGCGGTTCAAGCCGTGTTCAAAGCCGGCGGCAGCGGCCTGGTCATCTCCACGAGCCACGCGGCGATGCGGCCGGAAAACTTGAGCGCGGTCGGAGCGACCCTTCGCGAACTTAAATTAGCCTGATAGGTTTCGAGCGTCTTCTGGCTGTCCGTCATTTGCCGCCAAGCTGGCAACCGAACAAGGTGGCGCGCGGACAAAATAACCGCTGTGAAATTATTTGTATTAACCGCCCGGATTTTCCAAACTCTCCCCATCATGAAACCAATTTGTCGCTCCCTTTTCGCCATCGTCGCGCTCGCGGCCATTTTTATTCCATCGCTTCGCGCGCAAACGCCACCCAACCAACCCGCGCCCGCGCCAGCGGCGGATGCGATGCGCCGCGCCACGACCCCGAATTATCCCTTCCCTTACGGGCTGACGACCGTTGAGTCCATCACCGAGGTGCTCAACCGCGTCCACGCCTATCTCGATGCAAACACCCCGGCGCGTCTGATTGACAGCCAGACCCGCGCGGAGATCACGGATTTTTCCAAGCCGGATCCCAATGCCATCGTCGAGCGCGGCGCGTTCCCGATCATCGCCTACGAATGGGGCGTCACTTACTCCGGCATGTTGCACGCGTCGGAAGCCACCGGCGACCCGCGCTTCAAGGATTACGTCGCCAAGCGGCTTGGATTCGTCGCGGATCGGACGCCATATTTTCGCGCGCTGGATGGAGGCGGCGTGGCCGGCAATGCCAATCCTTTCCGCTCGGTGCTGCATCCCGCCGCGCTCGACGATGCCGGCTCCATGTGCGCCGCGTTTATCAAGGCCCAGCGCGCCGGACTCGTCCAGGCGCAACCGCTCATTGACAACTACATCAATTATATCAGCACGCAACAATATCGCCTCGCCGACGGCACGCTCGCCCGCAAACGGCCCATGATGGATTCCCTGTGGCTCGACGACCTTTACATGAGCGTGCCCGCGCTCGCGCAGATGGGCAAGCTCACCGGCGACAACAAATATTACGACGACGCCGTGAAACAGATCACGCAATTCTCCGCGCGCATGTTCAACCAGGACGCCGGCCTTTACATGCACGGCTGGATCGCCGGCATGACCGTGCATCCTGAATTTCGCTGGGCGCGCGCCAACGGCTGGGCGCTCCTCGCCATGACGGAACTGCTCGACGTGCTGCCGCAGGACCATCCCGGCCGCCCCGCCGTGCTGGAACTTTTCCGCGCGCACGTTCGCGGACTGGCGGCGTTGCAAGCCTCGAACGGCATGTGGCACCAGCTCCTTGACCGCAATGATTCCTACCTCGAAACTTCCGCGACCGCGATTTACACCTATTGCATCGCGCACGGCATCAACCAGGGCTGGATTGATCCGCTCGCCTACGGCCCGGTGGTGCAGCTCGCGTGGAACGCCGTCACCACCAAGGTCAACGCACAAGGCCAGGTCGAAGGCACGTGCGTGGGAACGGGGATGGCTTTTGATCCCGCGTTTTATTATTACCGCCCCACGAGCGCCTTGGCCGCGCACGGTTACGGCCCGGTTTTACTCGCCGGCGCGGAGATGATCCTGATTGACAAAAGCGGCAAACCCGGGATCACCGAGGGCGCGGTGCAATTCGGCAGGCTGCCCGCTGGCGCGCAATCCCCCTAGCCCCTAGCTGATGCATCGCGTTCGCCGGTTTCGCTCCAATTTTTGGTCCGCCCGCTGACAGCAAGTTCCGGCTGCTTCCGTCCGCGCGTCATTGTGGAAAGTTTCAAAAACAGCCGGAATGGTTTAATTCGTTTTACACGAGGTTAAAATCATTGCAGTCTGCCAGATCGTGAAATCCAAACTCATCCTCTGCCTCGCCGCAATCAATTTGGTTAGTCCCGCCTTTCGAGTCTGCGGTAGCATGGTCGTCATATCGGTGGATTCAACGAACATCCAGTCCATGCCATTTGCCGTAAGAACCGACACATCTGGCAATGCCTCTTTTGACAAAAGCATTAATTTTTACGTGATAGCGGATCCCAAAGGTCCTCCTTACACGCCGGGCGATAACATGCACTTTTCTTTGGGCGGGGCGAATCTCTCAATTTATGACGGCACAAATCTAGTTTCATCATGCAGCGTCGCGGGTGGAAAAGTGCCGTCGTTTATGCAGGATGTGAATGCACCATTCATGACGAATGGCGTCTTTTACAGCTTCGAAATGGGCACAAATCATCTGGAGTCTGCCAACTTTGAAATCTGTTACGGTTCTGGTATTCACCCGGCAATTGATTGCTATCGGTTTGCACTTCGGACTTTTGTCCCTGAAACGAGCATTGGCCTTTTGCTCGGCGAGAAGGGCGATAAAATTGAAGTCGCCGAAGTTCTGCCTGGAACACCCGCTTCCAGAGCCGGGCTAACAGCGGGATTGATCGTTCAACAGATTAACGGCGTGGATTCTGCCCGTTATGGGATCAAGATGGCACAAGATGGTTTTCGGTTTGGCATCGTTGACCTTGAACTCGTTGACCCATCGAATGGCAAAACCAATAAAGTGCTGTTGACAACCGCCAAGACCTTTCCATCAGCAATTCATTGACCTGCGAAAACCATGAATCTCAAACTCATCCCCTGCCTCGCGCTCGTTTTGAGCGGACTGTTCCCAGCATTGTCAGCACACGCCGAGATGGATACTTTTCAAATTTCACCGGTCAATGTTTCTGATTCTCCTATTTCAGTGCAGGTTACAAATATGGATTCTGGCGAATGGTTCACCGTTTTTTACAAAACGAACGAAACAACTACAGATAAATTTCTTCACGCCAACCTTCAAGTTTCAGATGGAGACAAAAAAATTTCCTCCGTGCCGGTCGAAAAGATTTGGACGACGAATGGAGTTGAATTTGAATTCATGGTTTCGGCGACATATTTGACAACCTCCAAATTCACCATCACTGAGGAAGGCCACATCCGTGAAATGGGAATGGCCGGTTTTACGAACTGGTGGTTTTACCTGCGTGATTTCGCAGATGCAAAGCAGACTGCCAAACCATGAAACCCAACCTCATCCTCTGCCTCGCGCTCGTTTTGAGCGGCGGTTTGCTTTTCACAGGTTGTCGCGGCATTGGGACACAACGGTTCACGGCTTTTGCTCCGGCGCAATCTCATGAATTGGAAGATTCTAGCCACATTGTGCTGGATGTCACCGGTCGGCTAAAATGGACGAAAGCTGACTATAACTTACGCGAAAATCTTTCCATGCTCGCGCCCATTCCCAAACATTGGAAGTATGATATGACATTGCAGGTCGAGCGCGTGGTCAAAGGAGCATTTGACGACAAGACGCTTGAACTTCATTCGCTGCGCGAGCCGACCAAAGAACAATATGATTCACTTGGCATTTCTCCGGCGGCAATGTTCAGTTTTACGAATGGAACGCCATTGCGAATCGGTTTTGATGGCAGTTCCGGCGAACAATTGAGAAACTTGAAAATAATGATACGACCATGAAACCCAAACTCATCCCCTGCCTAGTGCTCGTTTTGAGCGGCGGGTTGCAATCATTCTACTCAAGCGCTAAGGGCACGACTGCACTTTTTCCCATCAGCGAAATCAACCCCGGCTCGGCGCTCACGAACATGGCCTCGGCATTCACCGACGACTCTGCCTTTGAAAATTGGATAATCAGCTACGGCTTTATTGATCAATCCGATGACATCGCCATCCCGCCCAATACAAACTGGTGGCCGAATATGCATCTCGAAGACAGACATTTTGTCGAAGGACTTGAACCCGTGCAAATGCGATGGACGCCCGGAACGACCAATGGTTTCAAATGGGGTTATTTGGATGAGAAAGGAAAATTCGCGGTTGAACCACAATTTTCTTACGCACAGCCATTCTCCGAAGGTCTGGCCGCAGTTCGTGACGTGTCTGGCAGATATGGATATAAGTATGGATACATTGACCATACAGGCAAATACGTTATCACTCCTCAATTTGACGAGGCGTTTGCATTTTCAGACGGATTCGCCTGTGTCGGCGTCAGCAATCTTTTTGGCTACATTGATAAGCGCGGCGCTTTTATCATTAAGCCACAATATCACTCCGGCGCTACACACGGTTTTGCGGAAGGCTTGGTCTGGGTTGAAGTGGATGGAAAATGGGGATGCGTGAATGAAAAAGGTGAAACCGTCATTGGATTTAAATTCACCGAGCCAAGTTATTTTTCCGAAGGGCTGGCACCGGTGACGGTGGCGGACAGCAATGCTCCTCCCAACTTCCCGGGATCCATGGGATACATAGATAAGACCGGCGCATTGGTCATTGCGCCGCAATTTTCCCTGGCCTGGAACTTCTCCGGTGGCTTGGCGCGCGTTGAGGAGGGCGGAAAAATGATCTACATCAACAAGCAGGGAAAAACGGTTTTCACCATTCCCGATGGCTTCTGGGCGGATGAATTTTCCGAAGGGTTGGCGAACGTATCGATTCGGAAAGATTCTCAAAACGAAGTGTGGGGCTACATAAATCAAAAAGGTGATTTTGTGATCAAACCGCAATTCCAACAGGCAAAGCCGTTTTATCAAGGGCTGGCAAGCGTGTTTATCAATGGCCAAGAGGGCTACATTGACAAGTCGGGAAAATTTGTTTGGAAAGGGAAGACAAATCCAATGTGGCAGCCAGAAACAAAGTGACAATGCACTCCAAACTCCTCCTTTGCCTCTCGCTCGTTTTGAGCGGTGGTTGACATAATTTTATGAGCATATTACACAGTCACTTTCTGAAATGGGCATCTTGGGCGAGTTTAGTTGCGCCATTCATCGCGTATGTTTTGTGCAGCGAGGTCAGCACCGGTCACTTGTTCATCCATGCACCGCCGTATGGACAAAATGTCGGCTTGCTTGTCCTTTGCGCCTTTCTGGTCAGCGCCATGGTCGGAGTTTTTGTTCTGCTGGCAGATGTTGGATTTAAGCGGTGGCGTTTCTTTTGGCTGCCACTCGCAGGCTTGATATTAACATACTTGCTTTTTGTTAAGGCGCTTTGGTTCACGCGCTTTCTGGATTGAATTGGCAAACCATGAAACCCAAACTCATCCTCTGCCTCGCGCTCGTTTTGAGCGGTCTTTTATTTTGCTGTTCCTCAATCGCGTCGGGTGCCGATATCCAATTACAGGTCAGCTCTGATTTTCCCGGCGGTTCGGCCAAGGTCTTGAGCATTGACCCAGCCAGCAACACGGTTCGCATCACGCCCGCCGGCGATCCAAAGCGCGGCTGGCCATGTTGGTGGTATTTCCGGCTCGACGGTGTGGACACAGGCAAGCCGCTCGTGCTTGAAGTCACCGCCAATCAGGGGATCGTGCAGACCGGCGAACCCGGTAAAACCAGAAAGCTTCCCGCCGATTATTCCCTGCCGGAGTATGCGGCAATCTCGACCGATGGAACGAATTGGGAACACACCGCGCGAAGCGAAAGGCAGGGCGACCGCAGCATTTATCGCATCAATGCCTCCACATCCACGTTGTGGCTCGCTTGGGGGCCGCCATTTACCTTGAAGGATGCCGACCAGTTGATTCGGAAGACCTGCGACCTTTGTCCTTACGCCAAAAGTTTTGTGCTGGCACACACGCGCGGTGACCGGCCAGTTCCCGGCGTGCGCATCTCGCAACCCGGCGCAACCGACGGCCCGCGTTACACCGTCTGGATTCAGGCCCGCCAGCACGCGTGGGAAAGCGGCTCCAGTTGGGTCGCCCGTGGATTCGCTGAATGGCTCGTGTCAAATGATCCCGCCGCCGAATCGCTCCGCGAGAAAGCCGACATCGTGATCATTCCCATCATGGATGTGGACAGTGTTGAGACGGGACAGGGTGGCAAAGAACAGCTACCGCACGACCAGGACGAAGATTGGGTCGGCACGCCTTATTTTCCTGAAGTGGCGGCGGGAATGAAAAGTTTAACCGCCCTGGCCAAGGCTGACCGGCTGGATCTGTTTTTGGATTTGCACAATCCCGGCTACAGCGCCCGTGACATGGATTTCTACCTTCCACCCGTGCCGCTGCTGTTTCCGGAGCGGGTGGCGAACGACGACAATTTTTTCAAGATTGTGCAGGAACAAATGACCGGAGCAATCAAGTTCAACGGACGGATCGGACCGAATAGCAATACCTATGATCCGGCGGTGAACCGAGTCGTGGATGGCTGGACCGCCGCCCAAAGCCGGCCTCATGTCGTTTCGCTCACGATGGAAATTCCTTGGAACATTTCCGCCAGCACGCAAGACGGATACCTCAAAGTCGGCGAGCAATTGGGCCGGAGCATTGATCTCTATTTGCAGCCAGCCATCCGGTCGGGTTCGCAAAAATGAGCGACAAACTTGAAATTGCGATTCGATTATTCAAAGCTGTATCTTCGAGAACAGGTAACTGCTCAAGGCAAGCAAAAGCACCGCGACGACGGAAAGCACCACGAAATCAGTTGCGCATCCAAAGTGAACCACGCCATTAAGCGCATCACGAAGGCCATCCACGCCATACGAAAGCGGATCAAGCCGGGTGAGGATCGTCAGAGCCTTCGGCAGGTTGTCCAGCGGAAACATGGCGCCCGAGAGAAAGAAGACCGGCATGATGAGGAAACCGATTATGAATTGAAACCCTTGCGCATCGCTCAATGCCGAACCTATGGCGGACCCGACCGCGGAAAATACGATCCCAATCAAGATCATGAAAAGGAAGGCCACGGGAAGAGCGCCGATGTCGTGCCAGCGAAAACCCGCAATCAGGCAAACCGAAAAGAAAAGCAATCCTTGCAAAAAGGCAATCGTCGCGCCGCCCAAAATCCGGCCAAGGATGATCCAATGCCGTGGCACCGGCGCCACAAAGGTTTCTTTTAGAAATCCGAACTGCCGGTCAAAGATCAGTTCGATGCCCGAAAACACGGAGGTGAACAGGATGGTCATCGCGATCAAACCGGGCGCAATGAATTGGACATAACTGCCCATGCCGGCCCGTTGAAAGATCGGGCCGAGGCCGTAGCCCATCGCCAGCAGGTATAACAGGGGTTGGGCAAGAGAGGCCACGACGCGCGCCCGCGAGCGCACGTAACGCTTCATTTGCCGCAGCCATAGGATGTAAATGACATTCATAAAATGACGGTTACCGCCTCCAAGCCTTCGCCATCTGGCGCATCCGGTCAGCGGAACTGGCCTCCTCCTCACGGATGGTTGAGCCGGTCAATGCCAGAAAAGCCTGTTCCAATGTTTCCGAGCCGGTCTGCTGTTTCAGTTCCTGCGGCGATCCCTGGGCGACTATGCGGCCGCCATCAATGATGAAGACCCGATGAGCCACCCGTTCAGCCTCCTCCATGTAATGCGTCGTGAGGAACACCGTGACACGCTCCTCTTCATTGAGCCGCTTGACCTGTAGCCAGAGCTGATTGCGGGTTTGCGGATCAAGTCCCAGGGTGGGTTCATCCAGAAACAGTATCCGGGGCGTGTGCAGCAGGCTGCGGGCGATTTCGAGCCGCCGGCGCATGCCGCCGGAAAAGCGTTTCGCGGGTTCCCGCCGCCGGTCCCACAGCTCAAACAGTTTGAGAAGTTTTTCAATGCGCCCGGCGCGAACCGGCCGCGGCACCTGGTAGAGCGCCCCATGAATGTCCATGTTCTCAAGCGCGGTCAATTCGTCGTCCAGACTCGGGTCTTGAAATACAATGCCAAAGCGTTTTCGAACTTCATTCGGCTGGCTGGCCGGGTCCAGCCCGTCCAATTCCATTTTGCCGCTCGTCGGTTTCAACAGGGTGGTGAGCATCTTGATGGTGGTCGTTTTGCCGGCGCCGTTCGGCCCCAGAAACGCGACGATCTCGCCTTCCTTGATTTCAAAGGAAATGTCCCGCACGGCGGCAACCGTGCCGAAAATCTTGGTCAGGTTTTGAGCGCGAATCATCATGTCATCATCATATCAGAGGATTCGCCAGTGTCGCGCAGTTAGATTCATTGGCCCGATCAGACAAACCTCCCGGTCCCGAAATCCTGACTGCATTGGGCGCAATCCGGCCATTGCCCGGCCCGCCATTCTGGAGAAGAACCCAAATTCCGCCCGACAGAAGCTGAATTCAAATTTGAAAAAACTTGGGACCCTTTTCTGGCGCGCAATTGAAACGGCAAACGGAGGCGGGAAAAAGGAAAATCATGCGCGAACAGCTTTTGACCGCGAAATACACGAACCACGCGAAAACTTTAATCCGCAGATTACGCGGATTGCGCGGATCTGTTCTGGTGGGGCGAGCGTCCCCGCGAGCCGCCGGTAGAAAGAGTCAAGTCGCTGCATGACGCTGCGGAGGTTGCGAATCCCCGTTCGATTCAGGTGAGGCAACGTAGGCTGACCGCCTTTGCTCTTTCTTGTGACTGCCGAGTCGCCACTACGTCGCATTTACCACTTCAATTCCTGCAACCGGCGCGCGACTTCTTCGGCGTTGGCCCGGCGGTTGAACGCGCTGATGCGGAAATAGCCCTCGCCTTTCGAGCCGAAACCGCTGCCGGGCGTGATGACCACGTTCGCCTCGCCCAGAATTTTGTCGAATGCCTGCCAGCTCGTGACGCTTTTTGGCGCGCGCACCCAAATATACGGCGCGTTCACGCCGCCAAACACTTTCAGCCCGGCCCTCCTCGCGCCGTCGCGCAGCACTTTCGCGTTGCCGAGATAATGCTCAATCAGCCCGCGCACCTGTGCTTTGCCTTCCGGCGAGTAAAGCGCCTCCGCGCCGCGCTGGACGATGTAGCTGACGCCGTTGAATTTCGTGGTCTGCCGCCGCGCCCAGAGCGGATGCAGCGGTTTGAATTCGCCGGATTTCGTCTGCGCGTTGAGCGATTTCGGAACTACGGTGTAAGCGCAGCGGACGCCGGTGAAGCCGCCGTTCTTCGAGCAACTGCGGAATTCGATGGCGCATTCTCTCGCGCCGGGAATTTCGTAGATCGAGTGCGGCAGGTTCGGGTCGGTGATGTAAGCCTCATAAGCCGCGTCAAACAAAATCACGGATTTGTGTTCCAGCGCGTATTTCACCCACGCTTCGAGTTGCGGACGATTCGCCGCCGCGCCGGTCGGATTGTTCGGCGAGCAAAGATAAATCACGTCCACGTGCTTCTTCGGCGGTTCGGGAATGAAGCCGTTGCTTGGTTTGCACGGCAGATAAACGAGCCTGGCGTAAGCGCCGGCTTCGTTCGCCTCGCCGGTGTGGCCGGCCATGACATTCGTATCCACATAAACCGGATAAACCGGATCGCTGATGGCGATTTTGTTTTTCGCACCGAGGATGTCGAGGATGTTGCCGGTGTCACATTTTGTTCCGTCGCTGACAAAAATCTCGTCATCCGCCACGTCGCAGCCACGGTCGCGGAAATCATTTTTTGCAATCGCGGCGCGCAGCCAGTCATAGCCCTGCTCCGGGCCATAGCCTTTGAACGTCTCGCGCGCGGCCATTTCGTCCACGGCTTTGTGCATGGCAACGATGGCGGCTTGCGGCAGCGGTTCGGTCACGTCGCCGATGCCGCAGCGGATGAGCCGTTTGGCGGCTTCAGGATTCGCGTCGCAAAACGCTTTCACGCGCCGGCCAATTTCGGGAAAAAGGTAGCCGGCCTTGAGCTTCAAAAAATTGTCGTTGAGTTGAGCCATGTTTTCTCAATCGTAATCGTAATCGTAATCGCAATCGAACGAAAAAGATTAAGAGCCGGATTACGATTGGGCTTAAGATTAAAGCAAAAATCCGGCGAGTGAGGCGGTCATGTAGGCGGCGAGCAGGCCGCCGAGCATCGCGCGAAAACCGATTTTGGCCATTTCGCTGCGGCGTTCCGGCGCGAGCGAGCCGATGCCGCCCACCTGAATCGCAATGCTCGCGAAATTCGCAAAACCGCACAGCGCGTAGGTGGCAATCGTGAAGCTGCGCGGGTCGAGCGCAAGCTGCTTCGCGTTGGTCGTGAGGTCGAGGTAAGCGACAAATTCATTCAGCACGACGCGTTCGCCGAGGATTTGCCCGATGCTCAAACAGTCCTGCGCCGGCACGCCCATGAGCCAGGCGAACGGCGCGTTGACCCAGCCGAAAATCGTTTGCAGCGTGGCCGGATGGCTGACGCCGAAATGCGATTGCGGCCAGGTGACGAGGTAATTCGCCAGCGCAATCATGGCGATGAACGCAATGAGCATGGCGATGACGTTCAGCGAAAGCTGGAAGCCGTCGCCCGCGCCGCGGCAGATGGCGTCCACGGAATTGGCCGTGGTGCGCGGCACGCTGGCGGGCGCGCTGGCGGCGGTTTCGCTCTTTTGGGTTTCCGGCAGGAGAATTTTCGCAATCATCAGCGCGGCGGGACAATTCAACACCGACGCGGTGAGCAAATGCCCGGCGGTGTTCGGATAGCCGGCCTGGGCGCCGAGCGCGGCATAGACCGCCGCGACGCCGCCGGCAATGTGCGCCATGCCGCAGACCATGATCGTCATGAGTTCGCTGTGCGTCAGGCGCGGGACGTAGGGCCGGATCATCAGAGGCGCCTCGGTCTGGCCCATGAAAACGTTGGCGCAGGCGGAAAGCGTTTCGCTGCCGCTCGTGCGCATGATTTTGCGCATCACCCACGCGGCGGCCTGGACGACTTTCTGCAAAATGCCCCAGTGATACAGCAGCGACGAAAGGCTCGCGACAATGATGATGGTGCCCGTGACGAGGATGGCGAAAATGACCGAGTTGCCGGGGCCGAATTTTTCCGTGAGCAAATCCGAATCCGCCAGCGGCCCGAAAACGAATTTGCAGCCTTCGTTGGAAAACTGGATGAGCTTCTGAACCACCTTGCCGGCGAACACAAAAAAATCCGCGCCCCACGGGGTTTTCAAAATCAAAAGCGCGAGCGTGAATTGCAGGCCGACGCCCCAGACGACCGTCCGCCACGGAAACAGTTTCCGGTTGTAGGAAATCACCCACGCAACCGCGATCATGGTGAACCAGCCGAGCAGGCTGATGAGTTTGAGTTCCGTCATTTCCGGCAAACTTGTTTGCAGACTTCCTTGGAAATGTGCGGATGCAGCACGCCGACGAACGGCAGGTTGCGGTAACGCTCGGCAAAATCCAGCCCGTAACCGACGACAAAAAGGTCGGGAATCTCGAAGCCGACGTAATCCGCCCGCACCTTTTCGATGCGGCGTGATGGCTTGTCAAGCAGGACGCAGATTTTGATGCGGCGCGGCTTGAGCACGCGCAGTTTCGGCAGCACGCGGCTCATCGTCCTGCCGGTGTCGAGGATGTCGTCCACCAGCAGCACGTCACGGCCGCGCACGTCGAGCCGCAGTTCCTTCGTGAAAACGAGTTCGCCGGATTCCGTGCCGAGTCCGTAGCTGGAAACACCGATGAAATCCAGCCGCAACGGCAGGTTGAGATGCCGGATCAAGTCCGCGAGAAACATCACCGTGCCGTTGAGCAGCGAGACAACGACCATTTCGCGCCCGCGAAAATCTTGCTCGATTTCGCGCGCGAGAATCTTGATGCGCCGCGCGATTTGTTCCTCCGTGATCAAAACGCGCTCAACTTCCTTGCGCCAGCGCACGGGCGCGGAAGTTTTGAGTTTTGAATTTTTGGTTTTGAGTTTGGCAATCACGCGTTCACGGATTGGTTGAAGCGTAGCCGATGTGCGGAAATTGCCGAGAAATTTTTACGAAGGCTTTGCCGCCATTTTCCTTTGCTCCCAAAAATGGCCGGCCAAATCCAGCGCAATTTTGAGCACGACCAGCAGAATCAATCCCGCCAACGGCGAGTGCGAAGCTTTAATTAAAATTCCGCCGCCAATGAGCGCAATTTGCAGGACAATGATGCGCCCGTAAGGTTGCCAAAACAACCGCTGTGCCGTGGTGCGCCGGTATTCGCGGCGGCGAAAGTAATCCGTAACAAATGAAATTCCGCGGCTGATGGTCAATCCAAGCACGGCAAGCTCCAAATGATTTTCATGGATGATCTGCCACAAAAAAATTGCGACGGCATACCACGAAAAATTCAGCATCGGATCGGCGAGAAGCGGATATTGCTTAATTCCACCGCCAAACAGGTCAACGATGATTACACCATGAGCGACGAGAAAAATTCCGTAATGGATGCAGAAGAATGGAATGCCCGGAAGCACGCCATTGACGAAAGGCACGGCCACAATCATTCGCAATTCATTGAACAAACCGATGATCAAGTTTTCAAACCAGAACAAAAACATCAGCGGAAATATTGACCAATGAAATATCAAGACGCCGAAAAGCGGGACCAGATTGGCGAGCACCAGCGCAATGACCTACCCCAATCATTACGATCCCGCTTGGAGAGCTGTTTTGATGGTGAATTGTTTTTTTGCCCTAATTCCAGTTCGGGTTCGGGTCGCTCAAATCGCAACTGTGTCAAGTTACGATTGATCGTAACGTTTCGGGTG
>Ga0181535_10006233_pt1 | contig 12432 bp, 11 predicted proteins | sample PEATcosm2014_Bin_44_FD_119774 | JGI IMG/M metagenome (GOLD analysis project Ga0181535, IMG submission 119774) | Peatland microbial communities from MTU Mesocosm Facility, Houghton, MI, USA - PEATcosm2014_Bin17_30_metaG | ecosystem: Environmental > Terrestrial > Soil > Wetlands > Peat | place...
AAAGAATTGCTTTCAAGTCTTGTGCGGATTCCTTCGGTTAATAAATTCATATCCGGCATAAATGACGCCGAACATGACGTGGCGGCATACCTGGATATGTTCGCAAAAAAATCCGGCTTGAGCTCCCGTTTTCTGGAGGTGCCAGGCTCCGGGAACAACCTGCTGATAACAAAAGAATTCTCCGGAAAAGCGCCGTGGATAATGTTCGCGGCTCATATGGACACAGTCTCAAGCGACGGCATGGAAATCGACCCTTTTGGCGCCGAAGAAAGAGATGGACGCATATTCGGACGCGGCTCTTGCGACGACAAGGGGAGCATTGCCGCCGCGCTGTGGGCCATGAAAGAGACGGTTTCTTCGCCAAATAATATCGCCCTGCTTCTTACGATAGACGAGGAACAGCGACGCAACGGGGCGGGTTTTTTTGCGGAAAAACAGCTCCAGGCAATAGGGTTCATGCCCGTCGGGGTCATTGTGGCCGAGCCGACCTCGTTAAAACCGGTCGTGGCCCATGCGGGCATAGGCCATTTTTCAATTACTGTCCACGGAAAAGCGGCACACGCCTCAGACCCTTCAAAGGGCAGGTCCGCGATAAAGGATATGGTAAAGGTGATGGAAGCCCTTGAAAAAAATTACATAAACCGCCTGACCGCCACCGACCCGCTGTGCGGAAAGGCGCAGTGTTCCATAAATATGATAAGCGGCGGCCGCCAGGTGAACGCCGTTCCTGATGAATGCACGATACGCGTGGACCGCAGGGTGATGCCGGGCGAGGATGTTAAAGGAATAATACCGGCGGTGGAAAAGGCGCTTGAGCCGCTGCGAAAAGAGGATCCGTCGATAAAATTCTCCATATCGCCCGAATTCAGCGACTCCCCCCTTTCCCAGGACCTTAACCACCCTTTCATACTGCATACGCTGGGATGCCTGAAAAGATCGGGCCTTGACGCAGCTCCTATCGGCGCCCAGTTCGCAACCGACGCGGGCGCGTTAAGCGGCGCCGGCCTTGCCTGCGTTGTCATGGGGCCGGGCAATGTCCAACTGGCGCATACGGCAAACGAATCCATGGGAATCAACGAACTGGAAGAAGGGGTCGGGATATTTAAGGCTATAATGGCGTTCGAATATAAGGCCTGATTTTTTTGTATATTGGTGTTTACTGCCGGTGGATGGTGGCCGTTTTTTTATTCCCTGACAGCTATGTATTCCCAGCCTTCTTTTCCTTTTAATCCCGAGGCGGTTTTCCACGACCCTTTTATCCCCGCTGCCTGGGCCGCGACGTCAAAATTGCACATGGCAATTCCCATGTCCATCATCTGCATGTCTTCTTTGCCCGCGCTCGCGTAACCGGGTGTGCGCTCCAGGAAAAGGTGGATCCTGGCGCCGTCCTTTATCACCCGCCACGGCTGCTTGTTGGATGCCGATGGCGCGAGCCTGAGCGCTTCAAGCGGTGCCCTGAATTCCCCGGCCAAGGTTTCCGTAAGCGGAGTTTCCGTCCCGCAGTCGAAGAAAATATCCTTCCATGGCTTCCTGGAGTCTGCCCCGACAAAAACCCTGGTGGCCGTGTCCGAGACGTCCTTATTTTTTGCCGCATAACCCACGGGAACAATGGCGGCCACCACTTCTCCGCTGCCGGCGTTCAATTTCCCCATGAATCCGGCCCTGCTGAAGGTCCCTCCGACCCAGCAGGTTCCAAGGCCCAGGGACATCGCGGCAAGTATGTTTTTTTCCATAAGATATCCGTAGTCCAAAAGCGATGTGAAATTGCTCCTGATCGCGCCCGTCATGAAATATTTCGGCCCTTTGATATTCCCGTAACTTGCAAGCTCCCTTAATTCTTCCTGCCCTGCCCCGGTCAAATCTATGAGTTCAAACCTGACAACGGTCCCGAAAGGGCCGTTCTTATTCGACCCGATGAACGAAACAAGACCCTGCCTTACTTCCTGTTCTATCATCCTGTCCTCGTATGTCCTTACGGATTTTCTGTTCCTTATATCCTCAAAAGTGAGCTTCATCAAATCCTCCCGGATCTATTCCGGCTTTAAGCAGCCTGTATTTTTGTCGTCAAAACCGTCCTGAAGTGGAAGCCGTATATCGAAAGAGTCACGGCCTCGGCCAGCAGGGCAGGTTTCCTGAACGCCGTCCATATCATCATCCTCCAGAAATACCTCTTGCCTTTTTCAACGACGCCAAGTTTCCACAGCGCCGAGATGAGGGCCTTAAATTTTATGCCGAAGTTCAGTTTGGTCTCCTTGGCGGTCATGTTGTATTCCTTGAGGAACGTGATGACCCTTGTGTAGTAATTTTTCGCGCCGAATATGGAATTCAGAACGTTTTTATACCCGTCGACCAGGACTTTCGTGTCCATTTTGGGGACAAAATTTATTGTAAAATCCGTGTTGTTTCCGCCGGTGGGTTTTTGCAGTATCCTTCCGGCGTCCTGCAGGCGCTTGTATAGCCTTGTCTCGGGAAGGGCGTTGAGCATGCCTATCATGGCCGTCACTATCCCGCTCTTCTGTATGAATTTTACCATGTCGTCGAATATCTTGGGGGTGTCGCTGTCGAAACCCAGGATGAACCCGGCCTGCACCTGGAGGCCGCTGCGCTGGAGTATCTTCACTTTTTCGGAAAGGTCCTTGCCCACGTTCTGCACCTTGCCGCACGACTGCAGGGCCTCGTCGCTTGGCGTCTCGATGCCGACAAAAACCGCGTTGAAATTGGCTTCGCGCATCAGCCTCATGAGTTCCTCGTCGTCGGCGAGGTTTATGGAAGCCTCGGTATAAAGCGTGAAGGGTTTCTTTTTCTCTTTCATCCACGCCCCGATTGCGCGCAATATTTCCTTTATCTTCGACTTGTTGCCGATAAAATTATCGTCCACGATAAAAAGGCTGCCGCGCCATCCGTAATTATAAAGCGCCTCGAATTCCAGGACCACCTGCTCGGGGGTCTTTACCCTTGGTGTCCTGCCGTTTATCACTATAATGTCGCAGAATTCGCAGTCGAACGGGCAGCCGCGCGATATCTGCATGGCCATGGATGCGTAATGTTTCTTATCCAGTATTTTCCAGTCCGGGACCGGCGTCTTTGAAATGTCGGGTTTTATATCGGATGTGTAGATGTGTTTGGCGCGCCCCTGCGAAAGATCCTCTATGAATTCCGGCATGGACGGCTCGCTTTCATTAAGGACGAAGGTGTCCACGTTGCGGAAATCCTTGTATCCGGTGGTAAAGACCGGCCCGCCTGCGACGACGTATTTTCCCAGGCGCTTGGCCCTGTCTATGACGTCCTGGGCGGACTTTTTCTGCACTATCATGGCGCCGACAAAAACGCAATCGGCCCACATTATGTCGCCGTCCTTTAACGTGGTTGCGTTCATGTCGACAAGCCTTTTTTCCCACGCTGCGGGCAGCATCGACGAGACCGTCAGCAGCCCGAGGGGCGGCAAAGATGCTTTCTTATTTACGAACGGAAGTGCGTACTTAAAGCTCCAGAATGTCGCCGGATATTCCGGCGAAACGAATAATATTTTCACAAAAACCTTCTTCCCAAGACCCTGATCTACCGCATATTTTAATTGTTTTTCTGCTTTATTTGGCGGATCCAGAAATCTTTTTAGGGTGTTTTTTTACTTGATTTGTGATCAAAGTAATCCCTGTATATCAAATATACACGCAAATAAGGGAAATATCAAGTTTAAAGGGGTAAGGGGCATATTAATAAGGAGTTATTTCCGCGTTAATTTCAGTAATTCAGCGGGCGGTATTATAGGTATCGTTTTATATTTCTTAAGGTTAAGCAGGTGCTTATCCCCGCTTACAATCACATCCGATCCTGAAAAAACCGCGCATTCAAGTATAATATTGTCCGTCGGATCCTCCCGGACAGCTTTAATCATTAAATCAGGCTCAACTACCGAGGCAATTTTTTTCAAGAAATTTATATTCCCGTTTATTTCTGCGTCGCTCCAGTTAAATTTCAACCTGAGAACCCTTGAATATTCCTCAAGAATCTTTCCGGAAATGAAAATTTCAAAATATTTTTTCAACGACAAGTTTATTATCTCCCTGACAACGCCTCCGGGATATACAAAAGCTGATATAAGTATATTGGTATCAACGGTTATTTTTTTTATCGTGTTTCCCACGTTTTACCTCATGAACCGCCCTGTCAATGTCATCCTCCGAAAATATACCTGCTTTTGCCGCAGATGCCGACATCTTTTTTACCTGCGCCTCGTATTCTTCCCTGAGCATATATTCACCCAGCGCTTCGGTGACGATGGAGCTGTAATTCTTCATTTTCGTCTTCTGTAGAGCGTTCATCTGCTCGGCTATCTCAACCGGGATCGTTACGCTTATCGCCTGTGTGTGCCTCATAAATCATCCTCCTTTATATTATTATTTGATATGATTATATCATATGAATATAAAAAGTCAAATTTTATCACATAAAAGTTAAAATTTCAGGCCAATGATTTTAAAGCCATACGGTCGTATTAATTCCAGTTTTTGTTTCACTTATTGGTTTTGCGTTTTAACTTTTTACCTTCCTAATAATCCTTATTATGCCCTGTCAGTGACTTTATCCCGCGGAACGCGAGCGCTATGTCCCGTTTGTTGTTCAGCGTGAGGAAACTTTTTAACAGGAAGAGCGGGTTTTTGTGAATGTTCCACATCTTTTTGCACCAAAAGGCGTTGTCGTAATTTGATCTCAATATGTCGTGTTCCATGTCCATCATTTCGTAATCAGCGCCGTCTTCGGTGAGCCAGCCGTGGTTCTGGGCGTCGCGGTAAAGCGGCGTCCCCGGGTACGGCATTACGATGGAGGCCTGCAGGGAATCCCCGAAGTGCGTCTTATAAAGCATCAGTTCTTTCGCGACCTTATATGTCTGCTTCACGTCCTTCACATCCTCCCACGGGTACCCCACCATCATGGTCAGCATTATCCTGAAGCCGTATCTTTTCGCCCGCTTTACGTTCTCCTTTATTTCCTCTATGGTCTCGAGCTTCCCGATCCTCCGCAGGGAATCGGTCGTCCCGGCCTCGAGGCCGACTTTCAACAGCCTGTAGCCTATGGATTTCATAAGTTTGCATTTTTCCTCGGTAAGGTTCTCGGCGCGCGCGTTCGAGGATATTATGAATTTACCCTTGAGTTTTCTTTTTTCCACTTCGACCAGGAAACCCTCCAGCCATAATTTGCTCCACACCGCGCCCGATTCGTTGTCGTCGAAGACCTCGTACACGCCGTATTTTTTTACCAGCTGTTCTATCTCCTCGGCCACGTTCTTCGGCGAGCGCAGCCTTGCCTTTCTCTGCCAGAAGGCGTGCTGCCATATGCAGAAGGTGCAAGCACCGCCGGTCTCCTTGCCTTCCCTTCCGCAGCCGCGGCCCGTCAGGATATACGCGCACGGCCTGTAAAGGTAAGCCTCCCCGTAAATGTCCCAGCGCGTCAGGTCCCTGTCTATGAAAGGAAGGCTGTCCAGGTTGTCGAAAAGCAGCGCCCTGCCGGTGTTTTTTATCTCCATGCCGTCCCTGTAATATATGCCCGCTGGCATGGCCGATGTCCCCTGAAGGTGTTTTACAAGGATGGAAAGCGATATGTCAAAATCCCCGCCCGAAATTACATAGTCCACGCGTGATTTCTGGATTGATTCCTCGGGAAAAAAACTCACGTGGTCGCCGGTGAGCGCGAAACGCGCGTTCTTTATCTGCGGCTTCATGTAGTTTATCCATTCCCAGTGGAATTTTATTATGGGGGTCTTTGTCTCCAGCACCACAAGGTCCGGGTTGAATTTTTTGAGCTCTTTTTCAAACTCGTCGCCGGTCATGCCGCGGTTGATGGCGTCAAGGAAAAGGACGTCGTTGTCGTTGCTCTTTAAGATGGTGACGGCCTGGGCCGGTATGAGCGGGAATATTTTTATCTCCCTGGAATGGGTGTATTTGAACTGCCTGTTCTGACCGAGAAGTGGGATCTTTCCGTCCTTAAATACGGGGGGATAGACAAAAGCTACGCGCATGGAGGGTTTCTTACCAAAGGAATTTCAGCGGGTCCAGGAGCTTTCCGTCCTTGTAAATTGCGAAATGGAGGTGCGGTCCCGTGGTCCTGCCCGAGTTGCCTGTCTTGGCTATAAGCTTGCCCGCAAAAACATTCTGCCCTTCATGGACGAGAATTTTAGAAAGGTGTCCGTAAACGGTTATGTAGCCTTCCTTATGGGCTATCTTCACGCAGTAGCCAAGGTTCCCGCCCCATCCGGCAAAAATGACCTTTCCGTCGGCGGATGCTCCGACCCACGAGCCCATATCGGCCCTTATGTCGACCCCCTGGTGCATGGAAAGCTCCCCTGTGACCGGGTGCACCCTCATGCCGAAAAGCGATGTGTATTTTCCGGCCAGAGGCGAGCGGAACATGGAGCGTTTCGCGTAAAGTTTTTTGAGGTTGTCGCTTATAAAGACGGGCTTCGCGTCGGGAATGAAGAGCAGGTCGCCGGGTTTAAGCATTCCGAAGGCCAGGTTGTTTTCCTTCAATATTTCGTCCTTGCCGACCCTGTAAAGGTCCGAGAGCATCTGGACGTTCTCTTTCGTGTCCTTTACCTCGTGGATGACACCCTTTTTGGAGAGCACTATCAGCTGCTGGTTGGTAAATGCGCTCAATCCGTCAAGTTCCGGGTTTGCGCCGATAATGGTGTCTATATTGATATGGAACTTTTTGGCCACAGTCCAGAAGTTTTCCTTTGCCTTGACGTGATAAATGGTGTAGGAGACGTTCTTCCCCCTGAATTTCTCGCGCATATACACAAAGGCCAGGTCCTTGTCGCGTTTGGCTATCTCGGAGAAGGAATCCTTGTAAAGCGCCCCGAGGTTCTGTTTTTTATCCTTGAGTATGTCGCTGAAGTTCTGAGGTTTTATGGAGGAATAGGCGCTTGTCTCGCCCGTTGAAATAAACACGCTGGCGAATATGATGACCGTGGCAAAGGCAATGAACCCGGAAAGGAGAAGTATCCTTTTAAGGGACAATACCTTGATATCCTCTGTTATGCGCGCCGCAGCCCTTGACAAAAACTCCTTCATGCAACCTCCGGATTTTTCGCAACTTATTTTTCAGATTACAATATATAATAAAGCCATTTTAAAATCAATAGACAAAAACAGCCCTTCTTCCAAAGAACAAATTGACAATTATTGGCGGTTCCTATATAATCCTGTAGGATTATTTGATTTTTGACGGGTTATTTGACGAAAGCCTTCATTATTATATATAAGCCATTGCCCCTATGAGGCTTTTTCCCCGTTTAAACTTGACTTCAACCGATACGGAGGTGCTTTATGTCGCTTAATTTTAACAAAAAGACGAACCTGTTCGAAGAGGAATTTTACCATTATGAACTGCAGGATGTTGCGGAACCCCAGCTTTACAGGGATATGTTCCCCTACGACGACGTTCCGCGGGTCTTTTTTAACCAGCGTCTTGTCCCGATGAACGTTGTCGACAACGCCTACATTACGGACACCACTTTCCGCGACGGCCAGCAGTCCCTGCCGCCATTCAAAGTGGAGCACATTGTGAAACTTTATGACCTCATGCACAAACTCGACGGCGATTCCGGGCTTATCCGCCAGACCGAGTTTTTCCTTTACACAAAAAGGGACCGCGAAGCCGTGGAAAAATGCCTCTCACGCGGCTACAAATATCCGCAGGTGACAGGCTGGATACGCGCCGTAGAATCCGATTTCAAGCTTGTCAAGGAAATGGGGCTAAAAGAAACGGGAATATTGACCTCGGTCTCGGATTATCACATATTCCTGAAGCTGAAATGGACTCGCAGGCAGGCCATGGACAATTACCTTAAGATAGCCCGCGCCGCCCTTGACAACGGCATTATCCCGCGCTGCCACTTCGAGGACATAACCCGCGCGGACATATACGGGTTCGTGATCCCCTTCGCAAGGGAGCTCATGAAGCTCTCAAAAGAATACAACATGCCGGTAAAAATAAGGGCCTGCGACACCATGGGCTACGGCATTGCCATCGCCGGCGCCTCACTCCCGAGGAACACGCACGGGATAATTTACGGCCTGAACAAGCACGCCGACGTCCCGTCGGAATGGCTGGAATGGCACGGCCACAATGATTTTTACCGCGGACTTACCAACGCGTCGCACGCCTGGCTCTACGGGTGCTCCTCTTCCAACGGCGCGTGGCTCGGCATCGGCGAGCGCACCGGCAACACCCCCATAGAGGCTCTCGTGATGGAATACCTTTCCTTCCGCGGCAGGGCCGGCAAGGAAAACCTCGACACAACGGTCATCACCGAAATAGCCGATTACATGAGCGGCGAAATGGGCATCGAGATACCCGGCAACAGGCCGTTCGTCGGCAAGAACTTCAACCTCACAAAGGCCGGCATACACGCCGACGGCATTTCAAAGAGCGAGGAGATATACAACATATTCGACACGGAAAAGATACTCAACAGGCCGCCGATGGTCGGCATCACCGACAAATCCGGCACCGCCGGCATCGCATACTGGGTGAATAATTATTTCAAGATACCCGCGGCCGAGAAGGTCTCCAAGGACACCGAAGGCGTTAAAAACATCAAGACCGCGGTGGACAGGGAATACGAAGGCGAGCGCACAATAGGCATATCCGACGAGGAGATGCTCGAATTTACCGAAGCAATGCTGCCGGACATATACAAAAAATATCATAAAAAAGCGGAGTAAAAAATGGCTGAGAAGATAACCCTTAACGAAAAGAACGAGCTTGTGGTCCCGGACAACCCTTACATCGCCTACATAGAGGGCGACGGCACCGGCCCGGACATCTGGCGCGCAACGAACCTCGTCGTGGATGCAGCGGTCGCGGCCGCTTACAACGGCTCCAGGAAAATAGAATGGAAGGAAATTTTCGCCGGGGAAAAGGCCAACATGAAATTCGGCACTTACCTTCCGGAAGAGACCATCGAGGCGATAAAGGATTACGTGGTATCCATAAAGGGCCCGCTCACCACCCCGGTCGGCGGCGGCATAAGGTCGCTGAACGTGACCCTCAGGCAGAGACTGGACCTTTACGCCTGCGTGAGACCGGTCAGGTATTTCACCAACGTTCCCTCGCCGGTAAAGCATCCCGAAAAGCTCAACATAATAATATTCCGCGAGAACACCGAGGACGTGTATGCCGGGATTGAATGGGAAGCAGGCTCAATCGAGGCCAAGAAAGTCATATCCTTCATCAACGACTCCTTCAACAAATCCATCGTGTCCGAGTCGGGAATCGGCATAAAGCCCATGAGCGAGTTCGGCTCGCGCAGGCTCATGAGGATGGCCCTCCAGCATGCGATAAGGAACAAAAGCCGCTCCGTAACAATAGTGCACAAGGGCAACATAATGAAATACACCGAGGGAGCCTTTGCAAAGTGGTGCTACAAGGAGGCCGAGGAGAATTTCAGGGAATTCTTCGTAAGGGAAGCGGACCTTAAACCCGGCGAACCGGCCGGCGCCAGGATAATCATAAAGGACCGCATCGCCGACGCAATGTTCCAGCAGGTGCTTTTGAGGCCTGATGAATACGACGTCATAGTCACCCCGAATTTGAACGGCGATTATTTGTCGGACGCCGCGGCCGCGCAGGTTGGCGGGCTCGGCATGGCTCCCGGGGCAAACATAGGAAAGTACGCGATGTTCGAGGCGACGCACGGCACCGCCCCCAAATACGCAAACCTGGACAAAATAAATCCGGGCTCGCTTATCCTCTCCGCCGTGATGATGCTGGAGCATATAGGATGGAAGGAAGCCGCGGCCCTTATCATCGCCGGACTTGAAAAGACCTTTACCCAGAAATTCGTAACATACGACATGGCGCGCCAGATGGAAGGCGCCGTAGAGGTAAAATGCTCGGAGTTTGCCGCGAAAATAGCGGAGAACATGAAGTCCTGATCCCAATGCATCGCAATAAAATGTCCCAAAAGGAGTATCAATGAAAACCAAAATCGGAATCATCGGCGCGGGCAACGTAGGCGCAACCACGGCTCACCTGGCCCTGATCAAGGATATGGGGGATATTTACCTTCTTGATATAGCGGCGGATATGGCCCGTGGAAAAGCCATCGACCTGAACCAGTCCAAGTTCCTCTTCGGCTCCGACGCCAGGGTCGAGGGCGGGGACGACTACTCAAAGATAATGGAGTGCGACATAATAGTGGTAACGGCCGGACTTGCCAGGAAGCCCGGCATGACAAGGGACGACCTGCTTTTCAAGAATTTCGACATAATGAAGGATATTTCCCTTAAATTGAAACAATCCAAGAAAAATCCCATTGTAATAGTCGTTTCCAACCCGCTCGACGTGATGGCCTACACCGTTTATAAGGTCACGGGATTCCCCAGGAACAGGGTCATAGGAATGGCCGGCGTCCTGGACACTTACAGGTTCTACCATTTCATCCAGAACAGACTCGAGGTCCCTTACCGCTACATGGAGTCGATGATTTTGGGCTCGCACGGCGACACGATGGTGCCTGTCCTTTCCCAGACAAAGGTAGCAGGCAAACTTCTCGAGGAAAAGACATCCCCGGTCGAAGCGCACGAGCTTGCGGATATGGCAAGGAACGGCGGGGCTGAGATAGTATCCCTGCTGAAGACCGGGAGCGCCTATTACGCGCCGGCCGCTTCCGTGGTGAGGATGATGGAATCCATACTTTTGAACAGGAAAGGCATACTCCCCTGCTCGGTGTTTGCCGACGGCGAGTACGGTTACAAGGAGATATTTTTGGGCCTGCCCATAACGCTCGGGCCCTCCGGAGTGGACAAGATATCCGTGATCAAGATGACCGAGGGAGAAAAGAATTCGCTGGACGCGTCGGCAAAGTCGATCAAAGAACAGATAGACAAGATCAAAGACAAAATCTGACATGCGTATAATAGCGCCCGATCTCGTCACGGCAAAAGTCGCGGAGCTTGTTTCCGACTGCAATTACTTTCTGCCCCATGACGTTGTCAACGCCCTTAAGGAAGCCGCCGAAAACGAAGAGGACAAAAAGGCGAAAAACATCCTTTATAAGATAATCGAAAACCACAAGACCGCCAAAAAAGGGGTCTATCCGCTCTGCCAGGATACCGGGATCGCAGTTATTTTCCTTGAGGTCGGCGGCGAGGTCAAGGTGGACGGCGATATTTACAGGGCCATCAACCGGGGCGTCGAGCAGGGCTACGCGGCGTCTTACCTCAGGAAATCCGTGGCGGACCCGCTCACAAGGCTCAACACCGGGACGAACGCGCCGGCCGTAATACACACCTCGCTTTCAAAGGGTCCGAACATAAAAATTTCCATAATGACCAAAGGCGCCGGTTCCGAGAACAAGGGCGCCCTTAAAATGCTCCTGCCCGCCGGAGGAACTGACGCCATAAAGGACTTCGTGATTGAAACCGTAAAAACCGCGGGCGCATCCGCCTGCCCGCCTTATATAGTGGGGGTCGGCGTTGGGGGCAACATGGAAACCTGCGCGCTTCTGGCCAAAAAAGCCCTCCTGAGGAGCGTAAATGATTTTAACGGCGGGGATAAGAACGCTTTAAAGCTCGAGAAGGAACTTTTAAGGGAAATCAATTCCCTGGGCATCGGCCCTCTCGGGTTCGGCGGGCGCACAACGGCGCTTGCCGTAAAAGTCGAGACCTTCCCCTGTCACATAGCCAGTCTTCCTGTTGCCGTGTGCATACAGTGCCACAGCGCCAGGCACAGGACCATAACAATATAGGAAAAAAGGAGCCATTTAAATTGAAACGGATAACTGCGCCACTGGACAGCGACACCCTTGAGGACCTGGAAACGGGCGACGAGGTTATGATCTCCGGCGTCATATATACCATGCGCGACGCGGCGCACGCCAGGATAACCGACATGATAAAAAGGAGGGTCAAGCTTCCCTTCGATCTTACGGGACAGGTGATCTATTATTGCGGCCCGACGCCGGCAAAGCCCGGAAATATAATAGGCTCATGCGGCCCGACCACTTCTTCAAGGATGGATTCTTTCACCCCCCTGCTGCTCGAGCACGGCATCAAGGGCATGATAGGAAAAGGCGAGCGCTCCGCGGCGGTAAAGGACGCCATTACAAAATACGGTGCGGTTTATTTTTCCGCGCTGGGAGGCCTCGGCGCCGATTACGCCAGGGATGTAAAAAAATCAGAGGTTATCGCCTTCCCTGACCTGGGGCCGGAGGCCATATACAGGCTTGAGGTCGAGGATTTCTTCGCAGTCGTCATCGACGACGCAAAAGGCAACGACCTGTTCATGCAGATGTCGGTCAACTGATCTTGCGGGAAGAACCTGGGGTGTTTTTTATCTTTTTAGCATGCCGTTAAAAAGCACTTCCAGCATCGAAATTATTTTTTTCTCCGACACTTCTTCAGGCTCAAGCGCCCAGTAATATTCCATGCC
>Ga0181535_10006239_pt1 | contig 12425 bp, 10 predicted proteins | sample PEATcosm2014_Bin_44_FD_119774 | JGI IMG/M metagenome (GOLD analysis project Ga0181535, IMG submission 119774) | Peatland microbial communities from MTU Mesocosm Facility, Houghton, MI, USA - PEATcosm2014_Bin17_30_metaG | ecosystem: Environmental > Terrestrial > Soil > Wetlands > Peat | place...
ATCTCGCGCGAGCCAGCGATCCCCCACCAGGGAACATGGTGATTTGGCGAGGACTTTCACGGCTAACTGACATTGAGACCGGCGTCGAAATCGGAGTGGCTGGGAATGTGGGTAATTGAAAGCCCCTATAGCGGGGAGCGGTAGACCACGTACGTGTCTTTGCCATGCACGAATACTTCAGACGAAGGGCCAGCTCAGCGAAAAGCTTGGTTCGCCTTCATAAATTTCAGTCAAAATGGTCATGCGGTGAAGTGACATAACTCTAATGGGTCATGTTATGACTAAGCGGATAATTTAAGAGTTTAACGTTCGCCTGCTTCCATATTTTATGGTGGGATGACATCTTATGAGTATTAGAATAATCAATATGTTAATACTCAAGTTCGCCGGCCGCATTCCGCCTGATCAATGAATATGTCTAAGCATAATTGCAGAATTCACGTATTGATCAAGAATTAAAGGAGCCGGTGCCTTGGCCGAAACTGTAGAGATATCGCATGCGCTGGGAAGTGAATCGCGTGTCGTCACGCGGATAGGAGCTGCCAAAGGGAACCGTGCGGTAGGTGCAATCGCAGATGTCGTCGCCAATTCGCGGCGTGGCCAATTTACTCCTGTTAGAGCGGCTGAAGGGGGCCGTCCGACATTGGTCATTATCGAGCGGCGGATTCTTATTCGGGACTGCCTTGTCAGATGCCTGAAAGACAACAAGAGAAATGATGTCATCCGATCCTTTTCAACTGTGGAGGAATGGTTAAAGGAGCAGCACTACACCTCGCCAAGCCCGGTCATCGTCCTATGCTCCGCGGAGCGAACGGAAGCCGAAGTAGAGCGCGACGTCGCTATGCTGTCGCAGGCTGCCGCTGACAGATGCAGCATCGTCATACTTTCGGATCGCGAGGATGCCAGCAGTGTCCTAAGTGCTCTGGACAAGGGGGCCCGCGGGTATATAACGACGAGCATGGCTTTCGACGTCGCCGTCCAGGCCATTCGGCTGGTCCGGGCTGGGGGCACCTTCGTGCCAGCACGCACATTTATCGCAACGCGAGACTCGATCGAGAAATTGCCTGCGACCGCCGAGAATTCCCGGAAAAGCATGTTCACCGTCCGGCAATTGACCGTCATTGAATCACTGCGACAAGGCAAATCCAATAAGGTCATCGCCTACGAACTAAATATGTGCGAGAGCACAGTCAAGGTTCATGTGCGCCATATCATGAAGAAGTTGGGCGCAAAAAATCGCACCGAGGTCGCCTTTCTGATGAACAGCGTCGATGGCAAATCTTATTAGGGTGACTTGGAAATGCTAGAGCTCACCATGCTAACTTGGGGGGTGCGGTTGATGTTAACAATAGTGTTTAGCTTTTATATATTTGAGCGACAAAAAATGATAAGTTGTTTATTGTCGGATTTAATAAAGTTGAATCAAGTAGATCATTGGCCAGACCTTTAGCAGTGATGAATCGGCGCCGAGATGAGAGATGAAACAATCTCGATCCATGGGGGATACGCCGGAGATCCGGTGACGCATGCCTGCGCTGTTCCGATCTACCAAACGGTTGCGTATGAATTCGACAGTGCCGAGCATGGCGCTGCTCTGTTCAATCTCGAAGTCGAAGGAAATATCTACACAAGGATTGGCAATCCCACTAACGCCGTGTTGGAACGGCGCGTCGCCGCACTCGAAGGTGGATTGGAGGCGTTAACGGTAAGTTCCGGGGCGGCGGCGATTAATTATGCGGTCCTGAACCTTGCCGAGATGGGCAATAATATCGTTGCCCTCCCACAACTCTATGGCGCAACCTATACACTGTTTGCGCATCTGCTACCCAAGCAGGGAATTAACGTGCGTTTCGCCGAAAGTGATCATCCAGAGGCAGTGGAGCGGTTGATCGATGAAGACACGCGCGCTGTTTACTGTGAAAGCGTTGGCAATCCGGCCGGGAACATCGTCGATATCGGTGGCCTTGCCGCCGTCGCGCACAAACACGGCGTCCCCCTCATCGTCGACAATACCGTTGCAACGCCAATACTTTTGAAACCGATTGAGCATGGTGCTGACATCGTCGTCCATGCATTGACGAAGTTCATGGGCGGCCATGGAACCACCTTGGGTGGAATCATTGTCGACAGCGGGAAGTTTCCGTGGCGCGAGCATCGACGGCGCTTTTATATGTTCAATGAGCCAGAACCCTCATATCATGGCGTCGTTTATTCGGAACGCTACGGTGATGCGGCTTATATTGCGCGATGCCGCACTGTTTCTCAAAGGAATACCGGCTCCACTTTATCACCGCTCAGCGCTTTTTTGCTGCTTCAAGGTATTGAGACATTGTCTCTTCGAGTCGAGCGCCATGTTAACAACGCGCGGCTTGCCGCTGAATACCTGCGCGGCCATGCGAAGGTCGATTGGATTAACTACGCCGGATTTCCAGAGAGCCCTTATCATAAGCTTGCGCAGCGGTATTTGGCAGGCCGATGCAGCTCGTTGATGACGTTTGGCGTTGCTGGAGGGTTCGAGGCAGGGACGAAGTTCTTCAATGCGCTGAAACTTTTCAAGCGGCTCGTCAACATGGGCGATGCGAAGTCTTTGGCATGCCACCCGGCTTCTACTACGCACCGGCAACTCTCTCCAGAGGAGCAGCGCAAGGCGGGCATCACGCCTGAGACAATCCGGCTCAGCATCGGCATCGAGCACATCGAAGATATCCTCGCCGACCTCGAGCAAGCCCTCGGTGCGACGCAATGACTTGGGGGCGCGCTTCAGACGGGTTTGCTGTTCGTAAATAGAGGCAAAGCAAAGACATGCCGGCTGTCATCAGTACAGGATTAAACTCAGCCGCCCTATTGGCGCGACAAAGGCATAAGGAGCCATTGCGGCAAAAGCCGAATCGCGGGTCTCAAGCGCCGATAGAGGTAGGGCTGATCAACAATATGCCGGATCCGGCGCTTGAAGCCACGGAACGGCAGTTTTCCGGACTGCTTAATGTTGCGGCCGCAAACCTCGGTGTGCGTCTCACTTGCTACTCATTGCCGGGCATCTCGCGCGCTGAAAGGGGAAGGCTGTATGTGAGCGGCCGTTACGCCTCGATTGATCAGCTTTGGGACAGCCATCTCGATGCGCTGATCATCACCGGAACCGAGCCACGCGCCTCAGATCTTCGGGACGAACCCTTTTGGGCCGCCTTCCGAGAGGTTATCGACTGGGCAGAGTGTAATGCTGTATCGACCGTATTGTCGTGTCTAGCGGCGCACGCGGCTGTCCTCCATATCGACGGGATTGAACGGCACGCGCTCGCGGATAAATGTTTTGGTCTTTTCGACCATGAAATCGTAACAGATCATCCCGTTGTTGCGGGCCTTGCACCGCGATTGCAGATTGCCCATTCGCGATGGAATGAGGTCCAGCATGGTGCGCTTCAGTCTTGCGGATACCAGGTGCTTACCAGTTCAGCCGATGCGGGCGTTGACCTATTCGTCAAGCAAAGGAAGGCTTTGTTCCTGTTTTTTCAAGGGCATCCAGAATATGAACCGGGAGTGCTGCTAAAGGAGTATAAGAGGGACATTGGCCGGTTCCTCAGGGAAGAGAGGAAAAACTATCCCAATATGCCGAAGGGATATTTCGACGCGGCAACAACGAAGCGTCTGACGCGCTTCCGCGAACGCGCGCTTCTACAGCCGAATGAAAGGCTTTTGGCTGAGTTCCCAACGGTTTCCGAAATCAACACTCCGCTGCTGCCGCAAATCTCACCGGCTGTGGTCATATACCGTAACTGGCTCTCGCAGATTTTTCGCTGCAAAGAAGAAAGAAGGCGTTCGCACTTGTAAAGCAGCGGTACCTTTCAAATATCCTCTCGTCTATATGGACCGAGGAGATTGCGGCTTAAATTCTAGGCTACTGAAAACCGAAGATACGTAAATTATTTGGATTTATTCTGAAATGCATGTGGGGATCCTATGGCAAATTCATTACCTGTAGCGATTATCGGGGCTGGTCCTTACGGCCTCTCGATCGCTGCCCATCTACGCAGCCACGGCGTTGAGTTCCGCATTTTTGGCCGCACGATGGAGAGCTGGCTGACGCAAATGCCAAGCGGCATGCATCTCAAATCCGATGGCTTCGCGTCGAGCCTATCCGATCCGCAATCCTACTTTACGCTGAAGCGGTATTGCGCTGGCACGGGTTTGCCCTACGCCGACCTCGGAGTTCCGGTGCCGCTCGACACGCTCACGGCATATGGGCTTGAATTCCAGAAGAAGCTTGTCCCGGAAGTCGAAGACAAGAGAGTGCGATTGCTCGACCGCCGGTCAAATGATTTCATCTTGACTCTCGATGACGGCGAAACAGTTTGTGCTAGCTCGGTATTGGCCGCTGCCGGCCTGAGCTATTTCCGGCGTATTCCACAGCCCCTGGTCCATTTGGCTAGCGAATTTCTGACCCACTCATCAGAGCATCATGATTTGACGCCGTTAAAAGGCCGTGATGTTGTCGTCATCGGCGCTGGCTCATCGGCAATCGAGCTCGCGACTCTGCTGCATGAAAACGGCGCCGTGGTGAGGCTCGTGGCTCGGCGGCAAAACCTTGATATCCACGAGCCGATGACGCTGCCGCGGCCGCTTTGGGAGCGCATCCGCGCACCGATGTCAATGGCTGGACCAGGCTGGCGAAGCCTGTTCTATACGGCTGCCCCGCTGCTTGTTCATGCCCTGCCGGAAGAACTTCGCCTCCGCATTGTGCGCAGTTCTTTTCCGCCAGCAGCAAGCTGGTATATTAAAGATCGCTTCTCTGGGAAAGTGCCGGCACTTCTTGGCTACGAGCCTGAGCGGGCCGAAATCCAGGGCACCCGTGTCAATCTTCTATTGCGAGGGCAAAACGGCAGCGAGCGCAAGCTCGTTACAGATCACATCATTGCCGCGACCGGCTTTGCTCCCGACGTGCGCCGGTTGAGCTTTTTAAGCGATGGAATTCTCGCCCAGATCCAAACGGCCGGCAAGACGCCGGTGCTCTCATCCAACTTCGAATCCACATGTCCCGGACTTTATTTTGCCGGGCCGGTGGCGGCAAACAGCTTTGGTCCCGTGCTTCGCTTCATCGCTGGCACCAAATTTTCCGCGCCACAAATTGCCAATCACCTGGCTAGGGTCCATCGGCAGCGCTCGATCCCCATCAAGAGCCAAGCCTATGACGAAGTCCAAACGGTCGCTCGCCGCCAGGGGGAGTGATGGTGGTTCAGTAATCCTGCAGCCGGGCTATTGGCTCCTTATGTCATTGATCCATGTTCTGATGTTTGGGCCTGCCATTCCTTGGTGCCTAACTGTAAGAGTTTCGCCGTCAAGCCGGGGATAGATCCGTTGTGCCGCGGATGCGCGAGTATTTGAAATTCTTTATCGATGGCGCTTGGGCCGGTCCGATTGAGCCGGGCCCAATGGATGTCATTAATCCAGCAACCGAGGCAAGCGCCGGACAGATTAGCCTGGCGTCATCAGCCGATGTCGACCGCGCGGTGAATGCGGCGCACCGGGCGTTCCGCAACTTTTCCCGCACGAGCCGGGCGGAACGCATCTCCCTTTTGGAGGCTGTGATAGCGGAGTACGAACGCCGCGCCCCGGACCTCGCCGATGCTGTGACCGAAGAGATGGGCGCGCCAATCTGGCTCGCAAAGCAGGCGCAGGTTCCGGCAGGGCTCGCGCATCTGAAGATCGCTTGCGACGTTTTGAAGGATTACCGTTTCGACGAGCCGCTTGGCACGACGCGGATCCTCAATGAGCCGATCGGCGTTTGCGGCCTCATAACGCCGTGGAACTGGCCGCTGAGCCAGATCACGTGCAAGCTCGCGCCAGCGCTTGCCACTGGCTGCACCGTGGTGCTGAAACCCTCCGAGATCGCCCCGTTCTCAGCCTATATCCTTGCTGAAGTGATGCAGGCGGCGGGCACGCCCGCGGGCGTCTTCAATCTGGTAAACGGAATTGGCCCGGTCGCCGGCGCGGCGCTCAGCGCGCATCCGCTTGTCGATATGGTCTCGTTCACCGGCTCGACGCGGGCGGGAATCGATGTGGCGCGAAACGCCGCGCCGACCGTCAAACGTGTCAGTCAAGAGCTTGGCGGGAAGTGTCCCGTTATTTTGCTCGGCGATGCGGATTTAGCCAAATCAGTGGCTTGGACGGTGAGCACAGTCATGCGGAACTCCGGCCAGTCTTGCAATGCGCCGACGCGCTTACTGGTGCCGGAGCGGCGCATGGAGGAGGTTATTACGCTTGCCCGTGCGGCCGGCGAAACTCAGATCCCGGGCGATCCGCGAAGCGACGCCAAGCTTGGGCCGGTGGTTTCTTATGCGCAGTGGAGCAGGATACAGGCGCTGATCCAGAAGGGCGTTGATGAGGGCGCCGCTCTCGTGCTCGGCGGCGCCGGCAAGCCGGAGGGACGCGAGCGCGGCTATTACGTGAAACCCACGATCTTCGCCAATGTGACCAATGACATGACCATCGCGCGCGAGGAGATTTTCGGGCCGGTGCTCGTAATCCTTGGCTATGAAACTGAAGCCGAGGCAATCGAGATCGCCAATGATACGGATTACGGACTCTGCAGCTATGTTCACGGCGAGATCGAGCATGCGCGTGCGGTGGCCGCAGAACTGAGGGCCGGGCAGATTGTGCTGAACGGCGCGCCTGTCGATTTTGCGGCACCCTTCGGCGGCTACAAGCAGTCCGGCAATGGACGTGAAAGGGGTGTTCACGCCTTCAGCGAGTTTCTGGAAATCAAGGCGGTCGTGGGTTGGCAGCTTTAGATCGCATCCCGCTCTAGCGCCTACAGCACCACTTCGATGAGGCAAGGCCCTTTCGTCCGGAAACCGGCGTCGAGCGCCTTGGCGAAGGCGTCGAGTGTGGTAACACGGATGCCCGGTACACCCATACCTTTTGCTAGGGATACCCAATCAAGGTCTGGACGGCCGATTTCAAGCATATCGCTGGCGGAGGGTCCTAGCACTCCGCTTCCCAGGCTTGCATACTCGCCTTTCAGGATCGCATAGGCGCGGTTGGCGAACACGACGGTTGTAACGGCAAGACTCTCACGCGCCATCGTCCACAGCGCCTGCAAGGTGAACATGCCGCTGCCATCCGCCGTGAGGCACAGCACACGGCGATCGGGGCAAGCGACAGAGGCGCCGACGGCCATCGGCATGGCAATGCCGATGGCCCCCCCCGTGTTGCCCAGCCAATCATGTGGCGGCGCGCCTTTGGTGATCGCTAGCATGCTGCGGCCGGAGGTCATGCCTTCATCGACGACGATGGTGTTTTCCGGCAGCAGAGCACCCACCACGGCGGCTAGCCCCGGCAAAGTGATTTCACCCGCCGGTAATGCTAGCCGGTCCGCCTCCTGGACGAGCGGACGCGTCCCGCTCGCCGACACTGCCGCCTCCAGTGCTTCGAGCGCACCGGTGCAATCTTCTCCCGGCCGCGCCAGAATGTACATCTCGCAGCCAACGGGTGTTGGCACGCTCGGCTTGCCCGGATAGGCAAAGAACGCAACAGGGGGCGGGGCCGCGACAAGAATGAGCTGGCGGAACTCTTGAAAGAGCGCTGCCGCCTGCTCCAACACGTAGGGAACGCGGGTCACGATGGGCCGCCCCGCACCTCGTTGGATACGCGTCATGGCGTAGGCAGCCAGAAGCCGGGCGCCGGTTGCGGCCGCAATGCGGCCGGCCGCGATCAACGCCGGGCCATAGAGCGCATTTCCGGCGAGAACGATGGCGGTCGGAACACCAGACCGCACCATAGCCGCAGCATGGCTGATCGTGGCCGCTGCCGGAACAGGGGGCAGCGGGATGGGAGGAACTGCGGCGATGATGCCACCCTCCGACCAGGCGATATCGGCGGGGAGGATCAGAGTCGCGATCTGGCCCGGTTCGGTGCATGCCGCAATGATAGCGTCCGCTCCATCGCGCCCGAGGTTTGCCGTATTTGCCGTAGTGCGTACCCAGTGCGAGTAGGGCCGCGCTATTGCTTCTATGTCGGTCGTGAGCGGTGCATCATAGCGCTTGTGGTGCGTTGCGTGGTCGCCGACGATGTTGAGGATCGGGACCTGCGCGCGGCGTGCGTTGTGAAGGTTGGCGAGCCCATTGGCAAGGCCTGGTCCAAGATGCAGCAGGGTGCTTGCGGGCTTCCGGGCCATGCGGCCATACCCATCTGCGGCGCCCGTGACCACACCTTCAAACAGGCCGAGAATACAGCGCATTCCCGCGACGCGGTCGAGCGCGGCGACGAAATGCATTTCAGACGTTCCCGGATTCGCAAAGCAGACATCGATACCGCCTGCCACCAATGTCCGGGCCAGGCTTTCGGCTCCGTTCATTTCTTCTCTTTCGCTGATCTAGGACAAAGGGCCTTCGAATCCATTGGCCGGCTCGGCCCTACGGCAATAAGGGACATCCTCTCCAAGGCTAAAGCATCCTCGTCAAAAGGCGTAGAGATTTCCGATCGGATGATGCATTGTGGAAGAGATGATGAGTGGTGTCGGCAGGGGTCTGACTATTCCACAGGCTGAATGTCCTGGTTCGCGGCTGGACCCATCCCGCATGGCATCTGGGCTCCCATGTGAAGGCGCTTGGTCTGCGTTGGAAGAAGCGGGCCAGATGACAAAGAGGGCCTGAAGATGTACGGTTTCTATCGAGAAACCCGTTGAAAGTGATATTCCGAAACATGCCAATAGAGGAAGATCGCCTGGCCGATATTCTTGCGCTGCTACCGGAACGTATCGGTCATGTCATCGGGATATGGGCAGAGCGCTCGCCGGACTGGCCAGCTCTTGTGGAGAAAAGCGGCGCCTGGACTTATGGGCAACTTGCGGCGGCGATCGCCGCAGCGCGAGATTGGCTCACTGATCAGGGAATCCGCGCCGGTGATCGCGTCATGATCGTCAACGAAAATTGCCGTGCCCTCATCGCGGTTTGGCTCGCGACCACTGAACTCGATGCGTGGCCGGTGGTTGTCAGCGCCCGTTTATCGGACCGGGAAATCGACGAGATTCGCGACCATTGTGCCGCCCGCCGCATCGTCTACACCTCGGCCGTATCATCATCGGCCAAGGCTCACGCGGCTCGCCACGGCGCCATTGTGCACGAACCCATGTGGCTTGGTCCAATCAGTCTCGGCCCCTTGAACGAAGCAACGGCGCCTGAGCCGGTCGAAGCAGGAAGCGCCAATCAAGTCGCAACCCTTATTTATACCTCCGGGACGACGGGCCGGCCCAAGGGGGTCATGCTCACACATCGCAACCTGCTGTTTATCGCGCACGTCTCAGGGCTGATTCGCTCCCTCACTCCAGAAGACCGTCTCTACGGTATTTTACCAATTTCACACAGCGTTGGATTGTCCGTAGTGGTGTTAGGCACGCTGCTTCATGGCGCCACACTTTACATCGAATCGCGCTTCAACCCTGCCGCCGCAGTGACGGCGCTTGCGCGGGACCGGCTGACTGTCATGTTGGGGGCGCCAGCGATGTTCGCGCTCATGACAGAATACACCAGGCTGAAGGGACTCGAAATACTAACGGCTCCCGCGCTTCGTATCATTTCGTCTTCAGGTGCACCGCTTGATCCGACGCTAAAAGCCGCGACTGAACGTCTGTTCGGCCTACCGCTCCACAACGGCTACGGCATTAGCGAATGCTCTCCGACCATCGCGCAGATGCGGATCGAACAGCCACGCACCGACTGTTCCGTGGGACCCGTGCTCCCCGGCGTCGAAGCGAGAGTGGTCGGTCTCGACGGCAAGGACGTAGCCGATGGGGAAGTTGGCGAATTATGGGTTCGTGGCCCCAACGTCATGAAAGGCTACTACCGCGGTCCCGAGGAGACCGCCGCTGTCATCGACAAGGAGGGATGGTTCAACACACGCGATTTGGTGCGCTTCGAGCAGGCGAATTTGTTCATCGTGGGCCGTACCAAGGAATTGATCATTCGCTTTGGTTTCAACATCTACCCGCCAGAGATCGAAGCCGTGCTGAATGCGCATCCTGCTGTCACGCAATCGGCCGTCATCGGGCGGCCTGCGAATGGCGAGGAAGAGGTTGTCGCGTTCGTGCAGCCAGCCGCGGGCTGCGCGATTACGGTTGCCGAGCTGGAGGATTACGCTGCGGAACGGCTCGCGCCCTATAAACGCCCATCGAAAATCCTTCTGCTTCCTGCCTTGCCTGCCGGTTCGACCGGTAAGATTCTGAAAAATCAACTCGTGCCGCTTGCTTCGGCGATGATCGCCGAAAAAGTCTGAAGCGCGCGCTTGCGCGATCAGGAATGGGCGAATGCCCAATAAAGCTCCCGCGCCTTACGATAGAATGGCCCCGCTTCCAACGCGCGGTCATTGATCCGGCTCACTGGAGCCACCTTGGTGTAGTTCCCAGTCGAGAAGATTTCGTCGGCGCGTTCGAAGTCAGCAAATCGCAGCGTGGTTTCGATCACCGGAACCCCAGCATCGCGCAATAGGGCGATCACGCGGCGGCGTGAGATGCCGTCGAGGAAAGTGCCATTCGGCGCAGGCGTGAACACGGCTCCCTCTTTCGCCAAGAAGATATTGGCGGTCGCAAGCTCTGCGATATTTCCGAGCATGTCACATAGCAAACAATTGTCGAACCCACGCGCCCGCGCCTCGAACAGTGCTCGGGCATTATTCGGGTAAAGGCATCCGGCTTTCGCGTCGACTGGCATGATTTCCATCGTCGGACGGCGAAACGGCGAAAGGGTGATCGAGAAACCATCAGGCTTTGGCATCGGAAGTTCGTAGAGCGTCAAACACCATTGCGTTGACTCGGGGTCTGGCGCCACCGCCAGCCACCCGTTTTTCTCGGCCCAGTACATCGGACGGATGTAAATCGCGGCTTGTTTGTCGAAGCGCTTAAGGCCATCTTGGACGAGGCCAACCCAAGTCTCGGTTGAAACCTTCGGCTTCAGATAAAGCGTTGCAGCCGAATGGTTGATGCGCGAGCAATGCAGGTCGAGATCGGGCATTACGCCTTCGAAAGCGCGGGCGCCGTCGAATACGGAGGAACCGAGCCACGCCGCATGGGTGCGTGGACCCATGATTGGCACATTGCCCTCGTGCCAATCACCCTCGAAGAAAGTCCAGGTCTTCGACAATCCGGTGGCGCCAGCCATCGTCTCCTCCTTCTGCCTATCGAACCATAACAATCATACCAGATCATTATGGTGCCGGGAGCCGCGGCGGCATTTTGCTAGCCTTTCGTAAGCTGCAGTTCCAATCAATCCATCAACATCGAATCAGAAAAAAAGCTTTGCAACGGTGGTCGGCGCTAGTTTCGTGGAAGGGCGATTTCTAAAATGATAATCGTAGGGGGGCACGAACTAAGCGTCAGCCAGACTAATGCCATGGGGCAGTTCAATGAGATCTATGCCCCATAGGACGTTGCCCTCTAGGAAAATGGGTTGCTGCTGTAGAATGGCGACGTACCAACCGTCGGATTGCATGCCGGGAAACGCCAGAATGGCCTCGTACGCGAGGTTGAGCACTTCGGACCCTAAGACAGATGGAAACGATCGAATTTGATGCCGGTCGTCGGATGCTCGTCAAAAATGGAAATGCCAAACCGCGTGTCAAGACGGATGGCCGGGCAACAGATTTTGCCCGATGCAACGTCAATGGGCGCACAGATCCCACCTTGATGAGAAATTCTGGGTTGAAGGATCCGGCCCCGCGACACCTAACGCCAAGCATCACACAATATGAGGGTATTTCTCGACACACCAATAACGCTTATGGGTCATGTGATGTACGAACACATACTCTACAATTTGAACATTCCGCAGCGTCTTCTATTTACAGGAAGGACATCGGCTAACGAATATGAATGTAATGTACAAGTTAATATTTATATCGGCTGACCTCCCGGTTTCACAAGTAAATCAAAGCTTAAACTAAAGGTTAATGAAATTAGCTGTCTATTTTAACGGAGACGACGCGATATGGCCGGAGCTAAAGTGGGATCATATGGGCAAGAAAATGATTCGCTGATCGTCACACGGATCGAGGCCGCCAAGGGCAACCGTGCGGAAGGCGCTATCTCATATGTCGCAGCCAATGCGCGGCTTGGTCAATATGATCCTGTGACTGTGATGGAAGGGGGGAGTCCGACGACGGTAATCATCGAGCGGCGCCAAGGTAACTTAACAAAGCCCATTTTCACGGACGATACCGTTCCACTAATGCATTGCCGAAGCGCCGCCTCGACGAGTGCGCGGGCTCTCGCGGTGGAGAGTACGCTCAAACGCACGCTTGATATTGGGCTTGCGTTGGTAGCTATCGTCCTTTTGGCGCCGCTGCTTGTCATTGCTGCGATTGCCATCAAACTCGACAGCGCCGGTCCGGTCATATTCCGGCAGCGGCGGAACGGACTCAACGGAATTCCATTCGTCATCTTC
>Ga0181535_10006240_pt1 | contig 12423 bp, 11 predicted proteins | sample PEATcosm2014_Bin_44_FD_119774 | JGI IMG/M metagenome (GOLD analysis project Ga0181535, IMG submission 119774) | Peatland microbial communities from MTU Mesocosm Facility, Houghton, MI, USA - PEATcosm2014_Bin17_30_metaG | ecosystem: Environmental > Terrestrial > Soil > Wetlands > Peat | place...
CGACCCGCTGCTCGGTCCGCTGGGTAACTATGGCGGCCCCACGCCCTGCCTGGCCTTGTTGGCCAACAGCCCCGCCATCGACAGTGCCGACCCGAATGATTTTCCCAGCCTCGACCAGCGCGGCTATTTGCGTCCCACCGGCGCCGGGCCGGACATCGGCGCCTACGAATACGGATCGGCCGCGCCCGTCACCGTTCCGTATCTCAGCGTGAGCGCCAGCGGCAGCAATATCACCTTGTCGTTCGCGGCCGTCCCCTCGAAATTGTACCGGCTGCAATGGTCCACGAACCTCACCACCTGGACCGATCTCAGCACGAACGGCCCGGCAACCAGCGCCACCACGTTCAATCAGACCGTGAGCAAACTGGCTTTCAGCCAATGCTATTTCCGCCTGCTGGTGCAGTGAGGCCGGTGAAGGTGATTTACCTCGCGCCTTCCCGGTTCGTAAACAATCGAAACCAGGACAAGCAGGCCAAACCAGAGTCGTGGCACCCGCCAATCAAGGCGGCGTCACCAACTGAAACCGGCGGTCCCAACTTTTCACCCGACACTTTTTCCGGCATCCTTTGCGGGTGAAGTTATTGGTCGAATGGCTGGCCAAATTGCCGGAGCGTCCCCGCGCGATTATCAAGACGTGCGCCTACGGTTTGGCGGCGGGCTTGGTGGCGGTGGCCTTCCAATTGGCGATCAACGGTTGCTATCGCGCCGGCATTGTGCGCCTGTCGCAACTTTCACCAACCCGCTTCCTCCTCGGCAGCCTTGGCTTGATTCTCGCCACTTCGCTCATTTCCGGCTGGCTGCTCAACTCGTTGTGCACGGAGGCCGCCGGCAGCGGCATTCCGCAACTGAAAGCGGCCTTTTGGAAAAACTTCGGCTTTGTGCCCTTCCGCGTCCTCTGGGTGAAATTCATTGCGGCCACGCTGCAAATCGGCGGCGGCAGCAGTCTGGGCCGCGAGGGTCCCAGTGTGCAATTGGCCGGGACAGCCGCCTCGCTCGTGGCCGGCGTGGCGGGTGAGCCCAAACAAAAACGCCGGCTGGCGGCCGCCACCGGCGCCGCCGCCGGCCTGGCGGCAGCTTTCAACACCCCGCTGGCCGGCGTCACCTTCGTCCTGGAGGAATTGATTGGTGACTTGAACAGCCGTTTGCTGGGCAGCGTGCTCCTGGGGGCCATGCTCGGGGCGCTCGTCGCTCACGGCATCCTCGGACCGCAACCCTCGTTCTCCCTCGCGCCCCTCGGTGAGCCGGTCTGGCGTTCGTATTTGCTGGTGCCGATCGTCGCGGCGGCCGGCACCCTGGTCGGCGTGGCATTCCAGAAATCCGCGCTCGGGTTGCGCGCCCGCCAACGAAAATGGACCGCCGTGCCGGCCTGGTTGCGCCCCGCCCTGGGCGGAGTCATCTGCTGGGCCCTCGGGGTGTTCGTTTTCTTTCAAACGGGTAAACTTGGTGTGTTTGGCCTGGGTTACGACGACCTTTCGCAGGCGCTCACCGGCAAGCTGCTTTGGCAAACGGCGGCGTTGCTCCTGGCGGCCAAATTCGTGGCCACGGTGGCCTGCTACGGCCTGGGCGGATGCGGCGGCATCTTTTCCCCCACCCTGTTCTTCGGCGCCATGACCGGCCTGGGCATCGCGGGCATTGCCCAGCCCTTCTTTTCATTATCGTCGGACAGCGTGGCCATGCTGACCGTGGTTTGCATGAGCGCCACGCTGGGCGCGGTGGTGCGCGCCCCGGTGACCAGCATCCTGATCGTCTTTGAAATGACCCATCAATTTTCCCTGGTCCCCCCGCTCATGCTCGCGGCCTTGATCAGCCAGGCGATCAGTCGCCGGCTGGCGCGGCATAACTTTTATGACGCCCTCCTGGAACAGGATGGACACGACGTGGCACGGTTCGCGCCTCCCCGCGACCTGCGTGAATGGCAGAAGCAACCCGTGTCGCACCTGGCCAACCCGAAGCCGGTGGTGATCGGGTCGCTGGAGCCGAAACAAATCCAAAGCGTTTTGCGGAGTTATCCCTACACCCAATTCCCGGTGGTCCTCGGCGGCCAGATCCGCGGAGTGCTCAGGCGGGAGGAAGCCACCCGCGCGTTCCGGGAAAAGCGCACGCCGGACTTGGCACCCGCCACGGTCTGCCGGCCGGACCTGCCATTGCACGCCGTGGAGACGCAGTTGATTGAATCCAAGACCGGTTTTCTTTTGCTGCAAGAGTCGCCCGCAGGACCGCTGGCTGGCATTCTGACGTTGCACGACATTCTCCGGGCGCAACAGGCCGCCGCCGAAGAAGGACTCGGCTGACCGGCCTTCACCAGCCGAACCGGGAGGCATCATACGCCAGCCGCTGCGCCGAATTCATGTGCGCGAAGTCCGGCGAACCATTCGCCAGCTTGGGCCAGTCGTTCCCCGCCAATGGGCCGGCCGCCGGCGAACTTACCGCTTCGCTCTCCGCCCGGGCCAGCGGATTATTCTGAACCTCCACCACCGCGCGCCGGGCGGCGCTGCCATCGTAACTCATCGCGGGATCGGTGGTTCTCAGATCCTCCACCAGCGAGCGGTGCGGCGGAATGCCTCGCGCCTGCAAAACGCCGTGATAAGCCCGCACGGCCTCCTCCGGCGAGATCTTTCCCTCCGTGATGAGCCGCAACATTTCAATGAACGCCAGTTGATGTTCGGCTTGGTTGATTTTGCGACCGTACAGCGCCACCCGCGCGCCGTATTTTTGCGCGTCGTGAATCAATTTAAAGGCGTCGTAAGTCGTGCCCGCGCTGCCGCCCAAGATGCCCACGACCAAGTTCGGGTCATACTGCGCCAGTTCTTCCATCGCCTTCGGGCCGTGATAGACAATTTTCAGGAAGTCCGGCCGGCCCGCCTCGGGCACGCCGGCCAGCGTGCGGATGATCTGGTCATTGATGAATTCGCCGAGCTTCTCCGGTGCCACGCGGCCCGGCACGTTCGGGTCAAACACTTCCAGAAAGTGCCGGAACTGCTTGCGCTCCGCTTCCTCGCGAAACTCCTTGTACCACCGCAGGGCCTCGCGATCCTGCGCCAACTCGTTGAGGAACGTGATGGAATACAGGCCGAGGTTCGCGCCCGGAACACCCTTTTCCTCGCGGTCACACTCGATCTGGCCGCATTGGATCTGGTCAATGCTGGCCGAGCGGAACGGCTGGGAAGGCTCGCGCGTGTAGCAGCCGTGGCGCACCGCCCAGACATCGGTGGTGTCGTTCGCGCGACAGGCGGGGGTGACTTGGGAATTCTCAAACAGCCCTTCCTTGATGGTGAGTTGTTCGCTGACGTAGGCCGACATCAACATGATGTCCACCAACCCCTGTTGCGTCACCTCCCGGATGATATCGAGGAATTCGGGCAGGTTGCGGTAGCCGTATTCCTCCCGCGTCCAGACTTCCGGAGAGAACTGCGCCGGCCGGGCGCCAGGCCGGGCGAGATAACCGCGCGGGCCGGGGGCGCGCACCCCGAACGCCATGTCGGCATCCTTCGCATCCGCCAGGATGAACTCGCGGGTGGAGCGCGGGTCAGCGCGGATCGCGGCCAGTTTGCGATCGAGGGAACGGAGCATGGCTTTTTTCATTCGCCCGGTGGCGTTATAATGAAATCCGCCAGTTCGCGCAAGGTGGCACTGCGGGCCTGCCGCACAAAGAAACCGGCACTGGCATGGGCACAGATCAGGCGCGAGCGGACGTCGAGTTGCAGCAGCAGCCCGAGACAATACCCCGCGTTGAACCGGTCCCCCGCGCCCGTGATTTTCCTGGGCTTGGCACAATAAGCCCCCGGCTCGGTCGCCAGGCCGGCGCTGCCCGCCACCGCCGCAAATTTGCCGTGGTGAACCACCACTTCCGCAATGCCCAACCGCTCCCGCAGGCAGTGGGCCTGCCCCAGCACGGACCCCGGCTCTTTTTCCGCCTCGGGCAAACCGAACAGGCGGGCCAGGATATTGGCCTCGGTGCCGTTCAATCCGAGGGTAAGCGGCCCGGTCGCCGCAAACGCGGACAGCGTTTTCAGCATCGCTCGAATATCGCCGGGCGAACGGCTTGAAGGATCCACCAAGTCGATGAAAAAGGCGGGTCGATGGGTCAGCCGCGCAAAGACTTTTTCCTGCAACAGGCGCCACACGGCGGTCATGTGCGGATAGAGCGTCCAGTCCGTCAACGCAATCACGTGCGCCTGGGCACAGGCCGCCGCATAGGCCCCATCCGCGAGCCGGGCCGCCACGGATTCAGGCGTGAAATCGGCCAACTGGGTGACGGCGCTGAACATGAGCTTGCCATCGTCAAACTCGAAGGCGAGCGTGCGCCCCGGCTCCCGCCCCCACGAATGAACGGAACGGAAGCCGGCCATCAGGGTAGCAAACGCCGGGTGAATGGGCTCGCCCAACGTCGCAAAGCCGTCCACCGGCACCCCCAGCGCGGCCAAGCCATCGCCCATATTGACGGCACAACCGCCGGGATGCACCGCGTTCACGACAATTTCGCGCAGGCTGCTGTGTCCGGCGGCCTGGGTGACCAAACCGCCAAAGGTGGCGATATCCGGCACCGCCTTAAACGCGGCGAGGCTTTGCCGCTCGCCGACCACCGAGATCATTTCATCCACAAAACCGTCAAAGCCGATGGCTACGGACGGCAATGGCGCGGCCGCTGAACGAAGGCGCTCGGCGAGACTCTGGCGAGGGGAGTCCACGCTAGAGCTGGCAGGCCGCCGAAAATTCCCGCGCCGCTCGCAGGATGGAATTGATTTCGGATCGCTTCATGACGTGGTGCGGTTAATTCATTTCGACGCCAGCTTACAAGCTCACTTCCCAGCCCGCACGATAGCTGCGGCGCAGCAGCCGTTCCGCTTCGGGGTGGTTGGGAATCCGCATGGATTTCGTTTCCCATTGCAGCAATTGCCCGGGCACCCGGATGGCCACGGTGCCAAGGATGATCGCTTCGGCCATCGGACCGGTCTGCAGGAAATGCGACGCCGTGGGCTCGCCGCCGAGACAGGCGTCGACAAATCGGTGATAGTGGGTCGGGCCTTTCTCGATCGATCGCGGTGCGTTCTTGAATTTTTCGCGGGGCAGGAGAATGGGCATGGATTGATGCGGCAGCAGCATGGCGCCCTCCGAGCCAATAACCATCGCGGACTCCGCCGGGTATTCCGGCACCCGGGAATCGGCCAAGGCGATCTTCTGCACTTCCGGCGGCGGGAATTTGTCGCCGTCGAACCACTCGACCGGCAATTCACGGCCGCCGGTGATGTCACTGCCGGGAAAGGTCCACGTGATGTGGTTGCTTTGCGGCCAGGTATCGGCGCGGCGTTCCGGGGAGTTCCGCCAGGAATCCTGAACTTCCGCGATCACGGACACGGGGGCGGTCAGACCCAGGCCCTTCCACACCGCGTCAAAAATATGGCAGCCGATATCCCCCGACCAACCGGTGCCGAAATCCTGCCACGAGCGCCAAATCGTGGGGTGGTAAATCTTCGGCGCGTAGGGGCGTTCCGGCGCCGTCCCCAGCCACAGGTTCCAATCCAGCTCGGGCGGCACCGGGCTGCCTTGGGCCGGACGCGGACCGGCCAGCCGGTAGAATTCCGCGCCGGGCCGGTTGGAGCACAACACCACGCGATTGACTTGGCCGACAATGCCTTGCCGCAGCAATTGCACGCCCAACCGGTCGCCCATGCCGGCCGCAAACTGCGTTCCCAACTGCGTCACCACCCCGGCCTTTTTCGCCGCCCGGGCCAGCGCCCGGCATTCTGCCACGTCGTGCGCGAGCGGTTTTTGACAATACACGTTTTTCCCGGCCCGGATGAACGCCAGCGCAATGATCGCGTGCATATGATCCGGCACGGCCACATTGACGGAATCAATCCGGTCGCGCTCGCCGGCGAGCAACTCGCGCCAGTCGGTGTATTGCCGCGCTTCGGGCACGCTCTTGGCCGCCTCCGCCAAATTGTTCTTATCCACGTCGCAAATGGCCACAATTTCCAGCCGGGGATGCGATTTGAATGATTCCAAATCATTTCCACCCATGCCCCGCACGCCAATGCAGGCGTGGCGCAATTTGCCATCCGCCGGAATGCGCCGGCGGGCGAGCGCACCGGCACAACCCGTCATTAAGCCAAGGCCGGCCAGGGCCGACGCGGCCATGAATTCTTTGCGTGAAATTTGAGTTTTCATATTCGTTAGGTGATCACTCTTTGACTTAAAATTGGGCCAGCGGATCATCGGTTACTTAACGCCCAGCAGATGGCGAAGGAGGTACAGTTCCAGGGCTTCGTAATCCCGTGCGTCGCGGCATTGCTGCACCAGCGCTTGATCCAGCGAACGCACCTTCTCCACCAGATGCAGAAACATCATCCGACTATTCTTCAGGTGCTCAACCGCCGGACAGCCGCCCTGCGTTCGCATGGCTTTCACATCCAAACCCACAAACTCGCCATTTTGGCCGTAGCCATATTCTTCCAAGACCCTCACTTGGTTGAAGGCCACCCGCAAATTCGCGCCGCCGAAAGTCTTATCCTGGTCGTATTTGAGCCCGTTCTGGTCATTGAGATGAACACTGCCCAGTTTGTGGTGGGCCAGGGCAAAGGCCATTTCATCGCTGGGATCCAGCCCCGCGAGCAAAGCGTGGGCACTCTCAATGAGTCCCTTCACCCGGCGGTGATCGACCGACGCATAGGCCAGCGCCACCGCATGCCCGATGGTCGGCACATACGCGTGATCGGTGGGTTCGTTTGGTTTCGGCTCAATCCAGATTTGAATCGTGGGATCAAAATCGAGCATCTGATTCAACACCTCCAACAGGCGCTGATAAGCCAGCCGCGCGTCCTTGGCTTCGCGAATATAGGTGCCTTCACGGGCCAGCCAGAGCACAATGGCACCGCAACCGATGGCCCGCGCAATCTCAATGGCCTTCTTGGTCCGCTCCCAGGCGTACTCGCGATCCGCGGCCCGATTGGAAGTATAGGCGCCATCAATGGTCTGGCCCGCCATCCACAGGCGGGGCGCCACAAACTCCGGCACCAGGCCCTGATTGACCAGCATCGCCTTCACTTCGCCCGCTTTATGCAAAATCTGCGACGCCGTCAGGCCGTCCAGGTTTGGCACCACATCGTCGTCATGAAATTGAATGCCCTCAAAGCCCAGCTGGCGGTAGAGGAGAAACTTCGCCTCGTGCGGCAGGACGGCCCGCACGTCGGGACCAAAGACGTCAGCGCCTTCGCTGATGTTCCACGGCCCGAAGGAAAAACGGTACTGGGTTTGTGGGTGCATAGGCTTGATGTCCTTTATCGCACAGTTCGCCACCGATGGCTACGCCATCTGTGTCGGCCACTGCGACTATTGTCTCAATTGGGGTTGAAAACCCGCGCCTTTCCGTCATGATCGGCCCATGCGTGGCCATCGTGAAAAAATCATCTTTCCGAGCGGGCATTCGTTCCGCGTGCTCCGCTGGTCACGCAACCTGCGCGAGGTGGAAGCGGTGCTGGCCTCCGGCCAGGCGGAGCGCGTGGCCGGCGAAGGCACGCATTGGCACTATCACCGCCACATGGAGCTGACGCTTTTCACCACGGGGGAAGGCCTGCGGTTTGTGGGCGACCATATTGCCTCGTTTGGCCCGGGCGACTTGGTCCTGCTCGGCGGCAAGGTCCCGCACTACTGGCATACCCAGCGGCCGTCCGCCGGGATTTCGGTGCAATGGGACTTCCCGCACGGACATCCGTTCTGGGCGTTCCCTGAGAATTTGTCCCTGGCCACCCTGTTCAAGAGCGCAACCCGCGGCCTGCGCTATACCGGCGCCACGGCCGACCAACTCGCCGCCGGATTGCAAGCACTCGTCCGGGCCGACGGGCCTGACCGGCTGGGCTGGCTGCTCCGATTGCTCGCCATCATGGCCCGGGCGCCGGAGCGCGACCGCACCGTCCTTTCCGCCCGGGCCTTCTTCCTTTCCGAAAAGGGCGCCTACCAGCCGGCCATGGCCGAAGCTGTGCGCTACCTGCTGGCCAATTTCCGCGATACCATCCGGCTTGAGGAAATCCTGCGCCTCACGCACATGAGCAAGCCGACCTTTTCGCGCCAGTTCAAGAAACACTCCGGCCAATCCTTTAGCGACTTCATCAACCATCTGCGTTTGCAGGCCGTCTGCCATGAATTGGCCGCCACGGAACGCACCATCCTGGACATCGCCTTTGCCTGCGGCTTCAGCCAGGTTTCCTTTTTCAACCGGCTTTTCCGCCGGGTCATGGGTTGCAACCCCACGCAATACCGCCAGCGCAAGCGGAAGAAGGTCGGACTCTCGGCTAAAGCCGATGCTTTGGCTTCATGGCTATAGGCCACCACGAGCCAATTCTTGTTGGCCGCCCGCTCAAAATGGCACAAGACTTCGCCCCACGTGAATTCCTTTGCGACTTTCTTTGCACCCGCCAATCGGCGATCATGAAGGCGAGAAAAAATGGCTCACATTCACGAGAAGATTGATTTGACGGTCGTAATTTTTGTGGTCCGGGACGGCCGGGTCTTGGTGGTCCACCACCGCAAGCTGAACCGCTGGCTGCCGCTGGGGGGACACGTGGAATTGGATGAGGATCCGGAACAGGCGGCGTTGCGCGAAGCCCGCGAAGAAAGCGGACTGGAAGTGGAACTGCTCGGAGAGCGTCCGCCCACGACCTCGCCCGGCACGCGGGCGCTGATCGCGCCGCGCTTTCTGGATATTCACCGCATCAGCGATACCCACGAGCACATCGGAATGATCTATTGGGCGCGGCCGAAGGCCGGCTCGGTGACGCTCGCCGCCGCGGAGCACCATGCTATCCGCTGGTGCGCCCCGCCGGAGCTGGACCAACTCTCGCCGCCCATGACGGACGCCGTGAAATGGTATTGCCGGCAGGCCATTGCGGAGGCGGCGGGAAAATGAACTCCGGCAGCCGGTTTCGGGCGGGCTGTTACACCATCGAAGGCATCAATTCCTTCGCCACCGTGGTGTACGGCAATTACCTTTATTTTTACTTCCGCGATACGTTCGGTTTCACCGACCGCTGGAATCTGTTGCTGGCAGCACTGCTGGGGCTGGTGTACATGGTGGGCGCGTGGCAGGCGGGCCGTTTCGCCCAGCGCCGGGGTTGCTTTACCGCCATGAAACTGGGTTTTGCCGTCATGGCCGCGAGCCTGGCAGTCGGCCTGCTCTGGCGGACCCTCACGAGTGAAATCCTGGTGGCCTGCGCCATGTTCGGCGGCACGTGTTTCGTCTGGCCCTCCGTGGAAGCCCTCGTCAGTGAGGGCGACGCGCCGGAACATGTTCCCCACGCCGTGGGCATTTACAACATCACCTGGGCCATCTGCAACGCGGTGGCGTTCTTCGTCGGCGGTTCCTTGATCAAGAAATTTGGCTATGGCGCCATGTTCAGTGTGCCGCTGGTGCTCATGATCCTGCAATTCGCCATGACCTGCTGGCTGCAAAGCTATCATGCGCGGCTGCCCGCGCCCGCCAAATCACGCCCCGCCCCGGTCAAACCGTCCGCCACGGTGGCAGCGCGGGCGCAGAGCTTTCAACGCATGGCCTGGGTGGCCAACCCCTGCGCCTACGTGGCCATCAACACCCTCATTGCCGTGCTGCCGGGCGTGGCCATCCGCCTCCACCTCTCCACCATGCTCGCGGGGTTTGCGCTGTCCATCTGGTGCTTCGCGCGGTTTATCGCCTTCGTCGCGCTGTGGCGCTGGACCGGCTGGCACTACCGTTTCCGCTGGTTACTGACGGCGTTTGTGCTGCTCATTCTTTCGTTTGCCACCATCTTGATGGCGTCAAGCCTGTGGGCCGTGGTACTGGCGCAAGTGGCCTTTGGCGGCGCCATCGGGCTGCTCTACTATTCATCCCTGTTCTATTCCCTGGACGCGAGCGAGACCAAGGGCGAACAGGGCGGTCTGCACGAAGCCGCCATCGGCGCCGGCAACTTCCTGGGACCGGTCATTGGCGCCTCCGCCTTGTGGCTGGCGCCGGCTAATGCCGGCATGGGCGCCTGGGCGGTGTCGGGCGTGCTCCTGCTGGGCATGGGTGGCATGGTCCTGTTGCGCCAAACCCGCCGCCCGGAATGAACCCCAGCCGATGGAGGGAATGACCCGGCTGTTTTTGCCGCTTTTTAATCAAGCGCCATCTGTTTTTGCCGATAGGCTAACGTGATCCGCGTCAAGTCAGAGGCGTTGCAGCCCGGCATGGTGGTGGCCCGCGATGTGAAAAACATCGACGGCATGTTATTGGCGCCGTTGGGCTGCCAGTTAAGTGAACGTCAAATCGGCATTCTCCAAGCCTGGGGCGTGACGGAAGTGGAAGTGGAGGCCGGCGCCGAAATGGCCAAGGCCCACGATCCGCTGGCGCAGTTGCCCCCGGAGACCCTGGCCCGCATCACCGCCGAGTTGCGGGCACGTTATTGGAAGCCGGACGAATTTGGACCGGTGCCGGCGGCGATCTACAAAATCATGCTCCTGCGCCAGGCGCGCCGCCTCCTCAATCCGCCCTCATGAACCAGCCACCTTCCATCAAAGCCATGGTCCAGGCCGTGCCCCGGAGCCTCGGTTCCTACGGGCCGGTCCTCAACGAAATTGAAGAGGCGCTCCAGTCCACCCAATGCAATTTGAGCACCATCGGCGACGCCATCCAGAAGGATCCGGACCTCACGGCGCGGCTGCTGCGACTGGCGAACAGTCCGTTCTTCGGTTTTGCGAACCGCCTCAGCACCGTGGCCGAGGCCGTGAGCCTGCTGGGCATCCAACAGATCCAGGACATGATCGTGGCTTCGAGCGTGCTGGAGCAGTTCAAGGGCGTGCCGGACAAGTACGTGAACAAGGATTCGTTCTGGCGCCACAGTCTGGCCGTGGGCATTGCCGCGCGCCTGGTGGCCATGGAACGCCGCTTGCCCAAACCGGATAAGTTTTTCGTGGCGGGCCTCCTGCACGACGTCGGCCGGCTGGTGTTGCTGTCCCAGGCGACGGAATGGGCGCCGGCCGTGTTTGAGCTGTTTCAGCGGGAGCGCATCCAGTTGCGCGACGCGGAGAAACGGGTGCTCGGTTACGATCACCAGCAGATTGCCGCCGAATTGTTGCAGAGCTGGAGCTATCCGCCGGTCCTCGTGCAGGCGGTGGCGTTTCACCATTCCCCCAGTCAAAGTGTGGCCAAACTCGAGACCAGCGTGGTGCACATCGCCGATCACCTGATCGTGGCCATGGGCATCGGCTCCTCGGGCGAACAGTTCATCCCGCCACTCGATGAAAAGGCCTGGAATCTCGTGGGCCTGGAAATCGAGGCGCTGGACAAGATTGTGGAGGCGATCGACGAACAGGTCCTGGCCGTGGAGGAAGCTTTTCTGAAAAAGGAAGAGTAACACCATGGCCGAATCCTTCGATTCCGTCTATCCCGATTTTCTGCGCACGGGCCTGGAAAAACTGAGCCAGCTCGGCGCGCAGCGGGAACTGCCGGCACTGTTTGCCGCGCTGGAACATTTTCGGCGGGACCTGCATGAGCAGGACACCGTGAAGGGCATTCTCCACGTCACCCAAGGCTATCTGGGCGGTTTGAACCTGTTTTCCAAGGCCGGCTTTTGGACCGTGAACACGCAGGATTTCAATTTTGAACTCTCATACGCGGCCAACGAAGCGGATGGCGTGATCCTGCAAAGCATCGTGGACGGCCAGATCAAGGCGGGGCGTTTTGCCTACGCACTGCGCCAGGGCACGCCGGTGTTCTTTCTGCTGGGCAACCAATCGGATCCGGAGCGCGGAGTGCTGCATTCGCTCGCCATTTCCCAGCAGGTGCTGGGCATGTTCTGCGGCCTGCTGCGGCGCGAGGTGGCGCCGGCGCAAGAGGTGGCGTTCAGCCTGCTCTCCATGCTCCTCGGCGCCAGCGCCGACGCGCTCGCCACCCAGCGGCGCACGCGGCAATTGACCGGCAAGATCGAGGCCTTGGAAAACCTGCTGCCCGTGTGCGCCTGGTGCAAAAAAGTGCGCAACGACAGCGGCTACTGGTACCAGATCGAGAAATACATCACCGCCAACTCCCGCACCAAGATCACCCACGGCATCTGCCCCGAGTGCGAAGCCAAGCTGCTCCACAGTGACCAGTGAGGATCGCTTCTGTGGTCCGGCACGGCGAATGGCGCTTAAATAAGGAGCAAAACTCTCGCCTATGACGACTTGCGAAATCGTCATGCCAGCGCCGTAGGCGCGGCCTACTGATAGAAATGAAATGAGGTTCCTCGACATGTACTGTCGGTAATATCTTCAAAGCGCCCTCGGCAGTCGCGGAGCGACGTTGGACAATAGCCCGGCACAGCGTGCCGGGTCCGGTCGCAAAAGGGAAACCGTCCTGAAGGGACGGGGGAAATCCGGTGTCCCTGCAGGACACCTGAATTCGTTGGGCGCGAGACCAGACACTGGCGTGTCTGGCTA
>Ga0181535_10006243_pt1 | contig 12421 bp, 9 predicted proteins | sample PEATcosm2014_Bin_44_FD_119774 | JGI IMG/M metagenome (GOLD analysis project Ga0181535, IMG submission 119774) | Peatland microbial communities from MTU Mesocosm Facility, Houghton, MI, USA - PEATcosm2014_Bin17_30_metaG | ecosystem: Environmental > Terrestrial > Soil > Wetlands > Peat | place...
ACCCAACGCCTGGGCGCGCGAGCCGTGCTGCTGCTGGGATCGAATGCGGCGCCTCGGCTCAGTGCGCCGGAGATCCTGGCGCTGCCCTATGCGCCGTACTCCCAGATCTTCCCTCACGCAGCGGCGATCGTGCATCAGGGCGGTTCGGGAACCACTGGCCAGGCGCTGCGGGCGGGGCGACCGATGCTCATCGTGCCTTACGGCTGGGACCAGCCGGACAACGCGGCGCGGGTCGAGCGGCTCGAGGCAGGGCTTCATGTGCCGCGGACCAAGTACTCGGCTTCGACGGCGACCGCCGCACTGAAGCGGCTGTTGGGAGATCCGCGTTTCGCTGCGCGGGCGGCAGAGGTCAGTGCGCGACTGCGGGGAGAAGATGGGCTGGCCACGGCCTGCGATGCGATTGAGGCGGTTCTGGGGAATCCATAGATTCTGCGGAGCAAGCTGGGGACAGCGCAGAGCGAGCTCCGTACGCCGCAAACTGGAGTCCCCAGTTTGCTACTCGATGATCGCCTGCATCACGGCGTTTTCGAAATCGCGCTGCACTTGCGCCACCTGCGTTTGAATCATGATGATGGTAACCATTTTCTCCTTGGGATTCACCCACACCTGCGTGCCGAAGGCGCCGTCCCAGCCGAAGCTGCCATTGGAAACGCGCAGGCCGGCGGCCACGTTGTCTTCCACCACCTGCACGATCAGGCCGAAGCCCATCCCATGCGCGGGCCGGCCGAGCTTGCCGTTGAACATATCGCCGACGTAATTGGAGGCCATCAGCTCCACCGTGCGCGGGCCAAGCAGGCGCTTGCCGTTCAGCTCGCCGCCGTTCAAGAGCATCTGCGCGAATTGCAGGTAATCCGCCGCGGTCGAGATCAATCCGCCGCCGCCGGAGAAGTAAGTCTTGCTCGAAAATCCGTCCTGGTTCGCGTCTTTCTCCAGGCCGTTGGGGCTCTTCCGGTACAGGGTGACGAGGCGCGGCCGCTTGTCGTCGGGCGGATAGAAGAAAGTGTCCTTCATGCCGAGCGGCTCGAAGATGCGGGTGCGCAGGAATTCGTCATACGCCTGGCCGGAGACAATCTCGACGATGCGCGAAAGTGTGTCGGGGCCCGCGCCGCCCGAGTACGCCCACTGTGTTCCGGGCTGAAAATCGAGCGGGATAGTGGCCAGCTTCGGCACGTAGCTCGCCAGCGTGTCGGCGGGCCCGCGCGGCGCCATCGTCGCCGCTAGTTTTACGCCAAAGCCGCCGCTCACCGTGCTTACCAGGCCGGACGTGTGCGTGAGCAGGTCCTGGATGGTAATTTCGCGGTTCGCCGGAACCGTGTAGAAATCGAGTGCGGCCGCCGCGCCAGGCGCCGGCGGCGCGCCCGCGGGCCGTTCGCGCGGCATCGCCACTTTCATGTCGCGGAACTCGGGCAGGAATTTCGATACCGGATCGTTCAGGCGGATCTTGCCCTCTTCCACCAGCATCAGAACGGCCACGCCGGTGATCGGCTTGGTCATCGAAGCCAGCCGGAAGATGGTGTCTTTTTCCATCGGCTTCTTCGATTCGATGTCCATCCAGCCGTGCGCTTCGAAGTTGGCCACGGCCCCGCGCCGCGCCACCACCGTGACGGCGCCGCAGATCTCTCCCGCGTCGATGTGACGCTGAATCGATTCGTGGACGCGCTTCAGGCGCTCGGCCGACATCCCGGCATCTTCCGGTTTCGCCGCCGGCTGCGCCGCTGCCACCAACGGCCACGCGACTGCGATGAGCGTAAGACTCTTGAGGAAGAACATATCTGACACCCCGGTCATATTATCCGCATATGCGCGGGCGAATGGGGGAGGCGGATTCTGAGAGGCTGATGGCAAAGACGAGAGTGATGCTGCGCAGCGATCCCCGGAAAACCAAGCGATCAAAGCCGCTCCCGCGCACTGGCGATAGAAGCAGCGTGTTTTGATGTAAACTCGATCTTGCGTCCCTCCTCGTACCAGAGTGTTTTTGGATAACTCACGATGATACGCTCTGGAGGGACGCATCACTTTTGGCTGCGGCCCCCAATCGGCTGGTTGGGGATGGCACGTGGATTCTTCCTATGCGACATTCGCACATAGCGGTGATCGGTGCGCCGCTCGACCTGGGGCAAGGCCGGCGCGGCGTGGATATGGGCCCCTCGGCGCTGCGGGTGGCCAATCTGAACTCGCGCGTGGCGGCGCTCGGTTATGAGGTCGAAGACCTCGGCAATATTGCGGTGGAGCAGGCGGAGAGCTGCGCGGAAGGCGACGCACACGCCAAGTACCTGGCGCAGATTGCCGCCGCGTGCGAACGGCTGGGCAAGCAGGTGGGCGATGCGCTGGAGCGCAGCCGGCTGCCGCTGGTGCTGGGCGGAGACCATTCGGTGGCGGTGGGCACCATGAGCGGCGTGGCGCAGCACTTTCGCCGCCAGGGACGCAACATCGGGCTGATCTGGCTGGACGCTCACGCCGATATGAATACGCCCGGCTCCAGCCCTAGCGGCAACGTGCACGGGATGCCGCTGGCGGCGATTCTGGGCCGCGGCGCGGCGGAGCTGGTGGACCTGTTCGGCTTTCATCCCAAAGTCAGCCCCGCCCACGCGGCGATTGTGGGACTGCGCGATGTGGACCATCAAGAGCGCTCCAACGTGCGCGATTCCGGCGTACGGGCCTTCACCATGCGCGACATCGACGAGCGCGGCCTGCGTGCGGTGATGGAAGAGGCGATTGGCGCGGCTACGGACGGGACCGACGGCTTCCACCTCTCGCTCGATATGGATTTTGTCGATCCCAAGGACGCGCCGGGGGTGGGCACGCCGGTGCGCGGCGGCGCCACTTACCGGGAAGCGCATTTGGCAATGGAAATGATCTGCGATTCGGGGAAGATGGTGTCGATGGAGGTGGTGGAAGTGAATCCGGTAATCGACGAATCCAACCGCACGGCCGATCTGGCGGTGGAGCTGATTATGTCGGGAATGGGAAAACGAATCCTATGAAGCTGCGAGTAGCGGTCGTATATGGCGGCCGCAGCGGGGAGCATGAGGTGTCGGTGCGCTCGGCGCGCACCATCATCGACGGCCTGGATCGGGACAAGTACGAGGTTCTGGAGTACTTTATCGACAAGCAGGGCAAGTGGTCGCCAAGGCCCATCCTGCCCGAGCCGGAAGCGCAGCCGGAAATCGACGTGGTGTTCCCGGCGCTGCATGGAACCTTCGGCGAGGATGGCACGGTGCAGGGATTGCTGGAGCTGGCCGGCCTGGCGTATGTCGGCGCGGGCGTGCTGGGCTCGGCCGTCTCCATGGACAAGGAGATGACCAAACGTGTCTGTATGGAACGGATGTTGCCGGTTGTCGACTTTGTCTCCCTGCCGCGTGGGACGGCCAACGTGGTGGAAGCCTGCGCCGCGCTGCCCTTCCCGGTTTTCGTGAAGCCGGCCAACCTGGGCTCGTCGGTGGGGATTTCCAAGGCGCACAACGCGCGCGAGCTGGAGGCGGCCTTCGCGCTGGCGGCCGAGTACGACCGCAAAGTGATCGTGGAGCGCGGCATTGTGGGCCGCGAGCTGGAATGCGCCGTGCTGGGGAACCAAGCGCCGGCCGCTTCCCTGCCCTGCGAGATCCTGCCCTCGCGCGAGTTTTACGATTACGACGACAAGTACACTCTGGACCTGGCGCAGGCCCAGGTGCCGGCCAATCTGCCGCTCCAGACCACGGCCGACCTGCGGCGGCTGGCGGTGGAATGCTACCGCGCGGTGGAATGCGAAGGAATGGCGCGGGTGGATTTTCTGCTCGAAAACTCCAGCGGGAAGCTGTACATCAACGAGATCAATACCATCCCCGGCTTCACCTCGATCAGCATGTACCCGAAAATGTGGGAGCACAGCGGCCTGCCGTTTCGGGCGCTGCTCGACCGGCTGATCGAGCTGGCGCTCGACCGCGAGCGGCAGCGGAAAGCCACCCGCTTCACGCGATAGAATACGAGTACGGGCGAATTCGATGGCAGGCTTTCCCACAATCCGGATGCCGATCTGCGTGGAACGGCCGCGCCGGGAAACCGCCGGGACACGGTTGCAACCGGTTCGCTCGACGGGCGTTCCGGCGGGCATCACCCGAGTTTGGCCCGCTTGATGGTTCGCCTCACCGCAGCTTTCCTGGCGGCCGCGCTGACGCTCGGCGCCGCCGACGATCTGGATTCCGAAATCAAATCGCTGATTTCGGTCTACGCGTCGCTCGAAACCAACGCCGCCGACCCGGTTGCGCCGGAACAGGCTTTTTATCAAGGCGCCATTCCGGGCCTGCTGCGCTCGCTCGATCCGCATTCGGTGTTCTTCGATCCGGGCCAGTTCGACCAGCTCAAGAAGATGGAAGCGTCCACGCAAAAGGGGTTCGGCAGCGTGGTGTCGATCCTTCCGGGACGGGTGATTGTGCTGCAAACGATAACCGGCACACCATCGGCCAAGGCGGGGCTGTCGCCGGGAGACGAGATTCTGGCGGTGAATGGCTACGTGATCGCGCGGCTCGATCTGGACCAGTTGGCCGAGTTGCTGGGAGAATCGCGCCAGCGGCCGGCGCGGCTGGAGGTGCGCAAACCGGGATCGGCGCACATCCTCGAGCTGACGCTGATCCCGGCCGAGATGCAATCGCCCAGCGTGGAGCGCGCGTTCCTGCTGGGGGCGGGCGTGGGGTATATACGCGTTTCGAGCTTCGACGAGCACACCGTGCAGGAGCTCAAGGAGGCCATCGAGAAACTCGGCGGCGACCGCCTGACCGGCCTGGTGCTGGACCTCCGCAATAACCTCGGGGGGCTGGTGACCGCGGCGCTCGAGACGGCGGCGCTATTTCTGCGGCCCGGCCAGACCATCTTCACGGTGCGCGGCCGGCACATGCCGGAAAAGGCGGAAACCGTGCACGCCGGCGCCAAGCCTTATGGCTTCAAGCTGGCGATTCTGATTAACGGCAAGAGCGCCAGCGCCTCGGAGATCGTCACCGGGGCGTTGCAGGACCACGACCGCGCCATCGTGCTGGGTGAGCCCAGCTTTGGCAAGGGGCTGGTGCAGACCGTCTTTCCGTTGAGCCAGGGCGCCGGCCTCGCGCTGACCACGGCGCTTTACTACACGCCCAGCGGGCGGTCGATTCAGAAGCCGCTCGACGCGGCCCGGTTCGAGCTGGCCGCCACCACTTCGAAGCCCAACCAGGCGAAGGAGTTCCATACCGATAGCGGCCGCGTGGTGACCGGAGGCGGCGGCATTCAGCCCGATATCGCGGTAGAGCCGCCGGCGATGAACCGGCTGCGGCAGGTGCTGGAAGCCACCGGATCGTTCACCACTTTCGCTACCGAGTATCTGCGCGACCACAAAGTCGAGCAGGACTTTACCGTGACACCGGCATTGATGGACCAGTTTCAGATATTTCTGGCCGCGCGCAACATTGAGCCCGGCGTGACGGAATGGTCGCAAGAGCGCGATTTTGTGGCCAATCGCCTGAAGACGGAAATTTTCAACCAGGCCTTCGGTGTCGAGAAGGGCGACGAAGTGGAAGCCGAGCGCGACCCTGCCATCCAGCGGGCGCGCGCCGCGGTGGGATCGTAGAGGGCTCCGATTACGGCAGCGCCTGTGTTTTTCGGGTGCGCGAGATGGAAGTGGAAACCCGCCCGGCTTTGTATCATTGATACAAAACTTGGCTGGACAGCGCCCCCGAGCCATGTCAGTGGCCGAAGGGCCACAGGTGGCCTAGCCAGCCGCGGGGCTGGGCGAAGCCTTCGAGCATCCAGATATCGGACTGGAAGTTGACCACGGAAGCGGCCAGCGAAGCGCGATCGCTCGACAGGCTGAGCGAAAGTGGATTGCCTTCAAACACGTACTGCGAGCCCAAGTCCGTAATGGTGCGTTCTGCCCCGGTCGCGACGTCGATCGAATCGAGCAGCCATTGGGCACCCTCGCCCTGCGCCAGGGCGTAGAGTTGACGGCCGTCGCGAGCCCAGGCAACGGCGGAATTGCGCGTCCCCACTTTGCGCGTCTGTTTGCCATCGGGCGAGAGCAACAGGACTCCATCGCCGACGGGGCAGGCGATCCATTCGCCATCGGGCGACCACTGCGCGGGACGGCGGCAGAATTCCTGGCGAAGCAGGACGGGCGGATCGGAGCCTCCCACGCGGGTTTTCATCAAGCCGCCGGCGCTCGAGGAATACGTAAGCCAATTGCCATCCGGCGACCAGCCCGGGGAGATCTCGAATTCGTCCGACGTGGTGACCGCGACCGGCGTTCCGCCGGCGATCGGAGAAATCCAGAGGCGGCCCAGGTGGGTGGTGCTGTTGCGTGAGTACGCCACGCGGCTGCCGTCCGGCGAAATGGCCAACGACCCCAGCGCCAGCGTAGCGTCGGCGAAATCGCGCTGCGTTACTAGCGGACGGTCGGAGCCGTCCTGGGCGTTCCGGAGCCAGATCTCCTGCGGCCCGCTGCGATCGGTGACATAGGCCAGCAGCGGCGCCACCGGCGACCAGGCGGGCGACATCTCATTCCGGCTGGTGGCCAGGATCGGGCGGACGGGGCCACCGGCGGCGGGGATCGCCACGATATCGAAATTCTCCGTCATGGAGGCGTAGGCGATTTTCTGGCCGTCGGGCGAAACCGAGGGGCGGACCTTGATGCCTTCGTCGGCGGTGAGAGCGTCCAGGTCCTGATCCTCTATATGCGCCATCCAAAGCTGCGGCTGGGGATGGCTGGCAGTGGGGAAAGACATCACCAGATGCTTGCTATCGGGCATCCAACTGAAAGATGGCGGCCACTGGGCGCCGCCCAGCATGGAGGCGAACACGCGGCGGGCCTTGCCCTTGGCGGCCGCGCCATCGGGAAACGGGAGCAGCCAGAGCTCGGTTCCCATGGCGGTGGGTTTGGCAAGCAGGAGCTCGCGGCCGTCCGGCGCGAAACGAAGGTAGACCGGGCTGAAGGAGCCCTGCTCTTCGAATAGGACGGGCTCGTATTTTCGCGGTGGCGCGCCCGGCGGAGAGGAGATCCACAGCTTGGGCTCCTTGGCGTCCTTCTCGCCCTTATTCAGCCAGAGAACCAGCGCCTTGCCATCCGGGGATGGCGCAGCGTCGCCGTAATCGCCTTTCAAAACCAAGCTGGCCTCGCCGCCGGCGCGGCTCATCGACCAGACGCCGGTCTTGATGACATAGTTCAGACGGGAGCCGTCGGCGGACCAGAACACACTCCGCGCATCGGCGCGGGCGACCAGGACGGGAACCAGCGAATCGAGGTTGCGCACCATGATTTCGTTGGGAGCGTTGATGACCTCGCGAACGTAGGCGAGACTCTTGCCGTCGGGCGACCAGACCGGCATATCCTGCGCGCTGGATTCGCTCGCCAGAGGGGTGTAGCGATACGATTCCAGGTCCACGCCGCGCGGGGCAGTGAGCAGGGCGAAGAGAGTAACCGCGAGGAGGGTGGCCAGCGCGGCGATGACGGCGGGGACCGGGAAACGGCGTCGCGGCGGGGCCTGCAAGCGGAGCGCGGCGCCGGAGCCGGAGCTGGGAGAGGCCGCGCCGCGCAGGGCAAACGCCAGATCGGCGGCGGATTGAAAACGGCGCGAGGGCTCCTTTTCCAGGCAGCGCGTGACGATTTGCGCGACCGCCGGCGGCACGCTGGCGGGCAGGTCGGCCGGCTCATCGCGCAGGATGGCGCTCATGGTTTCGACCGATGTGGTGCGCTCAAATGCCAGCTTGCCGGTGAGCATTTCGTAGAGGATGATGCCCAGCGAGAAAATGTCCGATTGCGCGCCGGCGGGGGAGCCGGTGACCTGCTCTGGCGACATGTAGCCGACGGTGCCCATCACCAGGCCCGGCTGGGTGACCGTCATGGTGGCTTCGGGCGCGGAACTGGAACGCGGCTGATAGCGGGCCAGACCGAAGTCGAGGATTTTGGCGCGGCCATCGCGCGTCACCATGATGTTTTCGGGTTTGAGGTCGCGATGGACCACGCCGGCCGAATGCGCGGCGGAAAGGCCATCGGCGATCTGCGCGCCTAAGTCAAGCGTCTTACGAACCGGGACCGGACCGCGCCGGATGAGGTCGCGCAACAGTTCGCCCTCCACCAGTTCGGAGACGATGTAGGCGACGCCGTCGTGGTCGCCGGCATCGTAAAGGGCCACGATGTTGGCATGGGCCAGGGCCGCGGCGGCGCGCCATTCCTGCTCGAAGCGGCGGCGCCGGTCGGCGCTCCGGGCGAACTCAACCGGCAGGATCTTGATGGCGACATCGCGGCCCAGGCGGGTATCGTGGGCGCGGTAAACCTCGCCCATGGCGCCTTCGCCCAGCTTGGCCGCGATCTCATACTGACCCAGGCGGGCGCCCGATTCCATCGGCATGGAAATCAATTGTAGCGCGGTATACTGGGCACGAACACGATGGCGGGCATCGGGAAAGTGGCGATTTTCGGCGCGGCGGGCGCGATTGGCCGCGCGCTCGGGCCGGAACTGGCGCGGCGCGGCATGGCGTTTCGCGCGGTTGGGCGCAGGCGGCAGGCGCTGGCGGATGCGTTTGGCGGACTGGCGGGCGCGGAGGTGCTGGATGCCGATCTTTTCGATCCACAGCAGGCCGAGCGCGCGGCGCAGGGCATCGATACGATTGTGTACGCGGTAGGCGTGCCCTACACCGAGTTCGACCAGCATCCGGTGCTGATGCGCACCACGCTCGACGCGGCGGCCCAGGCCGGCGTGGCGCGCCTGTTGTTGGTGACGGGTATTTATTCCTATGGCGTGCCGCGCACGTCGCGGGTGGCGGAAACGCATCCGCGCGAGCCGGATTCGCACAAGGGTCCCCGCCCCATCACGGCTTTTGATTCGTCAGCGCCTGCCTCGTTGCCCGGAGCGTGTTAGTGAGCGAGTCGCGCGGGAGAGTGCGAATGATGGGGTTGATCAGCCAGCCCAGGCCTGCCGGCACGTCGCGGGTCAGGGAAATGGCCTGGCACTCCAGGTACACGCCGCCGTCGCGCTCCTCGAACTTCCAGAACGTATTCAGGCGCCACAGGAAACCGTGATCGTTGCCCGGCGGCAGTTCGCGCTCATTGGGGCCCGGATCCTCGACCTCTGCGATGCGCGTTGTGGAGGACTTGCTGTACCAGCGCGTGCGGTCGAGCCGCACGTAATGCACGTCGTGCTCGGTATTGAGAACCACGGTGAGGATCTGCGTCTTGACCACGCGCAGGAAGACATGGAAGTCGTCGCCGTGGCGGCTGAGCAGGCGCGAATCGATCACTTCGGGGCGATAGATGTTCTTGTGGTTGGCGTAGTTTTCGACCAGACGCAACGTCTGCGCGAGCGTGACGCCGGGGACGAACACCGCGCCGGTCCAATCGTGGATCAGACCGCCGGGGATTTCTATATCGCCCGATTGGCTGGAGGGCTCAGCGAGAATCTTGCCTTCGCTTACGGCGTGCTTGCGCTCCGGTGAAGCATCCACCCAGAGGAAGGCGCCGCCGCGCAAGCCGCGGTCGAAGCGCTCCTGCGCCGCCTGCATATGCTTGTCGAAAGCTTCCACCGTGGGCGGCTTGAGTTGCACTCTGGTTGCGTCCGGCAGGCCGGCCAGCATCCACGCCGCGAGGCAAAACACTGAAGCGTTTGGTAACATCGCTCGTCTAAGTATTCGTCTACTCATTCAGCATGGCACGGAACAACGTTGCGGCGGATGGCGTCCGGTTTCAAGAAGCATCGCGCGCGCAGGTGAGTTTGCTGGCGCCGCTCGAAAAGCGCTGCCTGATCTGGCTGGCGCGCCGCACTCCGGCCTGGATCAATTCGGACCATCTGACTGTTTTGGGCCTGATTTCATTGGCTGGCGCGGGGTTGAGTTACTGGTATGCGCGATGGAGCCATGCCGGGCTGATGCTGGCGATTGTCTGCCTGGCGCTGAACTGGCTGGGTGACAGTCTGGATGGGACGCTGGCGCGCGTGCGCAACTGCCAGCGGCCGCGCTACGGATTCTATGTGGACCATATGGTGGATGCGCTGGGCACTTTTTTCCTGCTGGGCGGGATGGCTCTTTCGGGCTATATGAGTCCGCTGGTGGCGGGAGGACTAATGGTCACTTACTTCCTGTTATCGATCGAAGTGTATCTGGCGACTTACACCATCGGCACGTTTCATATCTCATTCTGGAAGTTCAGTCCCACCGAGCTGCGGATTCTGTTGATGATCGGCAATGTGGCACTCCTGTTCCGGCCGATGGCGCGAATTGCCGGCCACTCATGGCCTCTGTTCGACTTTGGCGGCGCGATCGGGATCTGCGGCATGGCGGCCATGCTGGTGGTGGCGGCGGTGCGCCACACCGTCTATCTCTATCGGGCGGAGCCGCTGCCGGCGCCGCCGGCCGGAGCGTGCGCGCGGTGATCCGCTGGCTGAAATTCAACGCGGTAGGCGTCATGGGCGTTGCGGTGCAGCTTGCCGCGCTGGCACTGCTCAAGAGCGGTTTGCACGTGAACTACCTGCTGGCCACGGCCATGGCGGTGGAACTCGCTCTGCTGCATAACTTCGTCTGGCATGAGCGCTGGACGTGGCGGGACCGCGGGGTGGAAAGCCGGGGCCGCCGCGCCGGGCGGCTGGTGCGGTTTCACCTGGCCAACGGGCTGCTTTCGCTCGCGGTCAACCTGATGTTGATGCGAATTCTGGTGGGGCGCATGCATTGGCCTTACCTGCCGGCCAACGTGGCGGCGATCGCGGTTGGGTCAGTGGTCAACTTTTTCCTGGGCGACCTGCTGGTGTTCCGGAAAGAACTGCGCCCGCAAGCGGGCGTTGACAGGTCGGGGACCTGCCCCACCGAGCTGTGACACAATGGGAGCGGCTCATTGGCAATGGTAACCTTTCATCATGAGAATCTCGTATATTGCTCTCCTTTTGGGGTCGGCGGCGGCCTGCCTGGCGCAAAGCCGCGACGCGATGTTTGACAAGTTGGCCGACCGCTATTACAACGAGTTAGTTTTTCGCTACGCCCCGGAAGCGGGCACGCAAGCGGGCTTCCATCAGTACGATGCGCTGCTGGCTTCCGGCGCACGGAGCGAAATTCAAGCCGAGATCGCCGCCCTGCGCGGCTTCGAAACGGAGGTGGCCGGCTTCGACGCGCGGGGCTTGTCGGCCTTCGTGGCGGCGGACCGCGAACTGCTGCTCTCCCTGATCCGTGGCCAGATTCTCGAACTGGAGTCGATTCGTGCGTGGGAGAAAAACCCGGACGTTTATTCTTCCGGCGCGGCCGGCGTGATCTTCGTCATCATGAGCCGCAACTACGCGCCGCCTGCCGAGCGCTTGAAGTCCGTGATCGCGCGCGAGCGCCTGATTCCAAAACTATTCCAATCGGCGCGCGAGAACCTGAGCAACCCGCCGCGCGTCTACACCGAAGTTGCGCTGGAGCAGGTGCCGGGCATCGTCGGCTTTTTCCAAAGCGATGTGCCGGCGGCGTTCAAACAGGTCACCGACCAGGCTCTTCTGGCTGAGTTCCATCAGTCCAACCAGGCGGTGATCGACGCGCTCCAGGCATATCAGGCCTGGCTGAAGAACGACCTGCTGCCGCGGTCCAACGGCGATTTCCGCATCGGCGCCGAGAACTATCGCAAGAAGCTGCTGTATGACGAGATGGTGGAAACGCCGCTCGACCGGCTGCTCGCGATCGGTTATGAGAACCTGCGCCACAACCAGGAGTGGTTTCGACGCGTAGCGGCCGAGATCGACCCGAAGCGGACGCCGCAGCAGATTCTCGAGGAACTCGAGAGCGAACATCCGGCGCCGGACAAGCTGCTCGACACTTTCCGCGGCGTGCTGGGCGGCCTGCGCGAGTTCATCGAACAACACCACATCATCACCATTCCCTCGAACGTGCCGCCGATCGTCGAAGAGACGCCCCCGTTCATGCGCGCACTGACCACGGCATCCATGGACACGCCCGGACCCTACGAGAACATGGCCAAGGAGGCCTTTTTCAACGTCACGCTGCCGGACGCCGGCTGGCCCGCCAAGGACGTCGAGGAATACATGCAAGGCTTCAACCGGGGCACCATTATCAGCACCGCGGTGCACGAAGTTTTCCCCGGCCACTACATGCAATTCCTCTGGCTGAAGCAGGTGCCGACCAAGGTGCGCAAGCTGTCGGGATGCGGTTCGAACGCCGAGGGGTGGGCGCACTACACGGAGCAGATGATGCTCGACGAAGGATACGGCAACGGCGACCGCAAGCTGCGTCTGGGCCAGTTGCAGGACGCGCTGCTGCGCAATGCGCGCTTCATCGTGGGGATCAAGATGCACACCGGCCAGATGACTTTCGACGAAGCTGTTGAGTTCTTTGTGAAGGAAGGCTACCAGGTGCGGCCGGTGGCGGAGAAGGAAGCCAAGCGCGGCACCTCCGACCCGACTTACCTGGTCTATACGCTGGGAAAACTGCAAATTCTGAAACTGCGCGAGGA
>Ga0181535_10006246_pt1 | contig 12416 bp, 7 predicted proteins | sample PEATcosm2014_Bin_44_FD_119774 | JGI IMG/M metagenome (GOLD analysis project Ga0181535, IMG submission 119774) | Peatland microbial communities from MTU Mesocosm Facility, Houghton, MI, USA - PEATcosm2014_Bin17_30_metaG | ecosystem: Environmental > Terrestrial > Soil > Wetlands > Peat | place...
AGAAATGAGCGAAAGCTAGTTCTCCCGCGGGAACAGGGTGGGTACGGGTGCGATGCAGTCTGGGCAGACGACTTTCACCACGTTGTTCGTGTGCAAATGACACACGAGAACGAGGGGTACATGGGGTTCTTCAAGGGGACGATGGAAGAGTTGCTGAAGACCTTGCGCGAAGGCTGGTTGTTCACAGGCGAACTTCAAAAAGATGGCATTCGACGAGGCACTGCCGGCTTCGATATCGAGCCTGAACATTTTGTTCATTGCATCTCTAATCATGACCAGGTTGGGAATCGGGCGTACGGAGAACGCCTGCACCATTCGATTTCGCCCGAAGCTTACAGAGTTGCGTCCGCACTCCTGCTTGCAACGCCTTACACACCGATGATTTTCATGGGTCAGGAATGGGCGAGCTCAACGCCGTTCCTTTATTTCACTGATCATCATGACGAGCTTGGCAAAGGCGTTACCGAAGGTCGACGGAAGGAGTTTGCGGAGTTCTCAGAATTCAGAGACCCGGCGCAGCGCGCCCTGATCCCCGATCCTCAAGTCATCTCAACATTCACGAGATCAAAGCTCAATTGGACCGAACTGGACGCGCCGCCTCATAATCCAACACTCCGGCTCTATCGCCACTTCGTTCACTTTCGCAAAACGAGCCTGATCGATCGAACGCGCGCGAACTGGGAAGTAAGTCAGGTATCAAAATACGGAGTCGCCATTCGATATCTGCGCAGCGAGAGGGAAAGCATATTGATCGTGTTTCAACTCGTGGCGGATGCCGTCACTCTGAATCTCGATCAAAAGGTGCTGAAAGCCGGCGAGGGTCGGGCCTGGAGTATCCTGGCATCGACGAACGAGGAAAAGTACGGCGGGAAGGGAGCGGCGCACTTTGAGAGGGCTGGCAAGAAATTGGCGTTGAATTTGCCTGAGTTAGTCGTGCTTCGCGAGCAACCAGAGTAAGTTGAATAAATCCTAGCGCATCGAAAATGCGATCAGTAAACGGAGAAACAGGTTATGGCATCTGCACCGCGCATACCGGTATCGACCTATCGATTGCAGTTTAGTCGACATTTCGGATTCAAAGACGCGACTGAAATAATCCCCTACCTGCACAAACTCGGAATCAGCGACATCTACAGCTCGCCATTCTTCCGCTCAAGCTCTCACAAGGACCATGGGTACGACGTCACCAACCACAATGAATTGAATCCTCCAATCGGCACGCGCGCGGATTTCGACGCCATGGTGGCCAGCATGCAGGAGCGAGACATCGGGCATATCGTCGACTTCGTGCCTAACCACATGGGGATCACTGATCCAGAGAACGAGTGGTGGATGGATGTCCTGGAAAATGGTCCGAGCTCACGGTTTGCGCGATTCTTCGACATCGACTGGGATCCACTCAAAGCGGCGCTGCACAATAAGGTTCTGCTCCCGGTGCTGGGCAGTCAGTATGGCGCCGTCCTGGAACGAGGCGAATTTCGCCTTCGGTTCAAGGAAGGCGCATTTTTTCTGACTTATTTCGACTGGGTTTTCCCAATCAACCCACGAACCTATTATTTCATCCTTCAGATCGCACTGCAGAAGCTCGTCCAATACTCGGACGAAGATATGTATCTCGACCTCGAGAGCATACTGACCGCGCTGGAATACCTACCGCCCTTGACTCACACTGATGACGAAAAAATCAGGGAGCGCGCGAGAGAAAAGGAGGTTATCAAACGACGAATTGCGCGTCTTTGCCGCGAGTGCCCTCAGGTCGAGGAAGCAATAGAACTGGCGATCCGTCATTTGGAGGGGCGACCGGGCAATCCGCGCTCTTTCGATGAACTCGACCGATTGCTCGACGCGCAGGCGTACCGTCTGAGCTTTTGGAAGGTGGCCGGCGAGCAGATCAACTATCGCAGATTCTTTGACGTTAACGAGCTCGCGGCAATCCGCGTTGAGAACCCGGTCGTATTCGACACGATCCACCAATTGCTTTTTGAGTTGCTCGCGAATCGGAGCGTCACCGGTTTGCGAATCGATCATGTCGACGGTCTCCGCGATCCAAAACAGTATCTAACCGCGTTGCAGCGACGATTCAGCGAAGTTGTCGATGGCGATGAGTCAGACTCCACGGCGAATCTGTATCTGATCGTTGAAAAAATATTATCGGAGAACGAAAAACTTCGGAGTGACTGGCCGGTTTTTGGCACGACAGGATACGATTTCACTGCAGAGGCGACCCTGCTTCTGGTGGACTCCAACAACGCGGAAGCATTCTCAAAGATCTATCGAGATTTCATTGAGCGATACGTCCATTTCGAGTCGCTGATTTATGAAAAGAAAAAGCTGGTCATGGATGTCTCTCTCGCCAGCGACATTGAGTCGCTCGGGCAGATGTTAAGCGAGCTATCCGAAAGAGACAGGCTGCATCGCGATTTCACAATTGACTCGCTTCGGACGGCGATTCGCGAACTGATTGCCTGTTTCCCTGTCTATCGGACATATATCACCGCCGAAGCCGGCGTCTCGGAAGCAGATCGCCAGGTGATCCTGCGTGCGGTCCGCGCTGCGAAGCGGCGAAACGCCGCGATGGACACTTCCATATTTGATTTTCTTCGAGACATATTATTGCTCGAAAAGAGTGGGAACTCGGACGAAGAGACAGACCGTCTTCGACTGGAATTTGTTTTGAAATTTCAACAGTGCACAAGCCCGATGATGGCCAAAGGGCTGGAGGACACGGCATTTTATATTTTCAACCGGCTCTCCGCGCTTAACGAAGTCGGAGGCAATCCGCAGCAATTCGGAACCAGCCTGGAAAAATTCCATGAAAAAAATCGGGCACGCCTGTTCGATAAACCTCAGAGTCTCCTCGCCACTACCACGCACGACACAAAGCGGAGCGAAGACGTGCGAGCCAGAATTGCAGTGCTGAGTGAGATCCCGGAGGAGTGGCAGACCTGGATCCACGAATGGCGTTATTTGAATTCAAAGTTCAAGAAGAATATCGAGGGCGAAACGGCGCCGAGTTCCAACGAAGAATACCTTCTCTATCAGAGCCTGCTTGGAACATGGCCTTTTACGGATGAGAGTCGCGGCGAAGCGTACACCGCCCGCATTCAACGGTACATGCTTAAGGCGATTAAAGAAGCGAAGGTTAACAGCAGCTGGGTTCAACCGAACGAAGAGTGGGAAGAGGCGGTTAGAAGTTTCATTACGGGCGTCCTCGACGAACAACACGCGTTCCGATCGAAAGTCGACCCAGCCGCGGCAAAGATCGCATGGCATGGGATGCTGAATTCGCTGACACAGACGATTTTGAAACTGACTGTCCCTGGAATCCCCGATTTCTATCAGGGAACAGAACTGTGGGATTTGCGATTGGTGGACCCTGACAATCGCGGTCCGGTTGATTTCGCGTTGAGGCAGCAGATTCTTGAACAAGTGGAGAAGGAAAAAGCGGAAACCCTGTTTGGTTTGTGGCCGGATGGCCGCATTAAGATGCTGGTGACGTCGCGCCTGCTCCGTCTGCGTCGGGTTGCGCCCGCGCTATTTCAGCACGGAAGTTACAATTCATTTTATGCCAGCGGCGACCTGTCCGAATGCTGCGTTGCGTTCTCGCGCGAACTCGATTCGCAAATCATCCTGGTGATTGTGCCGCGTTTCACCACGCGCCTTTGCACTCCCGGTTCGGGAGTGGATTGGAAGAAAACAGAGCTGCTGATCGACAAAACCATTCCGGCCATGACCGATGCGTTCACCGGACGCTCAATGAAATCGGGATCTGACACGCTGGCATTGACGGACCTCGATTCGCTCCCGTTCGCCGTGTTTCACAATCTGTCCGGAGCGTGAAACGGGAAAAGAACAGAGAACTTGAGACCCGATTCCCCTGGCTAAATCGGGTGAAAGCAATTACTCAAACCGTCTCCAGAGAACAATCGCATCTGGTCGGAGTTTCAGGCGGCGCGGACTCTCGCGTTCTGCTTCATATCCTTCCAATTGCCGGATTTCGAAATCTGGTGGTCTGCCATCTCGATCACGGGCTACGGGGCGCCGAAAGCATTGCAGACAGGAAGTTTGTAACCAGGCTCGCGCACCGACTCGGGTTCGACTGCTACGTCGGAACAGTGACCGGACTGCCTGGGACCGGACCGATCGAAACGGCGGCACGCCAAGCCCGGTTGCGTTTTTTTGCCGAAGCTGCTGAGCGCTTCTCGACCGAATCCCTGTTTCTGGCTCATCACGCGGATGACCAGATCGAGACGTTTCTGATCAACTTGTTCCGTGGTACAGGCTCATTCGACAACGCTGCAATCAAACCGGATTCCCGGATCAGCGTTGGAGGGCGTTCTTTGCTGATTCACCGGCCGTTACTCGATGTCTGGAAAGACGAAATCCGCCAGTTTGCGTCTGCCCTCCGTCTCAAGTACCGCGAAGACTCTACAAACCTGAGCGGTCAAATGATTCGTAACCGTCTCCGGAACGAACTGATTCCGGGGATGGAAAAATTAATGGGCCGATCGTTTAAGTGCACTCTTCTTCGCACGATCGAAATTGCCGCAAGTGAAGGCGAATTCCTAAAGTCGCTTATTCCACCGGCAATCAATCTGCCAGAATTTGAAACCCGGGAACTAAAAAAACTCCCCATCCCAATTCAACGCAGAGCCATCCACGCCTGGCTACGGCATCAAGGAATCAAAGACTACGGCTTCGACGAAATTGAAGCCGTCCGCTCCCTTCTCGACCAGGTCGCAATCGCCAAAATCAATCTCCCTCGAGGCAGATTCTGCCGGCGCCGAAGCGGCAGGCTGTTTTTGTCAGGGCCGCCGGTAGAGAACTCATCCGATTCGGCAGAAGAACGATTATGAACAGTAAAGCGAAAGAGTTCTTGTTCACGCTGTTGAACACGCCAAGCCCGACCGGCTTCGAGTCGGAGGGCCAAAAAGTGTGGATGCATTATGTCAGCCAATTCGCAACTACAGTCGAAAGCGACGCATACGGCAACGCCTGGGCAACGATTAGCGGAAGCGGCTCGTCCGTTCGCGTCATGCTGGAAGCGCATGCCGACGAAATCGGGTACATGATTCAAAACATTAACGAGCACGGCTTTTTGTATGTCACCCGAATCGGTGGCAGTGATCGCGCTATCGCGCGCAGTAAGCGACTAACGATCCTTGGCGATAAAGGACCGGTTTCTGCGGTGTGTGGGAGTACCGCGATCCACATTCGGGACAAAGAGAGTGATAAAATCCCGGAGGTTCACGAGCTTTACCTCGACATTGGAGCCCGTTCACGGGAAGAAGTCGAGGAACGCGGCATCCGGGTAGGGCACCCGGCCGTATTTGCCGATAGCGCTGAGGAACTGGTTCCCGGACGCCTGATCGGCCGGGCGATCGATAATCGAATTGGGGGGTTCATTCTTTCCGAAGTGCTGGCAAATCTAGCCGGGGGGGACACTCGCCCGGAAGCAACTCTGCTCGCGGTCAATGCGGTTCAGGAGGAGATTGGCGGGCCCGGAATGCGAATGATTTCGTACAGACTCGAGCCGAGCGTTGCGGTCGTACTGGATGTCACGCATGCCACCGATTCGCCAGGGATCGACCGGAACAAACATGGTTCGGTCACTCTCGGGAACGGACCGACGATTACACACGGGACGGCCAATCATCCCTCTGTCGTGAAGCGATTGATTTGGTTGGCAAACCAGCTTCAGATTCCGATTCAGCACGAGGCTTCTTCGCGGACAACGGGTACAGATACGGACCAGGTCTATACGACCAAAGGGGGCATCCCGAGCGCGCTGGTGTCACTCCCATTGCGCTACATGCATTCGACAGTCGAGATGGTTGACCTGGCTGATGTGGAACGGTGCATCGCGCTTCTGACGGATTTCGTGCGATCGGTTACAAGCAAGGAGGAGTTCATCCCGAAGTTTGTTTAGGGATTTGTGAGCGATGCAGGCTAGCTGGTTGGCAGAGGTTGTGCGCTCAGAAGGTGGACGCGTCAGTTTCGCACGGTTCATGGAGCTTGCATTGTATCATCCGGTTCACGGGTATTACGCGATGCAGGTTTCAAACATTGGGAGAAATGGCGATTTTTCGACTGCCATGACGATCAGCGATTCGATGGTGCGTAGCGTTGCGGCGTGGGTAAAGGCGGAAACCAGACGGCTCTCAATGCGGACTGCTCAAGTGATTGAACTCGGCGGCGGAACCGGGCAACTGGCTTCGGGGATTATCAGGTCGTTCAGACCGTGGGAATCGTTGCGATACCAGATTGTCGAGATTTCAAAGACGCTGCGACATTTGCAGGAACAGGAACTCCGGGGCCGGCCGGTTCGTTGGACGGAATCTGTCCAAACGGCTCTCGCAAATACGTCCGGGAACGCCATTCTAATTTCGAACGAATTCGTGGATGCGTTTCCATGCAGGCGATTTGAACTTGGGCAGAACGGCTGGGATGAGATTTACTTGCGGCTTGATGATGAGCTTTGGACCGAGGAAAGCGCAGGTTCCGGCGCTCTGCCGGCGAGTTCGGTTTTTGATTTGGAGTTTGCCACCGGCCAGCGGGTGGAGACATTTCATTCGTACCGGGAATGGCTGACGGGGCTCGGTCAAAAGTTTCGCAATGGCTCCATCCTGACGATTGACTACGGCGGAGCGCCTGACGAGGTATATCGCCGGAAGCCGGCGGGCACGATGCGGGCTTTTTTCCGCCACGAGCGCATTGAGGGGATGGGCATCTACCTGCGTCCCGGCCGGCAGGATCTGACGGCCGATGTCAACTTCACAGACTTGAAGACCTGGGGCGAGCAGATCGGGCTCGAAACAGTCGAGTTGATAACGCAGGCTGAGTTCATCCACCGATGGGGGGAACCAAAATCCGAAACACAGAGATTAGGAGACCAGTTTGCCATGGATCAATCAGGGATGGGCAACGCGTTCAAAGTCCTGCATCAGAATCGAGGTCGATAGTGCGAATAGCTCACGAGCAAAAGCGCTCGTGAGGTTTTGGCGCTATCGAGAAAAAAATCTCTCCTCTACCAGATCCAGAATTTTGCACGCGCCCTGCTCAACCATCGTTCCACTGGTGTTTGAGCGCTTTCTTCGCTGCATCCTTCTGATCGTCGAGTTCATCTAACTGGTGGTCGACTTCGTCTTTCTTCCGCTTCCAGCGGTCTTTCGTTGCACCATCGGAGTGGTCGGCCTGATAATCATAATAATCTTTGGCCCGCTTAAGCGCGTCCTTTCGAGCATCCCACTCAGCGTTGAACCGGTCGTAAGCCGCATCCCTTGCGCGCTCGAAGTCTTCTTTTGTGCGGTAACGCGGCGTCGGATGCTGATCCGTCGCTGATTCGTCTGCATCCGAATCTCGGTTTGAGTCTGCGGGTTTCGCGCTCAAGTTCGCTCCGGTGCGAGACGCAATATTGAAATTGATATCCAGTGCCACTCGTTGTCCGGAGGCAAGATTGACAGTTCGGGTTTCATCGGGAGCTCCAGGAGCGCGCACGACGATCTTGTGCTGCCCCGGCGGCAAAATGCCTTCGATCGGAGGCGTCCCAAGACTGATCCCTTCGACGATGACTTCGGCATCGGGCCGATCGCTGGTGAGCGAAACCGTCCCGTAGTCATGCTTGAATTCAATGGCCGTTGACTCACTCGAATCGGGTACGACACGCCGGGTGACGGGTGGCAGGGCGCCAATGCGCGAGACCAGTTCAACCGGCTGAGGCGGAAGTTCAACCGTGAGCGGTGTGATGCCCAGCGCAGTCTGGCCCAGAAAGATCGTTGCCCCGGGAGGATCACTTTTCAGGGTGACGTTCACGCCTTTGAACGCGTGTTCGACTTTTGTGACGGCATTCGGCTGAACCGAGACTCGTCGCACATAGTCCGGCCAGCCCGGCCGCTTTATCCGGACCGCGTAAGATCCCACGGGCAGGTTGTCGAGCGTCATCGGAGTATTGCCAATACTTGATTTTTGCAACGGGTCGATCACTTCCACCGCAAGATTCGCCGGATCCGATTTGAGCGAGAGTTGTCCGACCTCACGCATCAGCGGGATAAGCCCAAGGTCATTGAGGCTTCCCTGGATGATCTCCAGATCGATGGACCGGGTCTGATATCCGGGCAAACTTAGCTCAAGCGTGTAATTTCCCGCCGGTAATGGGTACGCGGCGAGTGGCGTCTTTCCGATTTCTTTCCCGTTCCAGGTCACGCTGGCACCGTCTGGCTTGCTGGTCAGCGTCACATTTCCGATCGTTGAAACCGGCTGCGGCGGCAACGGCTTGTGGAGAAAGAAATTGGTGCCGATCACGGCTCCGATCGCACACAACAGAAAAAATCCGACAGCGGCCAAAAGCATCCGGAGCAGAATCGGAGAAGTCTTCGGCTGGCTGTCTTCAGGAGGTTCGGGACTGGACGGAGGCACCGGAACCGGCGGAGTGCGAGCGAATGCAGGCTGTTCCTTTTGAGGCAGTGGAGGAGGAATGACAAACGGCAGATGTCCAGCCTCGGCCGCCTCCAAATCCGCCAGAAAATCGGCAGCGGACGTGAAGCGATTTGGTTCCGTTGCACCGGCCCGCAGGATGGCGTTTCCGGCCTCGGAGAGGTTCGCAACAGGGTTCAACCTGGGTGTATTCGACCCCGCAGCTGAACCGGCGCGTAAGCCGCCGAGGAGCTCGTGAACGATCCCTGCGAGCTGTTGAACACGCGTTGCCTCAGCGTCAAATCCGCCCGAATCAACCAGCGTCTGAGCGGGCTCCGCTGGTGCGGCCGGCAAACTTGCGTGAACGCTCAATGGATCGACCTTAATGATAAAGGGCGGCCAAGCAGTGAGCGGCGTTCTCTGGAGTTCGGTGGGATCTTCCGGTGGACGCGGGGTTTCGATCGAGACATCCCGCATTGACAGATGTCCGCCGAGCAGTTCCTTTGCGGCCGCAAAATCGAGAACTTTGGCCAGAGGCTGTGCGACACGGAGAGCTTCCCCCCAAGACAGAACACGACGCGCACGCAACAGATCCTGAAGCGAGAATCCCTTGATCCATTCGCTGACGATAAACAAACCGCGTTCATACGATTCGAGGCCGAACAGCTCTAGAAGATTGGGATGATGAGCGGCCTCGATCCGGTCAATCTCGCGCCGGAGAAGTTCAACTTGTGCGGTGTCATGCCGGAGGGACAACGGTAATTGCCTGAGGGCAACGACCCGATTGAGCTGCAAATCTTTCGCTTTGAAGTGAGTGTTGTCGAAGGGTGACCGCCCAAGGATTTCGTATCGCTCCCGGATCAATTCACCGGTAGCAAAGCCGAAACTGCTCGTACCGCCCGCCGGCATTTCGAGTGTTTGGTCAGCAGCGGACGATCCGGCACCGGACGTCGCCATTTCCAGGTTACCTCTCAGCACGCCGAGGATCTCGTCGATCTGGCGCTTGAGTTCCGCTGGAGACTGGAACCGATCCTCCGGACGCTTTGCGAGCATTCGTTCGAGAAGAGCCGCGATTTTTGGATGAAATAGCGAGAGAACTTCTGCCGGAAGCGCCTGGCTCAAATGCTGATTGATCACGCTGATCAGCGAGCCCTGAAACGGAGGTCGCCCACTCAGCATGAACCAGAGCGTGGCACCGAGCGAATAGATATCGGAGCGAATATCGATCTCTTTCTCCTCGAGCTGTTCCGGGATCGCAAAGTGAGGCGTCCCGACAAATCCGCCCATCGAAATTGTCAGCGATTGATCGACGGCGGCGACCAATGATTTCGCGAGACCGAAATCGATGACCTTCACGAGCAAATGATCGTCGTCGTCATCGATCACGAGCATCAGATTCGACGGCTTGATATCCCGATGCACGAGTTTCTGGCGGTCGGCGGCGACCAGTGCGCGCGCGACCTGGCGAGTAATCCGCAGAGCGAGATCGGACGCAAGCGGGCCTTCTCTTTGGATCCGGCGTTCGACTGTTTCCCCCTCTACATACTCCATCGCGTAGTAGAAGCCTCCCTCGGCGTTGCCGAGATGGAAGACAGTCGCGACATTTGGATGCCGGAGGCTTGCCGCCGCTCTTGCTTCTCGAAGAAAACGCTGGCGTGCAGTTTCGCTGTTTAGAAAATGCGAATTGATGACCTTCAGGGCAACGTCCGCCCGCAAATTTGTGTCGAACGCTTTATAGGTGACCCCCATCGCGCCGCGGCCCAGTTCCCACAAAGAACCGTCGACGCGCCGTGCAATCACAAAATGCTCGAACCTGTCTGTCTCGCCCATACCCCAAAAAGAGCTGCCCGCAGAATTGGTATCTAGTTTACTGAGGTCTGTCGATCGTGAGGCTCTCTACGTCGTGAGCCCTCGGATCCCGAAAAATCTCCGGAGGATGATCGGAAATTAACTTGTAGCCTGTTAGTACAAATTCAGGGTAAAAACTGTTCGACGCCGGTTCGTAGACTGTCTGGCCCGAAAAATAACCTTGCAGGCGGTATTCGAAGTTGTTGTCGGATCCCGGGGTGTTTGCCTGTCGATCCGGGGCTAACACTTTTTGTTCGTTCAACATCACGAGCTTAGCGGTGCTCCATGGCTGACGTGGCTGCCGGATGTATCCCCAGAAGAAAAAGCTTCTGCGATAAAATCGTCTTCCAACAAAATAATCTCCCTGCGGTTCATTGGCGATTGCCTGGTTAATAATTGCCTGGGATTGAGTGAACTGGTCTTGCGTTGTCTGACATCCCTCGAGCAAAAGTGCCACGCACGCAATGGTAAGAGCTAGAACCTGCTTCATAAAAGGTATTCGACACTTGTTCAACGGGGGATCGCTCAGCCACCGGTTGCGCGCGATCTGATTCGCGCGAGCATTGCCGGATTCTGGCTCAATTCGGACATCAGTGCCTCGATGGAGTGCAACGTCTGAGGGCTGATATGGTGCTCCATGCCCTCGACGTCGTGATAGATCACTTCCTCCTTGACCCCCAGCATCCGGAGGAAGTCGGTTAACAGCTGGTGGCGCCGCATGATGTTACGGGCCAAAGTCTCTCCTGCGGTGGTCAGGACAAGGCCGCGATACTTCTCGTACTTCAACAAACCCTCGGCATCCAACCGCTGAACCATGTTGGTCACGCTTGCCTGGGAAATTCTTAAGCCCTGGGCGATATCGGCTACACGCGCGTACCCCTTTGTATTGATCAGGTCGAGAATCTGTTCGAGGTAATCTTCTACGGCGGTCGAACGGCTGGGCGGCGCCGGCTTACTTGGCATAAACTCCAGTATTGCGTAAACCCAGCTGAGGATCAATGCGGGGTTTAGAAGTCATAAGATGCACAATTTCAACGCGTTCACCTGGTGGCTAAACCCGACACAAGTCACCAGAGCCGTTGATGCGGCGCAGGACCGTGTCAACCGATTTATGCTCGGTAGATTCGGCCCGGGCGCGACGGTGCCCGGCAACTCCTGATGCCTCAGCGCAAAGCCGGCAAGCGCAATCTGGAGCAAGCCGCCGGCGCCAAGTGCCTCACCTACCGCCGGCTTTGGCGCATAGACCGGAACCGATTGGTACGCGTCGCTAAACACCTTTCGCTCCACTTCATCGGCGAATGTGCCATTCGCACTGCTGACAATGAAGTCGGGGAGCGAACTGGGATCCGGCCGGCCAAAAGCCGCGCGAGCCGCCCGTTCGCACTGCCGGAATGAGCCAAATGGAATACCGGCCGACGATTCCTGCAGTGCAATCTGGCCGGACCGTCCGATTAAAATCGCAGCAGCACCTTCCCCAAAAATCGTCCCTGCCGGTCGGCCGTAGACTTCAAATTGATCCCTGGTGGTTGCCATTCGCCAACTGGCAAACGCGTCCCCGAGCAGCCAGTCCGCCTCCTCGGTTCCGACAACGAGACAACGCTCCAGTTCCGGGTGCATCGCCAGCAGTTGAATCGCGAAATGGATTGCACCAAGGCCAACCGACGAATCTCCGGCGAGTGTGTAGCTCTGCTGGTTCACACCAAGTAACGCCGCCAGATGACTTGCCGCAGCATTGTAGACGGTTTCAGGGAACAGCAGCGGACTGGCACTGTTGGCCCCACCGGTCACTATCTCGTGATAGAAACGCCGGGTATAATTGATACCGCCTGAGCAAATTGCGAAAACCACGGCGATTCGGCCAGTTACGCCGGTATCCGGTTTCAAGCCCGCGTCGGCAAACGCGTCAAATCCTGCGGCCGCGCCAAGAAGCGAGATAGTGCCCGATCGCCGCAGGCGCGGTTGGCGCGCGGCATCCGCCACGAATTTTGCAGGGACAGGGCAGGAAAAGTAACTGCGGCCGGCCAGTGAGTTCGCGAAAAGCTTCCTGGGCGCCTGCTGGCCCCGGCAGATTGCAGTCCATGTCTCCTGGCCATTGGGTCCCAGAGGCGAAACCGCCCCGATACCCTGGACAAAAAATTTCATACCTGCTTCAGAAT
>Ga0181535_10006248_pt1 | contig 12408 bp, 11 predicted proteins | sample PEATcosm2014_Bin_44_FD_119774 | JGI IMG/M metagenome (GOLD analysis project Ga0181535, IMG submission 119774) | Peatland microbial communities from MTU Mesocosm Facility, Houghton, MI, USA - PEATcosm2014_Bin17_30_metaG | ecosystem: Environmental > Terrestrial > Soil > Wetlands > Peat | place...
CGGGCAGCGACAGGGCGCCGTCGCGCACCGCCGAGCGGCCGTCGGGCGAAGTCGTGACTTCGTAGCCGGCTCCCGACAGGGCTTCGTCGACCAGCCGCAGGACGTCGGGGTTGTCGTCGACGACGAGTATGCGTCTTGCGCCCATCAGCGGGCCTTCGGCCACGCCGGGCACCTGGCGGGTACTGGACGCTGAAACTTCACGTTCGTGCCTCGATTCGCTGTCGCACCGCCGTAGGCAGGCGCCCGGGTGATGCGTCTCAGGTTATCGGCACACGCAGCACAAACCTTAGGAGCGCCGAGGGTCGCGGTCGGGCCTGGCGACGCCGGCCGAGCCGCGGACCCCTTGCGCTACTGCAGCAGGGCGTCGCCGTAGGTGAACAGCAGCCAGACGGTGAGCAGAATGATCGCGCCGGCGACGCCGATGTCGAGGAACTGCCGCCGGCGCACGGCGTCGATGACCAGTTCGACCAGGAAGAAGGCGGCGACCGCCAGGCCCACGGCTCCGGCGACGATGATGACGGCGTTCACGCCGGCGGGCGCGGCCCATCGGCGCCGGGCTCGCCCGCGGCGTCGAGCCGCGTGGCGTAGTCGCACCCCAGCTGCAACGCCTTCAGGTTGAGCTCGACGATGCGCGCCGGCAGCCGGCGGCGCAGGGCGTCGGCCAGGGCGTCGAAGTCGACCAGGCCGCTCAGGTGCGAGACGGCGCCGAGCATGACCATGTTGGCGGCGATGGCTTTGCCCAGCTCGCTCTCAGCCACCTCGGTGAACGGCAGACCGACAACGCGGCGCTCCGGCAGGGTGGACGGGCGCACGAGTCGCTCGTCGTAGACCACAAGGCCGCCGGGTACGGTGAGCCCCGCATAGGCGTCGAATGCCTCTTGTGACAGGCAGACGGTGATGACGGGCGCCGTGACCTCGGGAAAGTCGATCTCGTCGTCGGAGACGATCACTTCGGCCTTGGACGCGCCGCCGCGGGCCTCGGGCCCGTAGTTCTGGGTGGCGACGACCTCGCGGCCGGTGGCTACCGCGGCGTCGGCGAGCAGCGTGGCCGCCAAGATGATGCCCTGGCCGCCGGCCCCTGAGAAACGGACCTCGTGGCGGGCGGCCGCGGCGCGCGCGACCGGCGCGGCTGCGGAAGCGGCGGGCTCAGTCACGAGGCGGCTCCTGGGAGCGGCGCACCACGTCGGCGTAGGCCGCCGTGTACTCCTGGCGCTCGGCGTGGTGCAGCACGCCGACCGGGTAGCGGTCGCGCAGGCGCGGGCCCTCGCTGTCGAACTTCTCGACCGGCACGGCGCGGGCCTTCTGCATCTTGAGCATGTCGGCCGGGGTCGGAATGCCGTTCTGGCGACCGTAGTAGGTGGGGCAGGCGACCATGGCCTCGACGAACGAGAAGCCTTTGTGGGCGATGCCGCCGGCGATGAGCTGCGCAAGGCGCTGGTAGTTGTACGACGTGCCGCGGGCCACGTACGTGGCGCCCGCGGCGCGCGCCAGCTCGCAGATGTCGAAGGCCTGCTCGACATTGCCGTAGACACTCGTCGTGGAGACGTCGCCTTCGAAGGTCGTGGGGCTCATCTGGCCGCCGGTCATGCCGTAGATCGAGTTGTTGAAGACCACGGCGGTGACGTCGATGTTGCGCCGCGCGGCGTGGATCAGGTGGTTACCACCGATCGCCACGCAGTCGCCGTCGCCCATGACGACGATGACGTTGAGGCCGGGATCGGCCGCCTTGGCGCCGGTCGCCACGGCCAGGGCGCGGCCGTGAGCGGTGTGCACGGTCGACCAGTTCAGGTAGGCGGTGATACGCCCGGCGCAGCCGATGCCGGCGATCACGCAGGTGCGGTCGTCGTTCAGGTCGAGCGCCAGCACAGCGTCGATGAGCGCGCGGGTGACGATACCGTTGGAGCAGCCCGGACACCAGAGCGTCTTGGGCGTGCGCAAGTGGCTCGTGATCTCGGCCGTGCGGTGCGGCGTCACGCGCGGCAGGCTGTTGTCGTGCGGGGCCCGTTCGAGCAGTTCTTCGTCGACCAGGGCGGTCATGGGGTCTCCTCGAAGCGGTGGTAGTGGAACTCGCGCCGAATGAGGTCCTGGATCTCTTCGGGACGGATGAGCTTGCCGTCGATGCGCCCATAGTCGATCACCCGGGCGCGGCCCCAGACGGCGGCCTGGACCTCCCAGGCGATCTGCTTGAGGTTCATCTCGGGCACGATGATGGCGCGCACCTGCTCGGCCATGTGATCGACGGCCTCGGTGGGGAACGGCCACAGTGTGATGGGCCGCACGAGGCCGACCTTGACGCCCTGACGGCGCGCCCACTTCATGGCCGCGCGGGCCGAGCGCGCCACTGAGCCGTAGGCGAAGATGGCCACCTCGGCGTCTTCCATCTCGGTCTCCTCGACCCGGCAGATGGCGTCGCGGTGGTGGTAGATCTTCTCGCGCAGGTAGCGCCCGAGGCCCTCGGCGACGGCCGGCGTGCCGGTGGCCGGCGTGCCCCCTCGGCTGCTGTCGTAGACCAGTCCGGTGACGTGCACGGAGTAGCGCGAGCCCAGCGCGGGCCGCGGCATGATGTTGTCGACGGTCGACATGACCTCGTCGTAGTCTTCGGGCGGCACGTCGGGCTCGCCGCGCTCGGCGATCCGCAGCTCTTCGGGCAGCGGCAGCGCCACCGCTTCGCGCAGGTGGCCGATGGTCGCGTCGGAGAGCACGATGACGGGCGTGCGGTACGCCTCGGCCAAGTTGAAGGCTTCGACGGTCAGCGAGAAGCATTCGGCCACCGAGCTCGGCACAAGGGCGATGATCGAGTGCTCGCCGTGAGTGCCCCAGCGCGCCTGCATGACGTCGCCTTGCGAGGGCTCGGTCGGCAGGCCGGTCGAGGGGCCGCCGCGCATGACGTCGATGATGACGCAGGGCACCTGCGCCATGGCGGCGTAGCCGATGCTCTCCTGCATGAGCGAAAAACCGGGACCCGACGTGGCCGTGAGCGCCTTGGCGCCGGCCAGCGAGGCACCGATGACGGCGGCGATCGAGGCGATCTCGTCTTCCATCTGCACGAAGTGGCCGTCGACCTGGGGCAGCCGGCGCGACAGCACCTCGGCGATCTCGGTCGAGGGGGTGATGGGGTACCCGGCAAAGAAACGCGCGCCGGCGGCGATGGCGCCCTCGGCGACCGCTTCGTTGCCGGCGATCAGGCGGCGCGGCTGAGGCATCAGGCGTTGTCTCCCACACGGACGATGTCGATGGCGAAGTCGGGGCAGTGGCGCTCGCAGAAGGCGCACAGCGTGCAGTCGGCCAGGCGAGCGACCACCGGACGACCGAAGTCGTCGCGGTCGAACACGTCGGTCGGGCAGAGGGTGATGCAGATGCCGCAGGCCTTGCAGAGATCGAGGTCGATGACGACCGCCTCGGGGGCGCGGCTTTTGGCTTTTGTGGAGGCGTCAGTCATAGGTGTCGCTTGCGGCAGCGCCGGCGCCGGGCGCACAAGCGATCGCGACCGATGCTGCCTGCATAGAGTGTATGCGCTCGCGACCCGGAGCGCCACTGCAAGACGATCGCTCGTGGCGGCGCCGAAGCGGTGCGCAGGGCGGCGGATCAGCGCCGCCGCGCGGGGCGGCGGATCAGCCGAGAAGCCGCTCGGCCAGCAGCTCGAGAGGGTGGCGGGCGGGGCGGGCGGCAAGATCGGCGATCTGCGACCGGCACGACGTGCCGGTCGCCAGCAGCGCCGCGTCGGCGCCGGCCGCGCGCAGCGCCGGCAGCAGGGCGCGCTCGGCGATGCGCACGCTGAGCTCATAGCGTTCCTTGCGATAGCCGAACACCCCCGACATGCCGCAGCAGCCCGCGTCGAGCACCTGCAGGTCGAGGCCGGGCACGCAGCGCAGCGCGCGCACGGTGTCGTCGGCGCCGAAGACGGCGCGCTCGTGGCAGTGGGGGTGGACCACGGCGCGCCCCCCCGGCGAGAAGCGCAGCCGACCGCCGGCCGCGTCGTCGGCGACCAGGCCGAGCGCGGAGCGCGCCGCCGCCGCCACGGCGACCGCGTCGGCGTCGCCGGGCAGCAGCCGGCGCCAGTCGTCGCAGACCATCGCCTGGCAGCTCGGTTCGACGAAGACGATCGGCAGTCCGGCGGCGGCGTGCGGCGCCAGCACGGCGGCGCTCGCGCGCGCCGCGCGGCGCGCCTTGTCGATCATGCCCACCGACAGCATCGTGCGCCCGCAGCAGCCGGCGCTCACCACCAGCGGCGTGTGGCCGGCGGCGCGCAGGAGCACAAGCAGCGCCTCGCCGACGTGGGGCTCCTGGTGTTCGATGAAGCAGTCGGCGAAGACGATCAGGTCGGCGGGCGGGCGGGCTGGCACGACGGGCGATCGCGAGCCGGCTGGCGAGGCGGCCGACGATCGCGAGCCGACGCCCCCAGCGCGGGCCCGCCGCGAGAACGAGCGCCGCGCGAAGCTCGGCGCGGGCCGCCGCGGGTCGACTCCGACGAGCGGCAGGAGGGCGCGGGCCGCAGGCCCGCGCCCGAGCGCGTTGAGCAGCGGTGCGAACGGAGCCGCCAGGCGCGAGAGCGTGCGCAGGTTGGCGACGGCCACGGCGAGCGGCGGAGCGCCGTCGCGGGCGTTGACCTCGGCGAGCCACTCGACCTTGAGTGTCGCCAGGTCGACCGCCGCGGGGCACTCGGCGCTGCAGGCTTTACAGGCGACGCAGGTGCCGAGCACGTCCTCGAACTCGTCGCTGCCGATGGCGGCCAGCGGCACCGCGCCGGCGACGACCGCCTGCAGCAGGTTCGCGCGCGCCCGCGTGGTGTGCCACTCGTCGCGCGAGACCGCCGCCGGCGGGCACATGGTGCCCACCTGTTTCTTGCACAGGCCGGCCCCGAAACAGCGCTCGACGGCGCGGTCGAAGCCGCCTTCGCGAGCCCAGGAGAGCCGCGGTCGCCAGCCGGATCGGTCGCGGTAGCCGGCGCCCAGGCGCAGGTTGTCGGCGATCGGCGGTCCCTCGACCTTGCGACCCGGGCTGAGCTGCCGCTTGGGGTCGAACAGATCCTTCAGGGCGACGAGCTCGCCGTAAAGCTCGGGCCCGAACAGCTCGGGATTGAACCACGAGCGCGAGAAGCCGTCGCCGTGCTCGCCCGAGAACGCGCCGTGGCGCTCGGCCACCAGGCGGCCGACGTCGCGGGCGATGGCCTGCAGGCGCTCCACGCCGACGACCGTCTTCAAGTCGATCATGGGGCGCACGTGCATGCAGCCCACCGAGGTGTGACCGGTGAACGAGGCGCGCGCGCCGTGCGCTTCGACGACGTGCCGGAACTCGTCGACGTAGTCGGCCAGGCGCTCCGGCGGCACCGCCGTGTCTTCGACGAACGACTCGGGGCGCTCGGCGCCCGGCGCACCCATGAGCAACGGCAGCGTGGCGCGCCGCAGCTCCCAGGCCTCGGCCAGGGCGGCGGGGTCGGCGAAGACGGCGGTGGTGCGCGCGCCCAGCTGGGGCGCGACACCGCGCAGGCGGTCGAGGCCGGCGAGGCCCTCGTCGCGCGCGCCCTGGTATTCGACCAGCAGCACGGCCGGGTCGTCGCCGTCGAGGATGGGGCCCAGGCGTGTGAAGCGCCGCAGGTTGGGCGAGCGGCGCAGCGGCGCCAAGTCGATGAGCTCGACCGCCGACGGACGGGTCGGCAGGATGACGAGGTTGGCTTCGAGCGCGGCGCGCAGGCTGGCGAAGGTGAGCGCCGCCAGCGGCCGCGACTCGGGCCGCGCGTCGAGCTGCACTTCGATCTCGGTGAACAGCAGAAGCGTGCCCTCGGAGCCGGCCAGCAGACGCGCCAGGTTGGGCTGCGGCGCGAGCAGCTCGGGCAGGTTGTAGCCCGAGACGCGGCGGGCCGTGCGCGGAAAGTCGGCGGCGATGCGGGCGCGCGAGCGGGCCCGCATCGCCGCCAGACCGTCCGCGAGCGGCCCGCCGCGGCCCGCCGTCACGCCGCTGCGCAGGTCCTCGCCGGTGCATTGTCCGAAGGTGGCCGCCTCTCCCCCGGCCAGCACGCCGCGCACGCGTAGCAGCCTGTCTTTGGTCTCGCCGTAGATGATGGAGCGCGAGCCCGAGGAGTTGTTGCCCACCATGCCGCCGATGGTCGCCTGCTCCACGGTCGAGGTGTCGGGCCCGAACTCAAGGCCGTAGGCGGCGGCGGCGGCGCGGTTGAGCGCGCCCTGCACCACCCCGGGCTCGACGCGCGCCGTACGGCGCTCGGGGTCGATCTCGAGGATGCGATCGAGGTGAAAGCAGTCGATCGCGATGCCGGCGCCGAGGGTCTGCCCGGCCAGGCTCGTGGCCGCGCCCCGCACGCACAACGGCACGCCGTGCCGAGCGGTTATCTCGACCGCCGCCGCCACGTCGTCGATGGAGCGCGCGATCAGCACCGCGTCGGGCAGCACCCGGTAGATCGAGGCGTCGGTCGAGTACAGCCAGCGCGACAGCGGGCTCGTGCGCACCTCACCGGCCACGTGCCGGGCAAGCTCGGCGGCCGCGGCCAGGCCGCGCTCGCTGGGGGCACGTATGCCGGCGTCGGCGCTCATCGTCCAAGCATAGACGCCCGCGAGAAGGCGAGCCAGGGGCTGCCGAAACGCCGGCTCGGGAGGGCGCTCCGGCCGGGGCAAGGGGCTTTGGCGGCGGCCGCTCGGGAGGGCGCTCCGGCCGGGGCAAGGGCTACAGGTCGGGGCTGTCTCGGTCCCGGTCCGCGGACGCACTTTGGGAGCGTCGGCACCTCGCAGGCCGACCTTCCGCCCTTACCTCGGCCTTCGCTAACGGCCATAGGCGACGGCACGAAGCGCCGGCGTCAGCCCGGGCCTTCGCTAACGCCGCAACGGCGACGGCACGAAGCGCCGGCGTTGCCCGGGCCTTCGCTGGGGGCTGAAGACCGCGGCTCCAGCCGCAGCCGAACGCCGAAGCGCGGACCGCACCGACGCCCCGCACTGGCCGGCGCCAGAGCCGGGCGCAGAGCGTGCCCCTGCCGGCAGTGTCCGCTCGCCCGACCCGACCGGCCCGATTCGCCTGCTGTACAGTGGTCCTGCACGCCGGCGCTGGTCCGGCGGCCCCTCGCGATCGGAGCATACCCACGGCGGCGGACCCTCGAGTCGAGTTTCTGAAGACCCTGGCACGAGAGCTCGCGCCGCTCGGCCAGACGGCCGCCGAGCTCACCGAGCAGCTCTCCGCCTGCAGCGAGGGGCTCGACTTGGCGACGCACTTCTTCGTGCTGCCCACAGTGGTACAGATCATCTACGAGGAGTTCGGCGAGGAGCACATCGCCTTCGTTCCCGTGGGGCGAGGCAGCGTCGACTTAGAGACGCACGCCCTGCTAGAGAACGTCGCCGTCGCCGTCGGCAAGAGCTGGATCAGCCCGCAGGCCGGCACCGAGCGCATCGCCGCGCTGGTCGCGCACCGGCCGCGCTTTCCCCTGTGGCTGCGCCTCGTGGCCGGTGGCCTGGGGCCGGCTAGCATCGCCCTGCTGCTCGGCGGCGGCCCGCGCGAGGCCTTTGCCGCCACGGGCATCGGGCTGGCGGTCGCCGTCTTCCACGGCCTGGCGCGCCGCAGCGCGCGCCTCGAAGGGCTGCTCGAGCTGTCGTCGGCCGCCTTTGCCGCCTGTCTTGCCCTGCTCCTGGCGCACGTCCTGCACCACTTCGACGCGACGACCGTGGTGCTGGCCGCGATCGTGCAGCTGCTGCCGGGCCTGCGCATCACCCAGGGGGTCTCCGAGCTCGCCGCCGGCGACCTCGTCTGCGGCACCGCGCGCCTTGCCGGAGCGGGCGTGACGCTGCTCAACCTGAGCATCGGTGTGGCGCTCACCTGGACCGTCTTCCGCCGGCTTCACGAGTTCCCCGTGCTTAGCCGCGCGCACGGCGCGACAGCCGCCATGCTGGTCCTCGCGATCGTCGGCGCGGCCCTGGCCTTCTCGGTGTCGGAGAACGCCCGGCGCCGCGATGTCGGCTGGGTGTTCGTCGCCGTGATCACAGCGACGATCGCCAGCCGCTTCGGCGTGTGGGCGCTGGGCACGACCCTCGGCGTGGGCATCGCCAGCCTGGCCGTCGGCCTCGCCGGCAACGCCTATTCGCGCTACCTGCATCACCCCAAATCGACCATCACCGTGCCGGGGCTGACGGTGCTCGTGCCAGGAGCGCTGGGTTTCAAGGGGGTCTTCAGCCTTGTGAGCAAGGGCGGCGTCGGCGGCGTGAACGTGCTCGTGACGACGCTGCTGCTCGCGGTGGCGCTCGTGGTGGGCTCGACGATCGCCGAGGCGATCGTCGCGCCGCGCACCCTGAGGCAGCGCGTGAGCGAACCCATCGCCCTGCCGCCGCGCCTGCCCCGCCTGGGGCGCGGCAGGCGCCCCAGGCGCCCCTGACGGGCCTGCGACCGAGGCTCGTCCAACGCGTGCGCCTACTCTCCTGAATATCCGCACGGCAGCGCGACTACAGGGGGCCAGCCGCTCAGGGCCGACAAGAAACACACTCGGGCCCCGAGAATCAAGCGCACGGACCGTCCGCCCTGGTTAGTACGTATGTCGGCAGGGAAACGCGGTCCGACGGCAAACTCATACATCTGGGCCGACCTTGCGGCCCGTGGCCGTACCTTTCGACTGCAGGAGGATACGCATGGACACAAGGAAAGCTCCCACACGGCCAACGGGCCGGCGACTGCTGTTCGTCGCCGCGCTTGCCGCCGGCGTCGTGCTGACGTGCCTCGCCGTCGCCGCCGTCGCCGGGGCGACGTCGGTCAAGCAGATCTGGGGCACCGGGACGCCCACCTGGCAGGTCCAGATAGCCGGCTCCGGCATCTCGAACGACAAGGGCAACGCGGTGTGCGCCACGAGCGGCGGGGCCGCCTTCGTGACCGGCGCCATCGGCAACGGCGCGGGCAACACCGACCTCAGCTTCAGTGCGATCGTGAACGGCGTGAAGAAGTGGACGCGGACCTACAACGGGGGCGGCGCCGACGGCGGCGCGGCCATCGCGCTCGGTCTCAAGGGTACCGTGTACACGGCCGGCTGGACGACGAACGCCGCCGGCAACGAGAACATGTTGCTGATCAAGTGGACGACCGCAGGCAAGCGTCTGTGGGTGCGCACGTACGACGGGCCGAAGCACCGCATCGACTTCGTGAGCGCCCTCACCGTCGACAAGTACGGCGACGCGACGGTGGCGGGGGCGTGCGACGGCACCACGGCGCCCGCGTACAGCAACATCGCCGTCGTGAGCTGGAGCAGCAAGGGCGTCAGGCGCTGGACATGGCGCTACGCAGGCACCGGCCACGGCGTCGATATGCCCACCCACGTGCTCGCCGCCAAGGACGGCAGCGTGTACATGACCGGCTCGGCCTACATGAGCGGCGCCAAGTACGCCGCCATCACCGCCCGGTTCTCGCTCGCCGGCAAGCGCGTCTGGTCGCGCACGTACCTGGGCCCCGACGCCCTCGGCGCCGTCGGCAACGGCCTCGCCGCCTGTCCCACGGGGGGCGTCTATGTGGGTGGAGGCGTCAGCAGGGCCGCGACGGGGACCGACGGCATGATCCTGCGCTACACCGCCAGCGGGGCGATCAAGGTGTTCGCCTTCGACACGAACGGCAGCACCGGCACCACGTGGCAGTGGTTCAACGACATCGCCGTCACCACCGGCAAGCACGTGATCGCGGTCGGCGAGACGGAGCAGAACGACGCGTCGGGGGACGCCTACCTCCAGGACTACACCTCGTCGGGGCAGGCCACGTGGCCGGCGGGCGGCAACATCATGGCCTTCGGAGCGGGCACCCAGTACTTCGCCAAGGTGGTCGCCGACAGTCTCGGCGGCTACTACATCACCGGCACCGAGGGCTCACCCTCGAACATCATGCTCTACCACGGCAGCCAGAACCTGGGCGGCGTCTTCTGGCAGTCCATCTGGGGCAACGACCCAAGCCACGTCGGGGCCAACACCCCCAACGGCATGGCGGTGGGTGGCGGGACCTGCTGGGTCGCCGGCACGTGCGCGACGCCTGCGAGCGGGACTGACCAGATCGTGCTCGGGTTCGCTTACTGACACGAGCTGCTGAAGGCCCGCGCCTGGTTCCGGCGCTGCGCCGACAAGCAAAACGACCGGGGCGGCCATTGGCCGCCCCGGTCGTTTTGCCGCACGGTGAACGGCGCGGTATGCTACCCCCCCGGGTATCCTGCCCGGAGTCGAAGCCAAGCCGACGAGCGAGGGTCCATGGCCACGTACGATCTAGTGTGTCTTCAGTGCGGCAACGATTTCGAGGTCTTCGTGCCGGGTTTCATCAAAGACGAAGACCGCCAGTGTCCGGCCTGCGGCTCGTTCAAGACCCGCCAGAAGTACTCGGCCTTCCTCACCAACGCCTCGACCTCATCGAACTCGTCGGGCTCCGCCGGCTGCGCCGACTGCGCGCAGGGGTCGTCGGGCGGCGGTTTCACCTGAGGATCCTGACCGGGCGCGTGCGCCCGTGACGCAGGTACGCAGGTAACACGAACAGCTACGGCGACGCCCCTCGGCGGCTGCTACGATAGTCCCATGAACGTACTGGTCACCGGCGCCGCCGGTTACATCGGCAGCGTTATCGCGGCGCGCTTGCTCGCCGCCGGCCACGCCGTCACCGTCTACGACGATCTCTCGCGAGGGCACCGCGCGGCGGTGCCCGGCGGCGCCGCGCTGGTCGAGGGCGACATCCGCGACGCCGAGCGCCTCACGGCCGCGCTCACCAGCGGCGGCTGCTCGGCCGTCGTGCACATGGCGGCGCTCGCCGAGGTCGCCGAATCGGTCGCCTACCCCGAGCGCTACCACGACGTGAACACGGGCGGCACTCGGGCGGTGCTCGACGCGGCCCTGGCCGCCGGCGTGTCGCGCATCGTCTTCTCATCGACGGCGGCCGTGTACGGCGCGCCCGAGACCATCCCCATCGACGAAGACGCGCCGCTCGCGCCGGCCAACCCCTACGGCGACAGCAAGCTCGCCGCGGAGCGTCTGCTGGGCGAGGCGGCCGCCGCCAGCGGCGGCCGCCTCGCCACGGTCGCTCTGCGCTACTTCAACGCCGCCGGCGCCGACGGCGCGCGCGGCGAAGACCACGCTCCCGAAAGCCACCTCGTACCGCTGGCCCTGGCGGCCACCCGCGACGGCGGCGAGCTCAAGATCTTCGGCGACGACTACCCCACGCCCGACGGCACCTGCGTGCGCGACTACGTACACGTGAGCGACCTGGCCGCGGCCCACGTGGCCGCGCTCGAGCGGCTGCCGCAGGCGGCCGGCGCCTACAACCTGGGCACCGGCCGGGGCAGCTCGGTACGCGAGGTGGTGCAGGCGGTCACAGCGGCAACAGGCCGCGCGCCCTCGGTCGCGATCGCCCCGCGGCGTGCCGGCGACCCGCCGGTCCTGGTGGCTTCGCACGAGCGCGCCCGGCTGGCGCTGGGCTGGCAGCCGCGGCGCAGCCTCGACGACATCGTCGCCGACGCCTGGCGCTGGATGGACGACCACCCGCGGGGCTACGACGACAAGGGCGACGGGCGGCGGTAGGCGGGCCTCAGGCGGGCGACGAGGCGGGCACGGGCGCCAGCTCGGCCAGGGTGACCTGACCAAGCACGTCCATCATGCGCTCCTGGGCCAGGACCCAGACCTCGTGCATGCGGCAGTCGGCGCTGCGCCGACAGTCTTCGGGCCACAGCACGCAGCCGTTCAGGGCGATGGGCCCATCGACGGCCTCGACGATCTCGCGCACGGTGATCTCGGCCGGCGGACGGGCCAGCGAGAAGCCGCCGTGCGCCCCGCGCTGCGAGACCACGAGACCGGCGTGCACGAGGCTCTGGAAGATCTTGGCGAGAAAGCTCTCGGGGATGTCCTGTTCGGCCCCGACGCCGTGCAGCGCGGTGATCTCGCCCACAGGCCTGCGCGCCAGATAGGTCATCGCCCGAATGGCGTACTCGCCGCCTCGTGTCAGTTGCAGTCCCATGGTGATCACCCGCGCCGGGTAGCAGTCGGATAGTTTTTGTCCGTTTGTAGGCGTACTCTAGACGGCCCGCGGCGCGGGCGTCAAGCGAGCCCAGACGTTTATTAAGCAGGCGTTAAGGACTGTTACAGGCCGTCCGATAGGGGCGATGCGCCCCGAAGTCGGTCGCATACTACAAGCAGTTGCCCGCGTCCTCGCCCGCCTTGTTACGAAAGGACTTGTCGCGTTGCGGAGACACTACGCCGTCGCCGGCATCGTCGTTGCCGTCCTGGTCGCCGCCCTCATCGTGTTCGCCGGCTCACGCTCGCGCGGCGACGACAACGGCGGCGGCGCCCACAAAGCCACCGCCGCGACCCCGCCCACGACGCACCCTTCGCCCAGCGCCCAGAGCCCCTCGCCCACCGACTACGCCGCGATGGTGGGGCTGCTCAAAGCGCGCTACGCCCGCCACCCCTCGAACGA
>Ga0181535_10006249_pt1 | contig 12407 bp, 16 predicted proteins | sample PEATcosm2014_Bin_44_FD_119774 | JGI IMG/M metagenome (GOLD analysis project Ga0181535, IMG submission 119774) | Peatland microbial communities from MTU Mesocosm Facility, Houghton, MI, USA - PEATcosm2014_Bin17_30_metaG | ecosystem: Environmental > Terrestrial > Soil > Wetlands > Peat | place...
GACGCGCGGATTGGTGAATTCTCCCGAGGATTGGCCGTGGTCAAGCTGGAGGTTCTACTACTTGGAGGATGCGTCAATTCTGCGCATGGACCGGATGGGCTGAGTTCATTTTCTAAGAAGTCCCTGCGGGAGATCGCAGACTCCCAAGGGCAGGAGTCTGCGCCAGCCGGCGTAAAATCGACACCAAAATTTCCGTGGGCGGGGAAATTGTCCCTATCCCCCTAGCCTCTGGCCCGGATTTCTCACGAGAAAAGCCCAATACTGCACTATGGCCCCTGCCTTCAGCCCCAACGGGGCGAACTAACAAAGCCAAGGGCCTGGGTTTAGAGATGAGCCTTAACCCTGAACGTCGAGCCCTGTAAGGGCGCTCTACAGTTTGTCGCGTCGAGCGTGGCGCGCCCCTTCAGGGCTCCATCGCTCCTCCTTCTGCAAACCCCCAGGCCGTTGGCCTGGGCTTCGTTAGTTCGCCCCTTTGGGGCTCAAACCCGGACGCATCCTCGGACCTCAAACCCGGGCATATCCGCATCAACGATCTGGTGAGAAATGCGGATTAGGTTATCGCTTATGGGCGTGAGGCCTCCCCCTACGAGGCCCGGAGATGCATCGGCAATCCCCGCGAAGCAATTTCCTACCGGCAGGAGACCAGAAAGAAAAATAAGACAAAACGTACCGTCTGCACTCACATTTATACGTATTCAACTCGCCATTGGTCGCCAACGTGCGAACTTATGGTGCGGAGAACTGGGCTGGGGGGGAAATGCCGCAGGGGGAATTCAAGGCGCCCGGTGCCTGGTGTCAGGCGAAAGCAATCGGTAGACGGCAGGCTGGGGACCAGGGGTTGGGGGCGCGGAACGGGGTTTGGCTAAGGGGGGCCGGGGTTCAGGTCGGGCGAGGGTGGGAAAGTCTTAACTAGCCTCTAGTTCTTCGGGCCTGAGAATTCGGCTCTCCATGATGTGCCTGAAACAAAAGCGGTTCGTCGTTTATATACAGAATGCCTGAATGCTTATTTCATTCAAATCAGGAGACTTAATGTCAAATTCTGTAGCCGGGGCGAGAAGGAAGCGCTCGGCGCTCCATGATGTCATAGAAACAAAACGGGTTAGGGGTTTAGCGCCACAATGTCATAAAGCTGTAAACCATTTAAATGCGGGAAGTTAGATTGAAAATTGGGATGCCGCGCGAAAAACTCGGCTCCTCTGCTCCACTATATGTCTGAAGTAAAAGGGGATAGCAGTGATCGGTAGAAATCTTACGAGAATCTATACTATTGAAAATAAGACGTTTAATCTTCCGTGCGGAACCCCAGGCTCCCCAAGAAAAGGGGAAACAAAAAACTGGGCGGGAGCTCCCTAAGTGATTGAAAATGCATGCAGAAAAAATGTCTGCTTTCTGCCTCTCCATGATGTTGATGAAAAAACATGAGTTACGGCCCTCTCTCCATCATGTTGATGAAAAGAAAGCTTGTTATCGGTTTGGAGGTTTTCGAATGCCAGGGGATGTAGCCGGTGGGCGGGCGCAAGCCGGTAGCGCCTTGCGGACGGGCCGCCAAAACTCTTCGTTCTCTTCGGCGCAGGACCAAGAAACGACCTGCGGGACGCTGCTTCACGCATCTTCGCCGACCGCGAGTACGGGACACATTTTTGCGAATTTCTGACGCCCGCGATGTCGAAAATTAAGGTCCATCCGGCTATGTTGATGAAAATAAGTAAGGAGCAAGATGTAATGGTGGACTGCCCAGCATACTTGGCGTTCAGGAGCAGGCCACAAGTCGAGCCAGAGTCGACCTCTGCGCCGCCGCAGCCGGTGGTCGGGGATTACGTTTCCCCTTTCATCGGTAATGATGGGCACACTGACCGGAAAAAGGGAATCAGCGACATCGAAAATGAAGGTTCATCCGGGGATGTTGATGAAAACAAAAGAGCAGGTTTTCGGGGTTAGGTATCAGGTGTCATGGAGCGCGGAGCCCCGGCCAGTCGCTGAGCGCTGAGCTTTCGTTGTCCGTAATGGTGCAAAATGAAGGTTCATCCGGGGATGTTGATGAAAACAAATAAATGCAGCTGAGCGTATTACGTGGAAGGCGCCAGGGTCTCGCATCGTGAGAATGCCAATCAACTCACCGCGCCGCGTGCTGTCCCGCCACGCCGGAGGGCGCCGCCGCTTCATGAAACGAGAACTTCTTGTCGATCCCCTCGAAGGGCTTTCCGTCCACTTCCACGTAAGGGTAAATGAAGTAGTTCCGGGGGCCGCCATCCTGTTTCGGCTGGAGCGTCAAATCGCGGCCGATCGCGAACTGCACCCGGCTGGCGTCCAAGGCGCCAAAAAAGTAGTCATGCTTCTTGGGATCTTTCCACGCCTCGGAAATGTCGATGGGGACCCACCCCACGCCACTCGCGAAAAACTCGGCCCAGCAATGATAGCCAGGAATGGTGCCCTCCGTCCCTCCGGGAACCGGGAATCCGATTTCGAAGCGCGCGGGGATGCCTTCCGCCCGCGCCAGGGAGATGAACAGCGAGTGGAAATCCGTGCAGTTGCCATGTTTGGCGTCGCACACCCAGAGCGAGTCGCCGCGCCCCCAACCGGTGCCCGACTTATCGTAACGGACGGTCTGGAAAACATAGTTGTAAAGGGCTTGCGCCTTTTCCACGGTGCCTTGCTTGCCGCGCGTATTCGCATCCGCCAGCTCCTTGATCCTTCCATCGATCGGCACCAAGCGGTCAGGTGCGAGGAATCGGGCCAGATCTTTCGGCTCGGGCGTGGTTCCCTGGGCGGCCTTCAGCAAGCCTTCATAATCACCCTTGGCGTATTCCTTGCGCGTCACTTGGTACTCGACCGTAAACTCCGCCGGGCCGGGATGGGGGTGCAGGATTTCCCCGTAAAGAATATGGTTGCCAAATGGCGGCGCCAGCTTCTCGCGGAGGGGAACGGGTCCACTGACCCTCTTCAAGGTCACGCTTTGGTTCGAATCGGTCGAGGCGCGCGGAATCCACACGCGCACGCGCTGCGCTCCGGCCGGAAGGTCCTTCAGGGTTATCTGACAGGTGAACAGAAACGTTCGCGAAGGCGGGGAGAATTCACCCGGCGCGCCCGCTTCGAGGGGCAAGGAGATCAGAGCAGAAAGGCAAAACAGCACGAGCGCAGGTTTCGGCTTCATGGATTCCTCCGAGTCGGTATGAAAATGGGGCAGCGCTGGCAATCGGCACGCGATCGGAAGCGTCACCCTCAGGTGAAGCCGCGGTGGAAGGCGGGAAAGTGAAGAGGGGAAGTGTTCATGACTCGGCCCTACATCCAGAAAGGATCATTGTTCTCTTAGTTCCGAGGCGGTGTCAAGACGGAGTGCGCTTACTGGCTGCGTTGCCCGCCGTCCGTAGCGCGGGCATCTTGCCCGCTGTCGCGGGAGCGTCCCGCTCCCGCCACCGCGCGGGCAGGATGCCCACGCACCAGCGGGCGGGACGCCCGCGCCACAGCGCACGGGATGTCCGCGCTACGAAAACTGTTCGCCATGTTTTGCAGTCCTCAATAGGGACTTTGCGATCTCCTGGTTCTTGCGCAATCATGCGGTGCAGGTCAAGAAGGCATGAGGGCGCTGCAGACGAGCGAAAACCGGAGTAGAATGCTGGGAGCGGAATCCGGGCGAGACTTCAAACTTCCAGAAAAGGAGACATAACATGGCAGGGACCTATAAAATCATTGAGCTGGTAGGCACATCCCCGACGAGCTTTGCGGAGGCCGTGCGCGCGGCCGTTACTGAGGCGGCAAAATCAGTGCGCAACATGTCGTGGTTCGAAGTTACCGACGAGCGTGGGCGAATCGATGACGGCAAGGTGACGGAATTTCAAGTTACCGTCAAAATCGGATTCAAATTGGAGAGATAAATGTTCTGTTGCGACCTGCTGGGGGACGCGGTTGAACGCGGGGCGTTCTATTTTGGCGCCAAGCATCGCATCGATGACGGGCGCATTCTGAACGACGTGAACACGGAGTATTTCATCCGCACGCCCTCGTCGCGTGGCTACGATTATTGGGGGGTCAACTACTGTCCGTTCTGTGGCCGAGCCGTTTCGCTTGGTTTGTGGCAGGCGGAGAAAAAAAAGTAGGAGCGGATGGCGTCGTGTCCGTCGGAACTCGTGCGCATCGCAACCGTTGCCGGCCTATTCAAACGAGATGACTTTTAATTGGGAAAGCGGCACGGAAAAATCAAAGACCTCACGACTGGCGGGGTCGTACTTTTCCGTGATGCCCAGGACGCGGACTTCGGCGGGCTGAGTGGTGGGCATGATGAATTTCCCCGCCACGGACTTTCCCTCGCGCAGGGTAATGTTGAGCCTGTCGCCCAGGGTTTCCACGCGGTCGACTTTTTCGAATTCGAATTCGTCCGGCCCGTCGCTGTCGATCTGGATGGGAAAACTTGTGCGAGCGGGAACTGACTCCAGCAGGGATCCGTGGCCGCCGGGCGGATAGAAGTCAAGGTAGACGTCGAAGACGTGAGTGATCTTGCCGGCCAAGTCGGTGATGGTTGCTTTGTACCCGAAGCGCTTCCAGGTCTCCACAATTTGCGAACGCCCGCCGGCATCGCTGGTCTGGACACGAAAGGGCAAGCTGCCGCGGTTCAGGCTCACCACCTTGACGCGGCGTTCCTTGAGATCAAAATGTTTGTAAACGACAATGGCGAAATCTTGTTGGATAACAATGGCGTCGCGCTGCAGGACAATTTCCTTGCCTTGCGAATTGGTTTGAAAGATGGTGTCGCCGAAAAGCGGCTGCGCCAGCAGCGCCAAGCCTGCACAGATCAGCCAGGATGCCTTCATTCGGAATCCTTGGGAAAGCCCCGCAGCGAGGCTGCTGATGGAACTGCGGGGCTTGCGGTCAGAGGGATGAATTACTTTTTGGTCTTCTTGTACTCCAAGTTTTCCTTGCCCTGGAGCGAATCGATGCTAGCTTGCGCCTGCGGGGCCCAGGGTCCGCTGGGTTGGAGCTTCAAATAGGTTTGGAAGGCTTCGATAGTGCCGGGCGCTGGAACCATCGTCCCATCGGGCTTCACCTGCGCCTTGCCCATCAGAGCCATGCCGTACCAGTACCAGGCGTTGGCGTTCTGGGGATCAAGATCCGTAGCCTTCTTGAGTGCATCCGACGCCGCATCCATCTGCCCCTTGTTCACCATGATGGCGCCCAGGTTGTAGTAGTAACTCGAGGCATGAGTGGGGTCCAAATCGGCTGCCTTCTTAAACTCCGCCGCGGCGTCCTCCGGTTTCCCCTCATCGGCGTAAAGGTTGCCAAGATTATTGTGGATGCTCGCCTCGTTGGGGTTCGTCGCCAGAACCTTTTGGTAATAGTCAAGGGCTTTGGCCTGGTCTTCCTTGCGCGTGTCGGCATTGGTTTCCACGCTCGCCGCCTTCGACCACGTGTCCGCCAATTGGGTCTCGACGATCGCAACATTCTTGTCCTTGGCGAGAGGCATCGCCTTCTCGAAGACCGCGGCCGCTTCTGTGTAGCGCTTCTGGTTATAGAGATCGCGTCCCTGGTCGAACATGGCCTTCAGACCCGCGCTTTGCTTCTGCTCTTGCACTTGCTTTTGGTACTCAGGGTTGGACTCCTGTTCCTTCTTGGCCTGCTCAACCACCTGCCCCATGTCAAAGTCGACGACGGTGGGGTCGCCGATCCCCACGCGCTTGGTAATGGGATACCATGGGGTTTTGCCGTCTTCCTTGAGGATCGTGACCTTGTAATCCCCGGGCGCCAAACCGATGTACGTGTACTCACCCTTTTTGTTGGTCTTGACATGTGAAGTCCATTTGATTTCGGTGCGCTCAATTAGAATCGTATAGCCCGCCAGTGGCGCGCCGCCTTGCCCCACACACTTTCCCGTCAGGCCTCCCGTCTGTGCCAAGGCCGGAATACAAGTCAATATCGCCGCGAAGAAGATACCAACCCCCAGCATTCTCCGCGTCCAAAAACTAGCCATAAGTGCCTCCTCCGTTTAGCTTAAGTCAACCACATTCTAACTGTTTGGAGCCCAGGACTCAACAGGTTCGATATTTTTTTAGACGGCTCGGGATCCCTGCTTCCCGGCGTAATGAGGGCGCTGCAAATAGGGGATGGGATCCTCGATTCCTGCTTCCTCGAATGCCCGCAAGCGCAACGCACAACTATCGCACACGCCGCATGCCACTTCCTGCCCCTGGTAACAGGACCAAGTAAGCTCAAAGGGCGCGCCCAACTCGCGACCGCGGCGTACGATTTCACTCTTCCGGAGATGGATCACCGGGGTCACGATCTCCAAGTGTGTTTCCGGTTTCGTCCCGGCGGCGATAACCCGATTGAACGCGGCGTAGTATTCCGGCCGGCAATCGGGATAACCGGAGCTATCCTCTTCCACGGCCCCAATAAAGATCTTTCGCGCCCCCAAAACCTCGCCCCAAGAAACCGCGATGGAAAGGAAATGCGCGTTCCGAAAGGGAACGTAGCTTGAGGGGATATCCTGCCGCTCGAGATTGGCGAGCTCAACCGCGATCTTACTGTCGGTCAGGCTCGACCCGCCAATTTTCTTAAGGTGATCGAGTTGGCAGATCAGGCGATGCTCGGCTTGATAAAAGTCCGCCAAGGCGTTGAAGGCGCGAAGTTCGCGCGCCTCCGTCCGCTGGCCGTATCCGACGTGCAGCATCGCGAGACGGTAATCAGCATTCGCGATCGCGGTGGTCACACAACTATCCATGCCGCCGCTCGCGAGGATGATGGCGAGAGCTTTGTCCTTTGTCCTTCGTCCGTTGTCCGAGGGCGGTTGGTAGTTTCCAGTCATCGGTCGTCGGTCTCCGAGCCTGCGCCGCAAACGCTCACAGGGTCATCATTCATAACTCACAATTGGTCTTTCACGAATCGCTTGTCCCGAATCCCGTGTCCCGTGCCTCACACTCCGTGGGTGTCGGGGTCCCAAATGAATTTGTGAATCTGGAGGCCCAGGCGGACGTCCAATCCGTCGCGCAAAATCCACTCGGCCAGTTGGCGCGGGTGCAACTGCCCAAAGACAGGTGAGAGGATAACCTCATCAACCCGTGCATGCAAATCGTGCTGGACCATGAAATCGCGAGCGTAACGATAGTCATTCTCGTCGAGAAGCACAAATTTGACTTGATCTTTCTTCTCCAGCGCTCCGAAGTTGTCATGACAAAAGGTTCCGCTTTCGCCGCTGCCTGGGCATTTGACGTCGAGCACTTTAATGACCGCCCGGGGCAGGCGGTCGATGCAGCGCTCCCCGCTGGTTTCCACCAGGACTTGATATCCCTCGCCCAACAATTGGTCCGTTAGGGGGTAGACCTCGTTTTGAAGAAGGGGTTCACCCCCAGTCAGTTCGACGAGGTTTCCACCCAATTGGCGAACCTTTGCCATGATCTGATCTACAGTCATCCTTTTGCCGCCATGGAACGCGTAAGCCGTGTCGCACCAATGGCATCGCAAGTTGCAGCCAGTCAGGCGAACGAAAATACAGGGCAAGCCTGCAAAATTGGACTCGCCTTGAATCGATTTAAAAATTTCCGTAATAATCATGCGATTGTGTGGGCTGACGTTGGCCGCAACCCCATCTCATCTTAACCTAATTCTCACCCAACTGGCGGACAGCGCACTGCGAGGAACCGTGTTACAAAAGTGGAATTATGGTCCCGAACTGGGCCAAAATGCATTCAAAATGTCCTTTTCGCGCACTTCATATTTGACCCAAGTCAATTCTAAAGCTGCTGTAATCAATTGAATTTAATGAACTTTATGCCCTCACCGATATTAAGCAGGTGAGTACCCCGATGATGGCCCCCAGGTTGCTTCGGAATAGGTAGGAGCGAGGGAGGCGGGTTATGCTCAGCCACGACGAACTCGAAAAAATCCGAGAAGAACGGGAAGTGATGGAAACCTGGCGCAGTTTCTCCCGGCACGCGGTCGCGGATATGCTGGAAGCATGTGCAATCTGTGGGACGATCCGCGAAAAGGTCCACCTTGACCGGTGCCGCTGGTGCGAGGACATTTACATCTGCAAGGACGGGGTCTGCGCCCAAAAGCACCAGGCGGAATTGCATCCCGCAGTGGCCTTCTGGACGTGGTGAAGAGAAGAGGGGGAAGAGCGACGCCAATAGCGAATCTGGCCTCCCGTCTCGGCTTGAAACTTCTAACTCCTGGCCCTTAAATCCTAACTTCTCATTTCGGTCGATAGGTGGCAGAAGTCGTATCCGTCTCCCAAATCGTTACGCCCTGCACCTGTAGGCCTCTGTCCCTGATCTGAGGTTCCAATTCGTCACAGAAATACTTGGCGATATTCTCCGCCGAAGGATTCAGCTTATCGAAAGGCGTGATGTCATTCAGAAAAGTGTGATCCAAGCGCTCCACGAGTCCTTTAATGGTCTTACGCACCTCCACGAAGTCCATCAACAAACCCGTTGAATCAAGCTGCTGCCCGCCCACTACCAATTGCACCTTATAATTATGCCCGTGGACGTTTTCACACTTGCCCTTATATCCACGCAAGGCATGCCCTGCCGCAAAGGTGTACTCGACGGAAATTTCGAACATCTTACCCCCAAGTAAAAGTTAACGATATCGATGCAAGCCCTTCCAAGTCCGAATCGGTACTGCCAATGGAGAGAGATTTCGATAAAACCATTCACTCTCTGCTTAACATTCTCGCATGAAGGTCTTTACATCCTCCAGTTGATTCGTTTTATGGTAAGGGGGAAGGCTATCCAAGAACACGCGCCCGTAGGGCATGCGCATCAGTCGTTGGTCCAGCATCACCAGGATGCCGCGGTCCGTTTCGCTGCGGATGAGCCTGCCGAAACCCTGCTTCAGGGTGATGACGGCTTGTGGCACCTGATATTCGCTAAAAGCATTTCCCCCCTCTTCGTTTATTTGCCGGATGCGGGCAGCAGTTACCGGATCCGAGGGCACAGCAAATGGCAGGCGGTCGATCAGTACCGCGCTCAACTGATCGCCTTGCACATCCACCCCCTGCCAGAACGAACTGGTGCCGAAGAGGACGGCATGGGGCGTGGAGCGGAAGCTGTCGAGCAATTGCGTTCGCGGCATCGAGCCTTGTATCAGCAAGGGATATCGCAAGTGGGGCCGGACGCGTTCGTAAACATCGCGCATTTGCGCATGGGAGGTGAAGAGCACAAAAGCGCGCCCGCGTGTGGTCTTCAGCAATTTGACGATCTCTTCCGCTGCCTGGCGCGCGAAATCCGGCTGGCGTGGGTCCGGCAAGTGCATCGGCGTGTAGAGCAGAGACTGGTGAGCATAATCAAAGTGCGAGTCGAGGACGCGTTCTTTGGCATTTTGGATGCCCAGCCGGCGCTTGAGGAAATCGAACGTTCCGCCCACCGCCAGAGTTGCCGAGGTCAGAATAACCGTCTCAACCTGTTGGAACAGCCGCTCGCGCAACAGAGTGGAGACGTCGATGGGGGTGGCCTGCATAAACACTCCCCGTCCCCGCCGCTCCCACCAATAAACCATGTTCCGTTCATGGCTTTCCATTACCAGCTCAAAGCTGGCGTGTAGCTCCTTGGCCCGCCGGCCGAGGTTGGTAATTTCCTCCGGGCGCTCCGGCACGCGGCTGACTTCGGTTTGGAGAAGCATCAATGCGTTGGTCAACGCGGAGTAGGCTCCGCGATGGACTTCCAGGAAGCTATCGCGATTGTCGAAATTGGACCGTCCCTCCGTGCGCGGAAAAACCTCGAAGAACAAATCGGCACGGCGGCGCAATTCGCCCACCGCGGCGAAAACTTCCTGGCTCTTGACGCCCTTCATGCGCGCCGTCACTTCGGTATCGCGCGCCAATTCCTCCACCCGGTAGCTGCTCACTTCCACACCGAAATACTGCGTGGCGACATCTTCCATTTCATGGGCTTCATCGAAGACCAGCGCAGAGTAGTCGGGAAGCAGCGCGGCGTAATCGTTCTGCCGGAGAGCGAGGTCGGCGAAAAATAGGTGGTGGTTTACGATCAGCAGGTCTGACTGCGCGGCGCGCTGGTGCATCTGAGTGATGAAGCAACGCTCAAACTGCTGGCACTTTTGCCCCGTGCACGCCTCGCGCCGGGCATCCACCTTTTTCCAGAGCTCGCTTGAATCCGGCATCCAACGCAATTCCGCGCGGTCGCCGGTTTCCGTGCGCTCCTCCCACTGGCGCAATTTTGGGTACTGCTCTACCTGGTCCATGCCATCGAGGGCTGGCTGGCTCTCCATGTCGTAAAGTTTCTGTCTGCAAAGATAGTTTTGCCGTCCCTTCATCAGTGTGACATGCATCTCGGGGAACATTTTCTTGAGGAAGGGAACGTCCTTGTAGAAAAGTTGTTCCTGAAGGTTCTTGGTTCCTGTCGAGATAACCGTGCGCAAACCGCTGCGCAAAAGCGGGACCAGGTACGCCAGCGTCTTGCCCGTCCCAGTGCCCGCCTCCACAATCAAGTGCTGGCGGTTTTCCAGCGCTGACTCCACACTCTCCGCCATATCGAGCTGTCCCGGCCGGAACTCGTAATGCGGATGGTGCCGCGCCAGCCATCCCCCCGGAGCAAAGACTTTCTCGAGTGGTACCTTTTCAGCCGGTTTGTTGGACGCGGTCGACATACAAAGCGGTCTAAGTTCGGAAGTCGAAGGTTGAAAATCGACGGTTGAACACGGCGCTGACCTTCCGTGCAGCACTTCGGTCGTCAATCAACTATCATAGTTCAGAAGTCGAGAGTCAGAGGTTTAAAGTGTAAGAGGTAAAGTTTGACACCGGTGGCGGGCCATCAAGCGTCCGCAATCAATCTCAGATCCGGCCCTTTGCTTAGGGGAAGACGCCAAACCTATGGAGGGTAGCGGGGGGCACTTCTCATACTGTTAGACTTGATTGGGCCTTCCTATTGCCGCGCACATGGTGTCCGGCAGAATTCATTGGACAGGGTCAACTTGATAAAGCGGCGTGCCTGGCATAGTGAAAGGCCGCCACCCGGATGCGCTCCTCCTGCGCCACGTTAAGGGGCGCTACGCACATGCATAGAGTGCACGAGCCGGATTACGGACCGGAACAGACGATTTGGCAGATGAAATGCGACTGCGTGGTCTGGCCTAAGAGCGTCTTGCCCCGAATCGCGTGCCGGAGGAGACACCTCCATCCGCGCGAATAGTAGCGCCGCGGTCATGATGGACATAACCACCAGAAACTGGATAAAGAAGAACATGAGCGCGACCCGGATGACAACTTCCATGCTAACCTCCCCACCGGCCCGTGACTCTGCTGACGACGCTGGAACAACCGGGCCGGCATTCAACCCCTTTATCGGCGGTGGACTGGAGGTGCATGAAAGTTTGTTAGCGCCAACGATGAAAAAACGAGATTACCGATGATCGAGCGTCACGTCGAGTTTCATGGCATTCAGTCAAATTGTCGGTGATACCCGTATGAGGTATAATTGCGCTGATCGAGGGGCACGGATGAGACCCATCTCCACAATGCGCAGAGCTGCATTTACGGCAGCGCTCCTATGCTTGGTCGGAGTCGTCCCACTTTGGACTGAGACTCCTCCCCCGCAGGCACTTCTACCCCCCACCCAATCTGCGACCCCTGCGGCGCCCAAGTCAGCGGTCGAGAAGACGAATGGAGCTCGCGTTTGGCACCACTTCGGCGAGACTCCCTCCGCACCTTCCACGGAGCCTTCCCAATCAAGTGGGTGGCGCCAATTTGGTGAAGGAGGCAACGCTCCGCCATCCCAACATGATGTTCCGAATTGGCGAAATTTAGGGTTGAGTCGGACCGGTGAGATGGAACAGATGATGTTGGAGTTGGTCAACCGTGATCGCGCCGACCCGGCAAATGCGCCCGAAACCAACGGCCGAGCTATGCCCTTACGGTGGAATGATCGGCTGGCGGCGGTGGCGCGGGCGCATTCCCTCGACATGCTGAATCAAGGGTACTTTGGCCACGTGGACCCGCAGGGTAGATCCGTCGCAGGTCGCGTTGAAGCCGCCGAAATGCAGTGGCAGGAGGTGGGCGAAAACATTGCCATCTACACGACCGTCCCGGGCGCAGAAGCGGCATTCATGCACGAGCCCCGGTTTGCCAAGAACCATCGGGCCAACATCTTAAACCCGGGATTTCCCGACATTGGCATAGGCATTGTGCAGGCGCCGGACGGTAGGATTTACATCACGCAGGACTTCTACAAAGGCTTGGCGTCCCAGGCTGCTCGATAACAGAAGTCGACGGCTACCGAAGTTTGTTTCAACCCGTACGATGCTTATCTAGCACCGCGACCGGAAATTGACTTCCCCAACATTCTAAGTTGACTATACTAAATATTGGGCGTAATTCGGTTTGGGTATACCATCCCTTGTATGGCCCGACCGAGTTTGCTCAAGCTGTCGGAAGCGGACGAGCGCCAGTTGCGGGAAGCCGCGGC
>Ga0181535_10006251_pt1 | contig 12406 bp, 9 predicted proteins | sample PEATcosm2014_Bin_44_FD_119774 | JGI IMG/M metagenome (GOLD analysis project Ga0181535, IMG submission 119774) | Peatland microbial communities from MTU Mesocosm Facility, Houghton, MI, USA - PEATcosm2014_Bin17_30_metaG | ecosystem: Environmental > Terrestrial > Soil > Wetlands > Peat | place...
ACATCGTGGGTCTTCCCGAAAGGGAGAAGCGGATCGCCATGATCGAGCCGGCGATGCGGGCTCTGCTCGCCGCTCACGGCGATGTGGGTGGCGAACTGGTTTCTGCCGGGGGCACGGGCACCTACGACATCAACCGATGGGCCACCGAGATTCAGGCGGGGTCGTACGCGCTGATGGACACGGCCTACGCCAAGCTCGCGCTGCCCTTCGTGCAGGCGCTGACGGTGCTGTCCACCGTGATCTCGGTGTCGGACGACTGGGTCGTCGCCGACTGCGGCCTGAAGGCCCTGGGCATGGACCATGGCAATCCGTCCGTGGAGGGGGCCGACGTGTGGTTCTGCTCCGACGAGCACCTGACCTTCGTCCCGCAGGCCCGGTTGCGGGTCGGCGATCGCATCCGGGTCCTGCCCTCCCACGTCGACCCCACCGTGGCCTACCACGAACATCTGCACGTGGTGGACGGCGACGAGGTCACCGAGCGCTGGGACGTCGACCTGCGCGGCTGGTGACCCCGCCGCCTTGCAGTCATTAGGGTTGCCCGCGACAAGGAGGTCGACATGGCAGACACCACGTTCACGATCGGATCCGCGGCCGCGTGCACCGACGGGCCGTGCGGCGCGGTGCGCAGGGTGGTCGTGGACCCGGTGGCCCGCGACGTCACGCACCTGGTGGTCGAGCCCGAACACCGCAGCGGGCTGGGGCGCCTCGTGCCGCTGGACCTGGTCGAGGTGGGCGGGGATGGGGTTCGGCTCCGTTGCACCCTGGAGGAGTTCGAGAAGCTGCCCCGCGCCGAGGAGACCGACTTCCTGCCCGGAGGCAGCGGCTACCAGGACTACGCACAGCACGAGGCGTACTACTGGCCCTACTACGGGCTCGAAGGTGGTGCCGACCCTGCCGTCGCCAACGCCAGCGGGATCCTCACCCGCGACGCACTGCCGCCCGGGGAGGTCGGCGTGCGGCGCGGCGAGAGCGTGCATGCAGCCGACGGGGAGATCGGCAAGGTCGAGGGACTCGTCGTCGACCCCGCGCACGGGCACGTGACCCACGTCCTCTTGAAGGAGGGGCACCTGTGGGGCCGCAAGCAGGTCACGATCCCGATCGCTGCCGTGACTCGCATGGACGGCGGCATCAGCGTGAGCCTCACGAGGCGCGAGATCGAGGACCTCCCCTCCGTCGACCTCTCCCAGCCGGGTCGCTAGCGCTCAGAGCGCCAGCGCGGGCCGTCCCTGAGCGCGTCCGGCGAGCCCTGGGAGCCCGATACAGCCCCGCCGCCGGCTCAGATCCCGTCTTCCCAGCTGTGCAAGGGCCGCAGGAGGGCTGTCTTCTTGCGTTGGTGGCCCGACATGCGGCGGAGGATGTCGTCGAGCACGACGATCGCCGAGTCGACGTGCGGGCCCTTGTTCAGCATCACGCACTCCGCCCGCTGCGCCATGGCGGCATCGGTCACCTCGGCCCGTGACGGGTGTCCGGTGCGGGCAAGATGGTCGAGCACCTCCGTCGCCCAGATCACCGGGAGGTGGGCGGCCTCGCACAACCACAGGATCTCCTCCTGCAGCTCGGCGAGCCGCTCATAGCCGGCTTCTACGGCCAGATCGCCGCGGGCGATCATGACGCCGACACGCGGTGAACGCATTGCGTGCAGCAGGATCTCCGGAAGGCGGGTGAACGCCTCCCCGGTCTCGATCTTGAGGATCAGACCGAGGTCCTCTCCCCCGACGCGGCGGAGGTACTCCTGCACGGTGTCCACATCACGCTCGTGACGGAGGAAGGACAGCGCGATCATGTCCGCCTTCGCCGCGGCCACCCGAAGAAGCGGCAGGTCATCGTCGTTCACCGCCGCGATCGGGAGATCGGTCTCCGGCAGGTTGATGCCCTTCTCGGCCCGCAGCTTCGAGCCACGCACCGAGGCCGTCTGTATGCGAAGGACCATCTCGCCGGGACCGACGCTGTCCACGACACCGGTCAGCTTGCCGTCGTCCAGCACGACGTGCTGACCGGGCCGGACGACGTCGAAGATGGCCGGCAGTGAGCAGCCGATCTCTGCCAGGCCCGGCTGCCCGTGGCTCCACGGCTCGGCCGGCTGCAGCCCGAGCGTCAGGCGAAGCCGGTCGCCGGCGCAGAGCAGATGGTGCTGGGGAACGGGGGGAACGGTCCCGACCACGGTGCCGTCGCCCCCGCAGTCGAGCAGGGTCCCGGTCTCGACATAGGTCGTGTCCCAGGCCTCGGCGGCGGAGGTGCCCGGCTCGCACGCGACGACCCGGAGGTGGCGGTGCGAGCCCCGGGTATCGACCACGTCGACCACGTCACCCGGTCTGCGCCGCTCGAGCCACTCGGTCTCGACGGGGAGGGTCGGGGCCCCCTCCCCGCCCGTCGGCCTCCCGCTCACCAGCTTGACGGTTCCGGGCGCGACTGCAACTCCACGGAGATCCCGCACTGGTCGCACCTGGACCACTCGCGGGCCCTCGGCCAGGGGCCCGGTGCGCATCTTCGGTCCGGGCAGATCGATGGAGATCCGGCACGGGCGGGCAACCTCGTCGGCGGCCTTGCGGACATTGCGGGCCATCCCCTCCCACGCGTCCGGGCCGTCGTGCGCGCCGTTGATCCTGGCGACGTCCATCCCGGACGACACGAGATGGCGGACCAGCCGGTAATCGGTGGCCGCCTCGCTCGGCAGCGTGACCATCACCCGCGTCACCCTGCCGCGTGGGCGTGGCCCGAAGAGGGCATCCGTGTTCCGGTCCAGGGCGGCGCGCCCCTCCGCGAAGCTCAGGTGTGCCGGGACGGACACGGACTTGGAGCCGTCCAGGGCCGAGCGCACACTTTCGACGGTCGCCAGGACGTGCGGCTCGCAGCGCCCCAACGACGAGAGGCCGCGCTCACCGAGCCTGCGCTGCAACGAACGCTCGTCCCCCTGGCGCAGCGCCAGATAGTGCGTGAGGTTGACGGCGTCCGCCCGATGGTCCGGATGGACCAGCGCGATGTCCCCGGCATGCATGGACTCCCTCCTCGACATGGAGTCCTCGAGCTTCGCCAGGTCCGCGGCCATCCCCTTGCTCTCGCCGTTGTGAGGCGGTGGCGGAGCTGGGAATACGGCGCTGACGCGGGCCATCGACGCCTCAGTCGCCCGCCACAAGGACGACGAGGCCCGTCCGGCAGTGCGGAGGGTGTTCTGCGCCACTCGGGAAATGTCTGCCGCGAGGTCTCGCATGGTCGTGCTCCCAGAAGGTCCACCGGAGAGGTCGGCGGGCCGCGCCCCTTCGTCCTGTGTACAGCTTCGGGCCGTCCCGGGTCCGGAGGTAGGGCCGGATGTCACTTCACGGACGGGTCCTCACCCTGGCGAGTCGGGGAACTCCCGCATCCGGCGCATCGGTGACGCGAGGAGCCAGACCCCCGCCACGGCCTCGCCGGCGGCACCGATCCACAGTGTCGGTCGCAGCCCCAGCAGGGATCCGAGGACACCGCCCAGGAGGGCGCCGATGGGAAGGACGCCCCAGACGACGAATCGCATGGTGGCATTCATCCGGCCCAGCAGCCGGTCGGGGCACAGCCGTTGGCGGAAGCTCACCTGGTTGATGTTGTAGACGACCGCGGAGAACCCGATGGCGAACGTTCCGAAGCCGAAGAGGAGCAGGCCGGCACCGGGCGTCGTCAAGGGGATCAGCAGCGCACCGATGCTGCCGCCGATGCCGATGATGGTGGCGCGAGCCCCGCCGAAGCGCCGGGCCATCGGACCGGCGACCAACGCTCCGAGGACCCCACCGATGCCACCCATGGTGAAGAGCAGGCCGATGACCCCGGGCGATGCGTGCACCTCGCGCACCAGGAAGACGATCTCGACCGCAGCGGCCACGCCGCCGAAGAAGTTGGAGGTCGCCGTGGTGGCCGCGATGGCCCGTAGCAGCGTGTTGCCGAAGACGAAACGGAGTCCCTCGCCGATGTCGTGCACCAGTCTGGGGTGCCCCCCGCCGGGCACCTGGGGCTTCGGCTCGGGAGCGCGGATGGCGGTGACCGCAGCCGCGGAGGCGAGGAAGCTCACGGCGTCGGCCGCCACTGCCGCCGACGCGCCGATGGCCTGCACCAGGCCGCCGGCGACGCTCGGACCCGCCACGGCGGCGACCTGGGCGCTCCCGGTGAGCTTGGCGTTGCCCTCGACCAGATGTTGCCTGCCGACCAGGGCGGGGAGGTACGACTGGTACGCGACGTCGAAGAACACCGTGAGGATGCCGCTGGCCAGGGTGACGACGAAGAGCTGGGCCAGGGTGAGCCCGCCCACGGCGTAGGCGACCGGGACCGACCCCAGCACCAGCACCCGGCCCAGGTCCGACACGATCATCACCCTGCGCCGGCGCATGCGGTCGACCCACACGCCGGCAGGGAGACCGACGACGAGGAAGGCAGCCGTCGACGCCGCGGTCAGCAGCCCCATCTGGAACGTGGTGGCGTGGAGCGTGCGCACCGCCAACAGAGGAATGGCGAGAAGGCTCACCTGCGAGCCGAGCTCGCTCACCGTCTCGCCGCCCCAGAGCAGCCGGAAGTCTCGGTGCTGCAGCAGGACCCCCTTGGCCATCGGCGGACCCTAACGCGAGGGTGTCAGAGGTGGCGGCGGACATCGCACGTGGCCATTCCGCGTCGCGTCGCGGACACTGGTGACACGGGTGATGCCGATGCTGCCGTGCTGGGTTATACCGGTGCGGTGCATCGGCACCGCCTCATCCTCGGCCTCGCCTCGGTGGCCCTCTGCGCGTGGTGCGGATGGGTGAGCGCCTTTCACCGCTCCACCGTGGCGGCGGAGGTCACCTGGGTGTTCTCGCTCGCCGCCGTGATGGCGGTGGACCTCGTGCTGTGGCGCGGCACACGGGGCATGCGATTCGGCTGGCAGCTCCGACCGGCCGACGACCCTTGGCCGCGTCCGGGTCGGGGGGGAGGCGGCCCGGCGCGGCGCGGCGTGGCGCCATGGGTCGTGCTGTTCGTGGTGGCGCTCGCCTGGGACGTGCTGGGCATCGACACGGGCCCGCACCAGCACCACCTCACGATCAGCGCGCTGGCACAGGCCCACCGTCCGCTGAACGCCGTCCTCCTCCTTGCGTGGATGCTGGCCGGGATCGGCTACGAGGCGGCGCGAGCGAGGGCGCCGGTGGGCGGCATGGGCACCCCAACCCGAAGGATGGCGCAGGACTCGGACCCTGCCGGGCCCGGTGCCACACTCGGCGCGGGCCTGCTCGCTCTCGGCGGCCACCCGGCCGGACCGGGGCTGCTCCTGCCCTCGAGCCCACCGGTCGGGATCGCGTTCTGGATCGCCGTCCCCGTCGCCGGCCTTCTGATCGACCTGATGGCCCGACGATCACACGGGCGCGTGGCCAACGCCGAGGAGCTCGTCCGCTTCGTCTCCACCGCCACGGTCGCGAACATCGCGTTGATTGCAGCGTGGGCGTTCGCCGGGTATCACCTGTTCGCGCGCTGACTCCGGACGTCTAACGGGCGCTGCACACCACGGTGGCGTCCGATGGCGTGCCCGCGAACGTGCCACCCTTGATCCCCTCGACCGCCACGGAATCGGTCGACGACGCGGCACCGGCCGCGGACGACCCGATCTGGACGACCGTGGACCCGACGACCTGGCCCGCATGAAGCACCTCGATCGTGCACGAGAGAGGACCGTGACCTGAGCTCACCCTGAAGGTCACCCGTTCGGCTGGTGCAGCCTTGGCGCTGAGCGGGCTCTTCGGTTGCACCACCGCGGACACGGAGGCAACCGCCGCGTCAGCGCCTCCCGAGGTCGTCGCGGAGCCCGAATTGCCCGTCGTCGCAGTGCCCGATGTCGTCGTGGTACCAGAGGCCCTTGGGCTCGAACTGCCTCCGCAGCCCGAGAACGCTGCTCCGACGAAGAGTGCTGCGACAAGGACCGCCGACGCGCGTAGCACCGCGACATGGTAGCTGAGCGCACATTGAGACCGGCCGACACCATCTTGTTTGTGACGAGTTTGTGATTGACGACAGGCTGATCACCAGTGATCGCGGTGGACCACTTCGTCGAAGGGCCGTCGGTCAGGTTTGACAATCGGCCGCAGCGGCCGATCGGCGGGGTACCCCAAAGCGATCATGTAAGCGCACGTGTGGTCCGGTGGCACCGCCACGATACGTCGACACTCCTCCTGGTCCCCAACGGCAGAATGACCACTGCCGATGCCGAGGTCCGCGGCGGCCAACATCATCGACATGGTTGCCTGCCCCAGGTCGTACTGATCGATCACTCGATAGCGCTCGGCCTCGGGCTCGGGGAGAACCAGGACAATCCCAGCCTTTGCCGCCGCCAAGTGACCGGCCCCAACCCAGACCGTCGACAGCTCTTGTAGCTGGTCCGGCGAGGTTACGACAATGAAGTCCCATTTCTGGCGATTCGAGGCCGAGGGCGAACGCCACCCAGCTTCAAGGATACGATCGAGGTGCTCCGGCGCGATCGCCCGATCGTCGTAGGTCCGAACATTGCGACGAGCTCGGATGGCATCCCAGGTCTCCATGTCCCTTGAGGGTATGCGGTTGGTGCCTACAATCCGTCCGCCCAGGTCATGTATGGCCAAGGTCTTACGACTCAAGCCTGCTCGACACGGTGTTCATGTAGGAGCGGGAGCACGATCGAGTGTCGCGACAACCCACTCGGCCGGCCTCGACAAGGGGCCGGAGTGCGTCTCACCCCGCGGGCAACGTCATCAGCGCGTGTTCCAGATCGTGCAGGAGATCGTCAATTGTCTCGAGTCCGACACTGAGCCTCACCAGATCACCGGGCACCTCGTTGCTGGTGCCGGCGGTGCTGGCATGGGTCATTCGGGCCGGATGTTCAATGAGGCTCTCCACGGCTCCGAGGCTCTCGGCCAACGTGAAGATGCGGGTCCGAGAGCAGAGCTCGACGGCCGCGTCTTCTCCACCGTGCACGGTGAAACTCACCATGCCGCCGAAGGCCCGCATCTGCGACGCGGCGACGTGGTGACCTGGGTGGTCGGGAAGCGACGGATGGTGCACCTGTTTGACTGCCGCATGGCCGCTGAGGAACTCGACTATCGCCAGAGCATTGGCGCAGTGCCGCTCCATCCGTATGCTCAAGGTCTTGACCCCGCGCTGCACGAGGAAGCAGTCGAAGGGCCCGGGAACGGCGCCGGTCGCATTTTGAAAGAACCCTAGTTGAGCCGCGATACCTTCGTCGCAGGTCGCGGCGAAGCCTCCGACGACGTCGGAGTGACCACCGAGGTACTTGGTGGTCGAGTGTACGACGATGTCGGCTCCCAGGCTGAGAGGTTGCTGTATCCACGGCGTGGCAAAGGTGTTGTCTACGACGACGAGTGCTCCTCGACGGTGCGCGGCGGCGGATACGGCGGCGATGTCGATGATGTGGAGCAGCGGATTCGTGGGTGATTCCAGCCAAACCATACGCGTCGCTGGTCGCCACACCTCATCCATTTCGGAGAGGTCGACGGTGTCGACAACCAGCCCGGCCGGGCCGTGGACGGCGGTGGCCAATCGGAATGTTCCTCCGTAGCTGTCAGTCTGCATGACGAGATGGTCGCCTGGGCTCAAGAGGCGCATCACTGCGTCCTCGGCTGCGAGCCCACTGGCGAAAGCAAAACCGTAATCCGCCCCTTCGAGCAGAGCGAGGTGTCGCTCCAGGCTGGCGCGGGACGGGTTGCCCGACCTGGCGTACTCGAAACCGCGATGCTGGCCGACGGCGTCTTGTTGGAAGGTGGAGGAAAGGTAGACCGGGGTGTTCAGCGCCCCGGTGGCGGCGTCAGCAGACTCTCCGCCGTGCACCGCGTTGGTCTCGAACCCGAGGCCTTCGAGATCAGGCCGACCATTCATGGCGACCTCACCGAGCGCCCGTCGCCAGAGTGGCCAGCACATCAGACCGGGTGATGACCCCGACCGGGTGGCCACGATCGAGAACGAGCAGGGCTGGTGCCCCCTCCAGCCTCCCCACGGCGACCTGGACCTGCTCTCCGGCCCCGATGGTGGGGAGCGGGCTACCCATGACGTCACTGACCAGGCGATCCAGCATGGACGAGTCGGCGAATGCAGCGTCCATGAGCTCGCGCTCCGTCACACCGCCGACGACCTCTGCCAGGACCACCGGGGGTTCATGTTTGATCACGGGCATCTGGCTCACGCCATACTCGCGGAGGATGGCGATGGCCTCTCGGACGGTCTCGTCGGGGTGGGTGTGGACAAGGGTCGGAAGCGACACATCGCGCGCCGCTAATATGTCGTCGACCGTCGGCCCGGCGTCGTGCATGAACCCGTAGTCGGTCATCCACGCGTCGTTGTAGATCTTCGAGAGATAGCCGCGGCCCGAATCGGGGATATGGACCACAATGACCGCGTCCACCGGCAGTTCACGTCCGGCGATCAGCGCGGCCGCGATTGCCGTTCCCCCGGATCCCCCGAGCAGCAGCCCTTCCTCCCGAGTCACCCGCCGGGCGGTGGCAAAGCTCTCGGCGTCCGAGACTGCGATCACCCGGTCCACCACCGACGCGTCATACGTCGAGGGCCAGAAGTCCTCGCCGATGCCCTCGACCAGGTATGGCCGTCCGGACCCACCCGAATAGACGGAACCCTCAGGGTCGGCCCCGATGATCTGGACCGAAGGATTCTTCTCCTTCAGAAAACGACCAATGCCGGTGATGGTTCCACCTGTTCCGATGCCGGCCACGAAGTGCGTGACCCGCCCACGCGTCTGTTCCCAGATCTCCGGTCCGGCGGTCTCGTATTGGGCCCGAGGATTGTGGGGGTTGTGGTATTGGTCGGGCTTCCATGCCTTGGGGACCTCGCGGGCCAGCCGGTCCGAGACCGAATAGTACGAGTCAGGGTGTTCGGGCGGCACCGAGGTCGGACAGACGATCACCTCGGCGCCATAGGCGCGGAGTAGGGCGATCTTGTCGGCAGCCACCTTGTCGGGACAGACAAAGAGGCACTTGTACCCCCGACGGATGGCGACGATGGCCAGTCCGACCCCGGTATTGCCGCTGGTCGGTTCCACGATCGTGCCTCCGGGGACGAGCTGACCGGCCTGCTCGGCCGCTTCGATCATGGACAGTGCGATGCGGTCCTTCGAAGATCCGCCCGGATTGAACATCTCGAGTTTGGCGACGAGGGTGCACTCCAAGCCGATGGCTGTTCGGTCCAGTCGGACCATCGGGGTATGACCTATCAGTCCGATCATGGACTCAGCCACATCCATCGGGGTTCCCGGATCGGTGACGGGACGGACGGCGACGCCCGTCAGCGTGCCCGAGAGCTCCGGAGGGATCGGCTCGTCGGTGAAGAGCTCGGTCGGCAACCCGGCCCGGCGTAGACCAGTCGCAACGGGTGCCGCATCGACCAGCGGTCCCCACACGCCGACGCGACGCGGGATCCTCGCCCGCAGCGAGCCGACGAGGGCCTCGAGCGATTCGTCCACCCCGAGTCGGTGCAGGTGGCGGGATCGGTCCTCAAGTCGGGCCGGAGGTGGTGCAGCGCCCACGACGACAAGGAGATCCATGCCGCCTCTTTACCACTTCCACCTGTCCAGCCGGCACGGGGATCGGTCGGCCCAGGATTCTGGCTCCTGCCCAACGCGGCCCCCTCGCAGAATACCGGCACCCAAGGAATGGGCCTGGTGGGAAGGCGAACCAGCGACGTCGGCCGCACCGGGCGGCATGACGCAGGTAGAGGAGGCCCCCGGTCAAGGTGCCGCGTGAAGCGACTTACCGAGGTGGGCGTTCCGCGGCCAGACGGTGCAGGACCCCCACGAATTGATCGACTACGGCGCGGGTGTTGTACATGGCCAAGGACCCACGGACCGTCGTCTCGTACCCGAAGCGTCGAAGGATCGGCAGGGCGCAATGGCGGGTGGAAACATGACTGCGTTGATCGAATATTCCGGCTTTCCGAGACGTGCCGATGCGCTCGCGTTGCATTCTTTCGAGTCGGTCGAACGGCACCGCTGGCGATGGATGTAATCGTCTGCTTCTGACCGATACCCTGGGAACGCTGTCGTCAATACGCACTTGATTCCAGGAGCCGGTGGCTTGACCACGTCGGTCTGGGCTTCGGCTGCGGCACCGGAGAAATGGAGGGCCTATGACCAGCCGTGCTGACGTCGCCGGCAGGTCGACGCCGATCACCGGTGAGGCGTTTGGCGACCCCATCACGGGGTGGCCGAAGCGGGCCTTCCTCCGGGCCGGCGGGTTGAGCCGCGAGGAGGTGCGCCGCCGGCCGGTCATCGGCATCTGCTCGAGTTGGAGCGAGCTGAACCCGTGCAACATGGGATTGCGAGGTTTGACCGAGTCGGTCCGACGGGGCGTGACGGCCGCCGGTGGCACTGCGGTCGTCTTTCCGACCATCTCGTTACACGAGCAGCTCGTCGCGCCGACGACAATGCTGCTCCGGAACCTGATGTCAATGGACGTCGAGGAGATGATCCGCTGTAGCCCGATCGATGGGGTGGTCTTGCTGGCGGGATGCGACAAGACCGTCCCAGCTCAGTTGATGGGTGCGGCCAGCGCCGGTAAACCCGCAATCATGGTGACCGCCGGCCCCCGAAGCGTCGCCCGGTTCCGGGGGAAGCCCGTCGTGACCGATGACATCTGGTCGATCGTTCCCGAGCTCCTGGAGGGAACGCTCAGCCTCGACGAGTGGGACCTGCTCGAGGATTCGTTCTGCGCCAGCGTCGGCGTGTGCAATGTGATGGGCACGGCGAACACGATGGCGGTCATGGCCGAGGCACTCGGCATGGCGCTGCCGGGCTCGGCGGTAGTGCCTGCAACACAATCCCGGCGCAGCGATATCGGGGAGCGAACCGGGGCGCGCGCCGTCGAACTCGCTCGACAGGGAGTGACCCCGGACCGGCTACTCAACGAAGATGCGTTCGAGAACGCCTTGCGAGTCCTGGTGGCCATCGGTGGCTCCACCAATGGCGTCATCCATCTCGAGGCGATTGCCCGGCGGCTCGGAATCCCACTCGGCCTCGATCGTCTGCAACGGATCAGCTCTGAGACGCCGCGAGTGCTCGGTGTGCGGCCTTCGGGCGAGTTCACGCTGGACGACTTCGACGACGCTGGCGGCGTGCCTGCATTGCTGCGAGTGCTCGCTCCACTGATGCATCGTGACGCGACGATGGGAGACGGGCGAACCGTTTCCGAGGTTGCCGAGACCGCGGGCGGACGGCCCAACAACTGTTTGCGCTCCTTGGACGATCCTTTCGAAGCCGACGGGGGGATTGCCGTCCTCCGCGGATCGCTAGCTCCCGGCGGCTCGATCTTCAAGAAATCCGCAGCGCCCACCGCGTTGTGGACCCACCGAGGACCGGCTCTCGTGTTCGACGATCCATTTACCACGCTCGAGCGATCTCTCGATTCGAACCTGCACGCCACGCCCGACACCGTGCTCGTGGTCCGGAACGCCGGGCCGGTGGGCGCCCCCGGCATGCCGGAGATCGACACTGTCCCAGTTCCCATCAGCCTGCGCCAAGCCGGTGTGCGGGACATGGTCTGTGTCACGGACGGGCGCATGAGCGGCACTCAGTTTGGTGCCGTCGCGCTCCACATCACGCCGGAGGCCGGTGTCGGTGGCCCCATTGGACTCGTTCGGGACGGCGACGAAATTGTGCTGGACGCCCGCCATGGCGTACTCGACCTGCTCGTCGACGAACGTGAGTTGGCCCGACGCTCAACCGAACACCGACCTCAACGGTCCATTCCGGATCGCGGCTACGAGGCGCTCTACGTGCAGCACGTTCTCCAAGCGGACCAAGGATGCGACCTCGACTTCCTTGTCGATCCCGCCCTCGGTGCCTCACACTCGCGGCCCGGATTTGAGTAACTACTCGCGTTCGCAAGCTACCCAGGCGTCCAAGACGAACTGGCTCCGCGAGAGGGCGCGACATGTGCCGATACGGGGCGTGTTCTAGGCCTCTGTTGATACGAGCCTGCCGATGCACGAGTGGGGGCACCCCTGATCCACCGGCGAAAGACCTCGGCCCGAACCAGTGGCCATCGCCGAGTGAGGCGTCGCGCAAGGGATGTCATGGGGATGGAGTCACAGACGAGCAATAGTCAGACTCGGACCGGCACGGCGTTTGTTGAGGGGCTATTTGACCTGGTGTACGATTCAGCCTGACACGACGGGTAGTCCCGTAGCCGTGTTGGACCCTGCTTCGACCACTGGCAGCCTCCGGGAGCGTCGCTCTGGACCTCGGTTGCGCTGGCTTGGCCGATTGACCCACGAGACGCCTGGTTCGGGCAGGACGACCCCCTTCGGTCTGGTCGCCCCGTACCGGCTCGACGCCTCCTCAGCTACGGGAGCGGCATGACAACAACCGTCCCGACCAGGCCAGCATCATCCACCTGGGCGCTTTTCAACGACCAGTCCTTCTCCTTCGAGA
>Ga0181535_10006254_pt1 | contig 12401 bp, 11 predicted proteins | sample PEATcosm2014_Bin_44_FD_119774 | JGI IMG/M metagenome (GOLD analysis project Ga0181535, IMG submission 119774) | Peatland microbial communities from MTU Mesocosm Facility, Houghton, MI, USA - PEATcosm2014_Bin17_30_metaG | ecosystem: Environmental > Terrestrial > Soil > Wetlands > Peat | place...
CAACGCCCGACTCCGCGCAGAGGTGGGCGAGATCGGTGGAGAGGCCGTCACTCAGGTCGATGGCCGCTGTGGCCATGGCATTGCGCGCCAGCCAAAGGCCCTGCGCAACACGCGGCTTCGGATACAGATGCGGACTGAGCACCGCCTTCGACTTTGGAGGGATGCGCGGAACCTCCTTGAGCCGCGAGCGAGAGCGATCGCGCTTGAGCGCTGCGGCCAGCTGAGCGAGATAAGCGAAGCCGACGGCGGCGCCGCCAAGATTTCCGGTGACATAGATCAGGTCGCCGGGACGCGCACCGGAGCGGAGCAGAGCTTCTCCCTGCGTGACCGCGCCGGTGAGCACAACGTCCGCGACTGCGAGGGTGGACTCGGCAAGGTCGCCACCGGCAAGCGGCACCTTGTAAGCCTGTGCGAGGGCGAGAAAGCCGTCGAGGAACCGATCGATAAAGGGCGCAGGCGCGCTGCGACGCCCCGCGCTTCCAAGGGCGCTTCGCGCTTTGGAGCTTTCGACTAGATCTCTGGGAAGCGCCAACGACAGAAACGCGGCGACGGGGCGAGCGCCCATGGCGGCCAGGTCGCTCAGTCCACGGGCCAGGGCTCGATGGCCGACCGATTCGGCGGGGTGCCAGTCGAGGCGAAAGTGGCGGCCGGCGATCGAGAGATCGGTCGTAACCGCGAATTCTTCATTCGGAGCGGGACGTAGCAGAGCGCAGTCGTCGCCGATGCCGAGGCGCAGCTCAGCGGTTGGCGACTTGGCGGCACGAAGGCGAATCCTCTCGATCAAGGCCAACTCGCTAAAGCGAGTGGGGCCCACGCGGGCAGAACGGGGGCCGGCAGGATTCGATGGCTTGGTCGCGCGGGTCATGGTGTGAGGATACAACCGGTCTCATAAATTTCCCTGCTGCATCGTGCGCAGCGATGGGACCCGACAACGGGGCGGGTCCCAGGATTTCGGACGGTCGACAAGGAAGGCTTATGAGACCGGTTCTAGGATACGGCCAGTGACGCGGGAGTCTGGATTTGAAACAGATCGAAGAGAATGGTTCGATCGCCGATCTCATTCGCAGGGAGACAAGCGAGGTGCGTCGCGATGAGATCTGGACTCGCAAGTCGCTTATTTCAAAGGGAAGCCGCCTGGGAGGATTCTAAGCCGGACTTAAGGACCAAAGGTGGTACCCTAGTAATGCCTGTGGAAGCTTTTCGTTGACCTGATTTTGGACGGTCTGCTAGGCTTGAGCAACGTTCTCGTAACTGCCCATTGGGCACACAGGTTCATGTTCGGGTTCTGATTACCCGCAACCGATCGACTCTCCCCCGATCTGGAGACTTGTTGACTGGCTGGTCGCCGGGGATTGCAGGCAATGATGTTACGTAGAAAATACTACATACTTTTTGTTGCGCGAGATGAGGACGGCCAACTCAGGAAAATTGCGCTTCCGCTCAGGTATGTGTATGGATTTGTAGCCGCGGCGATTGTCGGTGCTTTCACCATTGTGGGGCTGGCCGGGTCGTACACGCGCATGGTCCTGAAGACAGAAAGCTTCAATCAGGTGCGCGCGGACCGCGAAACGCTGCGCCAGAACTATCAGCGCATGGCAGCGATTGCGCACAACCGCAGCGTGCAGGTGGCGAGCCTGGGCGCCCTGGCCAATGAAGTTTCCGCGCTCTACGGTCTCCGGCAGAACAAGCTCCAGGCAGCGGCTGAGTCCAAGCCGGTTGAGAGTAAGGCAGCAGCCGCCTCAGCACCTCCAGCTCCGGCGCAGAGCGATGACGTGAATCCTCAACAGGTTGCGAATTCAATTGACATGTTTTACACGCTGCGCTCCGAGGCCATGTCGGGTGCGGTTTCGCGGGCGCTCGAGAGCGGCCTGACGGCGAACTTTACCGGCGATTGGACGGAGCTCGCCGATGCGCCGTCGATGTGGCCGGTGGAGGGCCGAGTAGCGTCGAGCTTTGGCGAGCGCGAGGATCCGATCAACGGCGAAGGCGCGTTCCACACGGGGGTCGATATCGACGCGCCCTACGGAACGCCGGTGCGCGCAGCTGGTGACGGCGATGTGACCGGCGCGCAAATGGGCGCTGGGTACGGGCGCGAAGTGACGCTGGATCACGGTCACGACGTGATCACGCTCTATGGACATCTTTCGGCCGTCGCGGTGGTTCCAGGCCAGCATGTGACCCGCGGCCAGATCATCGGCTACGTCGGCGAGTCAGGACGCGCCACCGGCCCTCACCTGCACTACGAAGTGCGCCTGCATGACGTGCCCGTGAATCCGTACAAGTATTTGCGCGTCACCTACGAGCAGGCTGCCAACCTTGTCGATGGTTCGTCTCCCGGTCAATAAACGAATTTGTGGGGAAGGAACAAACGGCTCCCGGAGACGGGGGCCGTTTTGTTTTGGTCGAATTCAGCAGCGGCCATTGACACGTTTGCAAGGTGATCGTGAACGCGCTGCGTTTTAAAGTCCGATTTTCATGCCGATGCGCTTCAGTTGTCTTGCCGTCCCGTTTGCCTTTGCAATTCCTGCCACAAGTCAAGCAACGCAAGATCGGCCTGCGCAAAATCAGGCTGAGCCAGATCGAGTGCCGCTGTATCGGACGATTAATCGGGCCGGCCCGCGAGAGCTACCGAAAGTGCGATTCATGTCTTTCGCGGCTCGCTGGAACTGTCGAGGAGCAGCTCCAGGCGATCGAGTTTGCGATCCCACTCCGGACGGCGCGCGCGGAGCCATTCTTCCGCGGCACGCAAGCCGGATGCTTCAACCCGGCAAGTGCGCACGCGGCCGATTTTTTCGGTCTTGACGAGGCCGGCCTTCTGCAAGATCTGCAGATGCTGCACCACGGCGGCGAGCGACATGTCAAAGGGCTCGGCGAGAAGCGAGACGGACATCGGCCCGGAGCTGAGGCGCTCGAGCAGGTCGCGGCGCGTTGGGTCGCCGAGCGCTTGGAAGACGCGGGCGACATTCGAGTCACTCCGTTTCATCTGCCGCGTCTTCCTCCATTCCGCACCGGGGCTGGCGCATTACTCGCCAAGTTCTTTCTCCAACTTGCTGAGGAGCTTTTCCCATCCTTCTTTGCGCATCTCAGGTCCGTCGGCGTTCTCAAAGTAAGCACCTTGATGCGTAAACAGCAGGTCAGTGCCGGAGCCGTTGGGGATCAGCTCGATCGTGGCGAGCGAAGCTGAAAATGGCGTTCCATCCATGCTCATTTTGTATGCGGCAACAATGCGCCGCGGCGCAACGATGTCCTGATAGATCGTCTCATTCACCAGCGTTTTGCCGGCGACGGGAGTTCCAGGGCCCATCTTCATCTGGGCGCGCTCGCGTCCGCCGACCTTGAAGTCCAGTTGGTGGCTATCGAGCGCGTGCGTGCCCCCGCCAAAAAACCAGCGTCGCTTGGTGGCCTCATCGGCAAACGCCGCGAAGACGCGCTCCGGGGAAGCTTTGAGCTTGCGTTCGAGTTGAAAGGTGCTGTGGACGACGGTTGGTTTGGTCGTCGTTTGGCTGTTTACGGATTGATTCGGCATGGTTTCCCACCTCCAGGAAGGGAAATAGTCAAGTATTAGCTTAAGTGTTGCTCAGTTCGACTTAATTGTCAAGTGCATACTTAAGTATTGTGCATCGAGCTATGCCGGGCGACCCTGGGGGTTCCAGGGCCAGGCCGGCTCTGCGATCGTAGAAACGACGATCAGCGTTCGACATTGAGCGCTGATCCTTCCCTTGCGGTGCCAGGATAAGCGCCCGGGTCTCGTATACCACCGGCGCGCGATTCAGCGCTAAAGCGGATGATGCTCGAGTTCGAGAGCGAGCTGGTGGCCAATGCCGGAGAAGTCGCCCTGGATCTCTTGCGCGCGGTTCAAGGCGGCTTGCACGTTGGGCAATACATTTTCAGGACCGACGTGCTTGAAAAAATCGGAGCGCGAGAGAAGCTGCGACGGCTGATCGCGCGCGCCGCAAAGCAGGAGCGCCTTGCCGGCTTTGTGGAGTCGGGAAGAGAACTGCTCCAGCGCGTGGATGCCCGTGGCATCGAGCGCGGTCATATTGCGAAGACGAAGGATCACGACATCGCCAAACTGTCCCAGGTGTGTGGTGGCTTCGGCGAGCTTCTCGGTCGTGCCGAAGAGAAACGGGCCGTGGATGCGCAGGATGGTGACATTCGAAGGGATGTCTTTGTCTTGCAGGATGTGAGCCTGGCCGTCGCGGAGGTACTCGCGTGTGACGGGAGCGACGGTGGTGGTTTCAGCGACGCGATAGATGTAGAGGAGTGCGGCCAGCGCCATGCCCACTCCGACGGCAACGGTGAGATCGGCAAGCACGGTGAGAGAGAAGGTGGCTAGCCAAACCGCAATATCCGTTCCCGACAAGCGCAAGATCGTGCCGATTTCACGCCATTCGCCCATGTTGTACGCCACAACAAACAAGACCGCGGCGAGAGTAGCCAGGGGAACAAAACGGGCGAGAGGAGCGGCCACCAGAAGAACGGCAAGCAGTGTGAGGGCGTGGACCATTCCCGCCACAGGAGTCAGAGCGCCTGAGCGGATGTTGGTGGCGGTACGGGCAATGGCGCCCGTGGCGGGGATTCCTCCGAAGAGCGGCGAGGCAATGTTCGCGACTCCCTGCGCGATCAGCTCCACGTTCGAGTTGTGGTGATCGCCGCTCATGCCGTCGGCGACGACAGCGGAGAGCAAACTCTCAACAGCAGCCAGCAGCGCCACTGTGAAAGCCGAGGGCAGCAGGGGCAATATATGGGCAGCGTGAAGGGCGGGGAATGAAAGGTGCGGAAGACCCTGCGGAATGCCGCCGAACCTGCTGCCGATGGTTTCGACGGGCAGGTGGAGGAGAGCGGCAGCGGTCGTCGTCACGAGTAATGCGACGATGGTGCCGGGAACCCGCCGGGTGACACGCGGCCAAAGAAGAATGATCGCGAGCGATGTGGCTGCCACCGTGAGCGATTGCCAGTGCGTGGTGCCGATTGAGCGAACCAGAACAGCCGTGCGCTCCAGGAATTCGCTTGGGACCGGAGGCGTGGTAAGGCCGAGAAAATCCTTGATTTGCGTGGAGGCGATGAGTAGAGCGATGCCGTTTGTGAAGCCGATGGTGACGGGCCGCGGGATGTATTTGACGGCGGCGCCGAGACCGGTGAATCCCATGATGAGAAGCAGGATGCCGGCCATGATGCCCACCAGCGCAAGACCGCCAACTCCAAAGCGGGCAACAATGCTGGCGACGATGACGACAAAAGCGCCCGTGGGCCCGCCGATCTGTGTCCGCGAACCGCCCAGCGCCGAGATGAGGAAGCCGGCCACAACTGCGGTGTATAGGCCTGCCTGCGGGGAGACGCCCGAAGCGATCGCAAAGGCCATCGCCAGCGGCAACGCCACCAGTCCCACCGTGAGACCCGCGATAAGATCGTGCGAAAGCTGCGGTGCGGTGTAGCCGTGCAAGCACTGAAGGGAGCGGGGAAGCCGCCTGTCCGATAGATTCAATGAACGATCTCCAGGGGCTTATCCATCTCTTCCAACATTCCCGAGGATTCTTTCAGTTGGGTGTGGAAGTAGGTGCGCATCAGTTGCAGCACTTCGATAATGGTGCGATCGCGGACAGAGTAGAAGACCTGATTGCCCGCCTTGCGGTTAATGACCAACCTTTTTGTGCGCAGCACGCCCAGGTGCTGCGAGACATTTGCCTGCTCCATTCCAAGCCTTTCGATCAACACGCCGGCCGAAAGCTCGCCGTCACCGAGGTGTTCAAGAATGGCAATTCGGGTTGGATGAGCAAGGGCCTGAAAGATGTCGGCTTTGAAGCGGCGAAGGGAATCTGGCATAAATGAATATTAGCATATTCGCATTTACTTCGCATCGAAACAGAGCGGCGGGGTCTGGGGCAGACCGTCGGGTGCATTTGGCGCGCAATCGGTCGGATTGCTGCCGTGGCGCTCGGCTCGCCAGCCTTTATTCCGGCTGCAGCCCGGCTCTGCCGAGCAACTCGAAAAACTGCTTCTGCGTGCTTTGATCGATGGCAATTCCCGTTAGTTTGCCCTCGCGGTCGAAGACAAAAGTCTGCGGAATACCCGTGACGTGGAACTGCTTGTGCACGGCATCGCCTGCGTCGATCAGCACGGGCGGGTGATAGCTCTTGCCCTGGAGAAATGAATTCACAGTGAAGGGGTTCTCATCGGTGATGGAGAGAATTACCAGGCCCTCTGGCGCGTAGTGCGTGTAGATGATGTCAAGGTTCGGCATCTCCGCGCGGCAGGGCGGGCACCATGTGGCCCAGAAGTTGACGAGAACGATCTTCCCGCGGAGTTCGGACAGCGTCCACTTCTTGTTGTGGAGATCTTTCAGCGTGAAGTCTGCTTTGGCGATGTCGCCTTCATTGGCGGCCAGAAGATCGTTGGCTTTCTTGTAGAGCGGATCGTCGAGAGAGACAGTGACGTGCTCGTAGCGCGCAAGCCGCGCAAGGTCGAAGTAGGGCATGGGCGGCTCATCGCCCTTTGCGGGAACGGGCGTCTCGGCGAGCGCTTTGGAGAGCGCGTCAGCGACAGCCTGCAGCGCATCCTGACCCTGATCGCCTTCGGTGACCAGATGAGAGGCCCCGTCAGCGAGTTTGACTTTTTCCATTCCTGGCGGCAGCGCGTTGATTTCGGCGGCGACTTTGACGGTGGCGATCGGACGCTCCTGGTCCGAGAGAGAGCGCAGTTTGCTGAGTTCGTCGGTAATTTTCGACGGAGATGCCTGGCCGCTGATATGCGCGGAGGCGACGAGAAGAGCAGAAAGAAATAGAGCGGAAGAGACGCGGATCATTGTGCACCTTTCGGAACTGGCAATGGACGATAGTTCTGGCTGGCGGGAATTGTAAACCCAAACCCGTGCCTCGGCGGTGAACGCTAGGGCTTCTGGGTCAGGCTCAGAATGCGCTCGGAGACAGACTCGACGATTTGCTCGTGGACCTCGTCGATGCTGAGGTCGCCCTCGATGAGGACAACGCGCTCCGGCTCGCGGGCGGCGATCTCGCGGTACTTCTCCCACACGCGGCGGTAGAAGGCGTCCTGCTCGGTTTCAAAGCGATTTTCGTCGCGGCCGGTTTCAGATTCCATACGGTCGTTGCGGCGGCGCGCGCGAGCCAGCGACGACTCGAATCCGGGCAACAGTAGTAGCGTGAGGTCAGGTTGGAGTCCGCGGCAAATGAGGCGATGCAGGTCGAGAACGACCTTAGAACCGAGCTTGCGGCCGCCGCCTTGGTAGGCTTCTGTCGAATCGGTAAAGCGGTCGCAGACGACGATCTCGCCGGCATCGAGAGCGGGCTCGATGATTTCGGCGATGGCTTGCGCGCGGTCGCCAAACATGAGAGCCATCTCGGTCATCGCATCGAGCGAACGGGATCGGGAGTCGAGCAGCAGCTCGCGAATGCGGTCACCGACGGCTGTGCCGCCAGGCTGGCGAAGCAAAACCGGCTGATGTCCGCGGCGGGTAAGCCATGCCGACAGGCGCTTGATCTGCGTGGTTTTGCCCGAGCCATCCAGGCCCTCAAGGGTAATAAAAACACCGCGCGGCATGGGCTGAGTCTACCATTGCCCCAACCGCTACTGACAAACGACTTCAGGTTGTGATAGAAGAAGTCAATTCCCAAAGCTTTGCCCGGGCTTGAGGCCGGATGCGGCCCAGATACCCATGGAGTGGACGATGAATGTTCGTGTCACGCTCAAGGTCTTTTTCTTCGCGGCAGTAATTGCCGTGGCGCCGGCGAGCCGGTTGGCTGCTCAACACCTCACGCTGGAGGGCCAGACCGGCGGCTTTCTCACGCCGACGGCCTATGTGGTCTATGCGGAGAAGGGAAGCACGTTCTCGCATCCAGCCGTGGGCTTTCATTTCATCGATGCTTCAGCGGTGATCGGCGATGTTGAAACCTTCAGCATCACTGAGGGCTTCGCCAACCGGGCTGAAGCCGGCTACACCCGCAGTGTTCACCAGTTTGGAGATCAGCCCACCACGACGGCCACGCCGCTCGGCCTGAGCAACCTGTGGAAGTACTCCGGCATGAACGTCTTCCACGGCAAGGTTGTCGTTCTCAAAGACGGGCAGTTCGGCCCGTGGATGCCGGGCATTGCAATTGGCGGCGTGATCCGCACCAATGACCACTTTGTATCGGGTGCTGCGAACAAAACGCTGACGAATACGGACAAGTCGTACACCAACGGCGACGCGTATATTGCCCTGACCAAGACCTGGGCCAAGCCCCCTGTGCCTTTCCTGCTGAACATTGGCTGGAAAGCAACCAATGGCACCATCTTCGGTCTTGGCGGCCAGAGCACGCGCTTTGGCGGGCGGTTCTTTGGCGGCCTGGGCATTCCGCTGCCCCTCGGACATGGCATCGTCGCGGTGCCTTCTGCGGGATTCTCCCAGGAGCCGAAGACCGCCGTCAACCTGAATACGCTGCTGAACGCGGCGCTCTATCAGTGCGAGCAAGCGGGCTACTGCAGTCCTGCGTCGTACCCGCTGATGAGCGCCCATATCCCCACAACGCTTGACTATGCGGTGCGCGTGACGCAGAGGGACAAGCCGCACTTCGCGTTTGATATTGGCGTGGGACAAGTGGCGGGCAACATCGGATCCATCTACGTTGCGAATCCCTATTTCAATCCATCCAACCCCGCCTTCGGGCCTCCGGTTGTTACTACGCCAGTAAACCTCCAGGCACGTCACGTGGTCGGGATGGGGCTTAGTTACAGGTACTAAAGCAGTTATACCTGTGGAAATCACCGGTCTTCCAGGCAACTTCTCCCTGCCGCGTGGGTTCCTAGAAGCATAGACCGGATTGGCTCTCGCCGCGCAGACGCGCGTGGCGGGGTGCATGGTTCGTTCGATACTCAAGGAGGATCCCCCCATGCGAAGTTCCCATTGGAAGCGGGTGGTTGTGCATGCTGCTTTGCTCGCTCTGCTTGTTTGTCTGATTCCCGCAAGTTCAAGCGCGGCGGTTTTTATCAGCGTAGGATTTGCTCCGCCTGTGCTGCCGGTTTATGAGCAGCCGCCCTGCCCCCAGGATGGCTGGATGTGGACGCCGGGCTACTGGGCCTACGGCGATGACGGTTATTACTGGGTGCCTGGAACGTGGGTTCCCGCGCCGTATGTCGGCGCGCTTTGGACCCCCGGATACTGGGGCTGGGGCGGCGGCCTGTATGTCTGGCACGGTGGCTACTGGGGACCGCACGTGGGCTACTACGGCGGCGTGAATTACGGTTTCGGCTACATGGGTATTGGCTTTGCAGGCGGCATGTGGGCCGGAGGAGCGTTCCGCTATAACACCGCCGTGGTGAATGTGAACAGAACGGTCATCCACAATACCTACATCGACAACACAGTGGTGCGAAATACGACCATTGTGAACGATCGGCACGTGGCCTACAGTGGCGGGCCGGGCGGCATCAATCACCCGCCGACTCCAGAGGAGAATCGATACTCGCACGAGCAGCACACAGCTCCAACGTCGTATCAGGCGCAGCATGAGAGTACAGCCCGGACCAATGTGAACAATTACGCGAGTCACAATGGCGGGCATCCAGCGAACGCGGCGACCGATAGGCCTATGACGGGCGGGCCGCACAACAATGGCGGCGGCGCGCCGAATGGCGGGCATGAACCAAACTACCGCGAGCCCGCGGGTTCGAATTCGACCAATCACGGAGCCGGCCCGGGCTCAAGCCCAGGCTCGTATCATTCGAATGGCGGGAATCGCCCCGCCGCGGAGAACCGTCCGGCGCCCATGAATCGTCCCGCCGCACCGAGTCATCCCGCGCCAGAGAGCCGGCCGGCGCCACAGCCGCACGGTGGTCAACCGCACGGGGGCGGCGGTGGTGGCGGAGGAGAACACGACCACGGCAAGGGCCACTAGACAGCTTCTTCCCTCAGAACGCGAGAAGGCCCACGGTTTCTCCGTGGGCCTCTTTGTGTGAAGCCGACTAACCAACGCCGCGCCCTACCGGAGCTCTGCTAGTTGCCGCTGGCCTGATCGCCGGTAGTCGCGTAGTAACCTTCGCGCGTGATGATCGTCAGATCGGGTTTATCGGTCTTGAGCGCGATCTTGTGAAAGTCGCCGTCGGTGTCGACTTTGTCAGGTGTGTAGGTAAGCAGGTACTCCTGCCGGAGCGCGCCGGCGATGAGGCCGTAGATGTCGTCAAGACTGTCTCTCTTTTTGGCTTCGAAAAACATTCCACCCGTGCGCGAGGCAATCTCCTGCATGATCTTCCTGCCGTCGAGTTGAGGCGCGTTGGTGCCGCCGGGGTGCCGTCCACCGCCGCCCCCGCCGCCAGGCCAACCACCTCCGCCACCGGGGTAGCCTCCGCCGCCACCCATTCCGCCGTGATGGCCGCCGCCAGGAAAGCCGCCCTCACCGCGTTCTTCTTCGCCTTTGAAGTAAATGGTGTAGACCTGCACGCCGGCATGGTCGGCCGCGTCAATTGCGTCGTTCATGGTCTCTTTGCTGCCCCGATCGATCCCGTCAGAGAAGATAACGAGCGCTTTGCGGCCGTCCTTGGGCTTCATCAGTTCGTCGGACGAGAGATAGATGGCGTCGTAGAGCTGCGTTCCCCCGCCGTGGCTTGCGCTGCCGTGATCGCCGTATCCGCGGTTGTCGCTGCTCGTCTCCGGGCCCTGCGTGTTTTGTTCCTTTGAGGTCGGGGTCATGGCATCGATCTCGTGATCCAGCTTCTCTCGGGAGTTGGTGAAGTCCTCGAGCAACTCCACTTCGCGGTCAAAGTGGATGAGAAACGCCTCGTCGCCGCGAGCAGCAGCTTTAGGGTCGGCGGGGAGCATGAGCTCGACGAACTTTTCGGCTGCTTTACGCTCGGCGTCGATGGCCGTATAGACACTGCGGCTGGTGTCAACGAGCAATCCGAGTCGGAAAGGCAGGTTGCTCTGGGTCGTGAAGCTCTTAATGACCTGCGGACGCCCGTCCTCGGTCAGGGTGAAGTCCTTGGCCGTAAGGTCGCTGACGAGAGCGCCTTTCTTGTCGACAACCGTGACCGGCAAAAGAACTTCGCGCGCCTGCACCTTGAGTTTGGTCATGGGCGGGGTGGTGGAGGGCTGCTGGGCCGCATCGGAATCGCGCAGGCAGAGAAGCACAGCCAGCGCAAGGGCGAGAACCAGGAGTGTGGGGCGAAGGGAGGGCCGAATCTTCATAAATTCTTTGGGCCAGACACTTTCCACGGGTTTAGACGCGCCAGAGCACGGTCCGTTGACGGGTGGAAGCGCGGCGGTGGCAGAAGATTGGCAATGAAGCGGACTTTCTATCGCAGAAGGTCCTCGAGCGCGGTGCTCAAGTCGGTTTTGTCGTCGCGGTACTTGACGATGGCAGGGGCGTAAAGACTGAGGCCCCATTCCTGGCCTTTTCCCTTGTTAACGGCGCGTGCGCCCGGCACGACAACGGCGTTTTCAGGAACCATGAGCGGCAGATCAGCGGAGGCGCGGAGGATTGTTCCGTTCACCAGATCGAAGAGCGGGGTGCCGCGCGTCAGGATCGTGCCGGCCCCCAGTACAGCGCCTTTGCGCACGATCGTACCCTCGTAGACGCCGCAGTTGCCGCCGACAAGTACATCGTCCTCGATGACCACGGGGCTGGCGTTCACGGGTTCGAGCACGCCGCCGATCTGCGCCGCCGCGCTCAGGTGAACGCGCTTGCCGATCTGGGCGCAGGAGCCGGCCAGAGCGTGCGAGTCGACCAGCGTGCCCTCATCGACATACGCGCCGACGTTGATGTACATGGGCGGCATGCAGACGACGCTTCGAGCTACGTAGGCCCCGGCGCGCACCGATGAGCCGCCGGGAACAACGCGCACACCGTCAGCGACCGTGAATCGGCGCGCCGGGTAGGTCTGCTTGTCAATAAATGTGAGCGCGGGCGTCGGGCCGGAAGAGCCGATTTCGGCGGCAGGCATTTCTTCGAGGGTTCCGAGCCGAAAGCCCAGCAGAATGCCGCGCTTCACCCAGGCATTCACGCGCCAGCCGGAGGGCGAGGCCGCGTCAGGCTCGGCTGCGCGCACCTCGCCGCTTTCCAGAGCGAACCGGAGCGCGAGAAAGGCCGTCATGGCCGTTGGATCGTTGGCGGCAGCCGGGCCGGCGGCGAAATGCCGCTCGATTTCCTGCTCCAGTTGGTTCAGATTCATGGCAAGTCGAGTGTAACAAGACAGGGAGCAAGGAGCCGTGGACAGTGAGCGGTGAACCGTACACCGGCCACGGCTCCCCGTCCACCGCCTCAGGCGGGGTTAATGGGATCCAGGGTCGGCTCGATGCGGGGGCGGCGATGAGTCGCGATGGGACGAAGGCGGAAGCAGTTCTCGCCGGAGGGAATCATAGCCAGCGGGACGGGCTGCTCGCCGGGGCGCCCATTGAAATTCTTTGATTCCAGCCA
>Ga0181535_10006255_pt1 | contig 12400 bp, 10 predicted proteins | sample PEATcosm2014_Bin_44_FD_119774 | JGI IMG/M metagenome (GOLD analysis project Ga0181535, IMG submission 119774) | Peatland microbial communities from MTU Mesocosm Facility, Houghton, MI, USA - PEATcosm2014_Bin17_30_metaG | ecosystem: Environmental > Terrestrial > Soil > Wetlands > Peat | place...
ACCGTAGTGGTCGGCTTGGCGCTGAGCTGGTTGTAGAGGTCGATGGCCTCAGAATCGCGCCCGGTGTTGTGGTAGAGCTGTGCCAGCGCGAATTTGGCCAGAGCGGCGAGATTGCTGTTCCATCCGCCGGCGACCTTCTTCAGCGTCTCTTCGGCCTGCTGGTTCTGCCCTGCCTCGATGTAGGTCAGACCGGCAAAGTAGCGCGCGTTGCGACCGTCGGGCGTCATGCCGTACTTGTCGGCGACGGAGAGGAAGAGCGCGTTAGCGGCCTTGGCCCGCTCCGCGATGGAGGAATAGGTAGTGGTGCCTGGCGGTACAACCTGGCCGGGCTGCGCCAGCGGCGTCTGGTAGGCCTGCATGGCAGCGCCGAAGGCGACCGATGCGGCCTCCGAGCGGCTGCTGTAGACCACAACGCTGACGATGGCGATCACGATCACCGCCAGCAGAATCCCGCCGTTGCGGACCAACGACTGACGGTTCTCGCTGGCCCATTCGAGGCCGTGCGTGGTGGTGGTGACGAACTTGTCTTTCTTGAGGGCTGCCCTGGTCTGTTGGTCCACGGTCTTTGGTCTTCCTTTGTGCCCGAGTGCAAGCTGCTCTCGGGCTGAACTTGCTTCAGGCCTCGCGCCGGTCTCTTTTGTCGAGGATTGCGGCCAGCGTGGCACTGCGGCGCCGGTCTGGGGCGCAACCAATCAAGTCTATCAGCCCGCCCGCGCAAGGTGCTAGACTGCGCGCAGGATGAGGCAGATCGACAGTACGATTCGAACGGCGGTGTGCATGGCGGCTCTGGCTACAGCGTGTGCTGTGGTGCTGGGCCAGACGGCGGGTGATGCAACAGCGAAACCGGAGGTTGTCTCTGTCCCGTTGCCTTTGGCGCAACAGATCGCCGCCCTCCTGGCCGATCCGGCAGTCGCGCGTGCGCACTGGGGCATCCTGGTGACCACGCTCGACGGCAAGCCGATCTACGCGCTTAACGAGAGCCAGCTCTTCCGGCCCGACAGCAACGCCAAGTTGTTTACGACGGCGGCGGCCATGGCGTTGCTCGGGCCAACCAAGACCTTCCAGACAGCAGTCGCAATCATCGCCCCAATCAAGCGAGGAGAGTTGCACGGCAACCTTTATCTGGTCGGAGGCGGCGACGCAAACTTCGGCACGCAAGATGTGCCCTATGTGTCACCCACTGACCGCCCCAAGCCGCCGCTCCCTGCTCCGACAACCATCGCCGACATCGACAACCTCGCCGACCAGATCGTCGCAAAGGGCATTCGCAAGATCGACGGCTACATATACGGAGACGACACAATCTACAAATGGCGTCCGTATCCTCCAAACTGGAGCTGGGACGATCTCATCTGGGCCTACGGAGCGCCCATATCCGCGCTGTCCATTCACGACAACTCCTTTGAGATTCATCTGGCCCCGGGCAGCGATTCGAACGTCAGCGCCATCCCTGATCTGCCCTACTACACGTACTCGAATGACATTATGATCAGGATGGGAACAGAGGCCAAACGCGACTGCGCCGCAATCCGCCTCACACGCGTTCCAGGCTCGAAGGATCTTGAAGCTGAAGGAGTGCTCCCAGACAAGGCTGAACCCTGCCCCGAGACCATATCCATAGATGACCCCGCCGAGTACGCCGCAATCGCGCTCAAGGTAGCACTGGAAAAACGAGGAGTCCAAGTCTCAGGCTCGGCAAAAGTAATTCACAATCAATCAGGGACAGATAGAACAGAGATGTCCATCGACGGACTCTCGTCCGCCTCCAAGCCGGTGAGCATGAGTTGCGAGATTGTCGTACTTGATGGCCCCGACGTCAATGTCATCGCCAAACACAGCTCGCCGTCGTTGGCATCAGATGTGACCTTCACAAACAAGGTCAGCCAGAATTTGCACGCTGAGGTATTGCTCCGCAACATCGCACAGCTTGATTGCGACGAATCCGGCGATTATCCGCAATCCGCTCGTGCGTTCTTCGTCAACGCGGGTATTGATAAAGAGGACTTTGTGTTTTACGACGGGTCCGGGTTGAGCAGCTACGATCTGGTGACGCCGCGGGCGGTGGCGAAGCTACTGTCCTACGCGGCGCACGATCCGAAGACCGGCGCGGCGCAGCCGTGGTTTGCGGACTGGAAGGCCAGCCTTCCCATCGGCGGCGTGGATGGGACGCTGGCAGACCGCTTCACTACGGCCCCGCTGAAGGGCCACGTCTTCGCCAAGACGGGAACCCACAGCGAGGGGCGCGCATTGAGCGGCTATCTGGATTGCGCCAGCGGGCAGACGGTGATCTTCTCCATCCTGGAGGAGAACCATCTGCCCGGCGATACCGCGGACCGCGATGCGATGGACAAGATCGTGGCGGCGATTGCCGCGGCGGAGTAGGGCAACGGTAGAAGACAACGGCGAAGGCATCACAACGGTCCGCGCGGAGGAAGCACCGATCCGGTACTGACGAATGCAAAGGCAGATGCGAGAATGGTGAAGATGAGACGGATTGCGGCGGCGATGTTTGGGGTTGGCGTGGCGATGGTGGTTGCCTCGGCGGTGGGATGCGCGAAGCTGCCTCCGCCCACGCCACTGGCGGAGCTGAATGCGCAGCAGAGACACGGCTACGACGTCTACCAGGAACACTGCGCGCAGTGCCACAACGACCGCACCAACGATCCGCTGAACGGCCAGTCGCTGCGCGGCATCTTCAAGAAGCAGTATCTGGCCAGCGGCGCACCGGCCAACGACGACCGCGTGATGGATGCGGTGCTGTACGGTCGGCCGATGATGCCCGCGCTGGGCAGCACCATGACTCCGCAGGAACGCGACGACCTGATGGCGTATCTGCATACGCTGTAAGGGCGAGGTTCGAGGAAGAACGGTGCGGGCGATACAATTTAGCCAATGACACCTCCGGTTGCAGAAGAACTTGTGCAGATCGACCTCCAGCCGCGCCGGCCTGAGCGTAAGCCGGAGTGGCTGAAGGCGCGTGCGCCCGGCGGCGAGACCTTCCACAACCTGAAGAAGCTGGCGCGCGAACTGAAGCTGCATACCGTGTGCGAGAGCGCCAACTGCCCCAACCTGGGCGAGTGCTGGAACCAGAAGTCGGCCACCTTCATGATGCTGGGCAACCTGTGCACGCGGCGGTGCGGATTTTGCGCCGTCCCGAAAGGAAAACCCGCCCCGATCGACCTGGACGAGCCGCGGCGCGTGGCGTACGCGGTGGCGCAGCTTGGGCTGGCGCACGCGGTGATTACCAGCGTCAACCGCGACGACGACAACCTGGGCTCGGCGCGCGCCTTCGCCGAGGTGGTGCGCGAGATTCGCGCGCAGGCCCCGGGCTGCCGGGTCGAGGTGCTGACGCCGGACTTCCAGGGCAACGACGAGTCGCTGCGCATTGTGGTGGCGGCGCGGCCGGAGATCCTGAACCACAACATCGAGACCGTGCCGCGGCTCTATCGCATCGCCAAGAGCGGCGGGAAGTACATGCGCTCGCTCGAATTTCTTCGCCGCGCCAAGGAGATCGCTGCGGAATCCGGCCAGCGACAGGTGATCAAGAGCGGCATCATCGTCGGCATGGGCGAGGAGATGCACGAGCTGCTGGCGGTCTTCCGCGACCTGGCCGAACGGCGGGTGGACATCCTGACGATTGGGCAGTATCTGCGGCCCTCGCGCGACCACCTGGTGATGCAACGTTTCTACACGCCGGACGAGTTCGCCTTCCTCAAGCACGAGGCGATGGCCATGGGCTTCCGCCATGTGGAGAGCGGGCCGCTGGTACGCAGCAGCTACCACGCGCAGGAGCAGGCGGAGTCGACCGGGCTGGCGTAGGGTCCATAAATCCCACATCTCAAAAACGAGATGTGGGGCACCCGGAACCCGGCGGGTTCATTTACACTCTTCGCACGCGAGGTGTTGCTATGGGCGGCAATCCACGGGGCGATGGGGTTAACAAATTTTGCGGAGCGCGGCGCGGGGCGGGGTGGGCGCTGGCGCTGCTGCTTGCGGCCGGTGGAGCGGCGCTGGCTCAGGCGGCTCAGGCTCCGGAGGACAACCCCTTGCATACGGCGACGCGCGTGGAGCTGGACGTGGCCAAGGCGATGCTGGCGCAGGAGCGGGCCTGGAACCGCGGCGACATCGAGGGCTACGCGAAGGGGTACAAGGACTCGCCGGAGACGATCTTTATCGGCAAGCAGATGCTGAAGGGCTACGCGCAGATCGTGGCGGAGTACAAGCGCGCCTACCCGACGGCGGTGTCGATGGGGACGCTGGCGTTCTCCGAGATCGAGGTGCATCCGCTGGGCGAGAGCTTCGCCATCTGCACCGGCAAGTACCACCTGGAGCGCACGAAGAAGGAGGGCGGAGCGGTGGACGGCGTCTTCTCGATGGTGCTGGAGAAGACGGAGCAAGGCTGGAAGATCGTGCTCGACCACACGACGTAGGCGGTTGGCTCGTCGAATTGATCCCCATGCGGTAGACTGAAATTGAGAGGCGAGCGATGATCTTCCACGTCACTATGGAACCGGTCGAAGATGGTTGGATCGTGGTTGAGTGTCCGGCCCTTCCCGGATGCATCTCGCAGGGCAAGGACGAGCAGGAAGCGCTGGCCAACATCAAGGAAGCGATCACGGGCTGGCTGTTGACTAAAAGCCAAAAGGTCGCCGGCCCACTGTTTGCCCAGTGAGTTGATATGGAAATAATTGGACGAACCGTCATGATGTGTTTGCTCATGGGTTTCGCCTCAGGTGCCGGAGCGCTCTGTGCTCTTTTGGTTCATATCGTTCTTCGCAGATTTAAGATCAGACGACGCAGTGCCACTATTACCGCTGTGCTCTTTCCGCCCGCTGTGATGGCCTACCTTTTGTGTTTCGTCATCTGCTCCGCTATTCTCTCTGCACCTTTTGGAACTCCTGACCTTCTATTCGGCGATATTAACGAGCCGCTCCCAAATGGATTCCATCTATATGCGATCGACAAGATGCCGGAAGATGGGCTCATCCAAAGAAGGGGTGATGCACTCGGGCAGGTTGGTTGGGTTAGTGAGTTGCAGGTAGTTGGACCCTATGTCGCGGGCGAGTATGGCTATCACTACTTCCCTCGCACTGAAACGCAGGCCACTCGGAACTTTTTTCTTTTTGATACTCGTACTACCACCACCCGCGACTTCGCTACGGAGGCAGAGTTGGCGGGCACCTTAAATGTGCCGCTGCGTCTTACTGCAACTCCTTACTTTCACGCTCCAACATCTCTGCCCCACCATTTTCTCGACGCGGCTTTATGGTTGGTAGCCTTCGTCCCACCTGTTGCCGCAGGTCTCTGGTTGATTTGGCGGTTCTTTGGTCTCATTCGATCCAGAAACAGCGATCCGATGCTATTGGTCTCCGGATCACTGACCTAATTCGTCAATTCTCTTCAGACGGTCATAATCTCTTTTTCCTTGGCTTTGAAGAACTCTTCGACGCGGCGGATCTCGGCGTCGGTGAGCTGCTGCACCTCTTCGCTGGCTCGTTTTTCGTCGTCGGCGGAGATGAGCTTGTCCTTGGCGGCCTTCTTGACGTGCTCGTTGCCGTCGCGGCGGATGTTGCGGATGGCGGTCTTGTGGTCCTCGAGGACCCCGGCCAGGTGCTTGACGGTCTCGCGGCGGCGCTCCTCGGTCATGGGCGGGACGGGGACGCGGATGACCTTGCCGTCGTGCATGGGGTTGAAGCCGAGGTTGCTGGTGCGGATGGCCTTCTCGACGGCGGGGACGATGGCGATCTCCCAAGGCGAGACCAGGATCATCTGCGGCTCGGGGGTGGTGATCTGGGCGACCTGGGAGATGGGGGTGTCGGTGCCGTAGTAGTCCACCTTGACCTGGTCGAGCATGTGGACATTGGCGCGGCCGGTGCGGGTGGAGAGGAGGTTGGCGCGGAAGTCTTCGACTGTTTTTTCCATGCGCGCCTTCATCTGCGCGTGAAGGGCCTTCAACGCCGGATTGCTTGCCATGGTGGATGCCATACGGTTGCCTGCCTTTCTGAAGCCACGATTCGAAGCCCGCAGTGAGGCGGGCGGATTCGACTTCGCCATTCTACAGAGGTTTGGGGGGAGTATGGAGCCGCCGGTGTGCGGGGGGCCTGGCGGCGCGGGACGGGAGGCGGGAACGGAGCGGCGCCCGGCTTCCGAATTGGAAGGGAGGGGGAAAGAATTTAGCAGAATCCGATTGACACGCCTATCCCCCAAAAGCGTAAGGTTGGCCTGTGAATGTCGATTTGAACTACGAGCAGAGCGCACGGATCGAATTGCTGTCGCTGTACGCGGGCAAGCCGTCGTCGCAGCTATTGCTGGAAGCGGCGATCTCTCTGCTGGACCGCGATGCGGGATATTGCGAGCACTGCCGCCCGGCGGGTCCGCAGGAGTTCCTGGACGAAGAGCAGATGGCCGCCCGGTTCGCGCAGTTGCTGCATCGCTGAGGCGCGCTGGGCTGGCGGGAGACGGTGGCGGGGGATTTGGCCGGTGGGGAGTTTCCGGAGAATTTTCTGGCGCAGAACCAGCCGCAGACGCGACTTGTACAAATGCAATGTTGAAAATGGAGATGCTTGCGACTCGCGTGGAGCGGCATCGCTCCCATATAATCGAGCTTTCCCCACGGGAGTGTGCGGGGCGCGATTCTGGCAGCGAATGAGGGTGTGCGTATCTTTACCGTAAAGCGAGTGAGCGAACGATTGCTGGGCATCAAGCTAAAGACTGTGCGTACGCGCTCATTTTGCTCCCGCATTGCCATCGGCGTGTCGGCTTCGGTGGGCCTGGCTGCGATGTTCTTTGCGCCTGCCCAGGCGGCGTGGGCTCAAGAGGGAGCGGGCGCGCAGAGCGCGGCAGCGGAAGCGAGCGGAAGCGGGCAGGAGCTTTGCCAGCCGCAGGTGGTCAACTGGCGCAGGGTCCCCAAGGAGTCGGTCCTGGCGCGGATCTCCAGCCACCAGGGCGACCCATACGACGCGGCGACGGTGGAGCGGGACTTCAATGCGCTATGGAACACGGGCTACTACACCAAGGTGCAGATTGAGCGCGTGGACACTCCGGCGTGCGTGCAACTGGTGATCTATGTTTGGGAAAAGCCAACCATCCGCTCGATCGATTACCAGGGGCTGAATGCGGTGACGCTGTCGGACGTCGACGAGCGGTTCAAGAAGGCGAAGGTAGTGATGACGCCGGAGAGCCAGTTCGATGACACGCGGGTGATGCGGGCGGTGGACGTGCTGAAGGACCTGGAGAGCGAGCATGGACACCAGTTTGCGACGGTGACGCCGGTGATCAAGTCGATCCCTCCGGCGTCGGTGGGAATCACCTTCCGGATCAAGGAAGGGCCGACGGTGAAGGTGGGGAAGATCGCCTTCGACGGCAACTACAACCTGAGCAACCGCGTGCTGCGCGAGGCGATGGTGAACACCAAGCCGATCGGGGTACCTCACTCGATCCTTCTGGAGAACCTGTTTGCGCGGACCTTCGACGCGAGCAAGCTGGATGAGGACACGGAGCGGGTGCGCCGGGCATATGAGGACCATGGCTACTATAAGGCGGAGACTGCCGATCCGCAGACCCATGTGCGCGATGCGGGCGGGCTGAACTGGTTTACGCTGCGCCCGTCGACGGGCAAGCGCATCGACATCCTGATGCCGGTGGAAGAGGGAGAACGGTACAAGCTCGGTGGGATCAACTTCACCGGAGTGAACCCGCAGGAGTGGAATGTGAAGGCGCTGCGGGCGCAGTTCGCGCAGAAGGACGGGGAGTGGTTCAACGCGACGTCGTTCAGCAAGGGCCTGAAGGACCTGCAGAAGGCATACACCGGCCGTGGCTACATTCGGATGATTCCCGAACCGAAGCCGCGGATCGACGAGGCGAAGAAGCTGGTGTACTTCGACATCGATATCGATGAGGGCAAGCAGTTCTTCGTTTCGCGGATCGAGTTTTCCGGCAATACGGTGACGCGCGACAAGGTGATCCGGCGCGAACTGCTGCTGGAAGAGGGCCAGGTGTACAGCAGCCAGCGCTGGGACCTGTCGATCCTGCGGCTGAACCAGTTGGGTTACTTTGAAGTGCTGAAGGTGGAAGACGACACCGAGGCGCGGCAGAACGCGGACGATGGGACGGTGGACCTGCTGCTGAAGCTGAAGGAGAAGGGCAAGAACTCGATTGGCGTGAACGGCGGGATCAGCGGGTTGTCGGGGACGTTTGTGGGGCTGAACTACGAGACCAACAACTTCCTGGGGTTGGGCGAGACGCTGTCGGCGAACGCGAACGTGGGCGATCTGTCGCGCAACGTGAGCTTCGGATTCAATGAGCCGTATCTGCGCAACAAGCCGATCTCGGTGGGGTCCGAGGTGTTCTCGCGGAAGACGGACTACAACCCGGCCAAGGCGTACGCGATCGCCAACGGAACGAGTGCCAATGTTTCGGCCGCGCAACAATCGTTGCTGACCAACTACAACACCTCGACGGATGGGTTCACGGTGTCGGCGAGCGAGCCGCTGAAGCATCTGTGGGTGGGCCGCGGGGTGACGCGCATCGGCGTGACATATGCCCTGTCGCGCGCCACAGTGTCGACGTTCAACGACAATACGCGCAATATCTTCCAGTCGCTGGCATTCCGGTCTGGCGTGGCCGGGCCGAACCAGTTGACGGGCATTGTGACGTCGACGATCGCGCCCAGTTTCAGCTACTCCAGCCTGGACCGCGGGATCGGGCCTCACTCGGGCCGCGACTTCAATATCTCGGTTCAGATTGCGGGCGCGGGCGGCAATGTGAAGTACATCTCTCCGGTGGCGAGCTTCCGGCAGTACTATCCGATGCGGGGGCTGAAGATCGACCGGGAAGGGCACAACATTCTGGGGATGCGGCTGCTGTTTGCGCACATCTCCGGGTTCGGCGGCGAGGTCGCTCCACCGACCAACCGCATCTATGGGGGCGGCGAGTCGGATGTGCGCGGCTTCGACATTCGCGCCAACTCGCCCTATACATTCGTGCCGGTGAAGGTGCAGTTCAACCTGACCAATCCGGATGGGACGCTGGTGCCGCGCGACCCAACCAACCCGAACCTGGGCAATGAACAGATACCACTTCCGATCTACCGGCTGGCCTCGGTGGGCGGGGACACGCAACTGACGGCGAACATCCAGTACATGATCCCGCTGGTCAGTACGCTGAGCTTCAACTTCTTTACCGACTTCGGCCTGACCGGCGACCTGCAGCCGGGACAACTGCTGCAGAGCGCGGCGGGCACGTCGGTGCTGGCGAGCGCGCTATACGGCTGCAATGGCAGCACGGGTAACCCCTCTGGCTTCGACAACGGCGCCTGTGTCGGCGGCCAGGCGGTGCCGTCTCTGGCGGCGCGGCAACTGAATACGGTTCCGGGAACCAACTTTGTGCCGCGCATGTCCAGCGGCGCGGAGTTCCAGGTGATTCTGCCCATCGTGAATGCGCCGTTCCGGCTGTACTTTGCATACAACCCGCTGCGGCTGTTCAAGAACCTGCCGCAGCAGTTGGCGATGCCGACGACCTGCACGGGAGCGACCGGGAAGCCGGGAGAGTTCTGCTCACTGTTCCCAATGCAAACGGGCGCTGGGCAGTACAGCTATGCGCAGGCGCTGCAGCTCTACGGGGCGGCTTACGAACTACGCGAGCCGAGGAAGACGCTGCGTCTGACCGTGAGCACGACGTTCTGAAGACGGGTTCGAGGTACAAGGTTCGCGGTTCGAGGGTCTAAAACAGGATGCGGCTGCCGAAAAGGGCAGCCGCTGTTCTTTGGTAGCCGAAGGGAAAGCAGAGGCGGAGATTTGTGGGAGAAAGGACCGAGCTGTATGGGCGCGGTGAGCTTCGTCGGGGTCCTTCGACTGCGTGACTCACGATAATGCTGTGAGTCACTCCGCTCAGGATGACAGATTTCACCACACAACCGCAGGTCCTTCGACTGCGTTTGGCGCAAAGTGCGCGCCAAACTCCGCTCAGGATGACAACTTCAACTCCACCTGTTCCTCGAACCGCGAACCTTGAACCTAGTAGGTGCGCTGGTAGGTGCGGGTGAGGCGGTCGTGCCAGGCGAGGCGGTCTTCGTCGAAGGCGGCCCAGAGCAGGCCGAGGCCAAGCGGGCAGACGGAGACGAGGACGGCGAGGATGCGGCGGCGCATGGCGCGGCGCGTGGGGTTTTCGTCGTCGAAGGTGCAGAGGGCAATGCGGGCGCAGCGCATTCCCGGGGTGGATGCGGAGAAGGAGAAGAAGAGCGCCTGGTAGAGGAGAACGAGGAGGGCGAGGACGAGGAGGCTGGCGGTGAGGGCCAGACTGGGCTGGAGTCCGGTGTGGGCGGTGAACTGGGCGGCGGCGTGGGCCGAGAGGCGGGCCAGGGTTGAGTGGCGATCGAGCGCAAGGGATGCGGTGGGAACGGTCGTGGCGGCGTTCCAGGGGATGGAGCGGCGGGCGGCAAGGACGAAGGTGGTGGCGAAGGCAAGGAACCCGGCGAGGAGAATGGAGGCGTCGATTGCGGCCGCCATGAGGCGGCGGGCGATGGAGGCGATCTGGGGAAGTGGGGCGGGTCGGGCGGAGGGAACGGCGGCGTGCTGGGCCAGATCGAATTGGCTGGCATCGGCGGTCTCCGCGGAACTGGGGACGGGTGCGTCGAGCCAGATGGAGGTCCACTGGGGCGCGGGGACTTCGGCGGGGACGGGGGTGGTGGAGATCTGGGCGGGATCGACCTCGAAGATGCGGAGCTGGCCGTCCGCGGGGGCAGCGCCGGTGGTGCGCAACGGGCCTTCCGCGTAGCGCGGACGGGCCTTGCGTGGCGCGACGAGCTGGCGGGGAAACTCGATCAGGTTGGCGGGCAAGGGCATGGGAGGCCCGAGGGGCTCTTCGAAGACGGGCGACTGGCGGAAGGCGATCTCTTCATCGAGCCGGCGGGCTTCGTCGTCGTCGCGGTCCTCCTGCTGGCTGGCGATGGAGGAGGCGAGAGGGCGATGTGCCGCGCCGAGCATCGGGAGCTGGAGCGCGCCAGTGTCTTCGCCGAGACGGACGGTAAGGCCTGGGAGAGCGGGGACAAAGGGTTGGGGGTTGGCGTGGGCGGTGTACTCGCGTGGGTGGGTGGATCCCACCTTCGGCGACGATGATGCTGTCGCGGAAGATGGGGCGCCCGCATTTGTGGCGGAGCGGGTGTGTGGGGCCGGGGTTGGAGCGAGTTGCGCTTCGGGCCAGAGAGAAAGCTCCTGCGGGAGCTGGGCCTGAGATTGGTGCTGGTTCTGGCTAAGGGACCCTTCGTTGAGTGAGTCGAGGAGCTGTTGCTGGGCCTGGGCGACGGCCTGGGCGTTAAGCGCGGCGATCTGGGCCGCGGCCTGGGCCTGCTGCGTGGCGCGTTCGGCCTCCGCGGCAAGGACAGCACGATAGCTGGGGGAGTGGGCGTAACGCTGGGCGACCGCGGCGGCGATGCGGCGGGTGCGGGCAGGCGCGGAGGGTGAGGGCGCAGGCGAGAGCGCGGGCTGCATGGCGGGGCGACGGCTGCGATGCTGGGCGAGGCGTTCGGCAACCTGACGGCGCAGGGCCTCGGCGGAGACGGGAGGCGCAGCGGTGCGGACTGCGGCATGGGCGACCGCGGAGGGGGAATCGCCGGACGCTTCCGTATCCAGCGGGGCGGTGTCGAGCAGTGCGGAACCCATTTTGCTCAAAACTCAAACTCACTTCCGTGAAATCGTCTAACCTCAAAGGGTGGTGCATGCGACAGATGTTGACGGTCGGTCCAGCCTTGCGAAGACGCTGAGGAGACTCTGCTTCTTCATAAGTATCACGGGGGGCGTGGCAAGTTTTACGCAACTTGCTGCCCAGGAGGTGACGAGTGCGGCACCTCTTTCTCAATCGGGTGCGGCGAGCGCGCCGTCGAACGGCAGATGCGTGACGACCACGACGGAGGGGCCGGCGGATGCGCATGTAGCTCTTCCCGAGGCGCCGGACGCGCCGGGGATGGCGCAGTATCCGGAGGCAGTGCCGATTGTGGCGGTGCAGAAGGGTCAGCCGGTGCAGCTCGAGGCAGACACCTGTTCGATGAAGGGGAGTGTCACCGTTTTGGACGGCCATGCGGTGGTGACCTATGGCGACCGCACATTGCAGGCAGACCGCATCCGCACGTTGCAGGCAGACCACATCGAATATGACAACACGACCGGCGCGGCGACGCTGACCGGGCATCTGCTGCTGACGGGCGGAGAGAACGACGAGAACATCCACGCCAGCCACGGAACGATCAATGTGCATACGCAGACGGGGCGTTTTTACGATGTGAGGGGATCGGTGGGGATGAGGCAGAGGCCCGCTCCGGGCGCAACCGTGAGCGCGGCGCTGGGCGCGGCGTCGGCGGGCCAGCGCACGTTGTATACCAACGGCAATCCCTTTCTGTTCAGCGGCA
>Ga0181535_10006256_pt1 | contig 12399 bp, 10 predicted proteins | sample PEATcosm2014_Bin_44_FD_119774 | JGI IMG/M metagenome (GOLD analysis project Ga0181535, IMG submission 119774) | Peatland microbial communities from MTU Mesocosm Facility, Houghton, MI, USA - PEATcosm2014_Bin17_30_metaG | ecosystem: Environmental > Terrestrial > Soil > Wetlands > Peat | place...
GATCCTGCAGGGGCGTGCCCTCCGGCGTGTCGACTCGCAAGCCGAGGTGCGGCGTGACGAGATAGCCGCCGTTGGCGATCGCCGCGTAGTTGACGGCGACCTGCAGCGGCGTGGCCAGAAGGTCACCCTGGCCGATGGCCAGGTTGATCGAGTTGCCCGGCTTCCAGAGACTGTCGATCCGCCAGTTGGGGTCGGTCTTCCTGGTGTAGGTAGCGCGACGCCAGGCCGGCGTCGGAACGACGCCGGCCGCTTCTCCGGGCACGTCGATGCCGGTGAGATGACCGTAGCCCAGGCGCTTTGCCCAGTCTTCGAGGTCGGTGCCCGAGCGCAGATAGAAGTCGTAGCCGACCTGGTAGAAGTACGTGTCGGCCGACTGCACGATGGCTTGGGTCAGGTCGATCGTGCCGTGGCCGTTGGGGTTCCAGTCGTGCCACAGCAGACCGTGATTGGTGTAGGTGGCGGGAGCGTCGAGAGTGGTCGACGGACTGAGCACACCGGTCTGCAGGCCGGCGATCGTGTCGACGACCTTGAACGTCGAGCCGGTCGGGTACTCGCCTGAGGTCGCGCGATCGATCAGTGGGTCGTTGGCCTGCGGCCGCAGGAGTTGTGCCAGGTGACTTGCACTGATGCCGCCCGAGAACCAGGCCGGATCGTAGGAGGGGTAGTTGGCCATGGCCAGCACGGCCCCGCTGTGGGCGTCGAGCACTACGGCGGCGCCGGCGTTCGCTTGAGTGTAGGAGGCGGCGTGAGCCAGGGAGATGCCAGAGCGCAGCGCGTTTTCGGCGGCTCGCTGCACCCGGGCGTCGATCGTGAGGACGAGGTTGTCGCCGGGCTGCGGGAGACTGCCACCTGCCACCTGCGCCACGGGCTTGCCAAGCGCATTGACCTCCACCTTGGCCGCGCCATCGATGCCCTGCAGCCAGCGGTCGTAGGTGGCTTCAACGCCGCTCTGCCCGACTTCGTCGTCGGGCAGGTACCCGCGAAAGCGAGCCTGTTTGAGCTGCTGTGGGTCGATCTGTCCGAGGTAGCCGAGAATCGGAGCCGCCAGATCGCCCAGCGGATAGGCTCGCAGGTAACTCTGCTGCACCTCGACTCCAGCAAAGGATTGGTTACGCTCGAGCAGGTAGGAAACGAGCGTCTTCGGGGCGTCGCGCTTGACGATGACGAGGTCGTAGGGCAACCAGGACTGTTTGGCCACCAGGGCAAGGATCGTCTTTGCCGGTACGTGGACCAGGGGCGAGAGTCGCCGTGCCAGCCCGGGAAGCGCACCCGGCGCTACATTCATCGGGCGGATGCCGATGGAAAGGCCGGCCCGGTTGTCGACGAGCGTTGCGCCGTTACGATCTTCGATCACCCCGCGCGGCGCCATGATCTCGACGCTGCGCAGGCTGTTGTTCTCGGCCTGTGCCAGGTATTGCTGGCTGTCGAGGATCTGCAGGAACCAGAGACGAAAGACCAGTACGCCGAGCAACACCACGACGAGACCGCCGAGTAGTGCCACGCGTGCAGCCACTGACGGCAGGACCAGCGGCGCGCGGCCGCCCGCCGTGCCTCTTGTGGGCACCAGGTGATCGCGCCTGAGTCTTGTCTTCTTCACGCTGATGAGCCCTCTGATGGGTGTCCGCCGCATGTCCGGCACGGGTCTCGTCGGGGGGGAGCCTCGCGCATCTGTCGGCGCTGGCGAGTCGGGCTTTCCGTTCGCTCCAGCGGCTTCGTCGTAGCTGCGGGCCGGCGGCACGAAGCTCGCATGAGGCGATCGACTGACCAAAGCTTACAGGCGGCGCGAGGCGAGCGGACGCCGCCGTTCATGTTTGATTCAGATTCGGGCGGGTGGTCGGCGGTCATCGCCCCACGGCTCGATGGTAGACTTCTGCGTCGCCATCACTGCCGGCAGTCGAAGGAGCACGAATCCGTGAGCAGATCGCACCGAGACGGCCGCAGGCAGCTCGCCCTCAGGGTCCCGGCCATCATCACGGCCTACTTCTGGGTGATCAAAGGCCTTTCGACGGCCATGGGCGAGTCGACGTCTGACTACCTCGTCCACAGACTGCACCCCGTGCCTGCCGTGCTGCTGGGGTTCGCGGGCTTCGTGGTCGCCTTGGCGCTGCAGTTCGCCATGCGGCGCTACCTCGCGTGGACCTACTGGTTCGCGGTCGTCATGGTCGGCGTGTTCGGCACGATGGCCGCCGATGTGCTCCATGTCGGGCTGGGCGTGCCGTACTTTGCGTCGGCCACGTTGTACGGCGTCGCCCTCGCGGCCGTCTTTGTGACCTGGCAGAGAAGCGAAAAGACGCTTTCGATCCACAGCGTCACCAGCGCTCGCCGCGAAGCGTTCTACTGGGCCGCGGTCGTCGCCACCTTCGCCCTGGGCACGGCGGCCGGAGATCTCACCGCCTACACCTTCCATCTGGGCTACGCCTGGTCGATCGTGCTCTTCGCCGGCATGATCACGGTCCCCGCGATCGGCTACTGGCGCTTTCACTGGAACCCCATCCTGGCCTTCTGGTGCGCGTACGTCCTCACGCGGCCGCTGGGCGCCTCGTTTGCCGACTGGATGGGCAAGCCGGTGAGCTCCGGCGGCCTGGGCTGGGGCCAGGGGCGGGTCAGCCTGACCCTGACGGCCATCATCGTCTGCCTGGTCGCCTACCTCTCCATCACGCGCAAAGACGTGCAGCGTGACCGATCAGAGGCAACGAGAACGCGCGAGGCGCCGGCGCCGGCCGCGCGCCGGTAGGCCGTCTCTTTGGGCCGCACCTCCTGAGCCACGTGCCGAAGAGCGGACCTGGTTTGAGTCCTCTCAGCCGCGGCCGCTCCTCGCGACGGCCGAGGGGGCCGATCGCGAACACCTAAGCGCGCGTCAGCCGAAGAGCAGCCCGCCGCGCCGCGAGAGCCGCTACGACGGCGAAAAGCATCGCGCCAAAGATATCGATCCAGTGATGAACGTGCGACGCGACGCGGGCGCCGCCGATCGCGGCTGCAAGTGCGATCAAGACGATGCCCCACTTGCGCGAGTAGAAGAGCACGCACATCGCCAGGAACATGGCCAGCAGCGTGTGGTCTGAAGGAAAGCCGTTGTCTGCCGGGTGGGGGAAGAGGGGCATGATGTGTTGAGTGACGAAGGGTCGCGGATCGTGGTAGAGGGCGCCGCCAAGCTTGAGGAGCGCGACGGCGATGGCGCCGCCGATCACCCCCGTGAAGCCGAACTCCCACTTTTGCTGGCGGGGCAGTCGCAGCCACACCCCGACGGCGATCACGATGCTGAGAAAGACAGCGTACTGTGCGACGGCAGAGATCAACGAGTTCACGGATGCGGACTCTGTCATCAATGACCTGACAGAAACATGACCGCCTGCGTCGGCACACCCGCTGTGAGCGTGTTTCGAGGCGCGGAGCCCTGCAACCGCAGGGCGGGGGCGTGGTAGAGTCGTGCGGCATCGGAGCTCCCCTCCAGGTGCCACGCCCCCGGACTGCGGCAACGGTCGCGGGGGCACTTCGTCGCCTTTGACGGTTCGCGTCGCCGAGAGCCGTGCTGCCGAAAGCCTCGCGTAGTCGAGTGGCAAAGTCGCGCCAACTGCTTCGCCGCAGTTGAACGGCGCCGGCGCTGATCCTACAGTGAGGAAGGCCGTCGGCAAGAGCGATGTGCTACGAGTGCCGTCTGCTGCACGCAACCTATGGTTCGAGCGACAAGCGAGGTCGAGATGTCACCAATGGTCGCCATGATCGGCGCCCCCGAATTGCTCATCATCTTTGCGATCGTCGTCCTGCTCTTCGGCGCTTCGCGCATACCGGGGCTCGGCAAGTCGATCGGGCAGAGCATACGGGGTTTCAAGACGGGCCTTAACGAAGACAGCGACGAGGCGCCGAAGCAGCTCCAGAACAAGTCCCCCGACGACAAGACGCCGGCAGTTTGATCGCCCTTGCCACGAAGAAGTCGGCGCTGAGCCGGTCCGGCGTCTCTCACAGGGCATGAGAGCCAGCCGTGTGCACAGCGGGCAGCGCCAGTCGCACGTCCTTGCGCGCCTCGTTGCCGACCATCGGCTCACGGCAGCTCAGGGCGCCGCCGCCTATCGTGGGCGCTTACGCCTGCGAGGCTAGGGGGGTGGGCAGGCCTGCACTGAGCCCAGGACGACGACGTCTCCGCTGCCTTTCGCGGCGGCCTGGCGTTGGAGGCCGTGGGATCTCTGGTGGCATCGATGTGCACGAGCGTCCCGGCGGCATTGCACGAACTTGACAGGGCCCGGCGTTGCGTCAATCATCGGACGGCACGGTCGTGTCGGACCCACCCTAGCTTGAGATCGGCGGCTGGAGTCATGGCGAGCGAAGACGAGGCTGCTCTCTTTCGCACCACCTTCTCCGACTCACCGGTCGGCATGACTGTGACGACGCCTGACGGCTGCGTGCGGGCTGTCAACCCAGCGCTGTGCAGGCTGTTGGGCTACTCACGCGCAGAGTTCCTCACCATCTCCCTCGACGACGTCATCCACCCCGATGATCTCCCGCACAGCCGCGAGGCTCTGCGTGCTCTTGTCTCGGGCACTCACACGTCCTGGGCCGCCGAGAGGCGTTGCCTGCGCAAGGATGGGAAGACGGTCTGGGCGCGTGTCACCGTCGTGCTCGAGCGCGACGCCGACGGTACTCCGCTCTATCTGCGCACCTACCTCGAGGACATCGGCCACGAGGTCGCCGCCAAGCGTGCACTGCGTGAGAGCGAGGAACGCCGGCGCGGCAAAGAACTCACGTGCCTGTTTGAGCTATCCCGCATGATCGAACGACCGGGCATCGGCATCGAAGACATCCTTCGGGAGACTGCCTGGCTGCTGCCGTCGGCGTTCCTGCACCCCGACTCTGCCGGCGCGAGGATCGAGCTGGAGGGCGCAGAGTTCGCCTCATCCGGTTTTGTCGCGAGCCGTTGGCGACTGCGCGTTCCGCTGGAGTTGTTCGGCGAGCCGGCAGGGTTCATCGAGGTCTGCTATCGGGAGGAGCAGCCCCCGGCCGACAGCGGACCGTTCCAGGTCGAGGAGCTGGCGCTGCTCAAGACGGTGGCGCGGCGACTCGAGGACGTGGTCGAGCGGTATCGCGCCGCAAGGCGGTTGCGGGTCAGCGAAGAGCGCTTTGCGCTGGCTGCGCGTGGCGCCAACGACGGCATCTGGGACTGGGACCTGACGACCGACGAGGTGATGCTCTCGCCTCGCTGGAAGTCCATGCTGGGCTACGACCAGGACGAGCTGACCGATGCACTCGCCACTTGGGACGCCCTTCTGCGCCCCGACGACAAGGATGCTGTCTGGGAGTCCATGTCCCACTATCTCGCGGGGGACTCGGATATCTACGAAGGAGAGTCCTGGTTGCGGCACAAGGATGGGCACTTCGTTCCGGTCCTGACGCGCGGTTTCGCCCTTCGTCGTGAGTCCGACGGCGCTGCCCAACGCTTCACGGGAACCATCACCGACCTGACCGAGCTCAAAGCCGTGGAGGCGTCCCTCCACGAGGCGATCGGAGAGCTGCGGCGCTCCAACCAGGAGCTCGAGCAGTTCGCCTACGTAGCCTCGCACGACCTTCAGGAACCGTTGCGCATGGTGGCCAGCTACACGCAGCTACTGGCGCGCCGCTACTCCGACAAGCTCGATCAGGACGCTCAGGATTTCATCGGGTATGCCGTCGACGGTGCCACTCGCATGCAGGAGCTCATCCAGGATCTTCTGGCCTACTCGAGAGTGACCACGCGCGGCGCCCCCTCGACGCCGGTCGATGCCCGGGGGGCTTTGGACGAGGCCTTGATAAACCTGGAGCCCGCGATCGCCGAGTCCGGGGCGCTGGTGACGGCCGACGACCTGCCGACCGTCCTGGGCGATCGCACTCAGGTGGTGCAGGTCCTCCAGAACCTCATCGGCAACAGCATCAAGTTCCGCCGGCCCGAGGTGTCGCCACACGTCCACTTGAGCGCGCAAGCAGACCCAGACAACGACAATCTCTGGATGTTCCAGGTGGCCGACGACGGCATCGGCATCGACCCCAGGCACGCCGAACACGTATTCGTGGTCTTCCGCAGGCTACATGGCAGACAGGAGTATCCCGGCACAGGCATAGGTTTGGCGCTGTGCAAGAGGATCGTCGAGCGTCACGGAGGCACGATCTGGTTGCAGCCGGATGTCGCGGAAGGCACCACGGTCAGTTTCACGCTGCCAAAGGCAGAGAGCAGGAGCAGCGAGGAAGGAGAGACCGATGGACGCAGCGGCTAGTGGCCGCCCGGTAGATATCCTCTTGGTCGAGGATAACGAGGGCGACGCCCGCCTTGCCAAAGAGGCGATGCTCGAGAGCAAGATGCGCAATACCCTGCATCGCGTGTCCGACGGCGTCGAAGCCATGGCGTTCCTGCGGCGCGTCGGCAAGTACGCGGACGCGCCGCGGCCGTCGCTGATCCTGCTCGACCTCAATCTCCCCAACAAGGACGGCCGCGAGGTGCTGGCCGAAGTCAAGTCGGACGACGAGTTGAAGCGCATTCCCGTCGTCGTCCTCACGACGAGCAACGCCGACGAGGACATCCTCGCCAGCTACGACCTTCATGCGAACTGCTACATCACCAAGCCCGTCGATCTGACGCAGTTCATCAAGGTCCTGCGCTCGATCGACGAGTTCTGGCTGACCATCGTCAGACTCCCCAGCAGTGTCCCGGGGGCGCCAAGGCGAGCTCCCGACGGAGCCGTAAGCGGGAGTGCCTGAACGGTTTGCTCGTGACCGACAAAGGAAACGTACGGGTTCTATGGTTGGCGATGCAGGTGTTGCCGCTTCCGACGCAGGTGAGACGCAGCACCCCCGACGTCGACAGCAAGCCATCAGATCCGCCCACAGGCGTCAGCACTGCGCGCAAGTCAGCAGCCGGCCGTTGACGCAAGGGGAGCACGGAGTCGGGGTGCTGTTCGCGCCTCAGGCCGCGCGAAGCCAGATCGGTTCTAATGGTCGAGAGGGCGGCGATGCCCAAAAAGGTCCGCGAACCCGCTATTCGTACTGACGCGGGCATGTCGGCCGGCGGCAACACGTAATCGACGAGGCCGGTGGCGATGGCGCTGCGCGGCATGCCGTCGTAGGCGGCAGTCCGGGGATCTTGGGCGATGACCATGCCACCTTCACCTTTGATCATGCGCAGGCCGAGGGTGCCGTCGCTGCCGGTGCCTGAGAGCACGATACCCACGGCGCGCTCGCCCTGGTCGGCGGCCAGCGAACGGAAGAAGTAGTCGATGGGCAGGCGCTGGCCGCGCGGCATCTCGGGTTCCGCGAGGCATAGACGGCCGCCGACGAGGACCATCTCCGTGTTGGGCGGCATGACATAGGCGCGGCCGGAGCGCACTTCCATGCCGTCTTCGGCCCAGGCGATCTGCAGGTGGGTGTACTTCTTGATCAGGTCGAGCAGCAGGCTCTTGTGGTCGGGGTCGAGATGCTGCACGAGCACGAGTGCCATGCCGAGCGATTCGTCGGTCGGCACGGCGGCGAGGAACTCTTCGATGGCGACGAGGCCGCCGGCCGACGCGCCGATGCCGACGATGGGGAAGCGGGGCGACGCGGTGGGCTTGTCGGGCCGCTTGGCGCTGGGCTGCCGTGCCGCCGGTTTGCGTGCGATTGACTTGCCTGTCGCCGGCTTGCGACTTGCGGTCGTCACCCTCCGCCTCCTGGCTCACGTACATGAAGTAAACCTTGCTTCATCGTATATCCATAGTGGCTCAGCGCGGTACGTCGTCCGTTGCAAGCAGGGGTTCGACCGCCAGCTCGCCGAGAAGGGCTCCAGCGACAGCTAGCCCTTGGGCGTCTTCTCCACCGCCTCTGCGGGCTGCTGGAGTGCGTTAACCCGTGGAACCACTCGTGCCGATACGAGGAAGATGGTGATCGTCCCGCCAAGAGAGCGTCGCGATGGAGTTTGAGGCGCTGGCTCTGCTGCACAGCCCACCCTGGGCGACAAACGCCTCGAGGCGTTTGCGCCCGGCCGCGACCTTGGCCTTCGTCGCCCTTGTCGTCTATCTGACGGCGCTGTTCGGGCTGAAGTTCGGGATGCCTGGGACGAACGCATCGCCGGTCTGGCTGGCGGCCGGCGTTGAGCTGGCCGCCGTGCTCCTGCTCGGCCGCCGTGCACTACCAGCCATCTTCGCCGGCGCCGTGCTGGCCCAGCTGACGGTCGGCACCGCGCCGGGACTCAGCTTCGTGCAGGGCGTGCCCGATGTGGTCGACGCATTCATCGCCGCGTCCGCGATCACGTACTTTGCCCGTGGAGACACGGACCTGCTCCGCATCCGCGACGCCGCGGTGCTGCTCGTCTTCGGCGCCGGCGCAGCCGCGGCGGTCACCGCGACGATGGGCATCACAATCGTCACGATCGCCAACCACCTGCCCTGGTCCGACTACGGCATCAGCTGGCTCACCTGGTGGCTCGGCGACGCCTGCGGCATCATCCTCGTCGCGCCACTCATCGTGGCGGTCGTCAGGGCGCCGCGCGCTCGAGTCGCGACACGCCGGGTCGGCGAGAGCGTTCTCCTGCTGGCGATCCTCGTGCTGTCGAGCGCCGTGGCGTTCGCCGGCATCCTGGACCCCCGCTTCGCAGAGCCCGCCGTGTATCTGACCTTCATGCAGCTCGTGTGGATCGCGTTTCGTTTTGGCTCACGGCTGACGCTGGCGGCCGCCAACGTGGTGGCGCTGGTCGCTATCGTCGCGGCCTACAACGCCAAAGGACCGTTCATCCACGCCGAGCTTCACGACACCTTGCTCTACCTGCAAGCTTCCATGGGCGCCCTGGGCGTGGCGGTGCTGGTTCTCGCCGCGGTGGTGAACGAGCGCCAGCAGGCGCAGCAAGCTGTCGAAGTGGCGCGTGACGAGCTGGAGGAGAAGGTGCGTGAGCGGACCCGACAGCTCGACGAACTCGCTAGACACGACCCGCTCACCGCACTCGCGAACGTGCGCTCCTTCATGGAGGAGCTCGAGCGCGCTGTCCGGCAGGCGGCGCGCGGCCACGGCTCGGCCCTGCTCTTCGCCGACCTGGACCGGTTCAAGTCATGCAACGACGTGTTCGGGCACGTGTTCGGCGACTCCGTGCTGGCCCAGGTCGGGGCCACGCTGCAGTCAGAGGCGCGCAAGAACGACGTGGTGGGCCGCCTGGGCGGCGACGAGTTTGCCGTGCTGCTGGACGGGGCCGACTCGAGCGAGGCGATGGCTGTGAGCGAGCGGATGAGAGAGGGCGTTGCGAAAGTCGGTCACAAGCTGGGCGCCGACATCGCCTTGAGCGGCGGCATCGCGGTGATCGATGGGAAGGCGGACGCCAGGGCCGTGCTGAGCGCTGCCGATCGGGCCATGTACGAGGCCAAGGTCCGGGGCAACGCCATCGTCGCCGCCGCCTGACTGCGCCCCGCCGTCTGGCCCGGCAGGGCGGCGGTCGAAGGGGCGTCCGTCCCGCCTGATAGTGTGAAAAGAGTCAGTCCACGGCCGAAGGGCGCGCCGGTTGCAGTACGTCATCCACAGGGGGCGCGACGAGATCGGCGGCATGTGCATCGAGGTCTCAGCCGCCGACGGCACGCGCGTGCTGCTCGACCTGGGCATGCCGCTCTACGACGCAAACCGCGCCGACTACCCCTTCGGCACGCCGCAGCGCCCCACTGCCGAGCTGCTCGACGAGGGCGTGCTGTGCGACATCCCCGGACTCTATGCCTCAGACCCGGCGGCGCCCGGCTACGCCGCCATCATCGTCACCCACTCGCACCTCGACCACTACGGGCTGGCCCATCACGCGCACTCCGCCATCCCGGTCTACGCCAGCCGCGGCACGCTGGCGATCTTCGAGGTGAGCACGATCTTCTTTCCCGACGCCGCGCTGCCGGCCGACGCCAGAGTGCTGCCCGACGGCGAGTCGCTGCGGTTCGGCGCGCTCACGGTCAGCGGCATCCCCGTCGATCACTCGGCGCCCGACGCGCGCGCCCTGCTGGTCGAAGCCGACGGCCAGAAGCTCATCTACTCGGGCGACCTGCGCGCCCACGGCCGCACCGACTTTCGCTTCGAGAAGCTGCTCGCCGACCCACGTCTGCGCGGCGCCGACTGGCTGCTGCTCGAGGGCACGACGCTGGGCGCCGGCGGTGACAGCCACGGCTTGCACAGTGAGCCAGAGGTCGAAGAGGCGCTGGTCGGCCTTGCGTCCGGCGCACCCGACAAGGCCGTCGTGGTCGTGGCCTCGGGGCAGAACCTCGACCGCCTCGTGTCGTGCTATCGGGCGGCCAAGCGCACGGGCCGAAAGCTGGTCGTCGACCCCTATCAGGCCTTCGTGCTGCGCAAGCTCGCGCCTCTGTCTCCGGACATCCCGCAGTTCACCTGGGACGACGTGCGCGTGAGCTTCACCCATCACCAGGTCGAAAAGCTCAAGGCGGCCGGCCTCGTGGAGCTCGCTCACGAGATGGGGCGTGCCGCCAGGGTCGGTACCTACGCCCTTGGCGCCCACCCCGGCAGCTACCTGCTGAACGCGCGGGGCAGCTGGCGCACCACGCAGCTGCTCAATCGCATCGGGGCCGCCAACGCCGAGCTGGTCTGGTCGATGTGGGGCGGCTACTGGAACCGCGACGACTGCGCGGTGCGATCGTGGGCCGAGCGCGAGGCAGTCGAGGCGCACTTCATCCACAGCGGGGGCCACGCCTGGCCCGACGACCTGGAACGCCTGACGACGGCGTTGCAGCCGCGCCTGGTCGAGATCGTGCACACGGCCAAGGACGAGCGCGCGACGAGCGGGGGCCTGGGGACGAGCGGGGGGCGAGGGGAGACATGAAGGAGCTCGTCACCGTCACCGGTTCACAATCGCGCACTGGCGACGATCGCCTGCCTTAAGGCGGACCGCTGCTGCGCTAAGCATGTCGCCCGGTCACGCCGATACAGCAGGCACCGTGCGTTTCGCCGCGGTGGCCCTGCGCCTCGCGTTGCGGTGGCCCTGCGCCTCGCGCTGCGGCGGCGCAGTAGGATGTTGCGCACCATCGACGAAAGCGACGACAGGGGGTATGCGGCCATGAAACTGATGCAACGGATGGAGTGCGCGATGAAGGCTATCGACACAGCGCTCACCATCGCCAAGTTCATCGTCGCCCTCACGGCGGCGCTGGTGGGATTCACCGCCGTCGTCGCCATCGTGGCCTACCTCAAGCGTGAACAATGGACCAAGCCCGCGTACACCTGGGCGCGCAACGCCTCTGGGCGCTGGAGCGTGACGCCCTGGGCGTCCTGATCGACATGGTCGTACGTTCGTCTAGAGAAACGGCAAGGGGGCAGGCTGTTTATGCGAGGCGACGGTCGGGCTGGTCGGTCGCCGCAGGGAGAGCACGCACCGACGGAAGCGGCGGCGCCGGCAGGCGCCACGGGCGCTTTTCGTCGCGCGCGCACGAGACCAGGCTTGCAGCCACGGACAGTTCGCAGGAGGTGACATTCGCATGAAACACCCGAACAGGGACCAGAGCGGGTTCACGCTCATCGAGGTCCTCATCGTTCTCGTCATCCTGAGCATCCTGGCCGCCATCGCCATCCCGGCGTACCTGAGCCAGCGCGGCAAGGCCAAGAACGCCGCGGTAAGAGAAGGCATCCACTCCATCGAGATAGGCGTGCAGAGCTACGCCCTCGACAACGGCGACGCCTATCCGCCGGCCGTGGCCGGCAGCACGACGCTCGTCGATTCAAACGGCAAGGCCTACGTCGACCAGTGGCCCAAGAACCCCGTCAGCGGCGCCCCCATGCGGGACAGCACCGCCCAGGGCGACTACACCTACACTTCTGCCTCGAGCAGCTCGTACCAACTGGTCGGTCACATGGTGAGCGGGCCGGACTTCACGGTCCCCTGACCCGCGGCCGGTTCACGGCCGGCACTCACGAGCGCAGGGGCGCGAGAACGCCCTGTGACCATGCCGGGCGAGAGCGCGTGGTTGCCGATCGCTGACATGGGGCAGAGTCGTGGGGCAGCCTTTGGAGCGGCCCACTTGGCCCTGATCGGGCGCTATCCACTGTGCTGGCGTTAACAATCCTGCTCACACCTTGTTTTCGGGGAACGTCGGTGCTAACATAGCATGTCCGGTCCGCCGGATAGTCACGGTACCCCTCAGGTACCTCACGGCTCCTCGAGAGCCCCACGGTGGCCGTGGGGCTCTTTTCAGCGGCCTGGCACGACCTAGTCGAGCGCCCCTGTACGGGCTGCTCCCACGACAAGGAGAAGGGCAACGACTGTGAGTGACGCAGTGCAAGAGCGCCCGGCAAACGAGCCGCCCGACCTCGACAGCGAAGAGGTACGAGAGCTGCTTGCCGAAGGCCGCGAGCAGGGCTTTCTGACCGCCGAGCACGTCCAGGACCGATTGCAAGACGTCGAACTCAGCGCCGAGCAGATCGACCTGGGCCGACGCTTGA
>Ga0181535_10006258_pt1 | contig 12398 bp, 12 predicted proteins | sample PEATcosm2014_Bin_44_FD_119774 | JGI IMG/M metagenome (GOLD analysis project Ga0181535, IMG submission 119774) | Peatland microbial communities from MTU Mesocosm Facility, Houghton, MI, USA - PEATcosm2014_Bin17_30_metaG | ecosystem: Environmental > Terrestrial > Soil > Wetlands > Peat | place...
AACGCGGTCAATGATTTGGATTTGCCTGATTGCCAGACCGGCTTTTATGACAGCCTCGTCGTTTTCGATCATCGCATTGACCAGGTCTGGATCGTTTCCACCGGCCTGCAATCCGATGGCTCGCGCAGCCCGGCCCGCGCCCGCTCCCAGTTCGAATTCTGGCAGGAGCGCCTGCTGAAATCGCCCGCCGCCCAAAAATCCCCGGCGGCCGCCCCGCTCGCCATTGGCGATGCCGCGTCCAATCTCTCCCGCGCCGAATTCACGGCCAAGGTCGGACGTGTCCTGCAATACATCCGCGCCGGCGACACCTATCAAGTAAATTTGTCCCACCGGCTCACGGCCCGCGCCGCGGGGTCCGGCTGGGATTTTTTCCAACGGCTGGCCGACGTCTCCCCCGCCCCCTTCGCCGCCTATCTGGATTGCGGCGATTTTCAGGTCTGCTCCTCGTCGCCCGAATTATTTCTTCGCCTCAGTGGCGCGCAGATTCAAACCCGCCCGATCAAAGGCACCCGCCCCCGGGACGCGGACGCCACTCGCGACGCCCAGTTGACCTACGAATTGCAAACCAGCGGCAAGGAAATGTCCGAGCTGGTCATGATTACCGACTTGCTGCGCAACGATCTGGGCAAGGTCTGCGAATTTGGCTCCGTCCAGGTGCCGGAGCTGGTCCGCTTGGAACGCTATTCCCACGTCCAGCATTTGGTTTCGACCGTCTCCGGCCGGTTGCGCGCCGACCAAACCCATTTTTCCGCCTTTGCCTCCTGTTTCCCCGGCGGCAGCATCACCGGCGCCCCCAAAATACGCGCCATGGAAATCATTGACGAATTGGAACCGGTCACCCGCGGCCCTTACACCGGGTCCATCGGTTATCTCGGATTTAATCGTGAAAGCCAGTTGAATATCGCCATCCGCACCGCCATCTGCCAGCCGGACGCGATTCATTTTAACGTCGGCGCCGGCATCGTCGCCGAATCCCTGCCCGAGGCCGAATACGACGAAACCATGGCCAAGGGCGCCGGCTTTCTCGCCGCCTTGCGCCCGGCCGCCCAACGTCAAAATTCCATTCTGTCGCCGCCATGATTGTTTTTCTCAATGGAAAATTTGTCCCCGAAAACCGCGCCGTCGTTTCTGTGTTTGACCGCGGTTTTCTTTATGGCGACGCCTTGTTTGAAAGTCTCCTTGTCACCCGCGGCCGGCCCTTTTGCTGGGACATGCACATGGCGCGCCTGCAAAGCGGCGTAAGTTTTTTAGAGCTTGCGATTCCCTATTCATGGGATCAACTGCGGCAATTCGCCCTGCAACTCATCGCCCGCAATAAGATGCCCGAAGGCATGTTGCGCTTGACAATATCGCGCGGCATCACCGGGCGCACCTACTCCCCGCAAAACGCCGCCCGCCCCGCCGTCGTCATGACCCTCCACCCCGCGCCCGTTATTCATGCGCTGCCGCGCTGGCCTGTCATCACGGCTCCGCTTCAATTGATGGCTAACGATCCGCTTTCTCTGTTCAAAACCGCCAACAAACTCCCTCAAATCGTCGCTCGCGCCGCCACCGACGCCGCCCGCGCCAGGGAAGCCCTTTTCCTCAACACCGCCGGACGCATCGCCGAGGGCACGACCGGCAATGTCTTCTGGATAAAAAACAACGTCGTCTGCACCCCGGCCCTGCCGGATAGCGCCCTTCCCGGCGTGACCCGCGCCCTCGTGCTCGATTTGTGCGTCAAGATGAATATCAAGTGCCGCCAGAAAAAGGCGCGCCTGCCGGAACTCCGCCAATCCGACGGCGCCTTCCTCACCATGTCTTCCCTCGGCATCGTTGAAATCGCGTCCCTCGACGGCCTCAATCTCAAACGCTCCCCGCTCGTCCAAAAACTCTGGGTTGCCTACCGCGCCTTGCTTCAATCCGATCCTCTACCCTGAAAAACATTCCCCCTTGACTGTATCTATAGAACAGATACAGTAGTCTCAGTGGACGGGAAAAATACATCTTTTCTGCTTCCGCCGATTTCTCCGGCGGGCGGCCCGCTTTACCAGCAGATCGTGGACGGCTTCAAGCGCGAGATCAGCGAAGGCCGCCTGCGCGAGGGGGCCGCGCTCCCTTCCTTCCGGCAACTCGCGGCTGATCTCTTGGTCAGCGTCATCACCGTCAAACATGCTTACGAGGAACTGGAGGGGGAAGGCATCATCCTGCGCCGCCAGGGCCTTGGCACTTTTGTCGCCCGCAACGGGGATGACCGCACCCGCCAGTTGAAGACGGAGCGGGCTGGCGAGTTGTTCCGCGCCGCCATTCATGAAGCCCGCCAAGCCGGTTTGTCTGACAAGGAAATCGCCGATTTGTTCCGTCGCATTAACAACCAGGAAAACAAATGAACGCCAATGCCATTGAAATTCGCGGCCTGCAAAAATCCTTCGGCCATTTCCAACTCGGCCCGCTTGATCTGACCGTCCCGCGCGGTGCCATCTACGGTTTGATCGGCCCAAACGCCGCCGGCAAAACCACCACCCTCGACCTTATCATGGGCATGGGCGACGCCGATGCCGGTTCCATCACCGTCCTCGGCCTTGATCATCGCCGGGACGAGGCGGCCATGAAACAACAGGTCGGCTACGCCAGTCCGGATACCAATTACGGGGCCTGGGGCAAGGTGTGGAAATTGATCCGCTTCGTGCGCGGGTTTTATCCGTCCTGGGATGAGGCCTACTGCGAACAACTTCTTGAAAGCCTTCAAGTCAATCCGGCTGACAAGATTGCCACCCTTTCCTTCGGAACCCGCATCAAGCTCGGCTTGATCCTTGCCCTTTCCTGGCATCCCAAAGTGATGATTCTTGACGAACCCACGGCGGAACTCGACGCCATCTCCAAAAAACAGATTTTCTCCGAGCTGCTCGCCGCCATGCAAAACGAGGAGTGGACCATCATTATTTCCTCCCACGGATTGAGCGATCTTGAACGCTTTGCCGACAATGTCGGGATCATTAAAAACGGGAAACTGCTTTTGGAAGGCCCGATCAGCGATCTGTTGGAGCGATACCAACTGGTGAATTTTGTCACAAACAATGGCGCAGTCTTCACGCCGCCCGGCGGTTTCTTTGTCCAAAAACACGAGAGCGACCGCTGGCAGGCCTTGGTGGACTTGCAAAAAAACAGCCCGGAAACGCTGGCCGCGCGCGGCGCGCGGCAAATCTCCATCACCCCCGTGACGCTGGAAGACGTTTTTGTGATCCTGGCCGGGGAGTCAAACCTATGAAAAATATAATCGCCGATTTTTTGCGGCGCTGGTGGTGGTGCTATCTGATTTTATTTTTCCTGGTCACCTTGTGTACGGCAGCGGATCCGCGAACGAGCGCTGAATTTGTCTGTTTTCTCGTACTACCATTTGCTTTTGAACTATGGCGCAGCCCGGTTAAAGCCATGACGACATTGCCCGTCTCCCGAAGAACAATTGCCTTGAGTTATTGGAGCCTTGCCGTCCTTTTGCCGGTATTACTGATGTCAGCGATCATTGCGCTCGAAATCTTGCTCTTTCATTCCGTTGCTATCTCGTTGAAAAATGCTGTCGTGATGCTCTTTGGATCGCTGCTTTTTGTCGGATCATTTTATTGCTATTTAACTTCTATTCCACCTCATGACAAAACGCGTGATCGGAACGATTCCCCGCAGGTTTTTTGTTGTATCTTATGTATGAATATGGCCTTGTTCGCCTCAAGATTTTTTTTATACGCAAAAAAACACGGCTGGATTATCTATCTTGCGGGTTTGACCGGCTTGTTTCTCACGATTCTTGGGTATTTGCGAGCCGAAAAACTGGTTTCGGGGCCTGTCGGGGAAAAACGCATGCAACCTCCCGGCAAAACGCAAAAAAACATTCCACCGGCCAGAGTGGCGCGATTTGGCGGCGTCTTTCTAAATATTATCTGGATTGGAATTCTTATGGGATTTTTAGTCGCCACATGGGCTCGGATTTTTAACTCCAGCGGAAATGCTTTGTCGTTTTTTTACGCGCTCGCCCTCGGCAGCGTATTTCCCGTTGCGCTTTTTGGTGGCCAGTTGAGGTTATGGCGAAGCCTGCCGCTTTCGACAAGGCAACTCGCCGCAATACTATCGCTTATGCCGCTCGCCAGCGTCCTGGCAATGCTCGCCGGATTGGCCATTGTGTGGTGGATTGTTCCAGGTCGATTTTTAAATGTTTTTTTTGTCTTCTCTTGTACGATGTCGATGGTGGGGGCAATATGTATTGCATCAAGTTTTGCCGTTCCGTTTGGTGAAGCAGACCTTGGTTGGGTTCTTGCCTATCTGTTTGCGATCGTTATTATCAACATAATTCCCTACACGCATTGGCCGGCCGCTTTCTGGTGGCTGCTGGGACTATCCTTGATCCTGGCCTCGTATTTCCTGAACCGGCATTGGTTGCGCTCCAGCGCGTCTTATCGCCCAAGAAAGGTATTTTAGACTCCGCCATGAATATAAAAACGGAACCGCGCCAGAATGAGGCAGCCATCCTGTCCCGATTCCGCCTTTTAAACGGTCACGGCAAAACGTGCGTCGCCGAAATGATCAGGCAGAGCGGTTTGCTTCCCACATTTTGCGGCGAATAACTGGTCGCAAAAGTTTGGGCGGTATCCGCCGGGCATGACGGCAATTCGCCGGCGGCGGTCGGTCCCAAATAAGGCTGGAGATCGCTTCCCGTCGGCGTGTCCGTATCCTGTTTGCGCTGTTCCAGCGCCCATTGCTGCTTGGCGGCATCAATGTAGCGCAAGTTGCTGATGCAGGAGTTTTTCCGGGCGGATTCGCGCGCGTTGGCATAATTGGGAATGGCAATCGCCGCCAGCAATCCGATAATGGCCACCACGATCATGATTTCGACCAGGGTGAAACCGTTTTTGCGGGTCATTTGAATTTTCATAACTATGTTCCTTGTCAGCGCGGCGTGAACAAGGCAAAGGGCGGGTTTAGAATAATGACAATGGTGTTCACGAATTGCCCTTCGCCCACCGCGCCATCAATTATTCAACCCCGCCCACTCCCAATTCGTTTCGCCGGCCCGTCCCATTAACGCCTTTTAACTTTTCCCTTTAACGCATACAGTCAGCCTTTAAATGATGGATGCAGAAAAATTGTTGCGGGACTTGATCGCGCTGCCCAGCGTCAATCCGGCCTTTCTCCCCCCTCGCCATCCCCGCGCCGGCGAAGGCCGCGTGGCGGAATTTCTCGCCCACACCGCCGCCCGCGCCGGACTGGATGTCCAAAAGCGCAGGGTCCTCCCCGGTCGCTCCAATTTGATGGCTGCGCTTTCTCCTTCCGGCAAAGTCAAACAGCGCATCTTTTTGGCTCCCCACATGGACACCATCAATGTGGTTTCGGAAGAACAATTCGTCCCCGTCTCCCGCCACGGTCGCATTTATGGCCGCGGCGCATGTGACACCAAAGGTTCCATCGCCGCCATGCTCACGGCTTTGTCCCGCCTCGCCCGGCAGCGGCGGCGCCCGGTTGTCACCGAGATTGTTTTCGTCGCGCTGGTGGATGAGGAAAACGCCCAGGCCGGCTCCCGCGCCCTCGCCGCCAGCCGGATCAAGGCCGATTTGGCGATTGTGGGCGAACCGACCCGCTTGCAAGTGATCACCGCCCACAAAGGCACTCTGTGGCTGCGGCTCGAAACCCGCGGCAAAGCCGCCCACGGTTCCTGCCCCCAACTCGGTAAAAATGCGGTTCACGAAATGGCCCGTATCGTGGACTCCCTCGAAACCGAATATGCCCGAAAGCTGCGCCAGCGGCCCCATCCCCTGCTCGGCCCGCCCACGGTCAATGTCGGTTTTATGCGGGGCGGCACGCAACCCAACATCGTCCCCGCCTCCTGCGTGGCGGGAGTGGACCGCCGCACCATCCCCGGCGAAACCGACGCCGCCGTCCGCGCTGAAATAGCCGCCTGGCTGCGCCGGCGCGGCTGGCATGCCACCATGACCAGCAACGAATCCGCTCCCTGCCTGCCCATGGAAACTGACTCCCGTCTCCCCTTGGTGCGGCAGTTTCTGACCGTCGCCGGCCAGAAGAAACCGGCGGGCGCGGACTTCTTTTGCGACGCGTCCGTCCTGGCCCAGGCCGGAATTCCCGGCGTTGTCTTTGGCCCCGGCGACATTGCGCAAGCGCACACGGACGACGAATGGGTTTCTCAAAAATCCCTCGAATCCGCCACCGCCCTGCTCCTGAAATTCCTTTTGACTCTTCCCTGAAAACCAATGAGCGCCCTCAATAGTAAACACTCCTTTTTTCGCCAGAGCACTTGGATGGTCATCGCCACCCTCGTCGGCGGCTTGTGCATGCTGCTGGTTCACACCGTGACGGCCAGAATGGGGAAGCAGGAGTATTCCTCGTTTGGAGCCATGCTGCGGCTGATGATTATCATGGGAATTCCCGGTTCCGCGTTGCAGACCATTTTCGCGCGGCAGGCCGCCGCCGCCACCACTGCGGAGGAGGAGGAGCAATTGCGCGCGACCACCCGCGTCTTATTAGGCTGCACCTTCCTTACGGGCATGGTTACTTCCACCATCCTGTTCACCAGCGCCCATCCAATCGCGCGATTGCTGAAGGTTTCCAATCCCGTGGCCATTTATTTCAGCGCATTTCTTGCCTTAACCGGCATGTGGGTTCCCATTGGCAGAGGTTTGTTGCAAGGCAAACATAATTTCGGCGGGTTGGGCTGGCTGCAAATCATCGAAGGCGTTGTGCGTTTTTCCATCGTGCTCGTTGCGGTCATGGCCATGGCCGGAAAAGCCGTCAGCGCCATGTTTGCCGTGATGGTCGGGCAACTGATCACTGTGGGATTGACCGCCTGGATGACCCGCTCGATCTGGCGGACGCGCGCGACAGTTTCATTCCGCTGGAAACCCTGGTTCGCCGCCGCAGTGCCATTGACTTTGGGATCGGGCACGGTGCTGGCGATGCAAGGTATTGACACCTTGTTTGTGCAAGGGCTGTTTCCAGACGCGGCCCAAACCGCCCTCTACATCGCAGCCATGCTGACTGGCTTCTCCATCATCCAATTCATCGCGCCCGTGGCGCTGGTCATGTTCGCCCGCATCGCAAAAAATGCGGCCCGCTCCGAACGTTCTGATTCCCTCCGCCTGACGCTGACCGCAACCCTCCTTTTCGGAGTGGCGGCGGCAATCGGATGCACCATTCTCCCCAAACTGCCCCTGCAAGTGATTTATTTCAGCAAACGCGCAATGTGGGATGCCGCTCCGCTGGTTCCGTGGTATGCTTGGGCCTTGGTGCCGTTGACGGCGGCAAACGTCCTGGTGCAAAACCTTCTGGCCCGCGGACAATTCAAGGCCGTTCCGTGGCTCATCATGGTGCCGGTTCTGTATGCCGCGGCCCTCTGCGGGCAGGCCCATGCTCTTATTGACATGAAACCGTTCGACGCCTTTATCCGGGTTATTCAGACCCTGGGGGGCGCGAGTCTTCTTTTGTGCGCGGTGGCGGCGTGGTTTTGCCGCTCCGTCCCGCCGTCTGCCGTGCCGGGTCGGGATTTGGCCGCGGCGCGCGTAACTTCCTGTAAAGCCAGTTCTCCCCCGGTCTGAAAAGTCTCCGCAGTCCCTTGAACGGCGAATATATCCAGCGCAGCCGGATCACGGAAAGAAGCATGGTGAGGGATGTCCGGCCCAGCGCCACCTTCGACCCCGCCTTGTCCGTCCATTCCGTCGGCACTTCCAGCACGCTGTAGCCTTCGCGCTTGAGGGTGTGAAGAAAATTGATGTCGAACGCCATGTCCGCGATGCAGAGCGAGGAATGAATCTTCGCCGCAGCCTCGCGCTGGACGACTTTGGCTCCGCATTGCGTGTCCTTGATGTTCATCCAAAACAGCATTTGCACGATGAAGTGGAATGTCCGGCTGGCGAACTGGCGCTGGCCTGTTTGCATCTGGTGCAACACCGCCCCCGGAATCCAGCGCGAACCGATAACGCAATCCGCCTCGCCCGACCGCCGCACCAAATCGGCGAAGGCTGCCGGGCCGGTCGCCCCGTCGGCGTCCACATACCCGATCAGGTCCGCCAGCGGCGCGAGCCGCAATCCCTCAATCAGCGCGCCGCCTTTCCCGATGGGATCCTCGAACACGACCGCGCTGACCTCCGCAAATTCGGCGGCGACCTTTTGCACCACCGCCAGTGTGTTGTCCCGGCACCCGTTTAAAACCACCACCAACTGGAATTTTCCCCCATAGTTCTTGCGAAAGTACCCCGCATAATCCCGCAGGACCGGCTCTATGCGACGTTCCTCGTTGTAGGCCGGTATCAATAACAATAAGCTGGGAAACTCCTGGTTCACGCGCCCGTTTTTACCCAAGCCGCCCGGCAATGTCGAGAAGAAGCTGCTCAACAAGGTTGTGTTCCATTTTTGATAGGGTATGTTGCATGGTGTGGATGTATTCCCATCAGACGCAACGCCCTTGGTTCCGCCTTCGATCGTAACGAAGCGCGCCACCATCCTTGATCAAGAGGACGATTCCTTTGCCGTGGAGTATGACACCACTATCGGCACCAGGAATACAATGCGCCTGGAATCAACCACTTACGAGAAAGCCATTGAGGAGACAAAGTCATTTCTGGGTGTCACCGAAGACCACGATGAACACGGCGACGCCTGGGAAATCGAATAGCCCCCGTCCTTTTTAACGACACGGCCTTGTCGTTGCGAACTGCGCTGCGACAAGGCCGGTCACATTCAGAAACCAAACAATCAGGACAAGGTGGGCGCCACGTATTTCAAACCGTGGGCCGCCGCAACCGCCTTGTAGGTGATCTCGCCTTTCATGACGTTGATGCCGCCGACCAACGCCGGCTGTTTCTTGCACGCGCCCGCCAGACCGAAATTGGCCAGCAATTCAAGATAGCGATAGGTGGCGTTGGTCAATCCCTGCGTCGCCGTGCGGGCATATGCGCCCGGCATGTTGGTCACGCAATAATGCGTCACCCCTTCTTCGACGTAAACGGGGTGATCGTGCGAAGTGGGGCGCGAAGTCTCGGCGCATCCGCCTTGATCGATCGCAATGTCCACCAGCACACTGCCGGGGCGCATGCTGCGCAACATTTCGCGGCTGATCAATTTCGGGGCCTTGGCGCCTGGCAGCAAGACCGCGCCGATCAACAAATCGACCGACGGCAGCAACTCCAGCATGTGCGCCTCGCTCGAATAAAGGGTGCGGGGACCGTGCATGGTCATGTCCAGAAAACGCATCCGCTCCAGATCAACTTCCAAAATCGACACTTCGCACCCCATCCCTGCGGCAACCCGGGCGGCATTCACGCCGGCGGTTCCGCCACCCAACACAGCCACACGGCTCGGCAGCACGCCCGGCACGCCGGTGGGCAGTATGCCGCTTCCGCCATTGTGTTTGGCCAGATAATAGCTGCCAACCAGGATTGACATGCGCCCGGCGATTTCGCTCATGGGTTCGAGCAGCGGCAGGCGGTGGTTCACTTCGATTGTTTCGTAGGCGATGCCGGTCACGCCCGACTTCAACAGGGCATCTGTCAACGGCCGGTTGGGAGCCAAGTGCAGGTAGGTGAAAAGAATCTGGTTCGACCGGAGCAAGCCGTATTCAGACTCCATCGGCTCCTTGACCTTGATAATAAGGTCGGCCTTGTCGAAAACAGCTTTGTGGTCCGAGACCATTTGTGCGCCGGCTTTTTCGTAGTCGGCATCGGGAAAACCGGAACCGGCCCCGGCTGAGCGTTCGACAACAACTTTATGGCCGTGCTTGGCCAACTGGTAAATCGCGGAGGGCACCAAGGCCACGCGGTGTTCTTGAGGTTTGATTTCTTTAGGGACGCCAATAATCATAAGCGTTTATGATGGCCTCGGGCCGGTAATTGTCAAGCGGCTGATTGTAACATTAGGACGGTTTCTCAACCCCGTTCCCGCCCCCCTCCAATGGGTAAACGAAACAGGATGATACGCCGGAACCCAATCAGCGGGAAGGCGGCGCGGAAGCCGGGTTTGCGGCGGCGGAATCGTCGCCGCGCCGAAAACGTTTGAAATCAATGCCAAGGCGCTTCACCCGCAGGCCGATCTGGCGTTCGGTCAGGCCAAGGTTGCGCGCGGCCGCCGCCATGTTGCCATCGCTCGTTTTAAGCTCGGCGACGATCATTTCGTACTCGAGCGCGGCCATGGCGGATTCCAATGTGCCGCCGGAGTTTTTTTCGGATGCATCCTTTTTCTGCAACGTGGGCGGGAGGTGATGAGCCTCAATCGCCTTGTCCTGGCAGAGCAGGACGGCGCGTTCGATGCAATTCTCCAGTTCGCGCACGTTGCCGGGCCAATGATAGCTGGCCAGCAGGTCAATCGCCGCCGTGGAAACGCGCCGCACATTTTTCCCGCAGTTTTTGCTGAACTTTTCCACAAAATGATCGGCCAGCAGGAGAATATCCGACTTCCGTTCCCGCAACGGCGGCACATAGATCGGAAAAACATTGAGCCGATAGTACAAGTCCGCCCGGAATTTTTCCTGTTCCATCATCTCCTCAAGATTCCGGCTGGTGGCGGTGATGATGCGGACGTCGCAGTGAATCGGACTCTGGCTGCCGACGCGCTCGAATTCCTTTTCCTGCAAGACGCGCAACAACTTGACCTGCGTGGCGGGCGAAAGGTCGCCAATTTCATCAAGAAATATCGTGCCGCCGTCAGCGATCTCAAACCGGCCCTTGCGCATGGAAATCGCACCGGTGAACGCCCCCCGTTCATGGCCGAACAATTCGCTTTCGATGATGGATTCCGGCAGCGCGGCGCAGTTGAACTTGACGAAAGCCTTGCCCTTGCGCGGACTCTGGTCGTGAAGCGCGCGGGCGACCAGTTCCTTGCCCACCCCGGATTCGCCGCGAATCAGCACCGTGGTGCCGCTGCCGGCCACCTGTTCAATGTGCAGGTAAACCGAGCGCATCGCGTCCGAATTGCCGATCATGTTCGGCGGACGGAGGCTCGTCTGAATCTGTTCCTGCAACCGCACATTTTCCGAACGAAGCACGTTCAGACGTTCCTCGGTGACGCTGTGGAAATGGACGCTTTGGGCAATGATGTTGGCCACGAGCGAGAGCAGCCAGCGGTCGGCCGTCAGGTTGGCCTCCGTCTGGCAGGGACGTTCCGCGCTCAGACATCCCACGACATCCTCCCCAAATTTCACCGGCACGCAAATGAACGCCGTCTTGTCCGCCGTTCCGTCCGCGCTTTCCCGTTTGAGCGACGGCTCCGCCGAAATATCCGGCACCACCACCGCCTGACCGGCGCGAATCACATTATCTATCAACGGACGGCAACGTTGGAGATATTCCTCCTTTGAGAGCCGGTCCGGCAACCCGACAGCCTCGGAAGTGGAAAAATCGCCGCTTTTGCGGTCGAGGATGACGATGGTGCCGCACCGAAATCCCATCACCTCCTCCATTTTGAGGAGGACGGGCCGGATGACGCCGCGCAATTCGGGGCTGCTTTCCAGCACAAAGGAAATATTGAGCAGCAAATCCAGTTCATCCACCGCCCGGCACCCCTTTTCCGCCGCCAGGCTGCATCTCCCGTCTTCAAGCCCGACACATCCGCGCTGATCTTTATTTACGAATGAATTCACAATTTTTTTTCACAACACCCACCCGCTCAATCAACCACAAGAGCAAAACCGCCGCCAGTCATTATTTACCACACCCCCGCCCAAAAAGGGACATTTCAAATGTGTCCTCCCCCTTTGTCCCCCTCCTAATCGTAATCCTAATCCTAATCCTCTTAAGTTCGCCCCCTACTCTTGGTAGGGTGAGACTCTGTCGAACCCTAATTAAAGGGCCAAAAGGTCCTCCGCAGCCTTTTGCTGACGATTCAACAAATTGCTGGCCTGCACAGCACAAGGCACCGGAAGAGCGCCACCCCCAAGCCTCAGCCCGGAGAAAATCAACTGAACGAGAACCGATGGACGAAGCCCGGTACGCCCCCTTTGTTCCCCTCCTAATCCTAATCCTAATCCTAATCCTCTTCGGTTTTCCCCCCACTCTTGGTAGATTGGGGCTATCCGGGATAACGGCTTGACTATGGGTGCTGGCGATGAAATGGTTGCTGGCAAGACCAGTCAGAAACCGTTCCAGTTTATGTTCACTTGGCAAATGCAACGGCAGCCCTTTGAGGAAGTCGCAACATCGCCTGAGCCGGGCGCAGCAAGCGCGCTGTTTATAGCCGGCTGTTGCACCACATATCAGACCACTAAATGGGAATACAAAGTGGTTCACACTATCGGCGGAGTAAATGAACGCGGGGTGTGAGACATAATTCTTCATTTAGGCCGCGAGGGGCAGCGCGTCGTTGCGTGTGGCCTGTTCATTGAGTCTGTGTTTCCAGAACTTATCGAGTCTGCGGCTGCTGTGGATGTAGCG
>Ga0181535_10006259_pt1 | contig 12397 bp, 11 predicted proteins | sample PEATcosm2014_Bin_44_FD_119774 | JGI IMG/M metagenome (GOLD analysis project Ga0181535, IMG submission 119774) | Peatland microbial communities from MTU Mesocosm Facility, Houghton, MI, USA - PEATcosm2014_Bin17_30_metaG | ecosystem: Environmental > Terrestrial > Soil > Wetlands > Peat | place...
GGAGGCGGCGGGGGCGGGGGAGGCGGCGGGGGTGCTGGCGCGGCTGCCGCTGCAGGAGCCGTTCAGTATCCGGTCCTCAAGATCAGCCAAGCCTGTGGAACAATAGGAAGCCACGTGCCCGTCACTGTTAATGATCCTACAACTGGTTCGCCGGTCGGGGCTGGCAGCCCGCAAACGGTCACATTCCAGCCGGAGAGGACTGCCGATGTGCCAGCGATCCCGAGTGTTACGGCCAGGACGGATGGGAACGGCCAAGTGACAGTGCCAGATTTCACTTATAAAGATAGCAGTGGAAACGACGTGCAATTTACCGGCGGGGTTCTGATAACCACAACCGTCAGTGGAATTCCGGGCAGTGCGGAGTTTGGCATACTTCCCAACAAAGCTATCTATTACCTTCCCTGGCTAAATCGGCTTACTCCCGACACAATACCCACGGTTTCGGTTACAGGGATTATTCCAGCGGTTTCTTCGCCTACTAACCCGAACCCACCGCCCGATGGGACTGGTCAGTTGGTAACGGCTCTGAATCAGACCTACACGCAGGTGCATGCGCTGCACACTTTTAATGTGGCGACCGGTATGATCTATAGCGGCCTCCGTAACTACACGTTTACGCGTCAGGAAAGCGCACCGGCCGTAACGTGCCCGCAGGGGGCAACCGGGTGTGTTGCATCGCCGGAGCGATATGCGACCGTTTCGAGTCAGGGTGCGCGATCAGTTGACCCGGTTCTGTTTTTTGACGTCTATCTGTTCGGAAAATTTGATGCCGAGCGAAAGTGGCATCCCTGGGATCTGAAGCCTGAGCCGGCTGTCGGCATTTCATTAAGCAGCCCCAGCACGGATTATTTCTTCGGCTTGAGCTCCGAGGTCTATCGGGGCGTTCAGATCGTTGGCGGCATCCATGAGGGAAAAATCAATAAGCTGGTTGCACCGTTGGTGAACGACCCAACATCTTCGGCCGCTCCTACAACGACGACGTACTTCCATCGCAGTCAGTTCATTGGGATCACTTTCAACATCTCTTTCATTCAGAGTCTTTTCGGTGGAGGCGGAAAGGGTTCCAACTGACGGGTGATGGACGTGGCAACGTCAAGAAGGAAAGAGGATACCAATGGCAGGAAGAAAGATTGAATCTACTCCCGACGAGCTGTATCGCGCAGCGCTCGAGCGAGGGGGCGACGTTTCCAAGACGGGGAGATACATAGTAACCTTCAAGCCGGCTGCGAAGGACATTGCGGCGCCTATGCTCAAACGAAAGTACGGACTGAACACGGCGAGCGCGGCGGATTTTGAAGGCCAAGCAGTGGTGTTCGACCGCATCTTCGAATCGGACGGCGTGATGCTACCGGAAGTGGGGGTCGCTATTATCGGCGGTGAGGCATTCGAGGAGCACCAAGTCGCGGGGGCCAGCGTATCGGAGGCGGACGACGAAGTCGATTCGGTTGATCCTGAGTATTTTGCTTTTGCGCTGGATGTGAATCCCGCGGATTATCTGAAGGGTTTTGTGCGGGCTGCCCAAGTCATTGCCGCTGACCTGCAACCCTCGGCCGCACTTCGACCCGCTATTACGGACATCCCTGCGGCTCTCACCGGTGTCACCTGGGGACTGGCGGCTTGCCAAGTGCCGTCGAGCAGTTTCAGCGGCAGCGGAATCAGCGTTGCGATGCTGGACACCGGCCTTGATTTCAACCATCCTGACTTCGTGGGACGCGCCGTGGCTTTCAACTCGTTTGTCGGACAGCCTCCACAAGACGTTCACGGGCATGGGACACACACTACGGGAACCGCGTGCGGGATTGCTACTCCTCCACCGCCTAATCCGCGGTACGGCATCGCATCTCAAGCCAAGATCTTCGTGGGAAAGGTGCTCAGCGATAGTGGCGTGTCTGTGGGCGGAAGCATTCTAGCAGGAATGAACTGGGCGATCGCGAATGGGTGTCAGGTAATTTCAATGTCGCTGCGGGGCCTGGGGCAAGTGCAACCGGCATACACAAGCAGCGGCGCCGCGGCGCTGGCAAAAGGGTTGGTGATCATTGCCGCAGCCGGAAACGACAGCCACCGTCCCGGACAAATCGCTCCTACGGGTTCTCCGGCGAATTCGCCAACGATCATGTCCGTAGCCGCATTGGATCAAAACCTTCAGGTGGCTCCTTTTTCGAACGGTGGAAAGATCGATATTGCCGGCCCAGGCGTAAACGTTTTCTCCGCACTGCCGAGACCGAGGTTGTATGGAACCATGAGCGGGACCAGCATGGCAACGCCGCACGTGTCGGGAGTGGCCGCGCTGTACGCGGAGTCCGATACGAGCCTACGGGGCGCCGCGCTGTGGACCAAATTGCAGTCGACGGCCAAAAGGCTTCCGTTTCCAGCCACCGATGTCGGGGCCGGGCTGGTACAAGCTCCTCAATAGAACCGCCTCCTACCAGCAGGATGCTTCGTTCTACACTGGATTTTCTGGGGGCATCGATCGTGCCAACGACGGACACAAAGACCTGGGCGGTCACGGTATCGCACAACGTTCCGATTCACGTCCTTGCAAGCCAATTCACTGCCGCGGGCGCGGAAGTGCAGAATGTCCTGGCGGAAACCAGGGTCATCGTGGCTACGGGTACCGACGAGGTTGCTGCGCGACTTAGGGGGATCGACGGAGTCGCCGATGTGTCGGAAGTTCCAGTCGCCGATGTCGGACCGCCAGGGGCGGAGATTGCCTAGACCTAAGGTCCTCGGGCGACCGCCCTTAGTGGAGCGTCGCGGCAACTTCACCTGAGTGCAAGTAGGAGGAGATACTGGAGATAATCTCTGAAATGCCGCCATCAATGCTCGGCGTCAGCAGGAACGACCAGATCGCGAGCGACGACCCTAAGTCATAGTGTTACGCTGACTATAGATTGATTGTGTGCGGTCGTCCGTTGACATGAATCAGATCAGGGAAGCCTGAGAGAACTGCCGGTATACGTTGAGCGCAAGAACTCTCTATCGCTGTCGTCCATTTGGCAATAGGTCCATATCCCAATCTCGATGGCGGTTGTCATCACCGTGCAGAAGGATGCATCTGGCGTCCGAGCGTCTCCAGTGCGGACGATGTTCTCATAGGCGCATCCGCCTCCGCAGAAGTATCTCGCCCAACAGGCGCAACAAGTGGGCAGCGTGTCAACAGTGGCCAAGTGGTACTTGTTAGGCTCACCGGCCCGATAACAGTTGATGTTGCCCATTATCCAATCGGGCTGCCCAGCGAATCTGTGGCAAGGATATATATCACCACGAACCGAGACTGCAAGAGTTCCTTTTCCGACCCCGCACCCATAGTAACGTTTTTTGTTCGTCACCAATAGCATCATGAGCCCAGCGAGTTTGTTGTCCTCGGCGATCCTCTGCTTTGCAGAATGCATGAGATCATGTGCCTTGGTCCGGAGAAAGGCGATTGTGCGCTGGGCTGTCGTATCGTCGACAATGCCGAGTCCTGGCTTCGGAGTGCGCATGCTGAAAAGTGAAGGAGACATGTTGGTGAGCATGCACGTTGTGAAGCCCGCCTGCCGCATGGCTGCCTCGACTTCCAATGGGTCAGCCGACCCGCACAATGTCGCCCGCCCTTGCAGCTTAGGGTATGCTGCAAGAAGCTTAGTAATGTTGTATCGAACCGTGTCATAGGAGCCGCTACCATCCTTGAAAGGTCTCTGCCTGTTGTGGACCTCGGGCGGTCCGTCGAAGCTCACCAAGACACCGATCTTTTCGTTAGCGAGAAAGGCGAGCATATCGTCTGTAAGGACCGTAGCGTTCGTTGTAACGCCGAAGCTCATTTTTTTCCCAATCTTGGCAGCTTGGTCCTTCGCATAGTTGACGACTCGCGTTATCAGCGGGAAGTTGAGCAGAGGCTCTCCGCCAAAGAAGGAAATCCTAAGTTTGTCTACGCCAGCCGAGTTCTCGAAGAGCCAATCGACCGCCCTGAAGGCAGTCTCGTCGTTCATTATTGCTTTCCCCTCATGGTAGCTTCCACCATTGCCATAACAATATACGCAGTTGAGATTACATGTCTGTGCGACGAAAAGGGTTATGTTGGAGACACAAATTGGGGAGGTCCTCTGCGCGACTCCCGCCGACAGTGCGTCGCCGGTCGAGAGGTCTTCCGGGTCAGTATCATCCTCAACGAGACCGAGTTGCCTTAGCCTGTTCATGATCGGTGCGGGCAATAAATCGCCCGGCCAGGTGGGGAGGTGTTGGAGTTCAAGAAATTCAGTGGGCGTTATACTGCGAGCCAGTACTCGTTCAACATCAAAGAGAATGAATTGGCCTTCCATCTGAAATAAATGGAATTCGTGCAGTGGAATGTTGCCGAAATACTTCTGCCCTTCGTACTCAACTTCATATGCCAGCATATTCAAAGCCGCCACTCAGAGTTATGGGGAGTAAGCGCAAGTCCGAGGTACTTTGCGACACAAGTACGCAACTTTGCGCTGTTCGGATGAATCGTAGCTAGCCACGCTCACGTGGCTTTTTCGGTCACGCCTGCCAAATTCTCATACTTACAAAGCGTATCTCACCTGCCGGGCTTCATCGAACTCTATTTGGCACGGTTTTGCTCCCTAATCCGATTAAAGACTGTCCTCGATGGCCGAGCCGCCAAACTTCAACCCGAAGGTTTCCGGTCCGGCAGAAGGGCCACCCAAATCATGGTTCACCCCATGCGGGAGTCTGAACGCGACACCGCGCCGGCCAGTATTACCATCGCGAGGCCGAGGCAACTTTGGCATTGCCTTATACTACTCGCACTCGCACACATCGCAGTCGCAGGGCTGCTCAGCATCACCGCTGAATGGGCAACAATTGGGGCATTGCAGCGCGATCTGCCCGGCCACACGCGACAACGCGAATTCAGGCGAGGGCTTGGCCGGAATGACCAAGTGAGAGACGGTCCCGGTATTCTCGACGACTTTCACTGTCACGCCTTCACGAACTTTGACGCCGGTCTCCTTCAAGACATTCATGGTGTCCGACAGAAGGCGCTTCCGAAACGCTTCGTCGGTCCACGCCTTGTGAATTACCACTCCCATCCGCTTACTTTGCTCATTGGCCATCATCTTCCTCCATCCGCTGTTTTCATGCTCAGCCAGTCCGTTGAAGTCAGACGCCACGATTATTCACACTGCAAATATATCTGTCAATATCATTGTTACAATTCGTTATGCTTGTTTGATATATATCAGAATTCGTATGGATCGTGATTACTAGCAGGCTCCAACTTGACGGTGGTCATATAAAAAGTTAGTGTGCGGCAAGCATTCAGTTAGGCGGCATCGAGGAAGACCCTCTTCAGGTCGCATGGTTATCGGAGAATTTTTGCGTGATCGGCGCACTGGTGTTTTGGCGGGCGCAACGAACGAATGCGCTGAGATTGACGACCGAAGCTTCGAGTGGCGCTGCGCCGCGCGATAAAGATTTGCTCACCATCAGGAGAAATCTGGATGTGTCCCCGGCCAAATTCATTCACGGCTTCATTCGATGCGTCACCCAGGAACAGCGACCACCGCACGGAGTGACCGAGCGTATAACGATGTTGGGAAGTGCCTGATAGCCGTTCGCGCATAGATGATCGATGATAAGCCGCGATCGAGGGCGTAATGTTTAGCGACAATTTCTGCCCCCAGGATCCTGGTGAGTCCCCATTCCACCAGTGATTTTCAGGTGATTGATAGCCCCGCCCGAGGATTCGGCCCGAAAAGTCGCCGTCCGGGAAAGGATCATGTCTGTCGCGTGGCCGCCTGACCGCAGGTGAAACAGCCCAAGTATAAAGGCTGGACGCTTACTTCCCCTCAGAGGTGTGGCGAAAAAGGCTGAGCGGCGTCCCTCTCATTTGCGCCACTCAGAACCGCTAGCGAAGCTGTACGATAGCATCCAAATTAAGAGGCCGCCACTGGGCACAGCTTGCCTCACTCTCAGGTCGGGAACAATCCGAGCTGATCCGATGCTAGGACGGGACTCGACGGCCTATGTGAAGCCTTGCGCCTCTGTACCGCCTCGTGCGACAGACCGAACATCAGGAGTTGTGTCACCACTGCCGGGATCGGTGCTGCCGGTGGAATAATGACTTCTGGTACATCCCTCTCCGGCGGTTCTGCTGCCATTTCCGATGGTGATGTCTCCACAGGCCGAACTCCGAACACTTCCGCTTGCTTCTCCACGAGCCGCTTCCAGACCGCATCGGCCGATTCGCCAATCCCTTTCTCCGTCACCAACTCCCTGGCCATCGCCATCAGGATGTCATCGCCTTCGTCGATCGCTTGCAGGCCGTCGCTCGCGAACTTTCCTTCCATGGCCAGCGAAACCAACAGCTTCTTCCCCATCAACCGCAAACACGCTTCCTGCATGGTGCCGACGTAGTAGAAGAACTTGACGTTGACGTTCGAGCGTTGTCCGATCCTCCACGACCGCCGGCTGGCCTGCCGCAGGGTGTAGATGGAATATCCGGTCTCGTAAAAGAAGATGTCCGGGAAGGACCACAGGTCGAGCCCCGTCTGAACCAAACGCGGGTGCGCGATCACGACCTGAACGCCGGCCCGCAGTTGCCTCTCGTACCAGGACTCCCGCAGCTCCGGGGCAACCTCCGTGGTCAGTACAGCCACACGGATCCCTTCTTTCGCCAGGATGCTCTCGAGCCGACGCGTCACATCTCGTTTCTGGGTATAGACCGCATAGACCTGCACCTTTCTCCCGCGCTCAAGCGAAGCTTTTATTTCCTCCACGAGGCGCCGCTCCTTGGCGTAGACCAGGCTCTGATCCAGATCGCGAGTCGCTGCGATCAGGAACGGTTCGCGACGCTGGGTTTCAGGATTGAATTCCCGCCCGATCAAATCCCCGAAGCCGAAGGGCCGGTCAGGGTAAGCGAGGAGAGCATTTAACGCCACGCTGATCACTGACTGGTTGCCTCTATGCTCGCGGAGTGCCTTCTTGATGTCCTCTTCCAGATCCTCGTACGCTTTCTTCAGCGGCTGATCCATCTCGATGCTGACAACTTCCTCCCGGTAAGGAGGGAGAGCGTCGGAGATGTCTTCCAATGACACGAAGGCGCCCAGACTCATCAGGAATCGGCCGAACAGCAGTGGTGACGCTCCCGGCCGGTGGCGGGACCGGGTTGTGACCCGAGCTTCAGAACAGGCGTTATCAGCCGGCTCGATTACTGTGATCTTCTCCAGTAGGCCATACGTCTCGGTGAAGGCCCGAACACCTGCTTCCCCATGCTCGAAACCCTCTTCCAGCATCCTGGAAGGTTCGAGACGAAACAGGATGTTGAACAAGTCCAGTGCGTAACCGCCCAGCAGTGTGCCGGTGAGTACTGCGATGTGGCGGGCACAGGAGGCGAGCGTCCCAAGGGCGTTGCCCTGGGCCGTGTCTCCTCCCTTCAACTCGTGCACCTCATCGGCAATGGCATAGTCAAAGAAGTTGTCCATGTAGCGACCGATGAAGTCGACAGGCGCGAAGCGGCGGATCTTCTTGCCATCTGCCTGCCAAAGCGCACTGTAGAGCGACCGGCGGGCATGATTTGCTTCATCCGCCTGGCCCAGCGTTTCACTGAGCTTCACCTTCTTGAAGTCCATCGCCAGGAGGCGTTCGCCCTCAGTGCCGAGATAGACCGGAGACCCACTGTCCGGATTGATGACGCTGCCCTGATAACGGCCGCAGCGGGCAACCTGGTAGGCGTGCCTCCAGAAGTACCCGAGCTTGGCGCGGTCTCGCCCGACCACGAAAATTGCAGGCAAAGGACAAATCGAATCCCAACGCTTACGAGCCGAGGGTGAGGTCCTGCGTAGGCGCAACTCGCTCAAGCTGGTCCGCAATCCCTCGCGCACGATGCGTCCGTTTCGTAACTTCACTTCGTTCACGCCGTGATGGCCGTTGGAGTGGGTTGGCGTTCGCAGACCATCGATGATGAACACGCGGACCCGAGGCAACGTGAGGATCGTTTCTCGACACCACTTTTCGACCAGTTGTGGCGGGACCATCGCGAGCGCCGTGAATGGTCGGGCCTCGGCGTGAGTATGTACCGCACCTAGCGAAATCAATGTCTTGCCCGTGCCACACTCGGCGATCACGGCGCCTGCACGGGCCTGCTGCCAACGCCGGACCAGGCCCATAATGGCAAGCGTTTGGGCCGGGTAGGGCTTCCGAAGGAGCTTGCCAATGATTGGTGACGGTGGGTCGTCGATGGAATGCAACGGCGGGTGCGACTGAAGGATCCTCTCACCCAGTTCCGACGAGCACATCCTGAGGTAATTACTGATCGAGTCCGGTATGGGCACAGTCTTCTCCTCTCGCTTTGAGTGCAACGAGTAAATGCGGTTCGCGTGGCGCTGGACCCACGCCAATAGGTGGGTGATTGTTTGGTGGGTCACACGTGAGCGGTCGAAGCGCGGGTAGCTGCTGCCTCGAGCGTGCCGAGAGGGATTTCTACTGTTTGAACATGAAAGCTGGCATGTTTCGGGATGGCCGTGAACGCGATGCAATCGGCGCGCACGACCATTTGCCGGCACTCCACGGCTAATGTGTCGCGACACATTAGCCGTGTAATGTGGAGAACTCAGTAACGTGGAGTTGCCCTCGCCGCACTCCGTGGAATCAAGGCTAACAGCGAAAGCAACTCCACATTTCTAACTGCCTCAAAGCGCTTCCAGCCACTCCAATATGGTGCGGTTCTTGCGCCATGCGATGACATTGCGCTTGTGTGGAACTGGATGGACGCGTGCGATCGCTTGGCGCTTCATTTCCAGGTCGATTGTAGCGTAACGGTTGGTAGCATTCAGGCTGGCATGCCCCAGCCACTGACTGATGGTTGAAAGATCCACGCCCGCCTTTAGCAGCGCCACGGCGTTGCTATGACGGAGGCTGTGAGGATGAAGCTTCTTCTTTACGAGGTTGGGCGCTCGGCGCCGCGCGTTGCCGAGATGCTTGGCCAGGATGTAACGGACGCCAAACCGCGTTAAAGGCTGCTGGCGGTGGTTGAGGAAGACTAGCATGTCGGACCGGAGGTCCAACTGCCGCTCCTTTGCAAAGTTGCGCAACAGGCAAGCTGTTTGAGGCCAAAGAGGGCAGAAGCGTTCCTTCCTCCCCTTACCGAAGAGCCGGAGTTGAAAAGGCGGAGTCAACTGAAGGTCGCGAACTCGGAGATCGATAATTTCTTGGACCCGGCCACCTGTGTTGAACATGGTCGCCAACAAAACATAATCGCGTCGTCCATCCCGAGTGGAGCAGTCGATGGCCGAAAGGACCGCTTCGATTTCCTCCTCCTCAAGGTAGTCCACGCCGTGTTTTTGGGTGCGTTTGAAGGGAATGCCCAAAACACGCTGGGCTAGTTCGAGTTGATCCGGGTGCTGAGCGGCGAGGAAACGGAAGAAGGCGTGAATAGCCGCCAAACGGACGTTGCGCGTTGCTACGCATACCTTACGTTCCTGCTCCAAATGGGCTAGAAAGGCGAACAGCGCCGTAGGGTTGAGATCCGCCAGATCCAAATCGACGACGTCACGGTGCCCATGGGAAGCCAGGAAACGGAGAAGCAGAACGAGGCTGTCACGGTAGCTCTGAGTCGTGTGCGGACTGACGCCGCGGAGGCGGGGTAAGTAGTCGCCAAAGAAGTTCCGCAGAGAGCTGGCCAGAAGGTTGGGACGTTGGACCCTCATCGAGCACCTCCTTTCGGGTGTAGGCGGGGCCTGACCAACCGCCCATAGTGCTCGGCGAAGCGTCGACTGGCCAGCGTCCGTAGGGGCTCGACAAAGTGCAAGTAATAATAAGTCGAGAGTGGGGAGACATGTCCCATATAAGCTGCCAGAAGCGGCAACTTTGCTTGAACGTTTGCACCCTGTTGGTACCAGCGGACCAAGGCATTCACAGCAAAACTGTGACGAAAATCATGAATGCGTGGGGATCGGCCATCCGGAGTCTGTGTCTTCCCGCGCTTGAGGAGTTGTTGCAGCGCGCACCACAGTGACTGCGCCGCATAGGCACGTCCGCCGTGGTGGCTATTCCAGACGAGCGGGGTATCAGGAGTCATGGGCAGCGAACGACGGCGTCGAGCGGCAAGATAGACCTCCACCTCACGCTGCACGTCGTCGGGCAGAGGCAGAAGACGTGACTTGTGAAATTTGGAGGCCCGAATCAGCAAAGTACCTTGTTGGGTGTCGTAGTCTGCCACGGTCAGGCGTAGCAGTTCTCCCAACCGGATTCCGGTGGTAAACAGGAGCACCACGACGAGGCGGAAGACCTCCGGCCGCAAGGGAGAACAGAGTATGGGCCTCAGGCGCGAGCACTGTGCGAGCAGTTCTTGGACTTCGGTTGGTGAGAAGATATAGGGCTTGAGGGGTTGATGGGGTCGGGGAAAAAGTGCGATCTCTGGCACAAAGCACTGGGGCTCACTACGCCGGCGATAGAGGCAGAAGTTGCGCACAATTCGCATGTGGTTTCTTCGCGTTCCAGGGCGAAGTCTTTCTTTTTTCTGACACCACCGGTGGAAGGTTTCGGAATTGAGATTGTGGTCTGGGTTCTTCGGATCAGCCAGGAACTGGTCGAGGGATAGCAACACTGCGGTTTCCTTGACATATTCTCGTCCCAGAGTCTGTTTGAGGGTAATGTAACGTCGGAGGAGCAAAGCCAAAGATGACGAGAAGACGATGTTCATGCCCGCACCTCCATCTGGAAGTCGGGCCGGGGCACCGACAGCCCGACCTCGCGCAGATCTTCGGTGGCAAGCCGCAAATAGTGTGCAGTACTTTCCGGCGACCGGTGACCGAGGATATCCCCAATCGTCTTCAGCGAAATACCATGGCGCAGCAGGTGAACTGCATACGAATGGCGGAGACAGTGGGCCCCTTGAAAGGGAATATTCAATCCACTGCGGCGTGACCAACCCTGAAAGGCTTCGGACACAGCCCCCCGCTTAAGCGGGCCGAAGGGCGCCCGAACGCGAAAGAAAAGGTGGCGAAAGCCAGCGGGGCGTTGAACGTGTCGAAGATAGTCCGCGAGCACGGTCGCCACTTCGTCGGTCAGGGGCAAATCGATCGCACTGTGGGCCTTGGTTTGTGAAATGCGAATCCGAGCGGAGCGCCAAGCAAGGTCATCAAGTGTCAGGGCCACTACTTCACTAACGCGCAGGCCGTAGGTGGCTATGAGGAAGAACATGGCGTGGTCGCGGCGGCCCAGCGAAGTCATCCGGGGAATCGATTGGAGGAAAGCCCGAACAGTTTCCCAAGGCAAGGCGCGTGGGAGTTGTTCCTCCTTATAAATGCGCGGAGTATCGATTTGGGTCTCCAGGCCAGGAGCGACCTTACCAGAGACCGCCAAAAATCGCAGCAAGCCCCGCAGTGCTGCAATCGTGTGTTGAAGAGTTCCGCGGCTGACGCCTTTGCCTTCCTTTCGCACAAACCTCTCAACATGGCTAACATCCAGGCGAGCCAACACTGAGGGGGTTCTATCGACCCACAAGAAGGTCAGAAAGTGGTTCGCAGTACGAAGATGGCTCTGAACAGTGGATGGAGATAATCCCCGCACCTGCCGCAGGTGGTCCGCATAAGCTGCCAGGTGGAGTTGTAAGGCGCTTGAGTTTGGGGCGGGGGGCGGTGGTAAAAGCATGCGCCCCCTCAAGAATCGCTCCATCACATGGACTGCTGCCGCTTTCGCTGGAAAGCGGCGGTGCAGAACATTCCAACAGCGTTGCAAGGCCAGCGGAGTCAAATTGTCGATGTGCTCAACGCCGTGACGACGCAATAGTTGATCCAAATTCGCGACGTTGGGAAGCAGCAGGCGACGGCGAGAGCTACGAGCGTAACCCTGCTCCAACAGCCAGTCATCAAAATCATCCAGCACTGGCCCGAACAGCGGAAGAGACAAATACCGACGACCTGTTCTGGGAAAGAGTTTAACAAGCATGAGAGCCTCCTGAAGTGAATTTAGTGCCGTAAGGCACGGGCTCTAATGCTATTCAAAATGGGGAGTGCCAATCGAGGGAAAGCTTGTCTTTACGGGTGGCCGCTGCCGCTTCTCCACATTACTGAGTTCTCCACATTACACGGCTGCGATCTGGCACGAGGGCACCAAGAAGCTTTCAGGAACCACAAGCACCTCGTTCTCCTCGACCCCAAGCTCATCCAGCACGTTCGCAACCTTGACGGCTAGCTCGACCTCTTCTTCGGTGCTGACGAGGCTTACCCAAGGGGAGAAGTACTCCACAACATAAGCCCAATAATAGGTTTCGTCGACGTCGGGATCGAGGCACTTTTGTTCTCTGAGCACGACCATCCTTCGCAGGGCCAGAGCAGCCAGTTCCGGGCTCAGGTTCACGAGCGCGAGTTCGCATCCCCCATCGCAATGTTCGTTGTTGCTTGAGACCTTCAAAACAAGCTTCATTATGCCGTCA
>Ga0181535_10006260_pt1 | contig 12397 bp, 8 predicted proteins | sample PEATcosm2014_Bin_44_FD_119774 | JGI IMG/M metagenome (GOLD analysis project Ga0181535, IMG submission 119774) | Peatland microbial communities from MTU Mesocosm Facility, Houghton, MI, USA - PEATcosm2014_Bin17_30_metaG | ecosystem: Environmental > Terrestrial > Soil > Wetlands > Peat | place...
ACCTACCCAAACCATTCTAAATGCGAATTAGATTCGATGGAAGGCCCGCAGTATCTCTTTCCAGGAATAGAGCAAAGCAATTGGACGTCCGTGCGGGCAACTTGTTGGGTGCTCAGTCTTTGCCAGCTCCAGGAGTAACCACTCCATACGGACAGGGTCGAGCGCGGTGTTGACTTTGATGGCTGAATGGCAGGCGATGGAGGCCGCAATTCTGGAGCGCAGCGCCGTAAGATTCTCATTTTGCTTGGGTTCGTAAGAGTCGTCCATGCCGGCTGCAGATTGTTCGATGACCTCGCCGAGGGTCCGCTCCAGTTGAGCGCCTTCCAGGCCCACCGGAGCGGCCTTGACCGCAAGTGTATGAGGGCCAAATGGTTCTACCTCAAAGCCGTTCCGCTCCAGCTCTTCGGCGATGCCTGCAAAAACGACCATCTGATCGGGCTTGAGTTCGACCAGGAGGGGCATCAGTAACCTCTGGCGCTGCACTTTTTCGACCTGGCGGTCACGCAAGATTTTTTCAAAAAGCACCCGCTCGTGGGCCACATGCTGGTCGATAATCCATAATCCGTCATCGCCGGTGGCCAAAATGAAGGACTCACGCAGTTGGGCCAGGGGCTTCAGGGAGCCGAGATGGTTGAGGTTGGCGGCGGCCTGTTCGGCCTCCACCAGGGCCGTGGCAGCCGCTGGATCGTCACCAATTGCCGCGAAACTGCCTGGTCCGGGACTGCAGTTCTCTGCAGCGGCGCCAGGTCCAGGCTGAAACAGAGCGGCGGCGGCCTGACCCCAGGCCTCCCGGTCAAAGGTCCCAGGCCCGATGCCGCCGCCACTAAAAGGCAAACTTCCCGGTACGGGCGAGGGTTGGCGCGGGGTCAACCGGAAGGGCTCGGCGTCGGTACGGGCGGTTTGAAAAGCGCCTGGATCGGAGTCCGGCTGCGGGGAGTCGGGCGCGCCGGGCAAGGGTGAGGTAGCCGGAGGCATCAGCGACGGACTGGCGGTGGGCTGAGCGTCGATTGCGGCTAAGAAACCGGCGGCGGGACGGGCTTTGATGAGCGCCATGCGCAGGCTGTCGCGCACAAAGTCGTGGATGTGGCTTTGCTGGCGGAAGCGGACTTCAGTTTTTGCGGGGTGTACGTTTACGTCGACCTCTTCCGGAGGCATTTCAAGGAAGAGCAGCACCACCGGAAAACTGGTGGGAGGAATTACGTTGCGATAAGCCTCAGTGATGGCGTGCATCAGCAGGCGGTCGCGGATGAGACGTTTGTTGACGAAGATGTAGATTGAGTTGCGGTTGAGCTTTTGCAGCTCGGGCTTGGAGAAAAAGCCGGTGAGGCGCAGCGTGCCGGGATCGCGTTTCGGTTCGTCGGGGTCTCTCTTCCACGGAGGCGGTTCGGGAAGACCGACGCGTTCGAGAGGTGTTTCTGCGGCCACGGGGAGCAGTTGGCCGAGCATGTCCTTGCCGAATATCTGGTAGATGCGCTCGGCGGCGCGGGTGACAGGCGGCGCGGAGAGGATGGTATGCGAGGCGGAAAGCAGTTCGAAGTGCATCTCCGGGTGAACCAGTGCGTAGTGCGTGACGAGAGCGGTGACGTGCGCCAGCTCAGTGGATTCGGCGCGAAGGAATTTGCGGCGGGCCGGCGTGTTGAAGAAGAGATCGGCAACAGCGATGGTGGTTCCGCGGGGCAGAGCTCGGTCGTCGACATGCAGAATTTTGCCGCCGGCGATTTCGATTTTGGTACCTGCGGCTTCGTCGCCGGTGGCTGTTTCCAGCGTGACGCGGGCGACAGAAGCGATGGACGGCAACGCCTCGCCACGAAAGCCGAGAGTGGCAATGGAGAGCAGATCGGCGGCAGTACGGAGCTTTGAGGTTGCGTGCCGCTCGAAGGCTAGAAGTGAGTCGTCGCGGTTCATTCCGTGGCCATCGTCGGCAACGCGGATGAGCTTTCGTCCGCCTGCTTCCACCTCAATGCGGATACGATGGGCGCCCGCATCCAGGGCATTTTCCAGCAGTTCCTTCACCACCGAGGCTGGCCGGTCCACAACCTCGCCGGCGGCGATCTGATTGGCAACCTGGTCGGGAAGTACGCGGATGCGACCCATAAGGATTCAGGGTAAACCCAGGGGTCAGGTGCCAGGAGTCAGGGTTCAGGAAAACGCGGTCGGCAATTGGCGCTAGTGAGCTGCGCCGGTCATCAGGTCTACGAACATTTTTTGGAAGCGCGGCAGGTCAAGGTCCATCTGCGCATGGACCAGACGGACGCCGGTTGCCGGCTTGAACGCTTCATTCCAGGTGAGCGTGTCGCCATAGCTGGGGCCGTGGCTCAGGTCCACGTCCATGTAAATCTGGTTTTCTTTTGTGATAAGCGAGGGGTCGACCCAGGAGCAGGCGGCCAGCTCGTCCCACATGTAAGAGCGGCTTTGGCTCCAAGCGACGATGTAGCGGGCGGCCGGACTGTCCGATTTCGCGAGGGCATCGAGCATCTGCTGCGAAAACGGCGCCTTGAGCGAAACGTCCGTGGTGGTGACGTCGATGCGCGGCCAGTTGGCGTGCAATACGATGTGGGCGGCTTCGGGATCGAACCAGAGGTTGAACTCGTGACGCGGGTTGGTGGCGAACTCCGGATCGTCGGTCTGAGGATTCAGGCTGCCGCCCATGAGAGCGATTCCCCTGGTCAGTGAGGCGAACTCGGGATCGATTCTGATTGCCAACGCGATGTTGGTCAAGGGGCCGGCCGCGTAGAGGGTGACCTGGTGCGGATGGGCGCGCACCTGGCGGACGAGAAAGTGCGCGGCGTCTTCGTCGATGGCCTTGATAGTGGGCTGGCCCTCGGGCATCGGTGGGATTTCATAGGGCCCGTGCGGTTTTGGCATGCCGGTAGTTCCCTGCGTCGCGTCCGCGGTGGTTACGGCTTGCATTTGCCCCCACGCGCCAAGGTAGGTTTGCTTGCCGTCGAGTGCCTCGGCGACCTGTGTCTCTTCCTGTGTGCGGATGAGCGGGAAAACCGCGCCGCGCGCGACGGGAACATCGGAGTGGCCGGTGAGTTCAAGCATGCGGAGCGTGTGCTGTGTCTCTTCGTCACGCCAGGCGTCGCCGGTAACGATGGTGATGCCGAGGACTTTGACCTGGGGCGACTGGAGCAGCGCCAGGATCGCCATCTGGTCGGAACCGCCGGGCCCGGAGGCATCCTGATCAATGAGTACGAGACGCGTTTGAGCCGGACAGAAAAGCGGAGACGCGAGGGCTCCGAGCGCCAGCGCGGCACAGAGAATTGCGGTTCTCATAGAAGGTATTGTGGCATATCCACGATGTGAATTCGTGAAGGCCTACCTGCGCCGCTCGAAGCCACGCGGCTTGATGGGCGGCGTGACCGGCAGATTGGTCTTGCCCGCCGGAAACACTGCCAGAAAGCGCTCCTGCCCTTCGCCGCTGCTGGCCGTCTCCACGTCTTCAATCGACTTGAAGGCGAGATGCAGCAATCTGCGTTCGCGGCTGTTCATGGGCGGAAATGCGTAGGGGATTCCGCTCTTGATGACCTTGTCCGCGGCGATCTCGGCTTGAAGCCGAAGCTCCTGGGCCCGGAGGGCCTTGAAGTTGGCGGCGTCAAAGCTGACGAGGTCGTTCTCGCGCTGGTCGAGACGCAGCATTTGCGCGGCGATAGTCTCCAGCGCGCGCAGCAGTTCTCCGTTGTGCTGGGTGACCAGGGGGACGTCGGGTCCGCCGAGTTCCACGTAAATCTGTCGGGCCTCAAGGCCTTCCGGGTCGCGAGCGCCGTCTCCCGCGGTGATGCGGTATTTGAGGCGCAATCCCCCCAGCTTGTTCAATGAGGCAAGAAATCCAGCGATCTTTTGGGCAGCTTGTTCGAGGTCGGCAATCGGCATAACTGATTAGTATCGCAGAGCCAGGCCGGGGATGGAGAAGGGAAATCAGGAGAATTAGGAGAGCCGGAGGCGGAATCCGCGGCGAACTCAATCTGAACTTTTTGTAACATTGGGGAAAAGAACAGGCGGCGATTGTATGCTGAACAGTGATCATGAGGATCATCTTCTGGGCTCGTCAAATGCCGCGTCCGATTGGACCTTTGCCTGGCGCGACCGTCGTTTTGTTTTTGCTGAGCGCAGGCATTTTATCTGTCCGGTGCCAAGCCCCAGGCGATCCTGCTGCTCCTTCGACCACGGCGGGCCCCGCAGTCATCACCCTCGAAGAGGCGATTGATCGCGCCGAGGCGAACGAGCCCGCGTATGCGACTGCCGTGGCGGACAGCAAGGTTTCTGCCCTTGACCGCTCCCTAGCCCGCGGCAGCCTGTTGCCCAGCGTGGTTTATCACAATCAGGCACTTTACACACAAGCAAATGGGTTGCGGAACCAGGCCGGACAGGGGGCCTCATCCCAGCCCGCACCCAGGTTCATTGCGAACAACGCGGTGCGCGAGTACGCCAGCCAGGGCTCAATCAACGAAACCCTGGGGCTGGCTGGGATGGCCGGCGTGCGCAGGGCGAATGCGGCGGCAGCGATGGCGGCAGCCGAACTTGAGGTCTCGCGGCGGGGTCTGGTGGCGGCGGTTACGGGGCTCTTCTACGGGTCGCTGGCGGCGGAACACAAGCTGACCGTGGCTGAACGAGCACATCAGGAAGCAGTGGACTTTACGAAGTTGACGGATGAGCGCGAAGAGGCTCGAGAAGCGGCTCATGCCGATATGGTGAAGGCGCAACTGGAAGAGCAGCAGCGCCAGCGCGATCTGGAAGACGCAAGGGTGACGGCAGAAAAAGCGCGGCTGGAGTTGGGTGTGTTGCTGTTCAACGATCCGCGCACAGAGTTCACTTTGCAGGCGGCGGAAGGCGCACCGCCGCTGCCCACGCGTGAGGATGTGGAACAAGCGGCGGCTAAAAGCAATCCTGAGTTGAAGAGCGCCCTGGCAGCGCTGGGCGTGAGCAACGCGGAGGTGATGGCGGCACGGGCGGCCTACTTGCCCGACCTGGGATTGAATTTTACTTATGGCATCGATGCGCCACAGGTGGCCGTGAATGGCCCCGACGGAGTGCGTAACCTGGGTTACTCGGCGGCGATTACGCTGGACATACCGGTGTGGGATTGGTTATCGACCGAGCACCGGGTAAAGCAGAGCGAGATTCGCCGGGACGCGGCGAAGGTGGCGCTGAGCGCAACGCAGCGGCAATTGATTGCGCGACTGGATGAAGCGTATTCCGAGGCCGAAGCGGCGCGGGCTCAACTCGACTCGCTGGATTTGAGCGCGGCTACCGCAGCTGAGAGTTTGAAGCTGACCAAGATGCGTTACAGCGGCGGCGAGGCGACCGTGCTGGAAGTTGTGGATGCGCAGAATGCTTATGTGCAGGCGGAGAACGCACGCGAGGACGGACGAGTGCGCTACGAAGCCGCACGGGCTGATTTGCAAACGCTGACCGGGACACTGTAAATCGGATACGGGCGGGACGATGAGAACAGTGATGAGTGGATTTGCACAATTAGAAACACGGCGGCGAAACCATGATGTTTCCCGCTTGACGCGCTGGATTCTGCTTGGCGCGACTGCCCTTTCGCTCGGGGTTTTTCCGGGCTGCAAGAAGGAAGCTGCGCCGGAGACACAGGTGACAGTGCAGGCCGAGCATCCGGAACAGGGGCCAATTGCAGAACACATCACGGCCGACGCAGTGCTGGCGCCGCTGGCGCAGGCGGCCATTGAGCCGAAGTTGAGCGCGCCGGTGCGCAAGTTTTATGTGCAACGCGGATCGCGCGTGAAGGCCGGCGAATTGCTGGCCACTCTTGAGAACAATGATCTGGCCGCTGCGGCGATGGACAACAAGGGCTCTTACGCAGCGGCGCAGGCAGCTTACGATACGGCGACCAAGGCGCAGGTGCCGGAAGACACGCTGAAGGCGGAGTCGGATCTGGCAGAGGCCAAGGCGAATCTGGACCTGAACCTGAGCATCGTGAAAAGCCGCAAGGAACTGTTTGCGGAAGGTGCGATTCCAGGGCGCGATCTGGACACGGCCAACGCCGCGCTAGTGCAGGCGCAGGCGGCCTACGATGCGGCGGCGAAACACCTGGAATCGGTACGCACGGTAAGCCGCGAGGCGGCGCTGAAGGCCGCGCAGGGGCAGTTGACCTCTGCCGAGGGCAAGTACAAGGGCGCCGAGGCAGCGGTGAACTACTCAGAGATTCGAAGCCCGATCGATGGCGTGGTTACCGATCGGCCGTTGTTCGCAGGCGAAACCGCGGCGGCAGGCGCAGCGCTGATTACGGTGATGGATACGGCGACGCTGCTGGCGAAGACGCACATTGCGCAGAGTCTCGCGCAGCAGTTAAAGGTGGACGACGAGGCGCAGGTGAGCGTGCCTGGAGTCGCAGATCCGATTGCGGCAAAGGTCTCGCTTGTCAGCCCGGCGCTCGATCCGGGCAGCACCACGGTCGAGGTGTGGCTCAAGATCGACAACAAGGCAGGCAAGCTGAAGGTGGGCACGCCGGTCAAGGTTTCGATTACGGGCAGGACCGTGGCCAAGGCGTGGAAGGTTCCAGCCGCGGCGATTGTGACGGCGCAGGATGGCAGCAAGTCCGTGATGGTGGTGGGCGACGATGGCGTGGCGCACAGCAAGGCGGTAACTCTCGGCATTGCGGACAACAATGACGTGCAGGTAACGAACGGCCTTGGGGCGACTGACCTGGTGATTACCGGCGGAGCCTACGGACTGGATGAAGGGACCAAGGTCAAAGTGGGCCCGGCTGAAGACAGTGCCGAAGGCAAGGGCGGAGGGTCGGACTGATGGCGAACGAAGAGTCCGGCGCCGACAACACACACAAGCAATTCTGGCTGGCTCGTTCTACGCGCACCATCTTCTTTTTTGCCGCGGTACTTACCGTGGCCGGCATCTACTTCGCGCTGCAGGTGCCCATTTCAGTCTTTCCTGAGACAAACTTTCCTCGCGTTGTGATCGGCGTTGACAACGGCGTAATGCCGGTGGAGCAGATGCAGGTCACGATCACCAAGCCGATTGAGGACGCGGTAAACGCCGTGCCGGGCCTGGCTACTGTGCGTTCCACGACCAGCCGTGGTCAGGCGGAAGTGAGCCTTTTCTTCGACTGGAACCAGGATATGTACCGCGAATTGCAGTTGGTGGATGCGGCGCTGAGCAACGTGGAGCAGACGCTGCCGGCGACGGCAAAGATCACCACCAATCGGCTGACCTTTGCCACGTTTCCGATTCTCGGCTATAGCCTCACGTCGGACACTGTTCCGCAGACCGAGCTTTGGGAGATTGCCACTTACGATCTGAAGCCGCCGTTGAATCGCGTGGCGGGCGTGAGCACTGTGACCGTGCAGGGCAGCCAGGTGCCAGAGTTTCATGTGGTGCCGAATCTTGCCCTGCTGCAAAACGCAGGCGTCACCATTCCGGACCTGGTAAATGCCATTCAGGCTTCGAACATCGTGGAGTCACCGGGCCTGTACGAGGCCAATCACGAGTTGATTCTTAGCCTGGTCGGCGCGCAGGTGCACGACATGGACGGGCTTCGCCAACTTGTGGTGAAGACGACTTCTGCCGGCGCTCCCGTGCGCATTGCCGATGTGGCAACTGTGGAGCCGGGCATCATGCCTGTGTACACCACGGTGACCGCAAACGGCAAGAATGCGGTGTTGCTGAACATTGCTCGTCAGCCCTCAAGCAACACGGTAGCCGTGGCCGACGCGGTGGCGACGCAGGTTGCCCAGATGCGCGGCAAGCTGCCTGCCGGCGTGAAACTGGAGCTTTTTTACGACCAGTCGCAACTGGTGCGCGACTCCATCTCCAGCGTGCGCGACGCAATCTTGATCGGACTCATTCTTGCGTGCATCATCCTCTTTCTTTTCCTGCGCGACTGGACCTCATCGCTGATCGCGGGACTTGTGATTCCGGTGACCATTGCGATCACGGTGCTGGTGCTGTGGACCATTGGGCAGAGCTTTAACCTGATGACGCTGGGCGGATTGGCCGCGGCCATCGGACTGGTGATCGACGATGCAATCGTAGTGGTAGAAAACATTGTGATGCACCGCGACGCCGGTGAACCGCGCAGTGAGGCAGTGCGCAAGGCGCTCAAAGAAATTACGACGCCACTGATCGGATCGACCATTACGCCGGTGGTTGTGTTTTTGCCGCTGGTCTCAGTGAGTGGCGTTACCGGGAGCTTCTTTCGAGCGCTCGCCATCACCATGACCGCGGCGCTGCTAACCTCGCTGATGCTGGCGCTGACCTGGACGCCTGGGCTGAGCATCATGCTGCTGAAAGAGCACGAGAGCGAAGAGGTGCGGGAAGAGCATCAGCCGCGAGGCGTGCTGAGCCGTGTACTTCAATTCCACAAACGCGCGTTGGACTGGGCGCTGGCCAAGCCCCTGTGGGTGGGTGGGGCTTGTTTGCTGCTTATCGCCGGCACGTGGGCGGGTTACCAGGCGCTCGGCTCCGATCTGTTGCCGGAGATGGATGAGGGCGGCTTCATCCTGGACTACATCATACCGGCCGGCAGTTCGCTGAGCGAGACCAATCGGGTTCTTGAACACGTTGAGCGGATCCTGCGTTCTGAGCCGGAGGTCGAAATCACATCGCGGCGCACCGGTTTGCAGATGGGACTTGCCGCGGTAACGGAGGCCAACACCGGCGACTTCACGGTGAAGCTGAAGACCGGTCGGAGCCGTGGAATCGATGAGGTGATGGAAGACGTTCGCCAGCAGATTAAGGCCACCGAGCCCGAGCTGGATGTCGAGTTCACGCAAGTGTTGCAGGACATGATCGGCGACCTGTCGAATGCGCCGGAGCCAATCCAGATCAAGCTCTTCGCCGACGATCCCGCGCTGCTGGCGCAGCTTGGCCCCAGGGTTGGCGATGCCATCAGCAAGATTTCCGGCGTGGTCGATGTCGAGAACGGTATTGATAACACGATAAGCGGGCCAGCGACCAACTTTCAGGTTGATCCAGTGGTCGCGGCACGTCTCGGCTTCACGCCGGCTGAGGTTTCAGAGGATGCAACTGCGATTTTGGACGGCGTAGAGACGACCGATCCGCTCATCGCCAATGGCCGCCCCTACACGATCCGTGTGCGGCTTGGCGACGATACACGCACATCGCTCGACGCGATTCAGAACACGGTGTTCAATAGCGCGTCGGGACACATGGCATCGCTCGGGTCGCTCGCGACGGTACAGCAACTGCCGCCGCAAAACGAGATCCGCCGGGAGAATCTGCAACGGCTGGTGATTGTTACCGGCCGCCTGGAGGGCTCCGATCTTGGCACGGGAATCGCCAGGGTGAAGCAGACGGTCGCGGGACTGCATCTGCCCGCCTCGGTGCGCGTGGAGTACGGTGGCACCTACGAAGAACAGCAGAAGTCGTTTCGCGATTTGCTGCGCGTGCTGCTGCTGGCGCTGGCGCTTGTTTTCGGCGTGCTGCTGACTGAGTTCCGTAACTTTCCAGCGCCCATCGCCATTCTCACTTCATCTGTACTCTCGATTTCAGGCGTGATTCTGGCACTTCTTGTCACGCGCACAACATTCAACGTGGCTTCGTTCATGGGGCTGATCATGGTGATCGGCATCGTGGCCAAGAACGGAATCCTGCTGCTGGACGCCGACGAAAAATTTCGCGCGGCAGGCGCATCCGCGCACGATGCCATGCTGCATGCGGCGCAACGGCGTCTGCGGCCGATTGTGATGACCGCCATTGCCGCTGTCTGCGGGATGTTGCCGTTGGCGTTCGCGCTTGGTGCGGGCTCGCAGATGCTGCAGCCTCTGGCCATCGCTGTCATCGGCGGGCTCACGATCTCGATGGTGCTGAGCCTGGTTGTGACGCCTCTGGTTTACTTCCTGCTGACACGCAACCGTGAGGCTGAGCCCGAGGAACTGGCCTGAGGCATGGGAGAATAGTTCTATGCCTCCTTCAGAGCCAATCACGCTGACATCTGCCCAGGCTCGCGTTCTGGGCGCACTAGTCGAAAAGGAAGTTACCACTCCCGACTACTATCCGCTGTCGCTGAATGCGCTGATCAATGCGTGCAATCAGCGGTCGAATCGGGAACCGGTGATGAATCTTGATGAAGACGACGTGCGCCAGGCGCTGCATGGACTTGAAGACAAGCGCCTGGCCGGGCGCGCGCGCTCGGCTGACGGCCGCGTGGCGAAATATGAGCACTGGCTGGGCGAAGCCTTCAACTTTAGCCGCGCCGAGACGGCGTTGCTGTGCGTACTGCTGCTGCGCGGGCCGCAGACACCTGGCGAGTTGCGTGGGCGCACCGAGCGCTTGCACAGCTTTGAAGAGATTGCCGATGTATTGGCGGGCCTGCAGAAGCTGATGGATCGGGAGCCGGCGCTTGCCGCTGTGCTGCCTCGCCAAGCGGGGATGAAGGAGGCCCGGTTCGCGCACTTGCTTTCAGGGCCGGTCGAGAGCCTCCAGATCGCTTCCGCGGAGACGGCTTCCGGTCAGGCTTCGAGAGCCGACGATGGCTCGGTACAACAGCGCTTCGAGAGTCTTGAGGCCTCGGTGGATGAGTTGCGGCAGCAGATGGCGGCCCTTAGTCAGAAGATAGACAATCTGTTTGGGTGAAGGCGGCGTCCTTCAATTGCCCGAAACCACCTCATCGGCATAGTATTCCCTGAGATCGTTTTCAGGGGTAAATCATGCGCCTTTCTGCTTCTCTCTCCGTTGTCATTCTTGCTTTGGTTTCCTATGCAACCGCTGCGCAAACCACGGCCTCAGTTCCAGCAACCGCGAAGCCTCATCACGCTGCTGCGCCGATCCTGGCTGCTACGCCGCCCATGGGCTGGAATAGTTGGAATTTTTTTGCGGGGAAGGTTACCGACAAGGATATTCGCAGCGCTGCCGACCAGATGGTTGCAACGGGGATGAAAGACGCCGGCTACATCTACGTGAACATTGACGACACCTGGGAGGGCGAGCGCGACGCCAATGGGGTGCTGCACTCGAACGACAAGTTTCCGGACATGAAGGCGCTTGCCGATTACGTTCACTCGAAAGGGTTGAAGATCGGCATCTACTCCAGTCCGGGCCCGAAGACCTGCGCAGGGTTTGCAGCTTCACTCGATCACGAAGTGCAGGACGCAGAACTTTATGCGTCGTGGGGCATCGACTACCTGAAGTACGACCTGTGCAGCTTTATCCCGGCCGTGATGATGAAGCAGGCGCCGAATGACAAGGCCGAGCAGATGCGGACGATGATTGCCGCGTACGACAAGATGGGCAAGGCACTGAAGGCCTCAGGAAGGCCGATTGTCTACTCGTTTTGCCAGTACGGCTGGGACGCGCCTTGGGAGTGGGCTCCGGCAATCGGCGGCAATCTGTGGCGCACGACCGGTGACGTGCAGGCCAACTGGCAAAGTATTTACAACATCATCAACCAGAATGCGGGGCTCGCCAAATATGCGGGGCCGGGCCACTGGAACGATCCCGACATGCTGGAGGTGGGGAACGGACAGATTTCGCGGTACGACAACAAGATGCATTTGCTGACCTTGGCTGAAAACCGTTCTCACTTTTCCATGTGGGCCATGCTGGCCGCGCCGTTGCTGGCCGGCAACGACCTGCCGAACATGAAGCCGGAGATCAAGGCGATCCTGACCAACAAGGACGTGATTACGATTGACCAGGACAAGCTGGGCCACCAGGGGACGCGCGCTTACGCCGATGGCGAAGTGGAAGTATGGACGCGGCATCTTGTTGGCGGGGCGATGGCGATTGCGGTTCTTAATGTCGGCGAGAGTCGTTACTCGACGCATCCGTTTCATCTGGATCTGGCGAAGCTGGGCTTGCATGGGGCGCAAAAAGGCAAGGATCTTTGGACCGGTCAGGATGTAACGCTGTCAAACAACATGCCGGTTGAGCTGGCGAGCCACGACATTCTGCTGGTGAGGATCGCTGCGCCGAAGTAGGCGGCTGCAGCGAGGAAGATTGAATTACTGACGCTTCATGAAATGAACTTCTGGACCTGCGGAAACGGCAAAAGCGATTTGCCGGCTAGAGCTTTTGCGTTCGCTGGACGGCGCGGACGCCGCCGACGCGGCGGAGGCCGAGGACCATGCGATTCAGGTGGCGCACGTCTTCGGCTTCGACAACGAATTCGATGACGACTTCGCCGTCTTCATCGTGGCGCATTTCGACACCGCGGATATTTGTGTTGTCGTCGGAGATGACGGCAGTGAGTTCCTTCAACATTCCAGTGCGGTCGTCGCAGAAGACAGTGATTTTGACGGGGTAGCGCTGCGGCTTGCCTGCCGATTGATCGCCAACGCGCGACCACTCTACGGCAATTCGGCGGTCGCTCTCGTAAAGCAGATTCTGCACGTTGGGGCAACTGCGCGCATGAACGGCGACGCCCTTGCCGCGGGTGACGTAGCCGACGATTTCTTCG
>Ga0181535_10006262_pt1 | contig 12393 bp, 8 predicted proteins | sample PEATcosm2014_Bin_44_FD_119774 | JGI IMG/M metagenome (GOLD analysis project Ga0181535, IMG submission 119774) | Peatland microbial communities from MTU Mesocosm Facility, Houghton, MI, USA - PEATcosm2014_Bin17_30_metaG | ecosystem: Environmental > Terrestrial > Soil > Wetlands > Peat | place...
CCGAGACGGCCTCGCAGACGCGCCAAGCCGAGGCGCAACGCGATTTGGAGATCAAGAAGGCCGAGTATGCCGAGCAGAGCCGCCGCCAACAGGCCACTGCCGACAAGGCATACGAGTTACAGACCAACGTGATGCTGCAGCAGGTGACTGCCGAGCAGGTAAAGGTGCAGCAGGTTGAGAAAGAGGGCCAGATCAAGGTGCAGGAAGCTGAAATTCTGCGCCATGAAAAGGAACTCATCGCCACCGTGCTCAAGGGCGCCGAAATCGAAAGGCAGCGCATTGAGAATCTGGCGTCCGCAGAGAAGGCACGCCTGACCACTGAGGCTGAGGGCCGCGCATCGGCTATTCGCGCACAGGGCGAGGCCGAGGCCAGCATCATCTTCCAAAAAGGCGAGGCCGAAGCCAAGGCAATGAGCGTGAAGGCCGAGGCCTACCAGGAGTGGAACCAGGCTGCGGTTGTTGACAAGCTGCTGACCAACATGGCCGATGTGGTGCGCGCCATGGCCGAGCCGCTCTCGAAGGTGGACAAGATCACCATCGTATCAACAGGCAACGAGGATGCAGCCGGGGCGCACAAGATCACCGGCGACATGACGCGGATCGCAGCGCAAGTGCCTGCTTTGTTTGAGGCGCTCAGCGGCATGGACATCAAGCAGTTGATGTCGAACGTGAAGGCGATCAAGACGAAGCCGGAAGAGAAGTAAGGATTGGGTGCCCCACCCTCGCCGCGTAGTTGTTTTTGCGGCTAGGGTGGGATACCTCAAACCCCAAACTGTTTTGAAAGGGCACGGCTTCAGCCGTGCCGCAGGAGTGCAATAAATAACGCGGCTTTAGCCCCGGAGGGATGCAAGCAGTTGGAAATGCACTGCCTCAGGGGCTAAAGCCCAGGATACTTCTGCTCGATCTGTTGGCGCGCCTAAAGCCGCGCCCTTTCAAAGCAGATGGAGGGTCACAAGGAACTGGAAGCGAAGGACAAGGAGGATCGTCATGGCACTTTTAGAGAGAGTGAGCACGTTGCTCCGCGCAAATCTGAACGACCTGGTGGAGAAGGCTGAGGATCCGGAGCGGCTGTTGAAACAGATTGTTCTGGACATGGAAAATCAGTTGATGCAGGTGAAGACACAGGTGGCCATCGCCATCGCCGACGAGCACCTGCTGGGAAAGAAGCGCACTGAACAAATTGAACATGCGGCGGAGTGGCGGCGCAAGGCTGAACTGGCCGTCGAAAAAGGCCATGACGACCTGGCCCGCGCAGCATTGGAGCGGGCGCTGAGCCACGACCAACTGGTGACCGGCTTCACCACCCAGGCCGAGGATCAGAAGCACGAGGCCGACAACCTGCGCCAGGCGCTGCGCAAGCTGGAGCAAAAGCTCGGCGAGACGCGCGCCCGCTGCGAAATGCTGATGGCCGAACATCGCCGCGCCAAGGTTGTGGGACGCGCTACGCAGGCTCGCCAGATCGTGGGCAACAATCAGGAACACGCGCTGGGCCGGATGCAGACCAAGGTCCACGTCAAGTCCGCTGAAAACGCTGCGGCCAGCGAAGTATTGGTTCCAGAGTCGCTGGAAGACCGCTTTCATGCGCTGGAGAGCGAAGACAAGGTCGAGCTGATGCTAAAGGAGATCAAGAGCCGCCGGGCCTTGCAATAGGGGGCGCTGGCGGGACTTCCAACTGCACGAGGTGCACTTCGCGTCCCTCGAGGCGGGATTTACGTCTAACTCGATAGAACATTGAATGCAGGATGAAATCCTGCCCCCCGCGCCGTTTAGACGGCGCCAGTCGCATCGGCGCAGAAGCGGGGTGATTTACCCTTGAAGGAGCCCTCTTGGTTTCGTCCAGCCGTTTCATGAGATGAACAGGCTGAACGCGATCCAGGCGGGCGCTAAAATTCGCGACTGGTGAATGAATGCTACGCTGTAATTCTCTTTGTGCAACATTTGTGACCGCGTTGGCTTTGTTAGTGTTGTCTGGTCCCGCTTTCGCACAGGAACCGGGTGCGCGCCTGTCCGCTGTTGCCGAGCTTCCTGAAGCACCTCAGGCGCAGATCGCGCTGGCTGCGCCAGAGCCTTCGCCGCAGCAGACACAGGGCGGGCAAGGCCAGAGTCCCGCACAACCGGTACCCGCTGCCACGTCTACCCAAGCGCAACCCGGTGCCGCTCAAGGCAGTTCCAGCTCACAAACGACCACTCAGCAGCCTGACGCGGTAAAAAGCCAGCGCGAAAAAGCGGAAGAACAGATCAAAGAGCAGGAGCAGCAACGGCTGGTGGGCGTTGTGCCTCAATTCAACATCTCCTATCGTGCCGACGCCGTCTCCATGACCGCAGGACAGAAGCTGCGCTTGGCCCTCCGCTCCACGACCGATCCGGTGGCCTTTGGCGTGGCATTTGTGGTTGCTGGTTATCACGAGGCAATGGACGACGACACGGGATTCGGGTGGGGCATCGAAGGTTATGGAAAGCGGTCGGGTGCGGCCTATCTCGACGCATTTAACGGAAACATGATCGGCAACGGTATTCTGCCGGCCATCCTGCACCAGGATCCACGCTACTTCCGCCTGGGCCATGGAACCGTCACTCACCGGATGCTCTATTCGCTGGCCACCAACGTCATGTGCAAGCACGACAACACACACAAGTGGGAGCCTAATTACTCCAACGTTGGCGGCAACATCATCTCGGGCGCGATCTCCAACCTCTACTATCCGTCCAGCAACTCTGGGATAGGTCAGACCTTTACCAACGGGTTCATTGTTACAGCCGAAGGCGGGCTAGGTTCGATCTTCGACGAGTTCTGGCCGGATGTTTCGCGGAAGATACTTCATCGTGATCCCACGCATGGGCTCGACGCTCAGGCGCGCGCGGCCGATAGGGCCAAGAAAGAAGCCCAAGCAGAACAGAAGTAGAGCAGGCGAGAAGTTCGCTTGCTCTGGCCTGTAGGTTACGCTTCTCTCATTAGCTCGCGGCCCCGTGCGAGAGCGCGCTTGTTCAACTCCGTCCAACGCGGATTCTTGACGAGCCGTTGAAGCGCCGCTTCGACGTTCACGTCCTGCAACACGCCTGCGATCTCCAGCAGCGCGCCCAGCATCACCATATTGCCCGCGCGCGCATCGCCCAGGTCATTGGCGATCTGCGTGAAGGGACGGGCCAGCACATGGACGCCTTCCTGCTTGCAATCAGCCGGGAACTCCTCGCCGTTAAAGAGAATCCATCCCCCCGCAGGCACGTTCTTCACAAACTTTCTCAGCGAGGGCTCGTTCATTGCAACCAGCAGATTGGGATTCGTCACCATCGGCGAATCGATGACCTCTCTGGTCAGCCGCACGTGACAGTTGGAAGTGCCTGAGCGCATCTCCGGCCCATACGACGGCAGCCATGAGACCTCAAGACCCGCATCGAGCCCAGCCTCCGCCAGCACTTCGCCGAGCAGCAAGACCCCCTGTCCGCCAAAGCCCGCGACGCGCACGCGAAGGTCCGGGTCAGCCGCGTCTTGCGTTGAAATTGGATTGCCTTCAGGCAGACTCGCATTGTCGACGCCAAGGATCTGAGGAATCCGATCGAGCGCGGGCGAGGTTTCGTGAAGCTGTTCCAGGCGTGGCTCTTTGGTGCGATCACAAAAGACGCCAAGCGGGAATGTCTTCTCCATGACATCGCGTACCCAATGCTGCGCCTGCACCGGAGTCATCTTGAAGATGGTTGGGCAAGGCGAGAGCACCTCGATCAACGAGAAGCCAAGCCCGCGCACCTGATTTTCGACGGCCCGCTTGATGGCCCGCGTAGCCTGCACAATTTGCTTGGTGTCTCCCAAGCCGACGCGCTCGATGTATACCGGAGCCTCGAGCGTAGCCAGCAACTCGCACACATGCAGTGGGTAGCCTTCAGTCACCGCGCTTCGTCCATTCGGCGAGGTTGCGCTCTTCTGCCCTAGCAGAGTGGTCGGTGCGGCCTGCCCGCCGGTCATGCTGTAGATGGCGTTGTTGATGAAGATCACCGTGATGCGCTCGCCGCGATTGGCCGCGTGCAAAATCTCCGATGAACCGATGGCCGCAAGATCCCCATCGCCCTGATAGTCGATCACGATGCTCTCAGGTCTGCTTCGCTTTGCCCCTGTAGCCACGGCGGGCGCGCGTCCATGAGCGGCCGATATATTGCCCACGTCAAAATAGTTGTAGGTGAAGACTCCGCAGCCTACTGGGCCGACGAGGATCGTTCTGTTTTGAATGCCCAGCTCATCGATGGCCTTGGCCAGCATCTTGTACACCTGGCCGTGGCCGCAGCCGGGGCAGAAATGAGTCTGATGTTGCAACTCGCTCTTGCGCTCGTAGCGTTCGTAAAATGATTTCGCCTTGCCATGCGAAACCGCGTATTCAGCAATCGTCTCGCTAGGCATGGGCCACCTGTTTTTCTTCCGGCTGCAGCACCGACGAAATTCGCCGCGCCTGTTCCAGCACAAAGTCGAGCACCTCATGGTGTGACGGCACATTGCCGCCGACGCGGCTGAGGAACTCGACGGGGCGGGCGCCGTTCAGCGCGAGCTGGACATCTTCAAGCATCTGGCCGTTGCTCATCTCCACCACGACGAAGAGCTGCGCGCGCTCTGCCAGGCGTTTGAAGTGCAACTTCGGAAACGGATAGAGCGTGATGGGACGCAACACGCCGACCTTGAGTCCATTGGCGCGCGCCTCAGCCGCCACGGCCTTTAGAATCCGGCCCATGATTCCGTAGCCGGTGAGCACAATCTCTGCATCGTCGGTACGCCACTCTTCGGCACGCACTTCGCACTCTTCGGCACGGCGGTACTTCGCTTCGAGATGGCCTTGGTGCGCTTCCATGTCATCAATGTCGAGATGCAGCGAAGTAATCAGATTGCAGCGTGTCTCCTCCGTGCCCGTAACTGCATACGCGGGTATTTGCGGCTCGACTGCGGTCTGCGGAAAAGCGACCGGCTCCATCATTTGCCCAATGAATCCATCGGCGAGCACGACAACCGGGTTGCGATAGCGGTCAGCCAGCTCGAAGGCTAGCGCTGTAAGGTCCGCCATCTCCTGCACCGAATGCGGAGCCAGAACGATGGTGCGGTAGTTGCCGTGGCCGCCGCCCTTCACCACCTGGTGATAGTCGCCCTGCTCGGCTGCGATGTTGCCCAGGCCCGGCCCGCCGCGAGTGATGTCGGCGATAACGCAAGGCAACTCCGCACCTGCCATGTAGCTGATGCCTTCCTGCATAAGGCTGATTCCCGGTCCGCTCGATGCCGTCATCGATCGCACACCCGTCGAAGCCGCGCCATAGAGCATATTCATCGCCGCGACTTCGCTCTCCGCTTGTAGAAAAACTCCGCCCGCCTGCGGCACATAGAGCGCAGCGGCCTCGGCGATTTCGCTGGCAGGCGTGATGGGGTAGCCATAAAAGGCGCGGCATCCGGCGAGGATCGCGGCCCTGACAATCGCTTCGTTCCCCTTCATCAGTTGCTTGCGCATTGGCTCGCTCCTGCATTGCCTGACTGGCCGTCGCGCAGCTCATCGCTTGCTCGGGGCACGATTCTCAACACCGTAATTGCTCCTGGCTCGGGACAGACCATGAAGCAGATGCCGCAAGCCGTGCAACTTACTCCCGTGTATGCTGCTGTGCGATAACCGTAGCGATTTAACCGCTCATTCAGGACGATCACCTTCGGCGGGCAGGCATCCACGCAGAGTCCGCAGCCCTTGCACTCGTCCACATCAACCCGCATCTGGCCGCGGTCCGGTTTCGCTGGATCTGCCATTTCAATTCCTCTTCCCCGCTGTCATCGACTCATTAGATAAAGCGCCGGGGCCACTCTGATGGAGGTTATCCCTCAAACCATTCATTCTCGGCCCCTTAAATTCGTCCGGCAGTGATACGCATCACCTTGGCCTCACGCGACCTCTCAAAGAATAGGCTGTCGGAGGTTGAAACAAAATGGTTTGCAATCCAACCGAGCGGCCTGCGCACGCGTTCTCGTGCTAAGTTACTTGCTGATTCCGGTCTTCGGATTCTGGAAGACGGCATAGCATTGCGCAGCGGCGAAGCTAGAACCGGCTCTGTTGGCCGCGCGGGCGTGATGAACCACCCTAGCCGCAAGAACAAAAACGCGGCGAGGGTGGGCACCCAGATTGTGATCGTTGAGAAGCTGTTCTTGACTCTTAGGGTTTGTGTTCGTGAAAGACCACTGCGGTAAAGCTGAAGATATCAGTATTTTCATCTTTCCAGCAGTCGGGGCTCATACCCGCCTTTCGGCATGTCTGCTCAAGGAAGGTTTGCCGGTCCCACTTCTGCTCGACTGGAACCTGCGGAAGCAATAAGCCCTCGGAGCCGCCATTCTTCATTAGCAGCCCATGCTCGCCTATCTTGATCTGTTCAATGTCTGTTACGCGGCGCAGAGGCGAAAGGACTGAAATCTCGTATGCAAGCTGTGGTAGTTCCGAGGCGCTGACCGCTTGAAAGCGCGGATCGTGCAGAGCTGCGTGCGTGGCCGTGTCGCGCACCGTCAAATAGAGCGGCTTCACGGCGGATGTGTAGCCGATACATCCGCGCAGATCTCCAGACTTGGTGAGGGTCACGAATGCGCCGCGCTCCTGGTTGAGTGCTGCGCTAGCACTCGCGGGCGGCTCATAGAGTTCATTCTTTTGAACCACATACTCAACCGACTTGCGTGCCAGCGCAAGCAATTCGTTCTTATCCTGCTCGCTTAACGAGAAAAGGGTCTCGGCATTCTTTCCGGCCGGAGCTTTCACAAAGACATCTGCGCTGTATCCCACCACGCGCGAATGATCGCCTGTAACGTCGCCGGAGTTCTGGTACTTCAACACATGGGCCTGGTTGGCTCCCATGCGCTCGGCGTAAATCATCGTGGCAACGATAGGCGCGCCGCCGCAAGCCTCCCACACTCGCGACTGGAAGTTGCGCGACATGCTGAAGTAGTCCCACGACTGCAAAGCGTTGAGCGTCTTATAGTCGATCTTCACGGCGTCATCGTAAGTGTGATAGTGCGAGAGGTCAGAGCTGGCTAGGACGAGCGTGTCGCCTTCCTTGCCTTCGCTTTTGATCAGCCTTGCCAGCGCCACACCCAGCACGCGGCTGCTCTCGTAGCTTTGATCTCCCATGACGATAGGCACGAGTTCAAAGTTGCCCAGCACCTTTTTCAGCCATGGTAACTCGACTTCAATCGCATGTTCGCCGCCTTCTGGCGTGGGATCGTGACCCTTGGTCGAGAGCTGCATGGTGGAGTTCATCTTGACCAACTGACGCGCGAAGACTTTGTCCACCGGCACGTTTCCCAACGGTGTTGCGTAGGCGTCGCCATCATAAATGGAAGTGAATCCGAAGCCTATATAGTGCGATGGCGCGATTACCACGACGCGCGAAAATTTGCGCCCCTTCAATGCAGCATAGGTGTAGGCGGCCACGGGGCCGGAATAGACGTAGCCTGCATGTGGCGCGACTGCGGCGAGAATCTGATCGGTGACTGGCGGCCCCGAGGCGTGGGCCAGTAGATCGTCAATCATGGCCGAAAGCTCTTTCGGATCGGATGGATAAAAGCTTCCGGCGACCGCCGCTTGGCGTACCCTTTGCGAGTCGCTGGCATCGACATGTTTGAGCGGCGTGAAGACCAGCAGAGCGAGGAGCGGCGCAGTGATCCAATAGGCGTTCTGGCTCATGGCGATAAGCATGTGCGAAACCTCTCTGTTGCTTCACGCGTGCCAGATGCCCGCGATCGGCTGCTGGCAAAACGGGCAATGGTCCTTCTCGATCAGCATCCTGCTAGCCGTAAACCCCACGCGCTCAACCAACATCTTGCGACACTTGGGGCAATAAGTGTTTTGCGCCGGATGGCCCGGTACATTGCCAATATAAACGTAGTGCAGCCCCTCTGCATCGGCAATCGCTTTGGCGCGTTCGAGGGTCGCTACCGGGGTGATGGGAAGATTCTTCATCAGATACTCGGGATGAAACTGCGTGAAGTGCAAAGGCACGTCCTCACCCAGATTCGCCTTGACCCATTGCGCCAATCCGCGAAATTCCTGATCGCTGTCGTTGAGCGTGGGCACTGTGAGGTAAACAATTTCCGTCCACTTGCCCAGCTTGCGCAGATTGACGAGTGAATCGAGCACTGGCTTCAACTGGCCTGTAACGACCTGGCGATAGTAGGACTCGGAGAAAGATTTTAGATCGATCTTGACCGCATCCATCTTGCCGTATGCGGCCTTTAATGCGTCTTCCTGCATGTAGCCGTTCGACACTACAATGCTGCGGATGCCGGCCTCGTGCCCTGCATCGGACGCATCCATCAAGTATTCGCTGAACACCACCGGCTCGCTGTAGGTGAAGGCAATGGTGGGACTGCCATACTGCTTAGCGAGTTCTGCGACGCGTTGCGGTGGAACGTATTGGGCGGGAACCTGCTCGGGTTGCGATTGGGAGATGTTCCAGTTCTGGCAAAACTTGCAATTGACGTTGCAGCCGGCTGTGCCAAGTGAGAAGGCGGTCGTGCCGGGAAGATAGTGGAAAAGCGGTTTCTTCTCGACAGGGTCAACATTGGCCGCTGCCACCCTCGAGTGAACCAGTGAGTAAAAAGTCCCGCCCCGATTTTCGCGCACGCCGCAATAGCCGCGTTCGTTGTCTCGCACCGTGCACTCGCGCGGACAGAGAGTGCACTTAACCTTGCGATTCTGAAGCTTCCGGTAGAACCTGGCCTCGACAATATAACGCGCATCGTCTTCGGCCGGGGTAACCGCGGTGGCGGGCTCGGCAATACCGGTTACTGTCGCCGCTCCCGAAGCCGGTGTGCACTTGAGAAATGAACAGCGATCCAGCGGTGGCTGGCCCTTCGTGGCACCCTCTACATCTAAATTACAAAGCATATTCAACCTCTTCGCAACTTGCTTCGCTAGACCCTATGAGCGAATTATTCTTCGGGTCGTTCCTGCCCAGGCGGTGCTCGGCATCATTCGCAAACTCCGCTGGCCCTGCGCCCTTCTGCGGGGATCAGTTCATGGAGGGGGGAAGGCTTCGGCGGCTGCGATCAAGCTGCTCAAAAGCGAGGCGGAGATCCTCAAAGCCGGCCCATCTTCCAGTCTTCGGGCGTACATTGCCTCAACTAACGCTTACGGCAGTTGGCGGAGCTTTGCTGTGATGGCAGGCACTTGAGAGAGAAACTGGCCGGTCGCGCCACGGCTAACTCTGAGGGGAGGAGCCACTAGCAAAATTCCATAGAGTCTGCAAGAAGTGTCAGGGCACGATTTCAGTGGTGCCGAAAGAGCAACAAAATCATGTTGGGCTTTGGCCCCTGCAGTTTTGTTTTCAGTTATTTGCAATTCCGCAGCGGCTAAAGCCGGAATCTGAATTGGCCATTTGCGGCACTACTAAACAGGCTGCGGAAAAAACTCGAAATTTCCGGTTATTGAGGCAGAAAACGTCCCTCCGCGGCTAAAGCCGTCACTCGTTTTGCGGGCTTTTTTGCGGGGGTTAAAAGTCCCGCCTCCCTCCGCATCGGGTTTTTCCGCAGCCTGTATAGTTGTGCCCTGACACGATCTATGGCATGAAGGTAATTTCGCAAGTCGCTCCATCGTATATTCATGTTGGATTGCACTTTGCCGTCTGTGTCGGTAATCGAGACTCGCTTGCCGGACTGTGCCTTCGGCACTTCTGACTTCAAGTACCGATAGCTGGCAACGGCCTTGCGAATGGCGTCTGCCTTGCTGCCACCGCTTGCCAGATTTGTCAGCGTTCGTTGAATTGATCGTAGATGTAGATTGTGAACCTTGGCATACTGCACCTCCACTGCATTACTACTGCAAATATGCTGCATTAAAGCATGAATGCAAGCAAAGAAGAACGGCGCAACCTTGAGCGGGATGCGCCGTTCTTGCTATTCAGGTTAAGGAGCGACTATTTGGCAGTAGGCTTCTTCGCACTTGCCTTGGCGGCTGGCTGGGGCAGCGAGGGGGTGTCGGCGAGGGCCTGGTCAATGGTTTTGTAGAGGTCCTGGTCGGGGTGCTGGACCTCAATGTAGGGCGCGCCTTTGCTGTTAGCGGTGACGATGAAAACGGTGGGGGTGTGATCGATGCCGGTGCGACGGCCGAGGTCGCTGTCGGCCTTGACGTCAGCGGCCAGCTTGCCTTGCGGGTCGATGGCGAAAGGCAAAGCGATGCCGTGGCTCTTGGCGAACTTTTCAGTAAATTGGCGGAGCACGTCGGGGGTAGCGATGGACGACTGGTTGGCAAAGACCTGATCGCGATATTCGTCGCCGAGCGCCTTGCTCTTGGTATCGAACCAGCGAGCGTTGATCGCGGCGATGGTGCTCCACGCGTGATAGGGGATGATGAAGTCGTGGCGAACCCAGGGGATCTTGTAGCTGGCCGCGGCGGCCTTGATAATCGGGTTCTCTTTGCCGCAGACGGGGCACTCCATGTCTCCGAATTCGACGATGGCTATGCGCGCTCCGGGGGGCGGCTTGAGAGCCGAAGCGTCGTGGACCGCGGTTCCTGGCGCGGGCAAACTGAACTGGGCGCGGACGCTGGCCGGGGCAATGACGAACGCGGTGAATGCGAGGAATAGAGCGACTGCGCCAAAACGATTGTGGACAGAGCGGGCCTGTGAGTTACGAGCATAGAAGCTGGACATAGCGGTTGGGTGGCTCCCTATCGTTCATTGTACCGGGAAGTGCGGCAGCTACTTGGTTGCTGACTTCTTTGCTGCTACGGACTTTACTGCGGTGGACTTGGGCGCGGAGGAGGTGTCAGCCAAAGCCTGGTCGATGATTCGGTAAAGATCCTGATCCGGGTTCTGGACCTCGATGTATGGGGCGCCTTTGCTGCTGGATGTAACGACGAAAATGGTGGGCGTCTGAAAGATGCCGGTGCGCAAACCGAGTGCTTTATCGGCATTGACGTCTGCGGCCAACTTGCTCTGCGGGTCGATGGCGAAGGGCAGGGCTACGTGGTGTTCGGCAGCAAACTTCTGGGTAAACTGGCTCAGGGCTGGGGGGCTGTAGATCGAGGCTTGATTGGCGAAGACCTGATCTCGATACTCATCACCCAGACCCTTGCGCTGAGTGTCGAACCAGCGGGCGTTGACTGCTGCGATCGGGCTCCAAATGTGACCGGGAATCAGAAAATCGTGGCGTATCCAGGGAATCTTATACTTGAGCGCAGCTTCCTTGACGACCGGGTTTTCCATGGCGCAGCGAGGGCATTGCATGTCTGCGAATTCGACGATGGCCACGCGGGCGCCTGCAGGCGGCTTGAGGACGCTGGAGTCCTTGACCTGGGTTCCGGCCGGCGGCGCGCCAAACTGGGCGTGGGCGGCGGAGCAAAGAAAAGCGGTGAGGGCAAGGCTTAGCAAGAGGCTGGATGGCTTGCTGAGAAGGGAAGAGCGGCAGGCAAGAGCGAAAGAACGAGACATAACGTTTGGACGTCTCCCTGTGACTGATTGTATCGAAAGAATTTCGGTAAATTTGCGGACTACTGACGGTCGCGGCGGCGGGCAGCCATCCATTGGCGCCATTTGTAGTCGGCGATCAGGGAAGCGGCGACTGCGAGGACTGCGAGGATGCCGAGGAGGATCTTCATGGTGACTTCAGGATCGCATGAATTGGGTGGCGGGGGGTGGGTACATTGTCTCCCAGGTCCCAAAATCGGGACCCGGGGCACCCAGTTCATATAGACAGAAAGCTATCTCTGCGCGGTCTGGACTGGCTTTAGCGCGGCGGGCGCTGGTGGATTTACCTGGGCGTTGAGGTAGTTGGTCAGGTCGTCGATGTCCTGCTTGGTGCCTGCCATCGGCGGCATGAAGCGCGTGTAAGGCGAGTCGGGTTTGTAGTCGTGGAGCATTGTGATGAAGTTGCCGATATTGGCGCGGTCGCGGCCGGCTAACAGGGATTTGAGAGGGCGGTAGCCGCCTAGCGTGTGGCAGGAGCCGCACTCGCCGCGGAAGATGGCCTCGCCGCGGGAGTAGCTGAATTCGGGCATATTCAAAATCGATGGCGCTGGTGCGCCAGGAACAGTCAGGTAACCGGACAGGATGGGTTGGCCCTGGCCCCAAATCCAATTGGAGTGCGCCAGGTATCCTTCCTGATTGATTCGGGCAACGTAAGTCACGCGCACGCCATTCGAATACATCCAGTGACCGATAACGTAAGGCTTGCGCAACATCTCGCGAGAGTACTCGCCCGCTCCGGTGGCGATCAACGCCAGCAGTAGCACAGCCATCGCGTGGGAGAGATTGAAGTCTATGGGATTGCGGTACGCGAGGAAGTACGCGACGCCGATGATGGTGGCCGAGGTGACGACGATGACCAGCGCCATGCGCGTTACCGCGGAGAATGTTCCGGCGTTGATGGTGTCGATGCCCAACTGAAGCAACACCTTCTGCGAG